>Ga0315553_10002177_pt1 | contig 15855 bp, 18 predicted proteins | sample SalMarSW160140MG_FD_203099 | JGI IMG/M metagenome (GOLD analysis project Ga0315553, IMG submission 203099) | Salt marsh sediment microbial communities from the Plum Island Ecosystem LTER, Massachusetts, United States - Salt Marsh Sediment SW1601-40 ... | reverse complement strand
TAAAAAATTGATTAAATTTGCGATACCTAAAAGTTTTACCACAAAATTGGTATTTTTTGCTCCAAAAGATATAGAAAAAAGAATTTTACCAAAAATAAATAATCTTGAATTTGTACATGATAAAACTGAGCCAACTAAAGATGTTTTGAAAGGTGAACCTTTATGTACTGTCTTATATGTTGCTAAAGATTATTTTACATCTTTTAATGGAGCGAAAAAGATAATAAATAAAATCGAGAGAATTATTGGATAATAGCTTTAATTTTAGCGATATAAGCTACCACCATAGCTGAAAGAATTGGTTCAGGCATAGTTGATTGAATCTTAATTGATACCTTATCAGAATCTTATAATGGTGCATTAGAAATTGTGAACAACATATATAAGATCATTGGAGAATCAATAATTGAATTAGAAAAAAAGGATGCTAATTAATCAAGAATCTTACTTAAGGTATTTCACTAAAATCAATACCATAATTCGTGTGTATTATTTTTCCAACAAAAACAAAAATTATGAATAAGCTAATAGTTAGAATAAGAGTGATTCCAAGAATTCTTTTAATATGAAATTTTTCATTCAGATTTTTCTTTTGTTGTTCTACTTTTAATTTATCTTCTGGACTAACAATATCCCTAGTATCTAATAAAAAATAAAAAGCTATACTACCATATTTATTAGTTTGCCTTTTATCCGTTTTAACAAATCCTTCCACAAGTTCAAATTGACGTTTATTTTTCACTAGACTATTAATGTAAATAAACTGTGGGATAATTATAAATCCAAGTAAGGGATTAATTAAAACTAAAGACATTAAGAAAAAGAAACCCAGAAAAAAAAAACCATAACAATAATAAATATAGAACGGATTGTTTTTAATGAAAGTGGAAATGATAATTCCAAAATATACTGTTGCAAATATGCACCCGATTAGCGTTAAAACTATATTTTCATAGACTATTATGAGTGGAAAAATGATAAGTATAAAATGAAGACACGCAAAAACAATATCAAAATAGTTTAAATAATTCTTCTTGAAGTCTAGTAATTTATTTTCTATCATTGTAATTGAAATTTCGAGTCTTAAGTAAAAGATAAAAAACAGAATATATAAGGCTATCGAATCTGGTAGGCATTTTAATTAAAATTGATTTGGAGAAGGGAGATTTATCTAATAATATTGGAAATTCTTTTGAATTTTACTGAAGAATTGCTTTAATTTTCGCTATATACGTCCCTAGCTTTCTTTCGTCAGACTCTGGAACAGCAAGTGCCAAGACTCTGTTTTCATCTAAATCGTGGATAATAACAGAACCATTTTCCCCTCCTATAATACAGTATTCCATATGACTTTCTAGTAATACTCCAGATAAATTATATAATGCAGCAACCATAGCTGAAAGAATTGGTTCAGGCATAGTTGATTGTATCTTAATTGGTAATCCATCTTTGGTAATAATTGCTATCACTAGAGTATTTGGTATTGCTCTTTTCAAACCTTTAAATATTTCTTCTTTAAGAATATCTGAGGTTTCTGCAATAGCAGTTACTTGTAAGCTTAATTTTTGTAATCTATTTATAAATGAATCTAATCCTTCAAGCTCAGCTAATTCTCTATTTAAATAAGTAATCATTGTAATTTCTTCTGTTAAAATTGAAAGAACAATTTTTTCCTTCCCAATAATTAAATTATAAGAGACATCTTGATTTAATGAATCTCTTAACATTTTGGATGATAGAAATACAAGGCTACTATTTGCTGCTGTAATCTCGCCCATTGTCATTTTAGTTCCTTCTTTTTTGAATTTACTTGCTATTTTTGTTCCCTCAGCAGTGCCAACATTAATACCTAGTATAGCTGGTGCGGATTCAAGCTCTTTTTCTATTATTTCAGATACATCTGATTCTAATTCTTCGATTATTTTTTCTTGCTTTTCCATGGAAGAATATTGTATATCTGAAAATAAAAAGATATTCTAAATATTTGGTAATAAAAAAAAAATATGAACTAGTACGATTAGAATGTTTAATAATTAAAGATTAAATCAAGTAATTATGTAATTATATTAACAGGTGGTTATGGTACAAGATTACGACCACTCTCTTATCGAATTCTAAAACCTCTATTTGAAATAGCTTATGTAATAATTAGAAAATATTATAGAATCGGTGATTTTTGTGATTTATCATATATTATTATTTTCGATAATACCATCATTGGCAAATCATACCAATTAAATTGGTGTATTATAGATGAGAATATAAAAATACCAGACAATTTTAATGCAACAAACTGTTTTATTATTAAAAATGATAAAAAAGAATTAGAAATAATAACTTATTAAATTTTAATCATTATAGTAAAAATTATAAATAAATAATATTGTGATCTTGTTATAATGGATTACGAAATAAAAAAACAATTAGAGACTAAGGATAATCTTATTAAATTAAAAGATGAACAAGTAAAAACTCTTGAGAACTCTCTATTATTAAAGGATGAGCAAATCAAGACTCTTGAGAAGACAATAAAGACTAAGGATGAAGAAACTAGAACTTTAGAAAAAACTATCTCATTAAAAGAAGAAGAAATTAAAAAATTAAGTTCTTCTGCAATTGATCCAAATTTTTTAAAAGATCAAGATGAAACTATCACTCAGCTTCAGAAAGAGATAGAAATATTAAATGAGGAATTAACTAAAGCGGATGAAGATTTGGAAGGCTTAAAATTAGAAAATGAGAAACTAAAAAATGCTCAAACTAGTTCTAAAGAAGTAAAAATCATAGATTTTACAAACACTCAGATTAAGAAATCTGAAATTCTTGAAAAAATGAAAGCTTTATTAGAAAATGCTATAGCTAATGTTACCATTGTTGTTCCTAGTATTGAAGATTTGCAGGAACTCTATTTATATGAACTTAGATCTTCTGTTAGTATGAAGATCGCATGCTCAATTAATCCCGGAATTGATGAGCATAGGGAATTACTGGAGGAATTTGAAAGTTTAGATAATATTTCTCTTAGAAATTACGAAAGAAAAGATAGATATGTCATAACTAGGGATGGAGAGGAATTATTTTTTGCCGCAATTGGTAACGCTGATGAGAATCATCTCGTATTCCATACAAGAGACCCAAAACATATCACATTATTCAGTTCCTTAGCCACTGATGGCTGGATCCAGAGTAGAAAAGTGTAGAATTTAGAATATTGGACACTTCTCTTTTACACATTTATCATTAATGTTTGAAAAACAACACTTTTCAAAAGTATAACCTAAATCTATATTGAACTTTTCTTTTAAGAATTTAATAGTCTCTGTGATCGATAATCTCACTGATCTTTTACAACAGTGCTCTAAATTATCAGCGATTTTATTTAATGATCTTGATGTTATTTGATTTGCTAATGTCCTTGGAGAATCTGTAGATGGAGTTGCTCCTGTGAAAATACTTATTGCTATTCCAGACCCCATTCCAGCACCACATGAACCATAAAAACCACACCACCCACCTGGAATTTTAGAGGCTCTTCGTATTGCTTCTTTAATATCAAATAAATTTATCTCGGTTCCATCAAGTTTTTTTATTTTATTGTTTTTAAGAGCTGTTAAAATAACCGCAGGGGTTAAAACATGATGTTCTGGACCATAAACTTTGAATTTAGGATGCTTCATTATTAAATCTGCTAATTTAAATGGATCTTTAATCTTTGTTTCCTCACAAATTCTTTCAATGAGTTCAATAGGACCCTTGGAATGACAAGCATCGCAAATATAATGACCATCTTCACAATAAATATTAGAATTAAATATATATCCACAAAATTCACATTTAAGTTCTTTATAGTCTTCCTGTTTTGTCCCATAAATTAAATTTTTATGGCAAATCTCACACTTATCACTTTTTTTTTCAGACATTAATAATCGCAACTTTAAAATTTACGGTATTTCTATAAATGTTCTTTTTCTTTTATAAAAATGAGCTAATTTAGTATAACCTATCTTGCTTACCAATTTTATCATTTTATTAAATTTATAACCTAACTCATTAGGATGATGAGCATCTGACCCTAAGAGAATTGGAATATCTAATTCATACATTTTTTCAATAATTTCAAAACTTGGGTATTGTTCTTTTATTTCTTTTCTTAATCCCCCTGTATTAATTTCAACTGTTAAATCTCTCTTTTTAACACGCTCAAGAGTTTTAATTACTTCATTCATAACCAATTCTTTGTCTATTGCTCTCTTTTTATATTTTTTTGGTAAATCAAAATGACTTACAACGTCAAAGTCAAAATCTTCTGAGGTGATCATGTCCTGTAATTTATGATAATATTCTAGATAGATATTATCAATACTATCGTATTCTTTATACATACTTAAAAATCTTCTATCATCAACAGCAAATAATTTTGATTTTCCATGTAATATGTGGACCGAACCTAGGATATAGTCTAAATTATTCAATCTATTCTTAATCTGTAAATTTAAAAAATTCTCTTGACTTTTAAAATAATCAACCTCAAATGCTACTCTTAACTGAATTTTATTTTTATATATATCCTTTAATTTTTGTATAGACGAGAGGTATAAATCAACTTCATTTAAGCTCATAGCATATTCTTGATATGGAACTTCTTCTATTAAGATGGAACTACTCTTAAGATATTCATATGGGAAATGATCACTAATTCCAATAAGATCTAATTTCTTATCGATAGCTTTTTTAATATAATCCTCAATCGAGCCAACTGCGTGATGGCACATTTGATTGTGAGTATGATAATCCTCTAAAACCATCTTGTATTTATAAAATAATATAAATTAGATAAAATTAATCATAACAAAATATAAGCTGATTAGTTTTTGGAATTTAAAAACAAAATATTTGATGGTGAATATGAAGTATCTGAAGTTCAGATTAATAATGACGGGCAAATCTTTCGAGGATTATTATATTTTCCTGCAGAAAGATTTAAAAAGCCTTATCCATTAGTGATATATTTCCATGGATTTCCAGAGTTATTTTCATTAACAGAGAATGTAAAAAAGTATAAATATATCTTAGATTTGGGTTACTCCCTTATTGTTTTTAATTTTCGAGGATATCGAATTAGTGAGGGTTCGATTTCAATTGGTTCTCAAATCTCTGATAGTTTAAAGATAATTGAATTTGTAAAAATAATGGCAAAAAGGAAAATTTTCGATATTAATAGTATTAATATTATAGGTTATGATTTTGGAGCATATATAGCTTTAATGGTATGTTCTAGAATTGAAACCATAAATAAATTGATAATTGTCAGTCCAATTATTGATTTAAGAAAACATGTTTATAGTGAAGACTTTCCAAGAGCTTTGAGTTACATTAACAGATTTCTTCCTAGTTATATCAATGGAATTGAAAATATCGAAGAATTTATTAAGTCTACAAAAGAAGAGTTAGATTATGACCAATTACAAATTGAGAGATTTATAAATCAGTTGAAATTGAAAAAACTAAAAATAATTATCGGAGAAAGTGATAAATTGACACCTATAGCAGAAATAAACAGTATATTTCAGGGAGTAAATATTAATTACGAGCTTTCTATTATTAATGGTGCAGATCATGATTTTAATGATGATGAGGAATTAGAAAAATTGAATAAAGAGATAATAAAGTTTTTCATATAGTCACTTTTTCTATTGAGGGTCTAAATTTGAACAAATATCATTTGAGACGGATTGAAAAAGAAATATCTAATAAAAAGGAATTATTAGGGATCCTTAAAAGAGGAAAATATACAATTATTTCGCTGTGTAAAGAGAATGAACCTTATATTGTAGCTCTAAGTTATGGATATGATGAATTTAAACATGCTTTATATTTCCATTGTGCTAAAGAAGGGCAAAAACTGGATTTTATAAAATCTAATCCATATGTTTGTGGTACTGTTATTGAAGATAATGGTTACAAAGATGGATGTGGTCAAGCATTCCGTTCAATCATATTTAGGGGGAAAATAGTGATTATTGAAGAATTAGAAGAAAAAAAATATGGATTTAACATTTTAATAGATCAACTGGAAAACGATCCTAATACGATTAAAAATAAATTCCTCAAAAAAGATACAACTTATGATAACTCATTTATTTTAAGATTAGATATTACAGATATTACTGGTAAAGAAGAAAAACCAGATTCTCAATAAAAAAGTTTAACGTTAAAATTTAATTGATTTAAACACAATTTGCCAACAATATTGCTTCAAAAAATCAATTTTATATAAGGGAAATTCAATTAATTGAAGCACTTTATATAGAATTCTAAATATTTTTGGTTTTTTGAAAATAATTTTAAAAATCTCAGTCGATGGAGAAATAATATAATATTCAGCATGCTTAATATTACCAAATATTTTTTTTGCTTTCATAACATCTGATAATAATAAAGGATGTTCATGTTTAGTTCTTTTTTTTGGATTTAGATGTTTCCTATTCAGTTCTACTATAGGATTTTTTTTTAGTGGTTCTATAAAGGTAATGAACCCTTTTTTTTTGAGTAAACGTTTACATTCTCGAAAGAATAGCCCGATATCTGGTAAATGATGAAGAATTCTAGAACCTACGATGATATCAAACGTGTTATCTTCAAAATCTGGAATTTGGGCATTCATAACTCGAAAATCTACATTAAGGTTTAATTGATTCATTTGGCTTTTACAGAAATTTATAAAATTTTTTGAAAGATCGATTCCAATTACATCAGCTCCCTTTCGAGCTAAATAAAAAGAAAGATTACCTCGACCACAGCCAATATCTAACACTTCCTTTCCTTCAACATTCCCTAGCATGCTTTTTAATGTTATATTAACTTGTTTAAAAAAACTCTCTTCTTCTAAATCAAATATTTTTCCCGGACGTAACATCTTTTTATTATAATAACTTTCTTCATCTCTGAATATGTGGGTATACTTTGAAAGTGTTTTCTTTTTTTCTTGATCATCCATAAAAATCGAATCCTACCGTATCTTAATAGTAATATTTAATTCTTTAAAATAAATATATTGAAATGTTATTGAATGCCATCACTAAAAACGTTAATAAAAATCTATGATTAGAAAGTATCAAGAAGTATATGATATAGATATTGAGGAAGCAGAATTTTTTTTAGAATTAGAAAAGTCACTAACTGAGGCTAAAAGTAATGAAGATACGAAAATAGGATACTTTAAAAAGTTTCAAGCCAATAACATGGATTTATTCAAAAATAATAACTATTATAGTTATGTAAATGAAGAATCACATATTATTGCGTTAGATTTGAGTCGATGGGAAATAAAAGAACTTCCAGAATCTATTGGGAAACTGTCAAAGCTACAATATTTAAGTTTAGCTAACCTTGAATTGGCAAGTTTGCCTGAATCTATTAAATATCTCTCTCACCTTAAATACTTTAATTTAGGGGGCAATAAATTTAGTAGTCTACCAAAATGGTTGATTGATTTTGTTGAAAGTAAATTCTCACAAAATTATATAAATAAGGGGGTAAATACTAGAGAAGCAAAAGTACTAAGTATATTAGAAGTTCTTAAAGGAAATAGATTGGAAAAAGTAAGTATAGAAAGTGATGTAATTCATTGGGAATATGCTTTAAATTATAAGATTAACAAGGAAGGAAATTTAATAGGGATATATATAAATGATGAGAAAATGGGAATTGGAATCTTCCCCGAACTAATATGTACTCTTAAATATCTCCAAGAATTAGTTTTACCACAATCATCGCTAGAATTCTTACCAAATTGTATTGGTGAACTTCATAATCTCAGATATTTGGATCTATCTTTTAACAGAATTAATTATATCCCAGAATCAATAAATGAATTAGTAAATTTAGAGTATTTGGACCTAAATGATAATGAAATTTCTGAAGAAAAGTTATCTTCTCTAAAATGGAGCAAAAACGGGCAATTATCTCTTGATAAGGGTGATTATAATAGTGTAATTCAAGAATGTAATAATACATTAAAAATATATCCTAAGAATAAAAGTGCTTGGTTCAACTTAGGAATCGCTTATAAAGAGGTAGGGGAATATTCTAAAGCTGAAAAAGCACTTAAAAAATTTTTAGAAATCGATCCGCTAGGTTCAGTTGTATGGAGTAATCTAAGTGATATTTATTATCAAAAGGGAGATTATACTAATGCTATTGCTACAATAAAGCAGGCTTTAAAAATTGAACCGAATATCGCATTTTTATGGAGTAACCTTGGCTTTAATTTAAAGAAATTGGGAAAATATGATAAAGCTATTAGTGCCTATTTACATTCAATTGATATAAACCCAAAAAATAAAAATGTATGGAAAGATTTAGCGTCATTATATCGCTACAACGGTGATTACATGAAAGCTATTGAAGCTGATGAACATGCTTTAGAAATTGAACTAAACCCAAACGATGAACAGGAATAGAGGAAGGTTAATCTAAATATTTATTAATGTATCGTTGAACTTCGCTCGCAGGTTGAAAAATCCCAAAATGCCCCTCACATAGGATATCCGCGTTAAGCTCTAAGAGTTTTCTTAACGAATTTTGATAATCATCATAATTACTTACGCCAGGAATAATTGGTCCATGCAAATCTTGCCCAAATAGAATTTTCTTTTTATTCTCAGTTTCGATCAATATTGAAATAGAACCTGGAGTATGGCCTGGTGTATGAATACATTGAAATTTATAGATTCCAAATTTTAAAATTTCTAAATTCCCTTTCAATTTTTTTGTGAGTTTAATAGGCTGATACTTTACGCCATACCACATAGCTGCTGTTTCTTTATCATGCCCCATCTCTTCTATTGCGTCTGCATCAAATTCATGAGCATAGTAATTCACATTTTTATTATATTTTTTCAAATCATAACACGCAGCGATATGATCTATATGGAAATGAGTTATAATACAATGTTTTATCTCCATTGGATCTAAATTGAGTTTAGTGATCTTTTTTATCATTTCAAGGCTCATTCCACAATCTATTAAAACAAGCCCTTCTTCACTATGAGTATTTACTAAATAAACTGAACAACCAGAATCTCCTATATGATAAATATCCTTAAAAATTTCTCTCAAATTTTATTCTTCTTACCTATATTAATCAATCATTATGATTGATTATTTAAAAAATAATAGTTTTGTATATATCTAGATTCAAATCATGTTGCTTTAATATAAAGTCTTTTATAGAGCAGAATTGTAATAATTGCTGCCATCATTGTTGAAAATAAAACATCTGAGGCATAATGAGCTCCAATAACAATGCGAGACAAACCAACAAATAGTCCCCATCCAAGTATTAAAATATAGAATAAAATCTTAACAATATCCGTATTCTTTCGATCTTTTATTACAATTAATAAAGGTAAAAACATCCATCCCATTGCGGTATGACCGCTAGGAAAACTTTGGTTTCCAGTTATCCCCTGAGGTAAAAACCAAGGAGTATAATCTATAAAACTAGGAGCAAGGTCTCTAAATCGAACTCTTCCCCATAAAAGTTTAATTAATTGTACAAATATTAATGGATTAATAATTACTAACAACGAAATTATCCCGGCTATAGTTCTATAGTTCTTCCAATCTTTATTCCATGTCAAAATTACATAAAAAATTATTGGAATAATTAAAGCCAAACCTGTATAAAAATCTGTTTCATTATCAGCAAATATAATAAAAAGGATTCCAACAATTATGGATATATAAGCAGGGATTTTTTGTAAATTTAAATTCTTATTAAAACTCCCTAAGTAAGTTGCTAGCGCTATTGCTATTAATGCATAACCAGGAACTTCTCCATAATCTCTCCCAAAAATACCCCATGCTGAATTTTGATCTACCACAGCTTTAGATATTTCTAGATCAGTAAAACCAAAAACAATCGCAAGAGTTATCCAAATTAATATTATGATTAACAGTAACTTTGTGCTTATAGATTCTTTAACGTTTTTAAACATTCAAACACCTAATTTTCTTTTATCAAGAAATACCTAATTGAAGAAATTTCTAATAATATTCCTAATTATTTGTTTTTATTATTTAAAATGTTCCCTTATTAGATTAAGAAGTATATCTGGATAATCAGTATAAATTGCTTCCACTATTTTGTCCTTATATCTCATATTAATAACTCTTTTCATGTTTACTTTCGAGTTGACTCCCCAAATATAACACTTAAATCCATTATCTATTATATCAGTAAATAAACCATTAACCATCTTTTTACATCTTACATTTACTACATTTATATCGAGTTTTCTTAATTTTTCAATAATTCTTGGTTTATTTGATATTTTACTTATATTTTCTGGTAATGTATGTACTAGATTTGATATCCCATTTTGTTTCCTTAATTGCGAAAGTATTATTAATCTCCGATCTGTAATTTCTATTTTATCTAAGATTGAAGCTTCTTTTGCGAGATGTATCAACCTTAACCCAGCTTCTTTATCAGCGATGTCAAAACTATAGCGGAGCTCATTCGAGAGATCTTTAAATGTCTCAAAAAGATCTTTAACTAAGGGGATTCTATTATCCTCTTCAAATATTAAATAATTAATCTCTTTAAATGTTAAATTATTTACCCGATATAATATTTTTCCTTTTCTGAAATATTGATCATGCAAACATATTAATTTATTATCTTTTGTAATATGAATGTCTGTTTCAATTCCCGCGCCCATTCTTACAGCTTTTTTAAAAGAGGGAATTGTATTTTCAATTTCATATCCCGACGCGCCCCTATGTCCAAAAATGTATGGAATCATCTATCCAGCAATAAGAAAATAATAAGAAAGTTGAAAAAGATAATTTTTATTGAAATTTAAATTACTTATATTATCTTATATTTACTCAAGATATTGATTAGAATGGGAGAAAATAACGAAGTAATTTCCAAAGAGGAAAAACAATCTTTCTCTGTGAAATTAAAGAACTATCTTAAAAATTTAGTAGATTTTTCGAATTATGACGCTAAGACAATAATCTACATTATTATATTCATAGTTTTAATTGCTGCATCTTTAGTCTTATTATATTTTATATTTTTTGTAAATAATACAATATTATACCGTTTCGTCGTAGTATTTTTTGTAAATCCGGTTTATAACTTAGGAATTATTGGTATCTTTCTTTTTATAGCCATTATGGGGATTCAAGGACTTCTTGTCCCTCTTCCTTCTGAAGTTGTGCTTTTAGCTACTGGTATGATATGGGGGTGGTTTTGGGGAGGTTTAATGGGAGTCATTGGTTCAATGGCTGCGGGAATATTATGTTATTATGTAAGTAAACGTGGTGGAAGACCTTTGGCTGAAAAATTTGTTGGTGAAAAAGCTATCGATATTGCTGATGATTTCATCCGAAAACATGGTATCAAAGCAATTATTATTACAAGATTTATTCCATTTATCCCGTTTGATGTGATATCCTACACTTCGGGATTAGTAGATATAAATATAAAAACATATTCAATAGGAACTTTACTCGGTTCACTCTTTCGAGCTTTTTTTTATTCTACATTAGGTTGGCTACTCTTCATGAGATTTAATCTTAGTCTTCCCTTAGATTTTGATACTTTGCCTTTAAACGTAATTATTGAGCAATCAAATTATTTCAATACTATACTATTAATAATTTTAGCAGCTCTAGCTGGACTGATAATCTTATATTACCTACTAATTAAAAAATTAGAGAAGAAGAGAACTCTAAAAAATGAATAAGGTTGTAAATTGTTATTACAATTAATTTATAATATTGTGATATTATTTCTTTTTTTATATTTTCCTTAAAATATTTTAGCCTATGAATAAGAAGGAAAAACCATCTCAAGAAATAGGATTTAAAGACCATTACGAATTGAATTTAACTGAGTTTTACCGAGCTCTTAATGAAGCAATTACTACTAATAATACGCAATCTATTTATGAGCTTTCAAAGATTTTCACCAGATATCTATTTAAAAAATTAAATAACTAACTTTTTTTTTGAAAGGGTTAAACTTTATTACGGTTCACATTTTTTGAGAGATTAAAGAGTAGAATCTCCACAAGGTTTGATTTTTTTGTAATTTGTACTAATAGTATATAAAACTTTCGAATTGATTAGGTTTATAAATTTGAAGACTATTCTTAACTTAAGTATTAAATACTAAGTAATGTGAGGAAATATAATGACAGTTAGCGGAGAACAGACAAATTATGAGGAAATTTTGGTTTCGTCTCTAAGAGCTGATTTAGAATGGCTAGAACGAGAATTTGAGCTTCAATTTAAATTCAAAAAAGAAAAAACTAATGAGGATATATCTCTTGGTAATCAAATTCTCGATAATGTAATTGATAGCATAAAAACAAATAATTGCGAAGAATTGCATAATTTATTAACAACAACACTAAATAGGATTGAACAGACCTATCCTGAATTCTTTTAATTATTTTGATTCTCCGAAATCTTCTATTTCTGTATTTAAGCTATCGACTGTATTTTTAATTTTTACTTTATTCATATAATTATTAGTATATGAAATCAAAAATATTTTAGATATTAATAGAATTTAGATTCTTATTTGAAAAAGATAAAATATTATAATACAGAAACTTCATTATTTAAAAGAGGAATAAGCTAATGTAATTTAAAAATAATTTAATTACTAGAATAATTAATCATCAAAATATAATTATAAATACCTTAATTATGGAAAAAATCATTTTAACGCATTGGTCTACCTCTACAGGTCCCGAGGTTATTTTACAATTTCCCCCCGAGAAGTCTATACCTCCGAAAGACCTTTTCTTAAAAATCTGGGCGAAACATGAATTAAATAAAGAAAATTCCGTAATTGAATTCACTCCTGAGGATAAGAATAACAGTTATGTCTCAGTGATACAACGATTTGAAGGAGAAGTTTACTTCCTCATTTTAGTCTATAGTAAAGAAGATCTCCATGATGATATAATCAAAGAGTCCCCAGAAATATTAGCACTTATAAGTAAAAATTTAATAGAATTGATAAATACGAATAAAATTACGCGCACAATTTCTGAAGCATTTAATACGATTAGGAATTATTCTAAATTAGATGAAGAAGAAAATCTGATAAACTTCTTTCAAGATCGAATCAAGTATACTATTTTACAAATTCTTAGGAAAGGAGTAATCTCTAAATCGGCATTAACTAATATATTAAAGCATGATTATGGTTTCTCTACAGTAAATATTGATTTAATACTAATTTCCTTCCTCCATGAAAATTTAGTAGTAAAAAAAAATGTACCAGGAAGTAAAGAATGCTATTTTCTAATTAAGGACCTTTCTTGTACTAGGATTCCTCCAAGAAAATTACCAACAGATCAGATAGAAGAAAGTTCTTTAAAAAAATATGGAGAGTCTTTAAAAAATTATTATTTTGATTATTATAATGTCTCAGAATTTGAAAATAAGACAATAATTCAGACAGTTCTTTTTAATAAAGACGTATTTCATCTTATAAAAACGCTAAGAGAAAAAATCTTATCTGTAAATGATTGTTTAACTATTTTAAACAATAAAGAAGAATTATTTACTGAGTTATTAGATAAAAAATTTATTTATGAAGTAAAAGGGTTCGTCTACCTTTTTTCAGATGTTCGATTTATTAAATTTAACCCATATTACATCATCGAGAAGTTAGTGGAAAGATATCAAAATCAAGATATTTCTTTAAATGAATATATGGCACATTTAAAGTTATTATCAATGCAGATAAAGGAACCATTATCCATTAATTATGAAATAGTGTAATTAGCTCGATTCCTTAATTCTTTTCTTCACATTAAGTTTAACAAAATAAAAGTATAAATACTACATCAACTAAATTTACACAATTTATTAAAATTATAATTTATAAAATGGTGTGAATATATGGCACTTGAATTAGTAGATTTCTTACAAGGAAGCTTTAGTCTTGTATTTGTGATTATATCTATTATAATAGGGATTACAATCCTCTCGAAATATTTTGAATTTAAAAATCGATTGTATATTTTAGTGGGAATAAGCTGGGTTGGTGTTAGTATCCCTTGGGTTCCGGATTCAGTCAGTTTCTTAATGAATGTTTTTGTTCAGCAATCACTTCCGGTTGAATGGTATTTTATTATCGGTAATGTTTTTTTACCTATAGCTCTTTTAACTTGGCTGACAGCCTTTACTGATATGATTTACAGGAAAGCCCAGAAAAAAGTATTGATAATTACTATTATTCTTTCAATATTATTTGAAATAATATTTTTCACATTGTTCTTTATTAACATAGATTTGATCGGAGTTATTAATCCTAAGAGACCTTTTACTGTAGAATTTGATCTTTTCATAACTATCTACTTATTGCTTATTATCTTAGTTATGCTAATTACGGGAGTTATATTTGCTCAAAAATCAGTTAAATTAGAAAATCGAGAAGTAAGATTGAAAGGAAAATTACTCCGTGCAGCATTTATTACATTTACTATTGCTGCCATTTTAGATTCTTTACTCGGTACTATTTTTGAAGATCCAACCGACCCTCTCTTAGCGATTATGGTTGTGATCGTAAGAATCTTGTTAATATTCAGCGCTTTGGAATTCTATGGTGGTTTTTTACTTCCCAAGTGGATGAAAGAGCTATTTATGAAAAAAGAATAATATTTTTTTTTCTATTTTTATATTATATAGATAAAAAACCAGTTAGGTAGTTAAGATCGAGGTATCTGAAAATGCTTTATCAACTGGGGCTTTACCATCTCCATATATATGATATAATCCAGATCTTCTAGCTATCTCATAAAAACTACGATAAATATCTTTTTCTTGATCAAATAACGCGCAGGTTTTATATATTAAGGGATTCCAAATATATAATTTATTCTTCGGGCCATACCAAAGTTTCTCATTTTTTAAAATCTGGATAAAATCTTCATCGCTGATTACAGCCTTAAGATCTTGTTTATTTAGCATTACAATAAACGGGATTTCCTTAATAAGCCGATTATTTGTAATATTTTTTAATTCTAATAAAAATTCAATATTATCCTCAAAAAATTTTACTTGAGAATCAACTACAAAAATAACAGCATCAGTTTCAGCATCAAGCTTATTAAATACTTTAATTCTTAATGAACTGAAACCTTTTTGACCGGCAACTGTATATACTCTGTAATATACCTTCTTCTTTTTTGTTGATTGAAAAATTCCTCGGTCAAAATAAAGTGTAGCACCACTTATTCTATCAATTTTTTGCAAATCACTAACAGGAGTGATTTCCCTATGTCCATCTTTAGTTAACTTATAAAGAGTTTCTAATATAGTAGTCTTTCCTGATCCTGCCATACCATAGTATACAATCTTTAGATACGTATTTCCATTTTTGTGTTGAACCATTGAATGATCTCCGGAGAATAAATAATATTACTTTCGATTTAATCAAATAAATTTGATTACTAATAAATAAAATAATTTTCAGAATTAAAGATATTGCATCGTAAAATTATTTTTAAGAATACAATAATTTTTTTACAATGAATAATGATTCCCTTATAGAATAAGAAGTTCAGTAATAAGACTCTAAAAAAACAAGAAATTATGGATGGATATACTGATTCAAACTGGAACTGGGATTTTTATAACGAACTTGTAGATGATGTAGAGGAAAACAAAAATATTATTCAGTGCATTTCTTGTGGTAAATGTGTAGGTGATTGCCCAGCTACAAAAGTATCTAACTTTAATATTAGGAAAATAATTAGTAGGGTCCTTCGAGGAGATAAAAGTGTTTTAAAGGATTCTGATATTTGGTATTGTTAT
>Ga0315553_10002176_pt1 | contig 15855 bp, 9 predicted proteins | sample SalMarSW160140MG_FD_203099 | JGI IMG/M metagenome (GOLD analysis project Ga0315553, IMG submission 203099) | Salt marsh sediment microbial communities from the Plum Island Ecosystem LTER, Massachusetts, United States - Salt Marsh Sediment SW1601-40 ... | reverse complement strand
ACCTGAGCGTCAGTACCGGGCCAGTGAGCCGCCTTCGCCACTGGTGTTCTTCCTAATATCTACGAATTTCACCTCTACACTAGGAATTCCACTCACCTCTCCCGGACTCGAGATTGACAGTATCAGAGGCAATTCCGAGGTTGAGCCCCGGGATTTCACCCCTGACTAATCAATCCGCCTGCGTGCGCTTTACGCCCAGTAATTCCGAACAACGCTAGCCCCCTTCGTATTACCGCGGCTGCTGGCACGAAGTTAGCCGGGGCTTATTCTGCGGGTACCGTCATTATCTTCCCCGCTAAAAGAGTTTTACAACCCTAAGGCCTTCTTCACTCACGCGGCATGGCTGGATCAGGCTTTCGCCCATTGTCCAAGATTCCCTACTGCTGCCTCCCGTAGGAGTCTGGGCCGTGTCTCAGTCCCAGTGTGGCTGATCATCCTCTCAGACCAGCTATGGATCGTCGCCTTGGTAGGCTTTTACCCTACCAACAAGCTAATCCAACGCGGGCCCATCCTGTAGCGATAAATCTTTCCCCCGAAGGGCGTATACGGTATTAGCACCGGTTTCCCGGAGTTATTCCGTACTACAGGGAAGGTTCCCACGCGTTACTCACCCGTCTGCCACTCACTCCGAAGAGTGCGTTCGACTTGCATGTATTAGGCCTGCCGCCAGCGTTCGTTCTGAGCCAGGATCAAACTCTCAGATTGAAAGATTCGATCTTGGTCACCCTGGAAGGGAAAACTTCCAGGTGGTCACTGCTGTTATAGGAATTTATGAGAGTCCTATATGGCCAATAACACGCGTCCAGCGCGATGCTGAACGCTTGCATGGTGTTGACCGAAACGCAGGACCGCCAAAGTCTCGTCAATCCGCTTTGAGAGCGGAAAGCCAGAACTCCGCCGCCTACGTTTCTCTTTCCTTGATTCACTTGTCAAAGAGCAAAAGCACCGCAAAACTTCCAACGTAAACCGCATGAAGACAACCTGTCTCCCTACACCCGACGTCAGAGGGTCTACGATCATAAGGATCATTAGCCCTTAAGTCTAGTTCTGTTTTGGCGGTGATCAGAGACAGCGCGACCGTTCTCGCCCGACGCTGTCGTCGATGGCCCTTATGTAAGGACAGACCATCGCACCTGTCAACACCTGATTTAGAACTTTATTTATTGTTGAATGACGTGAACCGAACCGTGCCACAATAAGGCCCGATTAACGGTCAATGACTCGGTAGACGAGAAATTGGTCGAATTCGGTAAAGAAACCGTTAACGTGTTGAAAAAATTATAATTTTGCGATTTTCTTTGACGAAATGCGAATTCGGCTTTACGCCGGAATATGTCGCGATCGGTCAGCGCATCCGTATTCGGCATTGTTGACATGCTGTGGAAGAACCAAACAAAGTCCCAAGGTGAGATCATCGACAATAAGCACGAACATCGAGCATTTCGAAAGAAGGGATCTTAGGAGACTTACGGCCACAGCCTATTCCGGTGGCCGACGGGGGTAACCACATTGCTGGATCGTAACAGCTATTTTTCGGGCCATCATCGTGGCCGCGCTGTTCTCCGTAGTTCTGGTACGCGCAATCTGCCGCAGGTTTATGTTCCCGGGGCGAAAGGGCGGCTGCCTGACCTCTATATGCGCGATGCAAGGGCCAGACGCCTCATTTCAAGGCTCAAATGGTTCATCTCGACCTGCGTCGTGGGCGCTGCCGGCCTGTGCATCATCGGCATTGCGATGTACGCCTCCACCGACATCGAAAATGGCAGCGGCATGGTGGGCTCGCTTCGCAGCGCCACGCTCGCAGCGCTGAAGCCGAAGACGCCAGGCAATCTGATCGAAGAAAAGGTCGCGCTTCCCGGCGAGAAAACCGACAAGATCAAGACCACGACAAAGGGGCTGACGACGCGCTACATCATCCAGGACAGCGTGGTCGAACGGCGCAATGCGAAAGAGTTCGTCTCCGTCAAGCCGTATGTCCGGATTACCGCCACGCTTTCGACCGTCAAGCCGGACAGTAGCGACACAATCCCACCCTTCAATCCTTTCGATCTTTACGCCAAGACGAACGCCTCAAACCGGAAAGCCGACCAGCCGGACCAGGCGGAGCAGGCCCCGGACAACGCGTTTCTGACCGTCAAAATGGTTGAGCTTGCCGGTGGATTCCTGCCCGAGGAGGACCACCAGGAACTCGCGGACAACGAAGTTGAGCGGTATGTCGCGGAGGCCGACGCGGTCTATGCCGAAAGCGCGGCGCAGCTTCGTCCCGCCCTTCTGCCGGAGGGCAATCAGGAAGCGATCGAGCCGAACGACTCCATTGCCGATATTCAGCAACAGCGGGGGGCGCCGCTCGTCCACACTACGGTATTGGAGAAAATTCCCGAGGAAGAAGACTCCCTCGACGAGAACGAGCTGCGCTCGATCATTGTGAATCCCGGGGACACGCTCATCGGGATTCTCACGGACGCCGGGGCGGAAGCATGGCAGGCCCAAGCCATCAGCGATGCCTTATCCTCGGCGCCGAAGGGCTTCAAGCTTCGCGCCGGACAAGAGGTGCGCCTGAAGCTGGCTCCTGCCGCGACCGACCCATCTGCGAAGGAACCGGTCGCCGTCAGCATCTTCAGCGGGGTGAAGCCGGAGGGCACAGCCATCCGCACCGCCGCCGGCGAATATGTCACCTCCGACGATCACATCCGGATCACGAAATCCGCGGACGCCGAAACAGGCGAGGCTGAACGCGCAACGCTTTACACAAGCATCTACAGTGCGGCGCTGGCGCAGCATATCGATCGGGACATCACGACGAGCTTATTGCGCGTCTTCAGCTATGATGTCGACTACAAGCAGCGCGTTCGCCCGGGCGACAGTTTCGAGCTGTTCTTCGATGTGAAGCATGCCGAGGACGGCTCGGAAGAGCCGGGCGAGTTGCTTTACGTCGGAATGAAGGTCGGCGAGGAGACGATGAAATATTACCGTTTCCGCACGCCCGATGGGGTCGTCGACTTTTATAACCCGGAAGGGTCGAATTCGCGCAAGTTCCTCATGCGCAAGCCTATCAAATCAGGCCGGTTCACCTCCGGCTTCGGCTACCGGCGTCATCCGTTGCTCGGCATACGGAAGATGCACACGGGCACCGATTGGGCCGCGCCGAGGGGAACGCCAATCATGGCTGCAGGAAACGGAACGGTTGAGGTCGCGGGGCGCCACGGCGGCAATGGCAATTATGTCCGCATCCGGCACGGCAATGGCTACAAGACCGCGTACAGCCATATGAAGCGCATCGCGCCAAATATAAAGAAAGGCGTGAAGGTCCGGCAGGGCGAGCTGATCGGCTATGTCGGCACGACAGGCCTGTCGACCGGCCCGCACCTTCACTATGAGGTGCTGATCAATAACCGCTTCACGAACCCGCTCAAGATCCACGTCCCGCGCAGCCGCAAGCTCAACGGACGTCTCCTTGCCGAATTCAGAAAAGAGTCGCAGCGGATCGACGAGCTGATGCATCGCGCGCCCGTGAAGACGCGGATTGCGGCGATCGACGAATAGTCACGGGCACCGAGACGGCAGCTTGGCCTGAAATTCCGGGGCCGAGCCGTGACGATGAATTGTCAGTGCGGGGCGCCGACCTTTCGTATCGACTCGAGGAAGTGGTCGGAAAAATCAACCTTGAGCGCGACCCAGAGAAGCAGGTGATCTGAGATCTGCCAGGTTCGCCATTGGCTTGCATAATAACCCTGCGGCCCGCCATTCCACAGATCGGCCGCCTTTTCCGCGGGCATGAGGTCGTGATAGGCCGCGAAGTCCTCCTCATTGTCGCGGAACACGGCGTCGAAAGGACGAAAGGCGCCGCTGCCGGCAAGCTCCAGCCGGTCCTCGACGAAGCGGAATGCGATTTGATCGTAATAATGCTGAGGATCGAGGCTGGCGCGGCGGCGCGTCAAAGCCTCCGGCACATCGAATCCATACCGTTCGAGAACGCGCGAAAACAAGTCGGAGGGCGCGCCGACGCCGAAATCGCCAAGGAGAATGTAGTCCTCACGCTCGCGGTCCTGCCGGTCCTTCAGGAAACGGCCAATCGTCTCCAGCCGCGCGATGTGCCGTTCGAGCTGTTGCGATTTCAGACCGTCATAACGCAAATGCAGGGCGCAGAGATTGAAATTGAAACCGCCGGCCGCCTGAAAAGCGGCGAGAAACGGCGCCCGCTGGAATGCCAGCTCGGCCGTTTCGTTCCCTTCCGTCATCCCGCCGCGGGGCGCCGTGCTCTGCCCGCCGGGAAGCACGATTTCGCCGGCGATCTTTCGGAACATCAGCCGCGATTGCCGGAAGACGAATGCGATCCGTTCCTCGGAACCGGTCGCGCTTTCGATCGCGTCGGTGGTGATATAGTCCCATTCCGGACCGAGGATCGCCAACAGCGCCTCAAGCGCATCGAGGTTCCGGTTGACCTCCTGGAGAGCGACCAGGTCGAAGGCGGAGATGATTTCAGCGATATAGTAGAAGGACTCGCGCAGACGCGGCCCGTGCCCGAAGCGGTTCGAATCGAAATCGCGAAGATTCCAGGTTGCGATCAGCAGCGAGTTACGGCCGGCGCGCTCCGTCACTTCGGACCGCAATTTCTGACGCAGCGCCAACAGACGCTTAGCCGTGCGGACCTTCTCGGTCGCGTCCATCCATCGCTTAATGGGCAGGTATGAGGGCATAAGCGGTCGCGCCAGCAGCGATTCGTCCCGATCCCTCCATCGCAATGCTTCGCTCTGCCATTGTCAAGCAGGGCTGACGGCGGAGGCCGGGTTAGCCACAAGCGCCGCCATAAGGGAGCCGGTGCGCGCCGACCGATCTCAGAAAAATGGCGGCCCAGGGCTGCCATTTTCATTTCGCATGCGCCTTCCTAACGCGCGATCACTGCAAATCTCGCCGAAGCCCTGCGGCCGTCATTGCGAACGACCGAAGGGAGTGTGGCAATCCATCGCCGACAGACGCGGCACGGCTGATGGATTGCTTCATCGGCTCCGCCTCCTCGCAAAAACGCTGGCGGGGAGAGGTGTGTTTGCACCAAATCTAAGCCAGCGCTAGGCCGCGGCGCGCTTGATGCTTTCGCCATTGATGATCAGGCCGGCGTCATTCGCAGAAATGGTTACCGTGTCGCCATCCTTGATCTTGCCATCCAGAACAAGCTCGGAAAGCGGGTCCTGTACGCTCTTTTGAATGACGCGCTTGAGCGGCCGCGCCCCGTAAGCCGGATCGTAACCTTCCGAAGCGAGCCACTCGCGGGCCGCCTCATCGAGCCGCAAGCTCATCTTCCGCTCATCGAGCAGTTTCTGCAGCCGCGCAATCTGAATATCGACGATCGCGGCCATCTGATCGCGTCTCAGACGGTGGAACACGAGGATCTCATCGACGCGATTGAGGAATTCCGGGCGGAAATGTCCGCGAACCACGTCCATGACACGCGCCCGGACGATCTCCGGATCCTCGCCTTCGCCCTGCTGCACCAGATATTCGGAGCCCAGATTGGATGTCATGATGATCATCGTATTGCGGAAATCGACCGTGCGGCCCTGTCCGTCCGTCAGACGTCCATCATCAAGCACCTGCAGGAGCACGTTGAAGACATCCGCATGCGCCTTTTCGATCTCGTCGAAGAGCACGACCTGATACGGCCTGCGGCGGACGGCCTCGGTTAACGCGCCGCCTTCCTCATAGCCGACATAGCCGGGAGGCGCGCCGATCAGCCGGGCAACGGAGTGCTTCTCCATATATTCCGACATGTCGATACGGATCATCGCCTGTTCGTCATTGAACAGGAACGCTGCCAAGGCGCGGCTGAGCTCGGTCTTACCGACGCCGGTCGGACCAAGAAACATGAAGGAACCGATCGGCCGGTTCGGGTCCTGAAGCCCGGCGCGAGACCGGCGCATGGCCGTCGAAACCGCGCGAACCGCCTCTTCCTGGCCAACAACGCGCCGGGACAGCGCTTCCTCCATGTGCAGGAGCTTCTCCTTCTCGCCTTCGAGCATCTTCTCGACGGGAATGCCGGTCCAGCGAGACACGACGCCCGCAATATGGTCCGGTGTGACAGCCTCTTCCACCATCCGTGTGCTCGCCGCACCGTCACCCGTTTCCATCTGGTTCAGCTTCTTCTCGAGCTCCGGGATGATGCCGTAAGCCAGCTCGCCGGCGCGCTGCAGATCGCCTTTCCGCTGCGCCTGCTCGAGCTCGATGCGCCGGGCATCCAGTTCCTCCTTGATCTTCTGTGCGGAGGAAAGCTTGTCCTTTTCATCCCGCCAGCGCTGGGTGAGCGCATCGGATCTCTCCTCGATCTCGGCGATTTCCTTCTGCAGCCGGTCGAGCCGGTCCTTCGAGGCCTGATCGTTCTCCTTCTTCAATGCCTCGCGTTCGATCTTGAGCTGGATCAGGCGGCGGTCGAGCTCGTCCAGTTCCTCCGGCTTGGAGTCGACCTGCATCCGCAGGCGGCTGGCAGCCTCATCGACGAGGTCGATCGCTTTATCGGGGAGGAAACGGTCGGTGATGTACCGATTGGAGAGCGTAGCCGCGGCGACGAGCGCACTGTCGGTGATCCGAACCCCGTGATGGAGTTCGTACTTCTCCTTCAGTCCGCGCAGGATCGAGATCGTGTCCTCGACGGTCGGCTCAGAGATAAAGACCGGCTGGAAGCGCCGGGCGAGCGCCGCGTCCTTTTCGACATTCTTGCGGTATTCGTCGAGCGTCGTCGCGCCTACGCAATGAAGTTCGCCGCGGGCGAGCGCAGGCTTGAGGAGGTTCGACGCATCCATCGCGCCGTCGGCCTTGCCGGCCCCGACCAGCGTGTGCATTTCGTCGATGAACAGGATGATCCCGCCTTCATCGGCCGAGATTTCCTGCAGGACCGCCTTCAGCCGCTCCTCGAACTCGCCGCGATATTTCGCGCCAGCGATCAGTGCACCCATGTCGAGGGCGAGAAGGCGCTTGTCCTTCAGGCTTTCAGGCACGTCGCCGTTGACGATACGCTGCGCCAAGCCCTCCGCGATCGCGGTCTTGCCCACGCCCGGTTCGCCGATCAGCACGGGATTGTTCTTCGTACGGCGTGACAGAACCTGAATTGTACGGCGGATCTCCTCGTCGCGCCCGATCACCGGATCGAGCTTGCCTTTCGACGCTTCCTCGGTCAGGTCACGCGCATAGCGCTTGAGCGCGTCGTAGGACTGTTCGGCCGAGGCGCTGTCCGCCGTTCGGCCTTTGCGAATGTCGTTGATCGCCGCATTCAGACTGACCGGCGTCACGCCCGCATCCGCAAGGATACGGCTCGTATCGGCCTCTTTCTCCATGGCAAGCGCCATGAGCAGACGTTCGACCGTCACATAACTGTCGCCGGCCTTTTCGGCGAGCTTTTCAGCCTGGTCGAAGATCTTTGCCAGCGCCGGAGCCATGTAGAGCTGGTCGGCTCCGCCGCCCGAAACCTTCGGCATCTTGGCAAGGGATTCCTCGGTCTTCGCCAAGGCATCGCCCGGCCGGCCCCCGGCGCGCGAGATCAATCCCGCGGCAAGCCCCTCGGGATCGTCAAGCAGCACCTTCAGCAAATGTTCGGGTGTAAGACGCTGCTGTCCCTCTCGAACGGCGAGCCCCTGGGCAGACTGCAAGAATCCGCGCGACCGTTCGGTAAATTTCTCAAAATTCATCATTGTCCTCCGTGGCACGCGACCGGCGCCTGATCAGCACGTTCCGACACGCCCTATATTCTTTGAACTTGAAGGCCCTGAAGCGGCGTCCTCACGGCTTAATATAGGATTGCAGCCGTGCCGCAAAAGGGGGCATGATCCGCCTCCCACATCAAATGGCCACGACATGGAAAATTCGGAAAAAATTGAGATCGTTTCGCTCTATCGATATCCGGTGAAAGGCCTCAGCCCGCAAAGGCTCGACCACGCCGCCATCGAGCCGGGCGAGACGATCCCCTGGGACAGGGCATATGCGATCGAGAACGGGCCAGGCCGCTTCAATCCGGCCGAGCCGAAATATCTGCCGAAGGTCAATTTTCTGATGCTGATGCGGAATGAACGCCTTGCCGGGGTTCAGACGGAGTTCGACGAGACGAGCCAGACCCTCGTGATTTACCGCGATGGCAAGCAGGTGACGCAGGGCGCGCTGGGGACGAAGCTGGGCCGGCAGATCATCGAGCAGTTTATCGCCGGTTACATGCAAGGCGATCTGAAGGGGCGGCCCCGCATCGTTTCAGCGCCCGGACACAGTTTCTCCGATGTCGCGGCCAAATGTCTGCATCTGGTCAATCTGGCCTCGATCCAGGATCTGGAAAAAGCTACCGGCCAGACGCTCGATCCGCTTCGCTTTCGGGCCAATGTCTATTTCGAGGGAACAGGGCCATGGGCGGAGCAAAAATGGGTCGGACGCACAATCAAGGCCGGCGGCACACGATTGAAAATCATCGACGAGACCATCCGCTGTGAGGCGACGAACGTCAATCCCGAGACGGCGCAACGGGACGCTGCGATCCCGCCGACATTGCTGCGGGTCTTCGGGAACGCCTCGCTCGGCGTCTATGCTACGGTTGTGGAGGGCGGCGAGATCAAACCTGGCGACAGGCTGGAAATCGAGGCCTGAAGGCGGCGCGCGCGCTGATTAAGCCGTCGCCTCATCGGAGGTATGGTCCTCGCTCTGCGCATCAGCCGCTTTGCCGTTTGCGCTGTCATTTTCAGATGCTGAAGAACGGCTGGCCCCATTGCCGGGATAGCGGCGCCGGCGGCGCTTGCCGGTCTCGGCCTCGCTACCCGCATCACTTCCAGCGTCCGCTTTCGGCGCATTGGCTGTCGCCGCGTCGGCTGCCGGCTCTTTAGCCGCCGCAGGCTGAACGTCAGATGGCTGATCGGATTCCGCGGAAGCAGGCTGCGGCACCGGTTCCTGCGACGGCTGAGCGCTGATTTGCGGCTGCGACTGTTCGCGGCCGGCCGCACCACCATCACGGGTTCCCCGGTGCACGCCATTGACCGCCTGCACCGCCTCCCCGCCATTAGGCACGGCCGGCTGAGCGGTCTGCGCCTGTGCGGCCATGATGATGCGATTGTAGTGCTCAGCATGCTGAAGGTAATTTTCGGCCATGATCGTATCGCCGGACGAAGACGCATCCCTTGCGAGAGTCGCGTATTTTTCGGCGATCTGAGAAGCGGTGCCCCGGATTTTCACATCGGGTCCGCTCGACTCGAAGTTACGGGACAGTGGACTCTGCCCCTTGCGGCTATTGTTTGAGCTGCTACTGCTACCGCCACGGCCCCTGCCGCGCCTGTTTTGCTGTCCTTGCCTCATGGGCTCCCATCTACGGTTATTATCGGAATGCGCAAACGGCAAAAAGGTGAAGCCGCCGCCGCGCTTCGGTTGCTAAAACTTGGAATCTTGCCCAAATCTCTAACCAGCTTTTTCGTGCAGGCCACCGAGCCGTTGGACCTTATAAGACGCGCCTGCGGAGCCCGCGTCGGTTCCACCGTTCCAGTCCAACCTCAAGGGAGACTGCTCATAACGCGATCATTCGTCGCCGTAATATGAAGCGGTTAGCCAGATCCCTGTATCGCAGAAAATGAACCGATTTGCAGCGAACGGCGCCAGAGAAGTCTAAATGCCAAGCGCATTCTCTGTATCTGAGCGGCGCTGCAGATCTCTGCCCTTCGTGGCTTTTCGAATCCGTGCTTAAAAGCTAGCGTGATCAAGCAGAATTTCCAACCATTTTTTTAGTCGAGGCGCTAACGCGGCGCTGTCTGTCGCTTTATGGCAACCACTCGGTTAACCCCGGCCAGATCAGCGTAGGAGCGGACAGCCTCTTCACCGCCGCACCATCCCGCCTCACGAAAAATCGTTACGATTTCCGCTGCTTGACCCATCCCGGCCTCGAGCAGCATCCAACTCCCGGCTTTCGCGAGACTGCGACAGTCTTGCGCGATGGATCGGTAGGCGTCAAGACCGTCGAGGCCGCCATCCAGCGCCAGCGGCGGATCGAAATTGCGGACCTCCGCGGCGAGCCGGGCAATGTCGTCTCTCCTTATATAGGGTGGATTTGCGAGAATTACATCAAATTCCCCGCCGACCGCCGCCGACCAGTCATTACAGACGAATGCGCATCGCGACGTCAGCGACCGTTCGCGCGCATTCTCACGCGCGATCCGGAGCGCGGCGGGATCGAGATCGGTTCCGAGACCCCAGGCTTCGGGTAATTCGGCGAGCAGCGACAGAAGAATGCAGCCCGACCCGGTTCCGAGATCGACGATCCGCAAAGCCTGGCCGCGCCGCCCTTCCTCTTCGAGAACGCCGAGCGCCGTTTCGATCAATGTCTCGGTGTCCTGCCGGGGATCGAGCACCGCCGGGCTTATCCGATACTCGTTGGCCCAAAACGCCCGTTTGCCGAGAATACGCGACACCGGCTCGCCCGCCAGACGCCGCTCCGCGCAGACCTCGACGGTTCTGGCTTCCGCGGCATCAAGCGGATGATCGGGGCTTAGGAGATAGGATTCGAGCGACAGGCCGCAAGCATTGAGAACGATCGACCGGGCATCGATTTCCGGCGTCGCAATCCCTGCGTCAGAGAACCGCCGGGCCAGACCCGCGATCGCTATCCGCAGCACGGGCGGCTCGGCGAGCCGTACCGCCGGGGAAATCACCGCCTCAGGCATCGGCCATTTCCTCTATCTCGGCCAGCTGGCTGGCCTGGTAATCGGTCGTCAGCGCGTCGATCAGCTCGTCGAGCCCTTCGCCTTGCAGAACCTGCTGCAAATTGTAGAGCGTCAGATTGATACGGTGATCGGTGACGCGGCCTTGCGGAAAATTATATGTTCGGATCCGCTGCGAACGGTCGCCGCTGCCGACCTGCTCTTTGCGCTCCGCCGCGCGTGCCTGAGCGGCCTTGGTCCGCTCCATGTCGTAAAGGCGCGCTCTGAGCACCTGCATGGCACGCGCCCGATTCTGATGCTGCGACTTCTCGCTGGACGTCACGACGATACCGGTGGGCAGATGCGTGATGCGGACCGCGCTGTCGGTCGTGTTGACGTGCTGCCCGCCCGCGCCGGACGCGCGCATCGTATCGATCCGCAAATCCTCCGGGCGAATCTCGAGATCCACCTCCTCGGCCTCGGGGAGAACCGCAACCGTCGCCGCCGATGTGTGAATGCGCCCGCTCGCCTCCGTCTCGGGCACGCGCTGCACCCGGTGGACGCCGGACTCGAACTTCAGCCGCGCAAAGGCGCCCTTGCCGCTGAAATTCGCGATGACTTCGCGGTATCCGCCTTTGCCGGTCTCGCTCTCCGCAATGATCTGAACCTTCCAGCCCTTCAGCGCGGCATAGCGCTGATACATGCGGAACAGATCGCCGGCAAACAGCGCTGCTTCTTCGCCGCCGGTTCCCGCCCGGACCTCGACGATCGCATTCTTCTCGTCCGCAGCATCCTTCGGCAGCAGGACCAGACGGAGTTCATGGATCAGCGTTTCGACACGCTCTTCGAGTTCCGGGATCTCGGCGTAGGCGAGATCGATCATCTCGCGGTCAGAGCCTGGATCGTTCACGATCGAGCGAAGGCCGGCCAGCTCCTGGTCGGCGTCGTCATAATTGCGAATGATCGCCACGATGGGATCGAGTTCGGCAAATTCCTTGGACAAGCTTACGAAGGTTTCCTGGTCGGGACCTTCCGCAAGCTGTCTCTGAACGAGCTCCCAGCGAGCGACCAGCCTGTCGAGCTTTTCTTTCGGCACCGCAGTCATGAGGTATGGCTATTAAAATCCAGCGAGGTTGCAGACCATAAATGGGAAGATCGCCGCAGAATTCATCGCCCAATTCGGCGAGCGCGGCCTAAATCGGGCGCGAGGGCGTCGCTAGACCGGAATATCGTGGGCACGGGCGAAATCGGCGAGGCGGTCACGAATGTCTTCGCGCCCATGCTCCGCCAAGTCAAGTACATAGCGCTCGATTTCGGTGGCGTTGGTCGCCAGGATCATGGCCTTGACGGGCCCGATCGATGCCGGCGCCATGGAGATGGAGCGATAGCCCAAACCGATGAGCGCGAGAGCCTCAATCGGCCGCCCGGCCATCTCGCCGCACAGGGTCACCGGCACATTGTGCCGCCGGGCTTGCACGAGGATATGGCGCAAGACCCTCAGCGCCGCCGGACAAAGCACGTCGAAACGGCTGCTGACCCGGTTGTTGCTCCGGTCCGCGGCAAACAGGAATTGCAAAAGGTCGTTGCTGCCGACGGAGACGAAGTCCACCCGGCAGAGCAGCTCATCGAGCTGCCACAGCATCGAAGGGACCTCGATCATCGCACCAAGCGCGAGTTTCGAAGGGCCGGGCCGGTGGTGCCGCCGAAGGTGGGCCAGGTCTTTTTCGATCAGCCGCCGGGCCTCGACGAATTCCTTGACCTCGGTGAGAAACGGCAGCATCAGGCGCAACTCGCGTCCGGCCGATGCCGTCAGCAGCGCGCGAATCTGGGTCCGGAACAATCCGGGGCGGTCGAGCGCGATCCGGATTGCGCGCCAGCCGAGCGCCGGATTTTCCTCGGTCGTCGATTGCAGATAAGGCAGAATCTTGTCCCCGCCCACATCCAGCGAGCGAAAAACGACGGGTTTCGGCCCGGCGCCATAGATGATCCGCCGGTACATATCGGTCTGCTGCTGGATGCGCGGAAAAGTCGATGCGACCATGAATTCCAGCTCGGTCCGGTACAGCCCGACGCCGTCGGCGCCGGATTGCGCCAGATGCGGAAGATCGACCTGCAGGCCCGCATTGATGTTGAGCTGCACGCGCTCCCCATCCTTCGTGACCGCCGGCGTATCCCTCAGCTTTTCATATTGCGCCTGACGCCGCGCGCGGAACCGCGCCTTGTCGGCATAGGCGCGAATGACTTCGAGCGACGGGCGGATATGGAATACGCCCGAATCGGCATCGAGAACGGCAGGATCACCGGGATCGACTTCTTCAAGGACTTCCCTGGCATACCCGATGGCGGGGATGTTGAGCGCCTTTGCGACGATCGCCACATGGCTCGACACACCGCCCTCCGCGAGCACCAGGCCGCGAACCCGCTTCCGATCATAGTCGAGCAACTCGGCCGGCCCCATATTGCGCGCAACGAGAATCGTGTCACGGGGAAGGTCGGTATTGGCCGCGGTCCCGGCCCGCCCCGTCAGGAAGCGCAAGAGCCGGTTCGACAGATCGTCCAGATCGTGAAGACGTTCGCGCCAGAACGGATCGGACTGCCGCATGGTGCGTGTGCGCTGATTGCTCTGCACTTTTTCAACCGCGGCCTCGGCCGTCAAGCCGGCGGTGATCGCCTCCTGAAGGCGCCGCACCCAGCCCTGATCATGCGCGAACATCCGGTACGCTTCCAGGACATCCCGGTGCTCTCCGCCGCGCGCGATTTCATTGTCCGAAAGCATTGCATCGACGGTCTCGCGCAGCTTGCCCAGCGCGGCGTCCAGCCGTGTCTGCTCGATGGAAATATCTTCGGCAAAGAGCTTCGTGACCGTCACGCGCGGCTCGTGCAGAACGACGTGGCCGAGGGCGATACCCTCGGACATGCCGGAGCCTCTGATTGTGATGCTTTGCCCGCGCCGCGCCTCCGCCTGGACGTCCAGGGTCTCGAGCAGGCCGGCCAGCATCTCCCCCGTCACCATGGCGATCGTCTGCAGAACCTCGACCTCCTCTTCGGAGTAGGTTCTCGAGATCGCATTCTGCACGGTGAGAACACCAATGGTCCGGCCGCTGCGGACGATCGGCATTCCAAGGAAGGACTGGTAAATTTCTTCGCCGGTCTCGGGTCTGTATGAGAACGCCGGATGCGACCGCGCGTCCGGCAGGTTCACGTGATCGCCCGATCGCGCGACGAGACCGACAAGGCCTTCGCCCGATTTCAGGTGCGTGCTGTGGACGGCCTCGCTGCGCAGGCCCTCGGTCGCGAACAGCTCGAAGGACCCGTCGGACTGACGCACATAGATGGAGCAAACCTCGGCGACCATATTGGCGGCGATCAGGCGCACAATGCGATCGAGGCGCGCCTGAACGTCATCCTGCTTGGCCTGACCCACGCCAGGCCGCGCCATGACTTCGCGCAGCTGTCTCAATAGCACTCGAGGTGCGCTCGATGTCCAGGGCATCCGCCCGGTCCCTCCCGCGTCCGCCTTGCGCAGGCTGACTTCGTGGTGCGTAATTTTATTATGAACCATAATCGAACTTACGGTTTTCTAGTCTGCATCAAGACCATAAAGTGAATGAAGCGTGCGAACCGCAAGCTCGGCGTAAGCAGCATCGATCAGGACGCTGATCTTGATTTCCGAGGTTGAAATCGCCTCTATATTTATACCCTTTTCCGCAAGCGCCTGAAACATTTGAGCAGCGACCCCTGCATGACTTCGCATGCCAACGCCAACAACTGACACTTTTACTATATCTGTTGACCCGCGTAAATCGGAGTAACCAATTTGCTCTTTTGCACTCTCCAGGACTTGTATCGCACGATTGTGATCACCGGCGGGGACGGTGAAGGTCATGTCGGTGTGGCGTCCATCATCGGAAACATTCTGGACGATCATATCGACATTGATATTGGCTTCGGAGAGCGGACCAAAGACCTTGGCGGCGACGCCCGGCTTATCGGCAACCCGAAGAAGCGTAACTTTCGCCTCGTCCTTGGCATAGACAATTCCGCTGACAACACGCTGTTCCACGATATCTTCCTCGTCACAAACCAGGGTTCCCGGCCCTAACATCTCCGCCCCGAACGCCGGACAGGATTGAGGCGGATCGAAGCTCGAGCGGACCTGGACCGGCACCCCGCGAACCATTGCCAGCTCAACCGACCGCGTCTGCAATACTTTCGCCCCCAGCGAGGCCATTTCCAACATTTCCTCGTAGGAAATCTTTTCAAGCCGTTGCGCTTTGGGGACCACCCGCGGGTCGGTGGTGTAGACGCCATCGACATCGGTATAGATGTCGCAGCGGTCGGCCTTCAGAGCGGCCGCGACGGCGACGGCGCTGGTATCTGACCCGCCACGGCCCAGAGTCGTGATCCGTCCCTTGTGGCTGACGCCCTGAAAGCCCGCGATCACGGCAACTTCTCCGCGTCCGAGACGTTCGCGCAGCTGCTCGGCCGGAATGCCGCTGATCCGGGCGACGCCATGGGCATCGTCAGTCTGGATCGGGATCTGCCAGCCGAGCCAGGATCGCGCCGAGACGTTCATCGATTGCAGAACGATCGAAAGGAGGCCGCAGGTAACCTGCTCGCCCGACGCGACAACGACATCATATTCCCGCGCATCGTGCAGGGCGGATGCCTGCCGAGTCCATTCGACGAGCTGATTGGTATGGCCGGCCATTGCCGAGACGACCACGGCGCAATAATGCCCGGCATCTACCTCGCGCTTTACGTGATGAGCGACATTTCGAATCTGGTCGAGGTCCGCAACAGACGTCCCCCCGAACTTCATCACCAAAAGGGCCATAGCTGTAGCTTGTCCCGCAAGAGAGCCGGCGCAGCCTGCTGAGCTGCTCAAGGGTTGTGTTACACAACTCCCTTGAGAAAGCCTGAGCTTGGCCGTTCAAATTGGTAAATTCACCGCTTGATGCTTATAAAGCCTGGAGACGGTTTCGGCAAATCGGACGGCACCATGATCACCGGTTAACAATCCGGGTTTTCAGGGAAGCACGCAAAATTACGTAGAAAATGTTGATGCCAAAAACTGTGGACAATGAAGAAGTTGAACGCTTCGGCGCCATTGCCGACGAGTGGTGGGACCCGAATGGCAAGTTTCGGCCGCTGCACCAGATCAATCCTGTTCGCCTCTCCTACATCCGCGAACAGATCCTCGGCCACTTCG
>Ga0315553_10002174_pt1 | contig 15864 bp, 19 predicted proteins | sample SalMarSW160140MG_FD_203099 | JGI IMG/M metagenome (GOLD analysis project Ga0315553, IMG submission 203099) | Salt marsh sediment microbial communities from the Plum Island Ecosystem LTER, Massachusetts, United States - Salt Marsh Sediment SW1601-40 ... | reverse complement strand
CGGTTCGAAGAATGTTTAAAGAATATTTGGGAAAAGATTAGTAATTTAGATAAATATCTCGACCAAAACAAACCCTGGGAAAAATCTGGAATCAATCAAACAATTAACTGGGTTAATCTTATTGAGGGAATTAGGGAAATTGCTTTTAATCTTCAACCTTTCCTGCCTAAGACAGCGGAAAAAATTAAGAAACAATTCCAGGGACCGAAAATTAAATCTGAAAAACCGCTTTTTCCACGTTTGAAATGAAAATTGAAAGCCTAAAACGTAATGGATTGCTGTTTTATTTTATTAATCGAGAAGAATTCGAGAGATTGTGGAAAAATATCTTCGAAAAAGAAGAATATAAAATAGGTTTAAACAATCCCAAGCCTCTTATTCTTGATGTTGGTGCTCATATTGGTCTTTCGACAATTTATTTCAAAACTAAGTATCCAAAGGCCAAAATTCTCTCCTTTGAACCCAATCCAAACACAGCTAAACTCTGGCGATTAAATATTAAAGCTAATCATTTAAAAAATGTCAAAATTATTGAGGCAGCAGTCTGGGATAAAGAAGGTAAAAAGTCGCTTTACATTGATTCAACCAGCAAAATTCCCTGGACATGGGGAGATTCTTTAATTGAAAATATTTGGGACAGCAAAATTCCACCACAATCTATTTTGGTTAAAACTTTAACTCTTTCTAGTTTTTTAACTAAACCTATTGATCTTTTAAAACTTGATGTCGAAGGTGCTGAATACACAATTATTAAAGAATCTGCTAAAAAATTAAACCTGGTTAAAAACATCATTTTGGAATACCATAAAACGCCAAAAACTAATCCCGAAAACCAGCTTGAAGCAATCCTTAAAATTCTTGAAAAAGCAAATTTTAGATTCACTTTTTTAGAAAAAAATAATGTTACTCTAACTAAAGGAACCCATGAATCCTAATTTAATTGACACCCATGCTCATCTGAATTTTCCTGATTATAAAAATGACCTTGAAAAGGTTATTAACCGCTCTTTGGGAAAAGGGGTTAGGAAAATTATTTGCATCAGTAGTAATCTCGCTGATTCAACTAAGGCTATTAACATCTCTAAAAAGTATCCAAATATTGTTTACGCTACCGTTGGCATTCATCCGCATCAAACTGATTTTCAAGAAAAAATGTCAATCAAAGAGCAAATTAAAAAATTAAAAGAATTGGTTAAGGAAAAAGAGATTGTCGCCATCGGCGAATGCGGTTTGGATTTTTCACCGGCCCCACCAATGGAAAAAGACCGGCCGGAAAAGGAACAAATCTTTCTTTTTAAAAAACAAACTGAAATTGCTTTGGATTTAAGTTTGCCAATTTTAGTCCATTCGCGTAAGACTTTTCCTCAAGTCATTACCATTTTAAAGGAATACTACCAAAGCTCTAAAAAACAATTAAAAGGAATTCTCCATTGTTTCTCTGCTGGCAGAAAGGCTATTAAAGAAGTTGAAGAGATTGGTTTTTATTTTGGCGTGGATGGCAATCTGACCTATGACATTGGCTTACAAAATGTCGTCAAAGAAATTCCCTTAGAAAAGATCCTTTTAGAAACTGATTGTCCTTTCCTTTCCCCTGAGCCTTATCGCGGCTTGAGAAATGAACCTAAAAATGTTAGAATAATAGCTGAATTTTTAGCCAAAATAAAAGAAACCACCTTTGAAAAAGTAGCCCGGATAACAACCCAAAACGCCAAAAATCTACTCAAAATCTAAATTTTTTGTGATAAACTAAACAAGAAGAATGAAAAAATTCATTACCGACCATGAACGCCTAACCCAAAGAAGCTTGGAAGTGTTGCCCGGCACTCTAACCTGGATTTTGATTCTTTTTCCTCTTTGGGGCGCTTTTTTTATTCCTAAGATTGTCGCCTATTTCACCATTGCCTTCTTGGTCTATTGGCTTTATCGTTCCTGCCAAAGCGCTATTCTAGGCATTAGAGGTTATCTTAAAATCAGATATTCCGAAAAGACTAATTGGAGAAAAAAATATCTCCAGGATAGAAACAAAGATTCTCTTCCCTGGAACCAAATTAAACATGTTGTTCTCATTCCGAACTGTAATGAATCAGTAACCATTCTTTCAAATACTCTTGAAACCTTAGCCAGCCAAAAAGACATCGACCTTAAACAAATGGTTGTTGTTCTGGGGATTGAAGAAAGAGCCATTAATCCTCACGAAAAAGCGGCTCAATTATTAGAACAATTTAAAGACAAATTCGGCTATTTGACGGCTATTTTCCATCCTGATGGTATTGTCGGCGAGGTTAAAGGCAAAGCTTCTAATGAAGCTTGGGCGGCTAAAGCCATTAAAAAAATCTTGGTTGACCAGCAAAAAAACGATATTAAAAAAATCACCGTTACCAGCTGTGACGCTGACGCCCATTTTCATCCCCAATATTTCTCGGCTCTAACTTATTATTTTGCCCTTAACCCTCAGCGTTATTATCGCTTTTGGCAATCGCCAATCTGCTGGCATAATAATTACTGGAAAGTTCCGGCTCCTATCAGAATTACCGGTACCCTCAGTAATTCCGGCTATCTGGCCAGTATTCAGGAACCAGATGGTTTATTTTTTAATTATTCCAGCTATTCCACCTCGCTTTACCTTTTGGACAAGGTTGGCTATTGGGATGTTGATATTATCCCGGAAGACTGGCATATTTTCCTCCAGTCATTTTTCCATGAAGGCGGCAAGGTGGAAGTTGAACCTATTTTTCTGCCAACGAGTATTGACGCCCCTGAAGGCAAAACTTATTTTAGTGCTTTGAAAAGCCGTTATGAACAGTGCAAACGCCATGCCTGGGGAGCAACTGACATTCCCTATGCGATTAAACAGGCCATTAATCATCCGGAAATTTCTCTCTTAACTCGTCTTTTCCGCGTTTACAAGGTTATTGAAACCCATTTAATTTGGTCAACCAACTGGTTTATCCTAACTCTCGGCGCTTGGCTGCCAGCCTTTATTAATCCCTTTTTCAAACAAACAGCTTTAAGTTATAATTTACCTAAAGTCTCGCAATGGATTTTAACTAGCTGTTTGGTTTTTCTATTGGTGATGATTCTTATCGACCGAGCCATCCGTCCCAAAGTTGCCAAAGAAGATTTGAGACGCTGGTTTGGTTTATGGGAAACAGTTCAATGGATCTTAATGCCGATTGCCGCCTTGTTGATGTCAGTTTTACCAGCCGTTGATTCTCAAACACGCCTAATGATTGGTAAAAGGCTTGAATATCGCATCACGGAAAAATTATGAAGCCAAAAACTGCCCGAAATAAACAACCAAAAAAAGAAAACTTTTTTTACTCACACTGGTGGCTAATCCTTTTTTTCTTAGTTCTTCTTTTACGCCTTCCTTTACTCTTTGAACCTTTCAGTTACGCTGATGAAGGAATTTACTTGACCTTGGGGCAAGCTTTAAGAAAAGGCCTTATTCTTTATCGCGACATTCATGACAACAAGCCGCCCTTACTTTATCTTATCGCCGCCCTAACTGGTTCTTTTTCTCTCTATCGCCTCCTTTATTTCCTCTGGTCTCTGGCCACGGTTTTCGTTTTTCATCAACTGGCGGCAATTTTGTTTCCCAAAAACCAAAAGGCAATCATCACCAGCACCAGTCTTTTTGCCATTCTCACCAGCCTGCCGATGTTTGAGGGGAATATAGCCAATGCCGAAAACTTCATGCTCTTACCTATTTTAGCTGGCTTCTACTTAATCTTTAAATTCTTAGGCCGACCGAAATCTAAAGTTAAATTCTCCTGGCCGTGGCTGGTGGCTGGTTTGCTTTTTTCAATGGCTGTCCTTTTTAAAGTTCCGGCTGTTTTTGACTTTCTGGCAGCTTTAATGATTTGCCTTTTGCTGATTAAAGCCAAAACGATTAAAACCATCATTTCCCATCTTTTTTCCTTAATGATTGGTTTTCTCACCCCTCTTTTCTCTACCTTTGTCTTTTTTGGTCTAAAACAAGCCTTAGGTGAATATTTGAAAGCGGCTTTTTCCCAAAATCTTCCCTACCTTTCCTCTTGGGGAGATTCAGCTATAAAAACTAGTGGGTTTTCTCTGGAATTCATTTTCAGATTTCTATTCTTAGCTCTTCTTTTAATGATTCTTTTTATCTTTCGCCAAAAACTAAGTCTGGCGGTTAAAATAGTTATCATTTGGTTTTTTACCTCAGCCTTTGCCGCCCTTTTGTCAACACGCCCTTATCCTCATTATCTTTTCCAAATTTTACCCTCTTTTTGCCTTTCTTTTGGTTTGATTTTCTTAAAGAAAAACAAACTGGTTAAAATCATCCCTTTTGTTCTTTTGTTGTTTTTCATCTTCATTTTTAAGTTTTTTAATTTCTGGTATTACCCCAACTGGGCCTATTTTGAAAATTTCTACCGATATGCTTTGAAAATGGAAACCAAAGAAAATTATCTTAGCTATTTTGGTCCGCAAACAAACAGTCTTTACCAAACCGCTGATTTTATCCGCACCCACACTTCGCCGGAGGAAAAAATCTTTATCTGGGGTAATCAACCCTCAATTTACGCCTTGGCTAAACGTTTGCCAGTTGGCCGCTATACGGTTGCTTATCATATTATCGATTTCAAGGCCCAAACAGAAACCCTTAATGTTCTTCGCTTTCAACCGCCGCAATGGTTAATCGTTAGCCAAGATGAAAAGCAAACTTTTCCCCAATTAGAAACTTTTATCTTTAATGATTATCTACTTTTCCAGAAATATGGTCAGATTGAGATTTTTTATCGTCTCCCCAAAATCTCTCAATTATGATAAAATTCATCTTAAATCAAGGTTATGTCATTAATTTCCTTCCCCAACAACCAAGGAGTTAAGAAAATTCTACAATTAGCCTTTGTCTTTTGGCTCAGTGAAATTGTTTTAATTCTTTTTGGTTGGAAGTTTTTCCCCACGGAGATACCTCTTTTTTATTCCCGCCCCTGGGGCCAAGAACAGCTAACTAAACCACTAATGCTCTTTATCTTACCGGCTTTAGGTTTGGTTATTTTTTTCCTTAACTTAGTGGTTTCGAGTTTATCCCCGAAGGAAGAGAAGTTAATGAGACAAATTTTAGCCATGGCTTTTTTAGTTTTTAACTTTTTATCATTAGTGACCTTGGTCCAAATCATGCGTTTGGTAATTTAAGTAGAGCTTGTTTTCGCTAAAGCTCAAATAGTTTATGATTTTAAACCAATTGATTATCTTTCCTTTAATAACGGCTTTTTTGGTGGCTTTGGCCGCGACTCCTTTAACCATCAAATTGGCTTGGCGCTGGGGCTTAATTGATGACCCTCAAAAAAGAAAACACCCGGCCAAGCTTCATCAGCAACCAATTCCCAGAGCCGGTATTATTCCTCTCTGGTTAGCCGTTATCGGCGCCAGCTTAATTTTCCTGCCAGTCGATAAATATCTTTTGTCAATTTTAGGGGGAGCAACATTACTTTTAATTTTAGGCCTTTTAGATGATAAATATGATCTTAATCCTTATCTGCGCTTAATTGGTTGTTTTTTAGCCGCTGGTTTGGTCGTTGGCGTTGGTATTCGCATTTTCTTTATTACCAATCCCTTTGGTCAAGGGATTATCGAGTTTAATCAATTAATGGCCATTGTTTTAGCTTTGGTTTGGATTAGCTTTCTTTCCAATATCACCAACTGGTCTAGCGGTTTTGATGGACAGCTCCCAGGTATGGTCGTTATTGCCGCTTTAACGATTGCTTTTTTAAGTTTTCGTTTCTCAGCTGACATTACTCAATGGCCAGTGACCATTCTGGCGGCGATTACCGCCGGAGCTTATCTGGGTTTTCTCCCTTATAACTTCTACCCGCAAAAAATCATGCCTGGCTATGGCGGTGGGACTTTGGCTGGTTTTCTTCTAGCGGTTCTGGCGATTTTATCAACCGCCAAAATCGGAACGATTCTTGTTGTTCTCGGCATTCCTTTTATTGATGCTTTCTATTCGATTATCCGCCGACTGCTAACCGGTCGTTCGCCGGTTTGGGGTGATCGCGGTCATCTTCACCATAAACTTTTAGATGAGTGGCGTTGGAGTAAAAAGAAAACAGCTCTTTTTTATTGGGGAATTACCGCCATTTTAGGAATTCTTGCCTTGAATTTGCGTAGCCTTCAGAAATTTTATACAATTATCATGTTAGTCCTTATCATTGGTGGTTTACTTTTATGGTTCAATTTATTATCGGTTTGGTTCGTTCGATCCGACCGAGACAAACCCTCAAAAACTTAAGTCTCTTGGCCCCCTTAATTTTCTCGGGGCGTCTTTTTACTGACAATTATTTTTTGATTACTGTTTGGGCAATAATTATTTTCAGCATTGCCACCTCTTCCCTTTATCTCATTAATGACATCATTGATTTACCGCGTGACCGTCTTCATCCTCTAAAGAAAAAGCGACCGATTGCTTCCGGTAAGTTACCGATTCCCATCGCTCTCTTTATAGCCATTATTGGCATTTTTCTTTCCCTTTCTCTTTCTTTTAGTCTGGGTTTTTTCTTTTTTATAATTATCTTTGCTTATCTGTTAATTCAAATCAGTTATAGTTTTTGGCTGAAAAACATTATTATCTTTGATGTTTTAGTCATCGCCGGCGGTTTTATCTTAAGAGTTTACGCCGGGGCTTTTGCCATTAACGTTCATATGAATGTCTGGTTTCTTTTATGTGTTGTCTCTTTAGCTTTGTTTCTGGCGGTGGGGAAAAGAAGGGCGGAATTGGCTTTTCTCCAGGAAACAGCCCCGCAACATCGTCAAACCTTAAGTTTCTACAGTAATGATTTACTTGATGCCTATCTTTCCATGTTTGCCAACGCCACCTGGCTAGTTTATGCCCTTTTTACCTTTTTCAACCCGCCGCTAACCACCGGAACTTCACTACTTCTAACTAAATTACCTTTAACCATTGCCGGTATCAACAAATGGCTAATGGCCACCATTCCTTTTGTCATTTACGGATTAATGCGTTACATGAGTATTGTTTATCAGGGGAATAAAGCCGAGTCACCAGAGAAAGTTCTCTTATCAGATAAACCTCTTTTAACGACGGTCATTCTCTGGGCCCTCTTAGTTGTTTTTATCCTTTACGGAGTCGGTGTTTAAATTAAATCCTCAAGCGTGGTCTTCTTCATCGGCCATGGCTTCGGCTTTCGTCTTATGAATTTTCTTGTCAGGATGGTTTGGCGGTGAATAAATAGTGTAAAGCTTTAATTCTTCACTGGCTGAAGTATTAATCACGTTGTGTTCGGTTCCAGCTGGAATAATAATGGCACTACCGTCTTTGATTTCATGTTCTTCGCCATTCATAATCACCTTGCCTTGCCCTTTCTCAATGCGGAAAAATTGGTCAACAGTTTCATGAACTTCCATACCAATTTCCTCATTTGGTAAAAGAGACATGACGACTAATTGAGCATATTTACCAGTAAAAAGAACTTCGCGGAAAAAAGAATTAGCTAAAGTTTTATCTTCAATATCATCAACATATCCAATCATTATTTTCACCCCCTTTCAGAAAATTTTTTAAAAACTTTTGCTTTTAAAAAGAAGTTTATTCAATTAAATCAACGTAAACGCCGGAAACCCAACCCTCTTCGTCTTCTTCATATTCAATTTTATACCAACCATTATCTTCTTCGTCTAAGTAAGGATACATCTCACCAGGTTTAACTTGGGCGGTTTCTGTAGCTGAAGTAGAAGGCCCTAAACGAACTCTTAAAAAGCCAGTCGGGGTGTCTTTAACTTTAACATAGGGTTTTGACGGTGGTGTTGCCTCTGTTTCGGATTCAGACTCGGCTTCCGCTTCCTCTTCTTCTTCGCCGCTAGGTGTCGCTTCTTCAATCCCTTCCATTGTTTGAGCTAATTTAACATTAACAATTAATTTGTAACCGCCAATGGTATGAGCGGCAACTGTTTTCTCTTCATAACCGGAACTACTGATGGTAATTTGATAATCAGCCGGCGCTAAATCTTCAAGACTCAAAGGGGTAAAACCTTTAGGTTCACCATTAAGTTTAACAACAGCCTGGTCAGGAATAGAGATAACCGCCAAAGAAGACTGGTCTTTACGACCAGCTTTTTCTAAAGTAATTATTTCTCCGGAAGATTCAGAATCATTGGCAGCAAAAGTTCGCTTAATTGAAGTTAAAATTCCTGGGAGTAAAGTCACTTTACCTTCCCAGGAAGTTAAATTTTCTCCACTTAATTCAGGAACTAATTTAACTGTGTGTTCACCTGATTTAATTTGGTCATCAAAATAAGGAGTAATGCCAGCTTGAGTTCCATCTAGAAAAACGGTTGCTTGCGGAGTAGTGGAAATTTGTAGCGCTCCTGGTCCTTGGCGGCCAAAGAACTTGCTTTTAACAATTAAACCGACTAAAACTAACGCCAAGACAACAACGATAATGATAATCCCCTTGGTTTTCATGAGTAGAATAAGCATAGCATAATTTGTCAAAAAGAGCAAGGAATGCTAAAATGAATTTCAACCTGGTGCGGTGGCGAAGTGGAAACGCTGAAGTCTGCAAAACTTCGATGCGCGGGTTCGATTCCCGCCCGCACCTCAAAAATCTTGACAAACCTGCCTGAAAAGTTTATAAACTAGCCAGCTCTTCTGCCCTTCTAAAAACAATGGATAGTCCAGAAAAACAACCTAAAAATTCTACTCAAGAACTTCCTCGAGAATTCAGGGAGTTTCTTATTGCTTCACACAATGGTGATAAGAAAGCTGGGGAAAGATATGATAAATTAATCGAAAATTTAAGAGAACATTGCGGTGAACTTCTTCTAATAGAAACAATCGAAGGTCATAAAATAACTAATCTTTTCTCAAACCAAGAAAAACCAGAAGATTATATTTGGACAAAAAAAGTCCAATTAGGAATCATTAGTAAAGAACCAAAGATTGAAATTAATTTTGGGCGGATTTCTCTTACTGGCGAAAGCGTTTCCTTTGAAATAGAAGATCTTAGCCCTCACCCAGATGAAGAAAGGGAAATTAAAAATCTAAAGAAAGAGAAAACGATTTTCCTTCACTGGCAAGATTTCACAAAAATAAATGAACCCTTAAAAAAAATCAATTCCCTGGCCCCTGATAGCACCATTCCTAAAATAAAAATCTCTATCGGAGATGAAGCTGGACAAAGGTTTCAAAACTATCCATTTAACTCTAATCATGTAAAAAAATTTCCTCAAAATATCCTCAATCATTTTAATACAGTAAAAACTTGACTTTTTAAGTAATCTTTGCTATATTGTTGACAGATCCTCCTAGCTTAGGAGGATTTTTTTGTGGGCTAAATAAACCCACAATATGACTTACAAAATTGCCAAGAAATCTTTAAGAAAATTCTTTGAAAAAAAGAGCATCAAAAAGATTTTTGGTTTTAATCTAGCCGCGGTGGTTTTATTCACCGGTGTTGCTAGTGCTCCTATTTCTGCCTTTAACCAAAATCCCAATCAAGAAACCGTCGCCATTACGGCTGATGTGGTTAATCTAACCACGGAACATAGGATTAGAATTCCTCTTGATAATTTTGTCGTTAGCCAAGGTTATTCTAGCTTTCATCATGGCGTTGACCTTGATGGGGAATTAGGCGATCCGATTTACCCGATTATGAGCGGTACTGTTGAGGGCGTTTTCTACAGTCGTTTCTCTTATGGTAACCATATAATTGTTAATCACGGCTCTGGCTTTAAATCCCTATATGCTCACTTAGGTAAGATTGTCGTTCAAATTGGCCAGGAGGTTGATAAAAACACTGTCTTGGGTACCGTTGGTTCAACTGGTTGGTCAACCGGTTCTCACCTTCACCTTGAAGTTTATGACAACGGTCGGACTTTCAATCCTTTAACCATTCTGAAGTAAAAATTGACTTCGATTGGTTCTTTTGATATATTAGCCTCACAATAAGCCTACTTACTGTTTTTTATATTCATTCAGCCAAGTTGTAAATCCTAAAACAATAGTGTTTGACTGATTTTCAACAAGGCTTTTACATATTCAGTTTTTACCTTTTAGGGTAAAAGGCTCTTTAAAATAAAAAATAAAGAAAGGAAAAGTGATAAGAATGAGAGCTAAAATTTGTAAAATATTTTTACTGTTGCTGATCTTCATCTTTCTTCTCTCGTTAATTTCCTGTAAGAACAGCCAAGACAAAGCAATAATTGCTGATCTTGAAGAAGAGCTTGCTGATTGCAAAGGGCAACAAACAACCGAAGTTAAGGGAGGAGAAAAACAGGAAGAGACGGCAGAAACATTAGCAGAGGAAATCGGCATAAACTTTACGCCAGTTATTGAAAAAGATCTTTATGTACAGGGTCAGACTAGATTCACATTTGTCCTTAACAACTATCTTTATACTGGTGGGCAAGGTTTAAGTATCTTTGACATTACTGACCAGGCTAATCCAAATTTAGTTGGGACAATAAATAACGATTGGGTTACTGGATTATATGTTGATGGCGATTATGCTTACATCAATTATTCCAACTGGGATAGTAAGACTAATATGTCTAAAAGTGGCTTTAAAGTTATTGACGTTACCAATAAAGAAAATCCTACAGAAGTTGCAGACTTAAACATGGATGGAAATATTTACAATATAGCTACTCTAAACAACTATATTTTTATTTCCTATGGCATTTATGGTCAACAAGAATCAGAAACTGGTATAAAAATAGTGGATATGACCGATAAGACCAATCCTTCATTTATAAAAAATATCGCTGTCCGCAGATATGGAGGAGGGCCATTCTGTATTGCGGGAAAATCTGGTTATTTTTTAGACAGTGGTAATCTTAAAATTATTGACCTCAAAGACCCCGCTAATGCAAATGTGGATGAAAATTATCCTCTTTCCCTTAGCGCTAATGAGATTGTGGTTAATGGTAACTATTTCTACTTTGTAATGGCTAATACTCTGCAGATAATCGATCTTTCTGATAGTAATCTAGAAATAATCGGTGGAGTTTTTGGTCGTGGTTATACCCAAGGAATAGCTATAGAAGAAGATTATGCTTGCCTAAGTTACAAGGTCAGTGATAGCAATGATGAAAATTGGATAATTAAAGAAAGTGGTCTGCAGATAATCGATCTCAGTGATAAAACTCAACCTTCTATTGTGACAAAAATTGATATCCCTGGAGAAGCTGCTGAAGTTTTCATTAAAGATAATTATGCTTATGTAGCAGCTGGTCAAAACGGCGTGCAGATTGTAAAGTTGTTCGATGAATAAAGACAAAAAAAGTAAAAACTGAAAAAATACAAAATGAAGAAGAAGACTCCTGGACTTAGGTTTTAAGTTAGAACCTGGTTCAGGAGTTTTTAATGGAATTTTTTAGGCTATCACGTACACTTTGCTTTGAAGCATCATCATATTTCCCTGACCAATTTTGATAATTGCCTTCTTTTAAAGCTTTATCAACCAATTCGATTTCCTCTCTTAAACCAGGAACTAGTTCATATTTCTTTAATTCTTTGATATCTACCCAAGCATATTCGATTAAATCTTGACAAAGTTTAACTTTACCAGAAGCATAATCACAAAAAAGACTAATAATGAGAGTCGGTATATTATCAGAACGAATGTAGGCTAAGCTGAGAAGATAACGAATATTTTTAATCTTCAAACCAGCTTCTTCTTGAACTTCTCTTTGTAGTAATTTTTCCAAAACATTATACCAGTGATCAGAAGTGTCTTTGGGGCTTTTTTCATAATCACTTCTGTTTAATTTACCGCCGGGAACCGTCCATAAACCAGGGAAAGCAGCTTCTTTTAAACTTCTTTTAGCCAGAAGATATTTACCATCTTTAATAACAATGCCGGTAACGACAATATAGTGAGCTTTCTCATCCATAATTCTATTTTATCAAAATAAGACTTGAAAAACCTCCTTACAGAGGTTAATTCTTGATTACAAATTGTATTTTTCTTACATTCCCATGCCGCCAGGCATAGCGCCGCCACCCATTGGTGGTTCTTTTTCTTTTTCAGGAAGATCAGTAACTAAGCATTCGGTGGTTAAAATCATAGTGGCGACGGAAACGGCATTCTGAAGAGCAGTCCGGGTCACTTTAGCCGGATCAATAATCCCGGCTTTAATCATATTAACATATTCTTCAGTTAAAACATTAAAACCAACGCCTGGCTCTTTTTTCCTAACATTAGCTACGACGACATTGCCATCTTCACCGGCATTTTCCGCCAAAAGCTTCATTGGTGATTCCATGGCCTTTTGGACAATCTTGGCTCCGGTTAACTCATCACCACTTAAACCTTTTAAATCAATCGCTTTTGAGGCGGTAATCAAAACTACACCACCACCAGGAACAATTCCTTCTTCAATCGCCGCCTTGGTCGCCGCCACCGCATCTTTAACTCTTTCCTGTTTTTCCTTCATTTCTGTTTCCGTGGCCGCGCCAACTTCAATCACCGCGACACCACCAGAAAGCTTAGCCAACCTTTCCTCCAATTTTTCCTTATCAAAATCTGAAGTTGTTCTTTCCAATTCTGTCTTGATCTGTTTAATGCGACCTTCGATTTCTTTTTTCTCACCTTTACCACCAACAATGACCGTATTGTCTTTATCAGCCGTCACTCGGTCAGCTTGGCCTAAATCTTCAATGGTCACTTCTTCAAGTTTGCGACCAATATCTTCAGAGATAACTGTCCCACCAGTCAGAACGGCGATATCCTGAAGCATCTCTTTTCTTCGATCACCAAAACCTGGTGCTTCTACCGCTAAAATATTGAAAGTTCCACGAAGCTTGTTAACCACCAAAGTAGCCAAAGCTTCACCTTCAACTTCATCGGCAATAATCACCAAATTTTTGGAAACTTTAACTAACTTCTCCAAAAAGGGAAGTAATTCCTGAATCGAAGAGATTTTCTTATCAGTTAAAAGAAGATAAGCATCTTCTATTGTTGCTTCCATGGTATCGGGGTTGGAAACAAAGTAAGCAGAAGAATAACCTTTGTCAAATTCCATACCTTCTTTGTAATCAATAACCAACTCCAAACCTTTACCTTCTTCAACGGTGACCACACCATTGGAACCGACTTTTTTCAAAGCCTCGGCAATTTTATTGCCGATTTCTTCATTCTGGGCGGAAATGGTGGCCACTTGAGTAATTTTATCGGAATTATCTTTAATCGGGTGAGCCTGTTTTTTAATTGACTCCAAAACTTGAGAAGCCGCTTTCTCAATCCCTTTATTTAAAATCATCGGGTTAGCTCCAGCGGTCAGGTTTTTAATACCCTCATTAACAATTGACTGAGCTAAAATGGTGGCGGTTGTTGTTCCGTCTCCAGTGACATCATTGGTTTTATCCGCCGCTTCTTTAATTAACTGAGCTCCCATGTTCTCAAACGAATCCTCCAGTTCAATTTCCTTAGCTACAGAAACACCATCATGAACGACTGAAGGAGCGCCCCATTTTTTGTCTAAGGCGACATTGCGACCTTTAGGACCTAAGGTTGTCCCCACAGCTTTCGCCACAGCATCAATGCCTTTTTTTAATTTTTCTCGAGCTTCAGCTGAATAAGTAATTTGTTTTGCCATTTTTTTCTTTAAATCTACTTAACAATTGCCAGAATGTCTTCAAATTTAACAAAAATAAATTCTTTACCGGCGACGCCAAATTTGACTTCATCGCCACCCCATTTCTTATAAATAACTGTTTCGCCAACTTTAAATTCAGGCATTATTTTCTTTCCAGACTCATTGATTTGAGGTCCACCCATGGCCACAATTTTGCCTTTTTGTGATTTCTCATCATGAGTATCAGGTAAAACAATACCCGTTGAAGTTTTCTTTTCCAAAGACACCGGCTCAATCAAAACATAACCGGGCATCGGTTTTAATTTAGGCAAAGCATTATTTGTTTTCATCTTAGACATGGGATAAAAAAGTTGTTATCAGTTGACAACAACAAGTGCTATTTTAAAAGCTGGGAAATTTTTTGTCAAGACCTGATTCTCTTTAAAAAGATTTCTCTTAGTCGTGTTCGGTAAACATTTTATCAAAAACTTTGTCGTTCTCCCGAAGCCAATCAACCAGCATGGCGGCATGTTCTTTTTCTTCATCGCGATTATGAGCAAGAATTTTTTTCAAGCTTTTATCTTTAGTTGCCTGAATTCTTTCCTCATACCAATTAATCGCTTCTAGCTCTTCAATTAATGATTGTCGTCCTCTGGCTAAATCCTTGCCTTTTTCATCAAGCTTGTTTGAATCACCTAAATTATACATTAATTAACCTCCTTCTTTTTTTATTATAACAGATAAATATCTTTAAAAAATAGCAACCGTGAAGTCTGCTTTAGTGGCTTTATGATTATTGAGAATATCAGATGGAGGAGCTGAAAGAGAATAATATTTTTCCCCTGTTTTTCGAGAAACTCTCCTCTTCAGTTGATACAAAATCTCTCGCCCATCATCATTCGCAAGAATTACAGATGGGCTAAATTCATTGATACCTAAATCAACACGAATCTCAGCAGAAATCCTTTTTTCCCCTCTGCCTTTCTCAGCCATCAAAATTTTATTTAAATAACCATCAGGAATTATTTCAATTTTTCTTTCAAAAACTAAACCATTAGTTTTCTGTCTAATACGGAGTCTCCCTGAAAAAGGTAGCAATTTTTCTTTTCCTTTATCTCTTTCTGACATTCTGAAGGGAGAATACCACTTTAAAAGCCAAAAATCAAGCCTAGATTCTATTTTTAGAAAATAATGATAAAATTAAAAAATGATTATCAGAAAAAAAGTACAACAAAAATATTTCCAAGCTGTAGAAGAAGGAAGAAAACGTTTTGAAGTTAGACTGGCAGATTTTAAAAGCAAGCCGGGCGATACTCTTATTTTAGAGGAACAAGAAAAAGAAACTAAAAAGCTAACCGGTCGGAAAATTAAATGTGAAGTTCTCTATATCTTCAATATAAAAGAGGTGGAAAAATTCTATAAAAAAGAAGACCTAGATAAATATAGACTGGTGGTTCTAGCTATAAGAAGAAAATATAAGTAGCTCAATTTTTTCTTTCAGGCAATTTGATAAAGTTTTTGGTAAAAATTTGTGCTTCTTCTTTTGAAAAAACCTTAATGACTTCAATTCCAAGAATTGTCTTTTGGTTTTCCAAAGTCAATTTCTTAACTATAACTTTACCGTAATAATTGTAGTTTTCATCACAAATCTCAATGGGAATATTTAAAGGAAATAATCTTTCACCGTCTTTTTTAATGGTCAATCTGTCGCCAACTTTGATTTTTGAAAAATCAATTGAATTTGGCGGAATTCTTAATAAAGAATTTATTTCTAATAAGTAACCCATGTTAATATTTTATCATAATAAAGCTAGACTTCTCTTAAAATTTCCCTTAAATCATTGATTTTATAATCTGCCTTAGCTTGCCGAAACTTTTTCCAAGGATGAGCATAAAGATAAGAAACGCTATGGGGAATTACTTCGGCCATAGAAATATCATCAGATGAATCACCAACAATAATTATTTTTTTAAAAATTTTACCCTGAAGATATTTTTTAAGAACCTGCTTTTTGCTTTTTTGTCTGCGGCCTTTATAGTTGTCAGCAGAAAGAACCATCTCCCTAGAAAAATATTGAAGCAGGCCAACAGCTTCTAAAAAAGTTTTTATTGATTCAGGACCGGTGTTGGTAATTAAAACATTAAGATGGCCATTTTGCTGAATTTTACCAAGAACTTCTTCAACATAATCATTAGCCTTGATATGTTTAGAGATAGTTTCAGGATTAACGATTTGTGTTTCAACACAAAGTTTTTGAAGTTGCAAATGCTCTTTATGTGACTGTTTAGGCAAAAGATGTT
>Ga0315553_10002172_pt1 | contig 15869 bp, 16 predicted proteins | sample SalMarSW160140MG_FD_203099 | JGI IMG/M metagenome (GOLD analysis project Ga0315553, IMG submission 203099) | Salt marsh sediment microbial communities from the Plum Island Ecosystem LTER, Massachusetts, United States - Salt Marsh Sediment SW1601-40 ... | reverse complement strand
GGTGGAGCTGGTAACCCTGGGGATATACGTGACGGCGGCGGCCATAGCCATCAACCTGCTTGTTTCCTGGTATACTTTGCGGGTAGCCCGCGAAACCGAGTCTATAGCCCTGGAAGCCACCGCCCGCGACCTGTTCGCCGATGTGCTCAGCTCGGGGGCGGTGCTGGTGGGTTTAATCCTGGTCCAGTTCACCGGAATTGCCGTACTGGACTCCATCGTCGCCCTGCTGGTAGCCATACTCATCGGCCGCACCGCCTTCCTCACCATGAGGAAGTCCTTCGGCGGGCTGATGGATATAAAGCTGCCCCAGGTGGAGGAGGATGAGATAGTCGCCTGCATCAAGGAACACGGCGACCTGATAGCCGGTTTCCACAGGATACGCACCCGCAAGGCGGGGAGCCAGCGCCAGATTGACTTTCACATGGTGGTATCCCGGCATATCAGCGTGGAGCAGGCGCACCGGTTGTGCGACCGGCTGGAAGAGGATATAGAGAAGCGGCTTTCCGATACCAGCGTCACCATTCATGTTGAGCCCTGCGACGGCAACTGCGAAGAGTGCTCCACCTCCCCCGACCTCTGCCAGCCCCGCTAAGAGAGTTTATGTATCTCCTTTACGGCCTCAATCAGGCGGTCAATGTTAACTTTCCCTGAGCCGGGCGGTGGTGGCCCCAGAGAGTCTTTAATGCTGTTACCGAGTAAAACATCTAAAGTGGCTTTTACCGAAGCGGCTAAGGCGTCGAGGTCGTAGCCCCCCTCCAGGGTGAGCGCCAGACGGCCTCCACATAGCTCATCGGCCAGCCTCTTTATAGTCTCCACCATCTGACTAAAGCCGCCGGTGCTCACCTCCATCATGGCCAGGGGGTCAGCCCGGTGGGCGTCATAGCCGGCCGAGACCAGGATAAGCCGGGGGTTAAACCTTTGGGCGGCGGGGACGATAATCTGCTCAAAGACCTTTAGGTATTCGGCGTCACCGCAGTCGGCGGGCAGCGGTATGTTGATGTTGGTCCCTTGAGCGGCTCCGCCGCCGGTTTCCTCGAGGCTGCCCGTCCCCGGGTAGAAGGGGTACTCGTGGGTGGAGATGTACATTACCTGGGGGTTATCATAGAAGGTTTCCTGCGTGCCGTTGCCGTGGTGCACGTCAAAATCAATGATGAGGATGCGCTCCAGCTTGTATTTGTCCAGCGCATACTTGGCGGTGATGGCTATATTATTAAACAGGCAGAAGCCTTTAGCCTGCCGGGAGGTGGCGTGGTGGCCGGGGGGTCTGACCAGGGCAAAGGCGCTGGCCACCTCCCCGCCCATCACCGCCTCCACCGCCCGGATAAGGCCGCCAGCGGCGTAGAGGGCAGCCTCATAGGAACCGGCCGACATTACCGTATCCGGGTCGAGCCAGCCGCCGCCCTTGGCGGCTTTTTCCTCAATCTCTTTAATATACTCCCGCGCGTGCACCAGGGCTATTTCGTCTACCGTGGCGGGGCGGGGCTCAATAAGGGTTAGCTGTGATGTAAGCCCGGTTTTTTCCAGATAGGCAATAATCGCCTCCAGCCGGGCGGCCACCTCCACGTGCTGGCCGGTATCGTGCTTCAGGTATACCGGGTTATAGACATAGCCTGCTGACATAGCTGGTTTGATGATAACAGATAGCGGACTTATCAAACAAGGCGGCGTTGCCCCTGCCCCTGTTTTTTATCAGTTCTCTTTTCCCCCACACCTAAAATATTTATTTCATTTTTTAAGGTAACCTCACCCCCTTTTCACCCTAAAAAATCTTTGATTTTTCAGGGAACCCGAAATTCATATGGTAACCTCACCCCCTTTATCCCCCTCTCCTTAAAAGGAGAGGGGGAAGGTTTTTTATAGAAGAGGGGCTAGCGCCCCTCTTAAACACCCCGCTGGGCTAGTTCCTTACAAACGGGGGGGCAAAGAAGGTCATATAGGGGTGAAACCCCTGTAGGGTGGGAGGGTGGGAAGTAAAACGTACTTTGGAAGTGGGGGATGTGGGGAAAATAAAAAGCGAAGCTGTTTGAGTTTATACCCCTTATGAATTATACTGTTATCTAAGGTGGTGAGAGCATGCTGGTCGTGGAAAATCTCCAGCTAAAACTGAACGGCAACTCGATAATCAACGGCCTTGACCTCCAGGTCGGTAATGCCGAAATACACGGCATCCTGGGGGAGAACGGCACCGGCAAGACCACCATCGCCAACCTGATAATGGGCACCAACAGCTACCGCCCCACCGGCGGCAGGATTATCTTTGAGGGGGAGGATATCTCCGAACTCTCCGTTTCCCAGCGGGCCAAGAGGGGGATAACCCTGGCCTGGCAGGAACCGGCGAGGGTGGAGGGGCTGACGGTTCGGGACTACCTCTCTTTAAGCAGCAAAAAAGGCCGGGCCGACCGGATTGAGCGCTATCTATTGATGGTGGGGATGGAGCCGAAGCAGTATATGGACAGGGACATCGACGCTACCTTAAGCGGCGGCGAAAGAAAAAGGATTGAGATGGCCTCGGTGCTGGCGATGCGCCCCAGGCTGGCCATACTCGATGAGCCTGACTCGGGGATAGACATCGTCGCCCTGCCGCTATTACTCAACGGCATCATTGAGATGAACAAACAGGGCTCTTCGGTTTTGCTCATCACCCACAGTGAGAAGATGGCCGAAATCGCCCAGCGCGTGTCTATATTATGCGCCGGCAAGATAATCAGGACTGGTACTCCGCTGGAGTCCAGCCAGTGGTTCAAGAATAACTGCCTGACCTGCCCCCATATCAATGATCCGTCGCAATAGAGGTAATATGGTTCGCTACTCAGTGGAAAAAGAATACGAGGGGATGATTGACGCCTACCAGAAGGCGGGTGGGGATAAGCGCGCCCTGGAGAGCCAGGATATAGCCAAGCTGGTCGTCCACGAGAACAAAGTGCTGGCCAACGATGGCATCGAGGGCTTAAAGATAGACACCGAGGAGACCGGTAGCGGGGTCAGGGTCAACTTTACCGTGGAAAAAGGGGCAAAGATAGCCCGCCCCGTCCACCTCTGCTTCGGCCTCCTCCCCAAGGAAGGCCTGCAGGAAATACTGATGAAGGTGGACGCCCAGGATGACAGTGAAGTAAGCGTCGTCGCCCACTGCATCTTCCCTAACGCCGTTAAAGTCATACACAAGATGGACGCCGATATTAATATCGGCGCTAACGCTAAATTTGACTATAAGGAAACGCATTATCACGGCGAGGACGGCGGCATAGAGGTTATACCCAAGGCCAGGGTTAATGTGGGGAAGGGGGGAGTCTGGCAGAGCACCTTTGCCTTAAGCCAGGGGCTGGTGGGCAGGCTGGACTACGATTTCGAGGTCTTCTGCCAGGAGAAAGCAGTTGCCGAGCTGGTGGTCAAGGCCTACGGCAGAGGCTCCGACGATATCAAGATTCTGGAAAAAATCCACCTCGACGGCCGGGGCGCCCGGGGCATGGCCAAGAGCCGCCTGGTGCTGAGCGATAAGGCCAGGGCCGAGGTCAGGGGAGAGACCTACGGCAACGCTCCCTACGCCCGCGGACACGTCGACTGCATGGAGCTGGTTAACGGCAAAGAAGCCGTCGCCGTGGCGATACCCATGGTATCGGTGACCGACGACACGGCCAAGGTCACCCACGAGGCGGCTATCGGCAGCATTGACAGGAAACAGGTGGAGACGCTGATGGCCAGGGGGCTGGACGAGGACGAGGCGGTAGATGTTATTGTTAGAGGTATCCTTAAATAGCTTTGAGTAAGTGATATGTCCTTGGATTTAACCAAGGTAGCGGCGCAGGTGGGGAGTATGGTCGCCAGGCTCAAGGCCGGCGGCAGGGATAGGGAAGAGCGCCTGCAAAACGCCCTTAATGTTCTCAATGATAAATCTCTAGACCTTGAACGCCTGGGCAAAAAAGTCGAGGTCAGCAAGACCACCTGGCTGGTGGCCGGCTTGGTCGACGGGCTTTCCCCGCACTATAAATCACCGCCCCTCCCCCCGGAGTTTTCCGTTCTGGCCACCGACGGCTCAAATATTGACGTTGACCGCCATAAGTCAACCCGCTGCTATTTAATCAATATCGGCGGCGTGGTTATCAGCTACGGTAGTCAGCCCGGAGCCATGCTCGAAAGCTCCCCCTCGCTCTACTTTGGCGATGAGGATCTGGTCATCGTCCCCCCCGAGGGGGCTAAAGGCCGTGAGCAGATGATAGAGGGCGCTCTGCTGGGTATAAAGCGCGGTGTTGACGAGTGCCGCGAGCTGGCAAGGCTGGCGGCGGAATTACCTAAAGAAAGCCCGGCGCTGGCGCTGCTCGACGGCTCATTGATTTTATGGGGTCTGGCGGGAAAGGTTTACCCCGACTTCGTCACCGAAGCATTGCTTAATAAGGGCTTTCTCCGCTGCCTCGATGATATCAGAAAGCTCAATAAAGACAGGCGGCTGGCTCTGGCCAGCTATATCAGTTTCCCCCGCTCCACCGACGTGGTCAACGCCCTGCGGGTAGCGTTGTGCCCCCACGATATTATCGATACCGACCGGCTCTGCAAGGAGTGCAAGTCTAGAGACTGCGATAAGGTGGACGGCGTGCGGGATAGAGATCTGTTTGCTAATTTGCTGGCTCCCGGCGAGAGGTCGGCGCTGTTTACCAGCCAGTCAAAGATAGTCAAAGACCACTACGGCGGGCACTGGGTCTACTTCTTCTACCTCAGGGTGGATGACGAGATAGCCCGCGTCGAGATTCCGCAGTGGGCGGCCAGAGATGAAAATCTGCTCAACCTGACTCACGCCCTGGTTTTAGACCAGTGCCGGCGTGGGCAGGGCTACCCGGTGGCGTTAAGTGAAGCCCACGAGCAGGCGGTGGTCACCGGCGTTGATAGAGAGACCTTCTGGCAGCTGGTGGAGACTTTAATGGTGGATGAGCATTTGCCCTCTCCCACCTCCGCCAAGAGCTTTAGCAAAAGGACTAGATGGGTGTAACAACAAAAAAAGAGGAGTTAATATGACCAAATTCACACAGGACATGAAAGACATCGCGGCAAAGACGCCACTCTTCATTATGGCCACTGCCACCAAGGACGGTAAGCCAAACGGGGTTCCTATCGGACTTGCGAAAATTATCTCGGATGACGAGATTATGCTGGTAGATAATTTTATGAACAGGACGCGGCAGAATATAGATGAAAACCCGATTGTCGCGGTGTCCTTTTGGAGCTCGAAAGACCTCTACGGGTACCAGTTCAAGGGCAAAGCCCGGGTGGAGACATCCGGGAAGCTTTTTGACGAGGCAGTCCGGTTGATTAAAAAGATAAAAGCCCCCTTCTTTCCCAAAGCAGTAGTTGTGGTCAGGGTGAATGAAATCTACTATGTCGGCCCCGGCAAGGATTCCAGTAAGAATCTCGTTTAGCCGGCTATCTGGATTATAGGCAAAAGGACGAGGTGGGTATGACTAATTTACTACCTCACCCCCTGTGTCCCCCTCTCCTTCAAAGGAGAGGGGGAGTATAATAGGAAAAAGAGGGCTAGCGCCCTCTTAGACTCCCTGTTTGGGGGGAAGGATAAAGTGAAAAGAATATTATTACCAGTTCTAGTTATTTGTGTTCTTTTGTTGGGCGCTTGTGGTGTACCAACCACAACACCGCCAGCACCTGTATCTGAGCCAGAGATTCCGTCTCATTACACTACGTTTACGGATGAGGCTGGACTTTTTAGTATCTCATACCCACCGGATTGGGAGTCTGCACTTTCTTTAATCCCAGACGCTGAGGCAGCTGCGAAAGACATTATTACCAGTATTGAATCAGACCTTCCAGTGGAAAAGTTACGCACCATTTTCATTGTGGGAATACCAATTGAGGAAAGATATCTACCTAATGTCACCATTGGAGTAGGGCCAAAGCCCGTGGGTGTACAGACACATGACGAAATGCTTGAGGCTGAAATTGCTGGAATCAAGCAGATGATCCAGGATTACCACGAGTTCTCTCGAGTTAAGACAACTGTAGACGGAAGAGAGGCTACAATCTTAGACTTGGAGGGCGCTCACCCTCAAATTGGTAAGTTCCGCATCCTGCAAATGTACGTACTCGTGGGTAAAACTGTCTGGCTTGTAACTTGCACATCATCCTCGGAAGAGTTTAGTACGTGGGAAGAAGACTTCCAGACAATATTGAGAAGCCTTCGAATCTTGAGGTAGTAGAGTGATAGAGAGGCGAAGCCTCTCTTATAAAAATAATTCCCCTTCCCATCAATTAAGGGGAAGGGGATACAGGGGATAGGGTCACTAAAATAAAAGCCTAAATAGGAGGCAGATAATGGGGTCTAAAGGCAGAAAGAACGTAAAGAAACCCAAGACCAAGGATAAGAAAGAGGCCAAGAAGAAATAAATAAGACTTTTAATGACTAGATACCTGTATATAATTTTAGGGCTGGTATTCCTGCTGGCAAGCTCGTTTGTGGGCTGCAAAAACCCCCTGTATATCTATGAAAACGGCAAGGTGCTCATCGGCGGGGACGGCGAGCCGATTATACTGATAGACAACCCCGACGCCGCCGACCCCACCTATGCCGAGCTGGTGGCCTTCATCCGGCAGGATACCACCGATGCTAAAGATTACCTGGAGCACCCGCGCATCGGCTATGTCTGCGCTGACTTTGCCGAGGACGTGCACAACAGCGCCGAGGCCGCCGGCATCAGGGCCGCCTCGGTAAGCGTGGACTTCGAGGGCAATGAAGAAGGGCACGCCCTGAATGCCTTTGACACCATAGACATGGGACTGGTATATATTGATTGCACAGGACAGAGCTCCGGCGATAAGTTAAACATTCACCTGGAATATACCGAAGAAGGCTATGAATTTGTAGACGATAATCCCGAAAGCTGGGATGCCGTCGCCTACGTTAAGGCAGGCAAGGAATACGGCCTTGTACCGCTGGCCAGAGCCGAAGCCTTATACTATAATTTCTACGAGGAATATAAAGAGAAGTGGCAGATATACCGGCAGATACTGGCCGGTTTCAACGATGAGGTTGCCCTGTTTAACCAGGAAATACAGGGCAATACCTACTACCAAGGCTCCCCGGAGCTGGCCAGAATGGAAGCCTGGCAGGCGGAGCTGGAGGAGATGGAAGAATCGCTGGACGAGTTTAGCGAAGAGCTGGGCAGTATCTGGTTTGAGCCCAAGGGCATAGTCAAAGATATATGGATACACTGGGGGCCGGAATAGAACAGGGGGAAGATGATATGCCGAATGAATATGAAATCAACGAACTGGCCAAGGAAGAGTCCTGGCGCATGTTCCGCATCATGGGGGAGATGGTGGAGGGCTTTGATACCCTCACCGGCATTGAGCCGGCGGTAACCATATACGGTTCTGCCCGTATTAAAGCCGGCGATAAGCTCTACGTCCAGACCGAAGAGATTGCCTACAAGCTGGGCACGCGGGGATTTTCCATTGTTACCGGCGGCGGGCCGGGGCTGATGGAGGCGGCCAACAAGGGGGCGATGGATGCCGGGGTTACCTCGGTGGGGCTTAATATAGAGCTGCCCGTGGAGCAGGCCTGTAATATTTATACTAATAAGTCGATAACCTTTCACCACTTCTTTGCCCGCAAGGTGATGCTGGTCAAGTACGCCAGCGCCTTCGTCATCATGCCCGGCGGCCTGGGCACCCTGGACGAGCTGACCGAGGTGCTGACCCTGATACAGACCCACAAGATAAGGCCCTTCCCGGTGATAGTATTTGGCAGCCGGTACTGGAAGGGATTGCTTGACTGGCTGGAGAGCATCGTCCTGGCTAAAGGCTGTATCTCCGAGGAAGACCTCGACCTGCTGATAGTCTGCGACCACCCCGACGAGGTTGTCGAGGCGATCCAGAAGTGGTATACCAAACACGAGGTGGTTGGCAAGAGGGCGCTGCCAAAGCGAGATGAAGGGAGTAAAAATGGCTGAACTTCAAAGAGTCGGCGAGGTTATTGAAGCCAGCACCACCGGTTTTACCGCTCAGTGCTACGAGCTATATCAAATGCCGCCGCTGGGCAGCCTGGTAAGGACGGGGGATTCGGCGGCGGAGCTTTACGGTATTGTCTGTAATGCTGAAACCACCAGCCTGGAGCCAAAGCGCCGTCCTATTGCCCGGGGCAAGGACGAGGAGAGCGAGGAGGCAATCTACCGCTCAAGTCCCCAGCTGGCCAAGCTACTCAAAAGCGAGTTCGAGGCGCTGGTGGTGGGGCACAGAGAAGGGGACAGGCTCTATCAACACCTGCCCCCCCAGCCCGCCCGCATCCACGGCTTCGTCTATCAGTGCACCCCGGATGAGGTTAAAGATTTCGGCAAGTCCTTCGATTTTCTTAACATAATATTAAACGCCCACCTGCCCGTGCCCACCGAGGAGCTGGTTGCCGCCTCGCTGCGCCGGATGAGCCAGGCCCACGAAGACCAGCGGGCCTTCCTGGTGGCGGCGGGCAAGGAGTTAGCCATCCTGCTCAGCGGCAACCTTAACCAGCTCAACGCTATTCTGGGGAGGATTAAATTATGACTGAGCGCCTGGGTATCGTCGTCTCCGGCTCGTTGAACAAGGGGGTGGAGGTCAGGCTGGACAGCTCGGCCTCCATCGAGGACATGGCGGTGGGGCGGTTCGTCACCATAGAGGGGGCAAAGCGGCGCTTCTTCGGCATGATAACCGATGTCAGCCTGGGGGTGACCGACCAGGCGCTAACGGTTGTTCCGCCCGATGTCTCCGACCCCTTTATCGCCGAGGTTTTGGCCGGCACCAGCACCTTCGGCACTCTACATGTCTCGCCCAGCCTGGTCATCGGCGGCGATGCCGCCGCCATCCTCGAAGGCCCCCAGCCGGTAAAGACCATCCCCAGCCACTTTTCGGCGGTCAAGCTGTCCACTCAGGAGGATGTGGAGCTGGTCTTCGGCACCGAGGACGAAAAACGGTTCTTCATCGGCAACCCGCTGGATATGGAGGTCAAGCTCTGCCTTAACCTGGAGGAGCTGGTCAAGCGCTCCAACGGTATCTTCGGCAAGAGCGGTACCGGCAAGACCTTCCTCACCCGGATTCTGCTTATCGGCATGCTGCAGAAGAGCCGGGCGGTCAATCTGGTCTTCGATATGCACAACGAGTACGGCTGGGCCGGAACCAGGGAGGGCGGGCCCCCTGTCAAGGGCTTAAAACAGCTTTTCCAGTCCCGCGTGGCCGTCTTTACTCTGGACGAGGAGAACTCGCGGCACCGCGGGGTGAGCACCGACGGCGCGGTCAGAATCGGCTACGATGAGATAGAGCCCGATGATATCTCTTTATTGCGCCAGACGCTTAACCTTACCGACCTGGCCGTTGAGGCTGTCCACCAGCTATTCCGGAAATTTGGCAGGAACTGGATACAGGATACACTTGACCTGAAAGGCGCCGAGGAACTGCCGGAGGGCCTGAGCATACATGAGGGCACCCTGCTCAATCTGCAGCGGGGGCTGGCCACCATCCGGCGCCTGCCCTTTATCGAGCCCCACTCACCGGACAACGCGGTAAAGGCAATTCTGGAGCACCTTGACCGCGGCACCAACGTCGTCCTGGAATTTGGCCGCTACCGTGATATCACCACCTATATTCTGGTGGCCAACATGCTCAGCCGGCGCATCTATGCCCAGTACCAGTCGAGGGTGGAGAAGGCCGACGCCGCCGCCAAGGAAAGCCTTAAGCCGCGGCCCCTGGTAATCACCATCGAAGAAGCCCACAAGTTTCTCAACCCCGAAGTGGCCAGCCAGACCATTTTCGGTAAAATCGCCCGCGAGATGAGAAAATATAACGTCACCCTGCTGGTGATTGACCAGCGCCCCAGCGGAATCGACAGCGAGGTTATGTCCCAGATGGGCACCAAGATAACCTGCCTGCTGGATAACGACCGCGATATCGATAGCGTACTTGCCGGCGTATCGGGCCGCAACGAGCTTAAATCGGTCCTGGCCAAGCTTGCCGCCAAGCAGCAGGCGCTTATCTTCGGCCATGCCGTGCCCATGCCGGTGGCCTTCCAGCCCCGCGAGTACGGCTCCGCCCAGTCCTACCGTGACTTTGCCCCCCAGAAGGATGTTACTGAAGACATCGAGAAGCTGTGGGATTAGAGGTCGTTTGAAATGAAAAAGGTTGGACTGGCTCTGGGCGGCGGTGCCGCCCGCGGACTGGCTCACATCGGGGTGCTGGAAGTCCTGGATAAAGAGGGCGTTCCGGTTGATATGATAGCCGGCACCAGCGCCGGCGCCATCGTCGGTGCCCTTTATGCCCAGGGCAGGTCGGCTGCCAAGATAAAGAAGCTGGCGCTGAACATCGGCTGGCGGCAGAAGGTCTCTCTGGTGGACCTGACCCTGCCCAGAAGCGGTTTCATTGAAGGCAGGAAGATTAAGAACCTGCTCAAGTCGATTATCGGCGATATAAGTTTCAGTGAATTAAAGATTCCCCTCTCCTGTGTGGCTACCGATATCAGCAGTGGCGAGGAGGTGGTAATTAGTGACGGCCCGGTGCTGGAAGGGGTAAGGGCCAGCATCTCGATACCGGTAATCTTTACCGCGGCCAAGTGGCGGGGTAGATATTTAGTCGATGGGGGGCTGGTCAACCCGGTGCCGGTGAGCACGGTGCGGAAGATGGGGGCCGACTTCGTTATCGCCGTCAATGTCATCCCGCCGATGGGGGTCAGGTTTACACCATCTAAAGGGTCTAAAGCCCCCGGCATCTTCCAGTCGATGCTGCACTCTCTGTATATCGCCACCTATTCTCTGGTCAGGTCTAACCTGGCCGGGGCCGATATCGTCATTGAGCCCAGGCTGCCCCACATCGGCTACGGGGATTTTCACCGCATCGGCGATTCCATCGCCCAGGGTGAAATAGCGGCTCAAGAATTGATAGAGCAGATTAAGCAGCAGCTTTAAAGCTTGAAAGCCGCCTAGAGTGATTCCAGTCCCTTTATCACGTCATGCATGTCATCGAAGGGCTGGCAGGGCAAATTCTTCTCTGTACAGTATTCCAGAAGACCGTCCCGGGCGAAGACATGCTGGGATAGGGACGCCGGATTAGCGTCTGAAGGGCCGTTGCCCACATAGGCTACCGTGTAGCCCTGCTCCAGGAACAACCGGGTGTAAGCCGCCTTGAAATCGTCGTTTAAAGGTACGCCGTCGGGGCCGATATACTGGACCTTGAGCCCGCCGGGGTGGAACCGGGTGGTGGCAGCATGGGCTTCAACATCCCCCAGGTCGGCGTCATCCAGGATTGAATTTATATAAAAGTCCAGCCCGTTGCTGACAATGGCCAGCCTAAAGCCCTTCTCCCGGCAGTAGCCTACCAGCTCGTGGAACCCGTCGCGCAGTTTCGCCCGGCTCAGGGTGGCCGCCAGCAGTTCCTCTTTAGCTGTCTTGAGGGTGGCGAAGGCCCTGGCGTTAAACTCGCTGACGCTTATCTTATTATCCCGGTACTGCTCAAGCCACTGGCGCCATTCACCCCCGGCGAAGGTGTCCAGCAGGTAGAAACCCATGTCCTCTACGGTAAGGGTGCCGTCAAAATCACACTGGATAATCATCGTCATCGGGTGCTTACTCCTCTACTATCTTCAGAATGGCCGGGTCTAACGATGGGAACTGGGAAAGCCAGTCCGTTCTCTGGTCTTTAAGCTCGGCAGATAATCTTTCCATCTGGTCGTCGCTGTAGTAGCTCTCCGGCTGGAAGCGCTCCAGTTCCACGCCGGGGATTTCCGTGGGCACCTCGTACCCCCAGTAATCATCCTTCCGCCAGCTAATCTTATCCTTGGCAATCATCTCGATTATCTTTACCGAGTCCCGCACCTTGATTTTTTGCCCCCGCTCCATGCCCCCCACGTTGCCGGTGTTGAGGATAAAGCACTGGATGCCGGGGTTGTGGCGCAGGATATCTAAAAACATGTTGCCCTCTTCGGTGTGGGAGCCGACGATAAAGGGGTTGGTGCCCACCACCCTCAGCGGTTTGCCCGCCGCCGACGGGTCTCCGGCCGATGTCTCGACTGATTCTCCGAGCATAAAGGCGGCCGCCGCCCACTCCGGGGTGAGGCGTACCACCGGCGGTAGAATATCGTGCCGGCGGGTTATAAACAGGATAAAGTCAACCTTGCCCGTATCTATCGTGTCGTCGGTAAAGGCGATGTCCCTTCTCTTGACCATCGCCCGCCCGTTGGAGGTCAGGTCGTCGTTAAAGAAGTCAACTTTACCCGTCTTGGGGTTAACGCAAACATTCTCCAGTATCGCCCTGGGGCTCAGGGCAGCGGCGTAGAGCAGGGGCTGGGAGCTAGGCTCCAGGCCGTCGGTCTTGATATAGAAGGAGTCTTCAGTTCCGACAGCGGTGCCGTCCTTTTTTAAGATAACCACGTCGTCCTGGCGGATGACCACCGTTTCCGGGAAGCCCAGCCAGTGGGAGTGGCAGGACAGCGAGGTCTTGCCGGTGCCGCTCAAGCCGAATAATAGAAAGCCGAAGTCCTTAAGTTTGCCGTTTCTCTTTACCCTTAAGATTTTGCCGGCGGCGTGCAGCCCCAGGTTGCCCTCGGTCTTGGCCCAGTACATCACCTGGCGCAGCATGGCTTTTTTTTGCTCCCCCTTGTAGTCGCTGCCGAGGACGATGGTCATTCCCATCTCCGGGAAGACCAGCACCTTCTTCTCCTGCCACTCGGGCACGGCAATAGTTACGAAGTCGGGCTCTTTCCCCTCCGACGGGAACATGGTATTGCCCCACATCAGCGGCAGCCGGGCGTACTGGTCGGTGACATAGAGCCGGCAGCTCTTCTTGAACCCCGGAGCCATGCACATGGTGCGGTCGAGCATAATCATTTCCTTATCCTTGAGGTAGCCAAGGACATTATCGACAAGCTCCAGGTCGTCCGGCTCCGGTGCGCCCATTATCACCTCGGTCAGCCTTGCCATCCGGTGGCGTACCTGGGTGACCACCGATAGATTGCCGAACTCGGTGATGACCCCGCCGTGCTCAAGCGCCCAGGCCCGGAGGCTCTCATCAGAGGGGTTATCCACGATTTTCTTGGGTTGGAACGGACGTCCGAATATCTTATTCATATATATAATTGTAACAATAACAGGTGCTGGCTGACAACCGGGACTTGAGGTGGTTGGGGAGAGAAAAAGAGAAAGTGGTGGGTAGTACCGGGCTCTAACCAGTGACCTCTGGGGTGATTTGACACTGGTTCTTCATTCTTCACCTCTTTTTTCTGAATTTACGCTCATTATACTACACTTATTTTTACCGGGGTCAGGTCAACTCAGGCTATTAATGATTTTCTCTTTTAATCCCTGTGGCCTTTTAGACCTTGCAGAGGCGGATGAAGACGTAGAATTGCACGCTACGATATCGTCCTGACTTTGAATTATTCGGGCTTATCAAGTCCCAACCTGACGCGCAGCTTTTTGGCATATTCCATTCCGCCCGGTTTATAGGGCTCGGGGACCCAGGGCATAACCTGCAACGTCTGTAGCATGGAAGGCAACCTGTCAAAGGGGATAGATATAAGCTGCATACCTTCTGGAAATATCCCCCTGCGCTTCATCCCGAAGCCAAGACCGGTGGTGGCATAGTTAATTTTCCCTTCTAAATATGGATAGACGAAAATCCAGCTGCATCCTATCGCAGCTGTGTACCTGCTCAACCACATTTCTCCCGTTACATAGCTCATTGCCCTGAGCAATATTTCCGTTTGGCTGGTGTTGGCCAGTATGACCAGTAAATCCGGCTCGAATGGGAGCTTGTCTAACGGGGAAAAGGCAACGTAATTAACTACACCTCTACCTATCGTTGGGACATGCTGGTAGAGTCTGGCTGCAGAACGTGGACCCTCAAATAACTGCAGCCCGGTTCCCCATTCTCCGTTTATGTACGGCTCCTTGGCACCCGTCTGGCCCAACACATATGTCCCGGCCTCACAGGTATGGTTTTTGGGGTCAGCGTAGAAAGCCTTCCCTTGCTGCGCCCAACCGAGCATTTGACAGAGAGTCGTTTCCTGGTCCAGCCTGTCAACCATGTCCGGGCGGTGGACAAAATACTTTACGCCTACGGGCGGTATGTCGAATCCAAATTTGTCCAATATAGCCATTTCTTCTTTAGTGACAGGCATTCTAACCTCCTATACGTATAAAATTTAGCCGTTCTGTTATCTATACCCCCAGAGTATAACCTGCAAACTACCCGTTGGCAGCAAAGGGGAAAATATGGGGGAGTATTTGCCTCATCATTTCTTCGGGGTAGCCATTTGCCTCAAAATTTTCTCTCGTTTTCTCTATTAACTCGTCAAGGCTTTCACACCTCCAGCATTGCTCCAGTTTATCCTCGTACTCCTTGCCTCCCATAGCCTCGTTGAGCAACATGGCGATATCTCTCACATTAAGTGGATATTCTTTTAAGTACATATAGAAGGCAAACATGCATGCAGGGCAGGTATCCGCGGTATAGTCGCCACCGAGTTTCATGGTTTCTTCTACAAGAACGTGTCCCACCTGGTGAGCCATTTGAGGATAAGTCATATTGGTTATGCCCCCGCAGCAAAGGCGTTGTTCCTTGCCAAGTTCCTTTCCCACCAGCTTCAACCCCGGAATAGTCTCCAGAGTTTTCGCTTGCGAGTCGTCTATTTTGGTGCGCTGACTCATGCAGGAACTATGCAAGGCTACCGTTTTTCCCAGAGGTTTGGTAAATTTTATTTTATCCAGGTTTTCGTTTAAGAAATCAGTGAGAAATACAACCTCAAAATCCGCATCAAGAAAACGGGGGAAGAACTCTGTAAACTGGCGATAACAACCGGGACAGATAAGGATGACCCTCTTAGGGGAAAAGGCTTCTATGTTAGCCACCAGCTCTCGACCCTTCTCGGAAGCCTCCTTAGCATTACCGTTGGCCAAAAGATGAGGGACGCCACAGCAGAGGCCCCCTCCGGCCAGGGTAACAAAATCAAGCCCCATTGCTTCGAAGACATCTAAAGAAGCAAATATTTTATGCGGCATCGCCAGAGACTCACATCCCAGAAACACCACATTGTCAACCTGTTTCGGGTTGGTAGGCGCTTTCTTTAGCCATCTCTCCTCGGAAGGTTTTGTTTGAAGAGCAGCAAGAACTCCAATTAGGTTAGGTCTTAGCTCGGGAAGAACAAACTTGACCGCTTCGGGCGGTTCTTTCCCTTGTTTAACCAGTTCAATTTTGGTTGCCTCATGGAACAGTAGAGGGTCTATTCCTTGAGGGCAGGAATCGGAACAATGTCCACATCCTGCACAACCGAAAGCCCTGAGGTAAACATCCTCCGAATAAGTCCCGTCTTTTAAGAAATCTATAATCTGTTGCATAATATCCGTGGGGTCTTTATCCTTTAACGGAGAAACCGGATACATCACACAATTCTCCACACACTCCCCACAAAACACACACTCTTCGACGGCCTGACGGGCGACATCATTGTAGTATTCCTCAAGTGAAGGGTATTTTTTCTCGGCCATTTTTCACTCCTTTAGACTAAAATTTTCGTCCTTATTTTCGGCCACTATGGCTCAAACGAATATATAAAAACCGGCCCACCAATTCTATACTTACATTCTATCAATAATCAAATATCAGTGCTCATACCATGTAGTAGCCCATATCCCCGGTATGAAACCAGCCATTGATAAGGGTGTCCTTAGTTTCATTTGGTCTGCGCCTGTATTCAATCATTACATGCTTGCTCCGTGCTATTATCTCGCCTAACTTATCTATCAACTATTTCCACTATGCCAGCGGCGGCATCAACTTTCACATAGTCTCCTGGCCTGATAAACTCAAACGGATTCTTATCGAGCTTGTCTATCATAGGGATACCGGCAACTATGGCG
>Ga0315553_10002171_pt1 | contig 15872 bp, 8 predicted proteins | sample SalMarSW160140MG_FD_203099 | JGI IMG/M metagenome (GOLD analysis project Ga0315553, IMG submission 203099) | Salt marsh sediment microbial communities from the Plum Island Ecosystem LTER, Massachusetts, United States - Salt Marsh Sediment SW1601-40 ... | reverse complement strand
GGTCCCACTAAGACAGGTGCAGCCCCTTCGTAGGGCTGCACTTTTTCTTTCGCCCGACTTGCTTGCCACTGTGTTCGTGCTCGCTGGTTCGGATGGCATGGCGAGCGACGATCGTCGGATCGTTCACGACCTAGCCGGCGCGGGGTGCTCCGCCCACCGACGAGCATACTCATGGCGCTGATCTTTGTGCCTCCGAATTTGAAATAGGAGAAGTGAACATGGCAACGCAGCTAGCAATGCAGAACGCTGACATCAGGGAAACCTTCGCCCCACCGGTCGCGCAGGCACATCCCGAGATCAAGATCGTCAGCCACTCCAACATTTTCTATTGGTGGCCGGCCTGGGTTGCAGGATTTGCAGTGGCGTTGATCAGCTATGTGCAGGGCCGCGACGTTGCAGTCGTGCCCGAGTTCATTGACCGCGTTCATCCGAGCAACAATCCCGGGATTTTCTTCATCGCAGTTCTCGTTCTTCTCGTCGTCTTCACCACCACCAAGCTTCGCGGCATCTATTCTGTCGTGACCGTTGTCACGGTTGCCTTCTTCGGAGTTCTTCTGGCTTGGCTCGGGTGGTGGGACAATATCCTGCGGTTTATCCCCCATCTCTCGGCGCGCGCGAACATGGGCTTTTATCTCCTGTTCTCGGCGGCCCTGCTGGCTGTCTGGCTGCTTGCGTTCTTCGTGTTTGATCGATTGACGATCTGGCGCGTGCGGCCCGGCCAAATGATCGAGCAACGCCGCATTGGCGGACAAGCGCGCAGCTATGACACCAATGGTCTCGTTTTCGAGAAGCGCGGTCAGGATCTGTTCCACGACGTCATTCTAGGAATGGGCGCGGGCGACCTGACGGTCACGACCGGCGGCGCCAACAAACAGACGATACAGATCCCCAACGTGCTGCTGGTCGACCGGAGGATGAAGGCCATCGAAAATTTGATCGTCGTAAAGCCGGATCAGGTTCCTGCCGACGCGGCCTAGATCGTACGCGTGTTATGCTCTGGAAATCGAACTGAGTAGTCTCCGAGTCTACCGCTGCCGTTGGTTAGGACTAATCATCAAACGATAGCCAAAAGCCCCCGATGACTCTGCCTCATCGAGCAGCCGACTGCGCTGAACGAGGCCCATCGAGAGTGCCGACCAAGCGCGCTAACTCGAGCGAACGCGGATCGGAGTGGCTGCTTAGCCCTTCGAACCCGGAACGATCGTCCAAAAGGAAATACGACCATGAGCACAATCACCAAGAAGCTACTGATTGCCAGTGCCGCAGCTCTTTTTGCCTTGACGGGCGCTTATGGCGCAGCCGCGGCGGACATGCACGGGTCGCGCGCTGCCGGCGCACGGCATCATACTGGTGCGACCATGCAGCATCACAGGGTGGTTCGGTACAGGGCGACGAGGAATACCCGCCACGCCGGCAACGATCGCCGCCACCACCGCTTCGGCCACAGTGGCTACGGTGGCATTTACCTCTACTCAGGCGAGGTCAACGGTTGCGGCTATTCCTATCGGAAGTGGCAGACGACCCGTAGTCGATACTGGCGTGCGCGCTACTACGATTGCCTCGACGGCTGATGATTGCAGACGTTCCGGCAGGGTCTTCCCCCGGACCCGCTTTCCTCCCCGCGGAAAGCGCCAGATCGGAGAGCTTCCAGCGAAAGCTGGGGGCTTCTTTTTGTTCAGCCGACGGCGAAAACCGATCGTCGCGGCAGCTGGAGGCTGACCAATCTGTCATGGACGTGGCCGCCAAATGTCGCATTCCCATCCAGACTTCAGCGCACTCAGGCCGCATGTCCGAGTTGGGTCATGAGCACGCTTCCGGCGCACGTCGCCGGACGTCAGCTTCACTGCACCATTCGAACCTCATGAGCCCGCACTTCCGCTGTTACCTCGACAGCAGAATCAGAGCGCACCCAAGTGATCGGGCGCTCAGGGCCACAAGCGGCCGTCGGCCATACCGAGCGGATACGTTACGGTTCGCTCCGCTTGGCTTCCCGAGCGATCGCCTCGACGAGGATCAATAACGCTGCCGGCATAGGCTTTCTGTTCGAGTCTCATGGCGACCGGCTTGCCGTCCACCGTGTTCGCGAAGGTGAGCGGGTTGTAGTCAGCTTTCCCCTCAAGACCCACGGCGTCGCCGCGGCTCAGCGGCGGCGCAACCCATCTCGGCCGGCGAGGAAAGCGCCAGCCGCGGCGAGGGGAGGAGAATACGGCCTGCGCGAAGCAGTTTGGTGATCTCCTGGGGCGGCCTCGGCTCGGCGAAATAGAAGCCCTGCGCCTCACGGCACCCCCAAGATCGCAGCAGATCAAGCTGGGCCTTCGTCTCGATGCCTTCGGCGATGACGCCGAGTCCGAGCTCGCGCGCAAGACCCAGTGCTGCTTTGACGATCGGTCCGCTGCTCGGCTCGGCATCGAGATCGGCGACGAACCCTTGCGCGATTTTGATTCGGTCGACCGAAAGTCTTCGCAGGTATTCAAGCGACGAGTAGCCGGTACCGAAGTCGTCGATGGCAATGCGCACGCCCCTGGCGCGCAGCCTCTCTAGGACATCGCTGCTGTGGTGCGTGGCGTCCATAAGCACTGTTTCTGTCAACTCGAGCTCGAGCATGCGCGGTGGCAAGCCAAACTCGGCCTGCGCGGCGGCGATGTCCGTCTCGAGGTCCTGCGTCGACTTGAACTGCAGTATGGACAGGTTGACGGCGACGAAACTCGGGGCAATTCCGAGATCGATCCACTCCCGGGTCTGCCGACAGGCGCCCCGCAAGATCCAGCGTCCAAGCGGCACAATGAGACCGCTCTTCTCCGCGGCCGGAATGAACTCACAGGGGCCGAGCAGGCCGCGCTGCGGGTGGTTCCAGCGAACGAGCGCCTCGAGCCCGATGATCTGCCCCGTATCGATGTCGACCTCGGGCTGGTAGTGGAGCGTGAACTGCTCGGTGTCGATCGCCTGGCGCAGCTCGCCAGCAAGCGCTACGCGCGTCTTGACTTCGCGGTCCATCGCATCGGTGAAGAAACGGAAAGTGCCACGCCCCTCATTCTTGGCGCGATAAAGGGCGACGTCGGCGTGGGTAAGCATGGCCTCGGCGTCGGGCGAGTCGGCACCGTAGGTGGCGATGCCGATGCTGGTGCCGCTGCGAATCTCGTTGTCGCCGAGGTGAAATGGCTCGGCCACGCATTTGAGCAGCTTCTCGGCGAGCAGGGCAGCATCGGCAGGTTCCGCCATGTCCGACATCACCACCGCAAACTCGTCTCCACCGAAACGCGCCGCCGTATCAATATCACGCATATTCGCCCGCAGCCGCTCGGCCACGGCTTTGAGGAGCTCGTCGCCGACCGGGTGGCCGAGTGTGTCATTCACGTCCTTGAAGTGGTCGAGGTCGAGATAGAGGACGGCGAGGCCTTTTTCGCGCCGGCGGGAGCGCGCAATTGCGCGCTCGAGCTCCTCGACGAAGACACGCCGGTTGGCAAGGCCTGTCAGTGCGTCGTAGCACGCCATCTGCATGATGACGGCCTCGGACTGCTTGCGGTCGGTAATATCGCGCAACGCCGCCAGCACGAGCTGCCTTCCGCCGAGCGTCGCGCAGCGGACGGAGACTTCGAGCCACAAGAGATGTCCGTCGCGCGCCTTCGCGTGCCACTCGAACGTCTGCGGTCCCTCTTCGACTAGCCTTGCGTTGACTTCAAGGGCGTGCTCGAGCGTATAGGGCGGAACGCCGCTCGACAGCGTACCGATGTCGCAGCCCTGGATCTCCTCGCGCGAATAGCCGACAATGGCGCAGCCAGCGGGGTTTGCATCCAGGATCCGCGCCGTTGCCAGGTCGACCAAGAAGATGCCCTCGGTCACCGAGGTGAAGATCGTACGGAAGTTCGTCTCGCTCTCACGCAGCGCCTCCTCCGCGCGCTTGCGGTCGGTTATGTCCAGATACATGCCGAGCACACCCGCGATCTCGCCGCTGGAATTGCGCAAGGGTATTTTGCTCGTGAGGAGAGTAATGGTGTCGCCGCTTGGGGTCGTCTGGGGCTCCTCGATGAGATGTTTTGGGCAACCGCTTTCGATGACGTGCATGTCGTCAGCCCGGTACGCATCCGCTTGCACACGCCACCCCAGCTCGTAATCATTCTTGCCGACGATCTCCGCCGGATCGGCAAGTCCCGCGTCGATGGCGAAAGATGAGTTGCAGCCTAAGTAGTTGAGATTGCGATCCTTCCAGAACACTCGTGCGGGTATGGTGTTGAGAATGGCTTCGATGAACCGCTGGGAATCGCGCAAGTCCGCTTCTGCGCGCTTGCGGTCGGTGATCTCGCGAAAGAACCAGACGCGCCCGAGATACTTTCCTTTGTCGTAGAGGCACGCCGTGTCGCGATCGAAGATACGCCCATCCTTGATCTCGATCTCGTCGTGACTGACCTCGCCGCGATGCTCATAGTAGTACTTGACCTTAGCGAGAAACCTTTCCGTGTCCTTCACTTCTGCGGCCACGTACGCGAGCAGGGGCCCGTCTTTTCCTGAGTCGACAAGGTTTTGGGGAACCCCGAACATCCGTATGAAATTGCGGTTGTAAGTGATGATATTCGCATGGTCGTCGACCACCAGGATCCCATCGAGCGATGACTCCATGGTGGTTGCGCGCAGAATGTTCGATAGCGCAAGCTCCTGCTCCATTTTCTTGCGCGCGCTGATGTCCTGATTGACGCCGTAGCTCTTGGTCGTGTGACCTTCTGCGTCCTTGATGATGAAGAAGCGCACCGCCATGCAGCCCGTCTCTCCGTTGGCGTAGAGAAAGCGGTGCTCGATCTCGCGGCTGTAGTTCGGGTCCGTTGCGGCGAGTGCAGCTGCGACCGCCTTGCCTATGACCTCGAGATCGTCGGGATGCACAAAGCGCCGGGCGTACTCCTCGGGGCTCATCGTGTAGCCGCCGACCTCTTCAGCGGTCGTGCCGAAGATCCGGTAGAAGTTGTCGTTGAATGTGAAAAGGTTCGGTGCCGGGTCGAATTCCCAGCCGCCGGCCCGGGCGATGGCAAGCGCGTTCGAGAGCTGGCGCTCGCTCGAGCGCAAGGCCTGTTCTGCAGAAAGACGCCTCTTGTTGGTTATGGCGAGTACGAACTTGTCCGCAAGCTGGCTGGCGAAGGCGATCTCGTCCTTTTCCCAGATGTGAGGCTTTCCGACGTGCTCGAAGCAGATGATGCCGAACGTCCGCGTTGAAGTCTGGACCGCCACGTCGAGCATGGACGTTATCCCGAGCGGCTTGACGTAGGTCTCAACGTAGCCGGCCGTCCTCGGGTCGGTCAGCGGATCGTTGGCATCGACATATTTCGCGGCCTTCAAAGTTCGGAACTCGGGACCGTACTCGCTCTCGTGCAGCACCGCGCCAGACGAGTGCCGCTTCGCCGTAACCTCGAAAAGGTCAATGCAGGTGAGATCGGCTTCCGATTCGTCGAACAACCACACGTTGACGCGCTCGCAGCCCATTGCCCCGGCGCCGAGCTCGGTGATCTCGCGCGCCAGGCTCTCGACGTCCCCAGAGAGAAGCGCATTGGATTGGCTGATCAAGGAGGTTATCGCCAACTGCTCGCGGGCGCGCCGCAGCGTGTCGCGCAAGACCTGCTCGGTCTGCATGCGTTGCGTGATATCGCGTTCGATACTCCGGTACCCTTGGAACGAGCCGTCCGGGCCGAAGATCGGGGTTGCGCTCGTCTCGACAATGGCCTCGCGGCCATCTCTTGTGCGAACCGTAGTTTCGACGTGGGAGATCGGTAATCTCTTTAAAACGAGCTGGGTGAGCTCTCGCACATTCGCTTGGTCGCACATAAAATCGAAAGGCGACTTGCAGGCGAGTTCCTCGGCTGTGTAGCCCAGAAGGTTCTGGGCCGCGGGGTTGGCGTAGGTGAAGTGCATTCCGGCATCGACCTCGAAAATGTAGTCGGGCGACGTCTCGACGAGGCTGCGGTACTTCTCCTCGCTCGCCCGCAGCGCGGCCTCGGCCTCCCTCTGCTCTGTTACGTCCTGTGCCGTGCCGAGCGAATGCAGTGGGCTTCCGCAATCGTCGTACAAAGTCTGGCCGCGTTGACGCACCGTCCTTACGCTGCCGTCGTTCATCAGCACGCGGTGCTCGACGTCGAAAGACGTGCGATTGGCGACCGACTTTTGGTAGACCTCTTTGACCCGCCCGCGATCGTCAGGGTGGAGGCGCTCGAAGAATGCCTCGTAGGATGGGACGAATGTTTCGGGATCGAGGCCGAAAATGCGGTAGGTCTCATCCGACCAGGTGAGGCGTCGGCTTTTCAGGTCGAAGTTCCAGCTCCCAATGTGAGTGAGCGCCTCCACCTTGGCGAGCGCCGATTTGACTTTCTGAACGCGCTCTCCCACGCGTTCGGCTTCAATAGCGTTAGCTGCGCAGTGGGTCTGTCGGGACAAACGATCAATCACGGTACGCTCGTGTGCCGCGCTCTTTCTTGCTTTTGGTGGATTTTTGATGATCTTTTTCATTTGGCGGAGCGGTTCACGTCCCGTCCTTTCAGAGACGACATAGGGTTCGAATACGGGGGTGGGTATCTCAGCCCATACTCGGCTGCCTAGCCTGAGCCCCCGCGCTTATAGCAATCGGACGCCCACTGAGCGGTTTTGGAAATGATTGCGATTAGGTGCAAATTTGAAGCAGCCAAAATCGAGCCCTGGTTTGATCGCCTTCTTCTGGGGCAGCATGTGCGTTGGACACACATAGCGTCGTGCACGTAGATATTGCGGTGCTGTTTATGATGCCTAGATCGACCGTCGGCCTGCGGCAAACCGTGAACTTGGCCATCGAGGGCTCACGTTGGTCACAGACGCCCCGATAGCGGTACCGTCCACCTCTGCGTAGGTCTGAAATGCCGAATGCCAGGTCCCCCCAAAAAAAGGTGTCCGCTAAGGCTCATGAGCACGCGCCAAGCTATCGGCAACTTCGCCTGGTCTCCCCCCATCAGCGGACGTGGCCGGCAACGGCATCTGTATCGGCGACCATACGGCGGCCGACTTCCGCTAATGGGACGAAGCGCTCATAGTCGTGTCGTGCACCTCGCCCACTCGATGGCCACCGCCGAAGGGCGCTAATGTATAGGAGTGTCGGTACCTGCCACGACCAGCCCTATGTCTGACGTGGTCCAAAACCTGCCGTCGGCTCGCCGATGCTATGAGCCAGAAGCAGAAGTCGCATCCTGACCGGCTTTGGCCTACCCCTCCGCAATCCGGTAGCCGATGCCGAGCTCTGTCACGATGATCTTGGGGTTGTCAGGGTCATCCTCGATCTTCTGGCGCAGTTGGCCGATGTAGACGCGGAGATATTGCGTGTCCTGGGCATGGGCAGGGCCCCAAACGGCCGTGAGGAGCTGTCTGTGCGTCATCACCTTGCCTGCATGCCGCACGAGGCACGTGAGAAGCTCGAACTCCCGGGGCGTGAGCTTCATCTCGACGCTTCCGCGCGTTACACGGCGTCTGACCGTGTCGATCTCGATCCCGTCGATCTTCAGGACGGTGGTTTCGCCCTGTTGCCGGGCGCGGTGGCGCAACGCCGCGCGCAGACGCGCCATCAGCTCGCTGACCCCGAACGGCTTGTTGACGAAGTCGTCGGCGCCAAGGTCAAGGGCCTCGACCTTCTCGGCCTCGCGCTCCCGTGCGGAGAGAACGACAATCGGCACGTCGGACCATTGACGGACCGCCCGGATTACATCCTTCCCGTCGCCGTCGGGCAGGCCGAGGTCGAGAACGACGATCTCGGGGTGCTCGCCCGCGATGCGCCTGGTCGCCTCGGCGGCGGTCACCGCAGCCCTGACATCATATCCGTTTGCCTCGAGAGCGGGGCGCAGGAAGCGCAGAATTGCTGGTTCATCGTCGACCACAAGGATGCGGGTCTTGGCTGTCATTTGGCTGCTTTGTCCACCGGGAACGCGAAGATAAGGCGTGTGCCATGGCCTTTGGCAACGGGGCTCTGCGCCGCAATGGATGCGCCGTGGGCCTCCATGATGCCCTTGGCAATAGTAAGCCCGAGCCCGGTGCCTTCGCCGCCATCGGCCAGACCAGGCTGCAAACGCCGCGCGTGGACGAACTTCTCAAAGACATGCGGCAGGACTTCTTCGGGGATACCTGGCCCGTCGTCAGTAATGCGAACGGCGACGGCCTGCCGGGTGACCTCCGTATCGATGATGACGCGGGCGTCGGCGGGCGTGTGGGCGATGGCGTTGGCCAGGGCATTGCCGAGGGCCTGTTCAATCAGCCGGGCGTCGGCCTTTATGAGCGGCAGCTCGTCTGGAAGCGGCACTTCTATAGTCTGCGCGGCACCGCGTCGGCGCGCCGCGTTTACGATACGCTCGATAAGCTCGCGCAAGTCCACCCAGTCGCGGTGCACTTCGAGCGCGCCGGCATCGATGCGGGTCATGGCAAGCAGGTTTCGTACCATGTCATCGAGATCCTCAGCCTCGGTCTTTATCTGGCCGAGAAGCTCTCGTTGTGCCTTGGCGTCGAGCTTGTCGCCGTAGTCGAGCAGGCTCGTGGCCGCGCCGAGGATGGAAGCCAACGGCGTGCGAAAATCATGGGAGATCGAGGCGAGCAGGGTGTTGCGTACCCGCTCTGTCTCGGCCGCACTGCGGGCGGTCACCATCTCACGGCCGAGAGATGCGCGGTCTAGCGCCGCGGCCGTCTGTTCCGCGAGCGTGTCGAGCAACGTGCGCGTCTCCGGATCGAATGATGTGTGATTGCCTTGGCTAATACCAATGACGCCCAGCGGCCCGCGCGCGGTTTTGAGCGGCAGGAAGAACCAGGGCACCGCCGGCAACGTTGCCGTATTCGCCCCCGCTGGCTCGCCGTGCTTGTGGGCCCATCGGGCAGCCGTCATGGCGGCCGTATCCAGCGTTTCCTGAGGCGGGCAGGAGCCGCAGAGCTCCACCTCGCCGTTTCGCTCAAGCAGAATAATAACAGGGCGGCGAATGCTGGCTTGGATCTCTGTAGCGGCGACCTCGGGAATGGCATCGAAAGCGGCGACGGCCGAAAGCTTGCGCGTGAACTCATAGAGGTTTCGCGTTGCACGCATGCGGTCCACGGCAATTTGCGCCTGCTCGCGCACGCGGCCTGCGAGCGTCGAGGTGATGACGGAGATGGTCAGAAAGACGACGAGGGCCAGAAGCTCATCCGGCTTGGCCACAGTGAAGGTATAGAGCGGCTCGATGAAGAGAAAGTTGTACGCCAGGAACGAAAGCACGGACGCATAGATGGCGGGCCAGATGCCAAAGGTCACCGCCGCGAACACGACGGCCAGGAGAAAGATCATGGACAGGTTTGGGAATGTCGTGATCATGGTCAGGACATGACCGATGGCAACCGCCACACCGACCGCCAGCGTAGACCAGGCTAGAGGCAGCAGGTCGGGCTTTGGCGGGGAGGGAAAGCGGACCAGGGCCGGTGTGCCGCCCTTGTCGCGGGACGTGACGACATGAACGGCGATGCCGTCGGCGCGCCGAACCAGCTCATGCGGCAGGGAGCGGCGGAGAAGCTCGGTGAGGAAGCCGCCGCGCGAGCGTCCAAGCACGATCTGGGTGACGTTCTCCAGCCTGGCAAAACGCAACAGCTCGGTGGCAATGTCGCCGGCCGCGAGGGTGCTCGTATCGGCTCCTAACGATTGCGCAAGCCTCATGGCCTTGTCCACATAGGCGCGTCCTCGTTCATCGAGCTGGTCGCCGGGCTTCTCCACGGTGACGGCGATCCACGGGGCATCCATAATGTCGGCGAGACGTTTCGCCGCCCGAACAATCATCGGCGCGTCGGCATCGGGCCCTACACAGGCAAGGATGCGCTCGCCCGCCGCCCACGGACCTTCGATGGCCTGGGCTTGCATGCGGTCGATGAGATCGGCGTCGATGCGCTCGGCGGCGCGGCGCAACGTGAGCTCGCGCAGTGCCGTGAGGTTTTCGGGCTTAAAGAAGCGTTTGCGCGCGCGCGCCGCCATGTCCTCGACATAGACTTTGCCTTCGGCGAGTCGCTTCAGGAGCTCCTCGGTCGGCAGGTCGACGATGACGATGTCGTCGGCCTGCTCGAACACGCGGTCTGGCACTATCTCGCGCACCTGAACCCGCGTAATCCGCTGCAGGATATCGCTGAGGCCTTCGAGATGCTGGACGTTCAGCGTCGTCCACACGTCGATGCCGGCGGCGAGCAGCTCCTCGACATCCTGCCAACGCTTGAGGTGGCGGCTGCCCGGGATATTGGTATGGGCGAGCTCGTCAATGAGCAGCAGGCCGGGGTGACGCGCAAGGGCCTTGTCTATGTCGAATTCGGCCAGGATACGGTTGACGTAAACGACGGGCTTGCGCGGGATGACCTCGAAGCCTTCGACCAGCGCTTCCGTTTCCCGGCGGCCATGCGTCTCGACCAGGCCGATGACGACATCGCGCCCTTCAGTCCTGGCGGCGCGCGCCGCGCTCAGCATGGCGTAGGTCTTGCCCACGCCTGGCGCAGCGCCAAGGAAGATCTTAAGGCGCCCGCGATGCTCGTTTTCAGTGAGCGCGAGCAGTGCGTCGGCTGAGGCTCTTTGGGTCGGCTCGGCGGGCATGGATCATCCTCCGGCCGATGAAGATTACCGCTGCAGGCCGTCGAGCGCGAGATTGAGCGCGAGGACGTTAACGTGCGGCTCACCGAGAAACTCCAGCGCCCGGCCGTTGATGTGTGTTTGGACCAGCACGCGAACTTGCCCCACGGGAAGGCCGCGCGCCTTTGCCACTCTTTCGACTTGCAGCAGCGCCGTTTCGGGCGAGACGTCGGGATCGAGCCCGCTCGCCGAGGCTGTCACGGCGTCGACGGGGATGGAGCCCGTGACACCCTGCCGGCGCAGCGCCTCGACGCTGCCTTTAACCCGGTCGAGGAGCTTCTGTGTGATGGGACCAAGGTTCGAGCCGCTCGAGGCGGCGGCATTGTAGGGCGGGTCCGTGGCCGAGGGCCGGGGATGGAAGTACTTGTCGGTCGTGAAGACCTGTCCAACAAGGCTGGAGCCGACGACCCTGCCGTCCTTGACGATGAGGCTGCCGAGGGATGCCTCATGCATCATGATCCAGGCGAAGCCGGCAACGGCAAGTGGATAGGCAACGCCCGTGATCAGGGTGAACGCGACGATCATGGCGAAGGGTGCGCGCAACTGTTGAAGCATGGATGCCTCCCTTCAGGCCAAGCCGAAGCCGTTGACGGCGAGGTCGATGAGCTTGATGCCGATGAATGGCGCGGCGAGCCCGCCGAGACCGAAGATGAGAAGATTGTGCCGTAGCAGCGCGGCAGCTCCGATTGGGCGGTAGGCGACGCCTTTGAGCGCCAGCGGAATAAGGGCGACGATAATGAGGGCGTTGAAGATGACCGCTGAGAGGATGGCGCTGTGCGCCGAGGCAAGCCCCATGATGTTGAGCGCGCCGAGCTCGGGCAGCGAGGCGACGAACAGCGCCGGGATGATGGCGAAGTACTTCGCTACGTCATTGGCGATCGAAAACGTTGTGAGCGAGCCGCGCGTCATCAGGAGCTGCTTGCCGATTTCAACAACCTCGATGAGCTTGGTCGGATTGGAATCGAGATCGACCATATTGCCGGCCTCGCGCGCGGCCTGGGTACCCGTCTGCATGGCGACGGCGACATCCGCCTGCGCGAGCGCGGGGGCATCGTTGGTGCCGTCGCCGCACATGGCGATGAGGCGCCCGTCGGCCTGCTCGTCGCGGATGTAGCGCAGCTTGTCCTCCGGCGTTGCCTCGGCGATGAAGTCGTCGACGCCGGCTTCGGAGGCAATTGCCGCCGCCGTAACGGGATTGTCGCCGGTGATCATCACCGTCTTGATGCCCATGCGGCGAAGCTGTGCGAAGCGATCCTTGATGTCGGCTTTGACGACGTCCTTCAAGTGGACGACGCCGACCAGCCGGCCGCCTTCGGCAAGCCCGAGCGGGGTGCCCCCGGCGCGGGCGATGCGGTCAACGGCGGCGCGGAACGCAGGCGGCTCGGCGACGGCATGGCCGGATTGCTCGCCTGCAAACTTCAAAATGGCATCGACGGCGCCTTTGCGCAGTTTGCGGGCGCCGAGATCGATGCCGGATAACCGGGTCGTGGCCGAGAACTCGATGAAGCTGTCCTTTGATGGCGAGTCGGGCACGCTTGCGCCATACTTCTCCTGCGTCAGCGTCACGATCGAACGGCCCTCGGGCGTCTCGTCGGCCAGGCTTGCAAGCAGTGCCGCCTCCGCTGCCGCACGCTCGGAGACACCGGGGACGGGGATGACCTCGGTTGCCAGCCGGTTGCCGAAGGTGATGGTGCCGGTCTTGTCGAGCAACAGCGTATCGACATCGCCTGCCGCCTCCACGGCGCGGCCCGACATGGCCAGCACATTGAACTTCAGGAGCCGGTCCATTCCGGCGATGCCGATGGCCGATAGGAGACCGCCGATGGTGGTCGGAATGAGCGTAACGAAGAGGGCGACGAGCACCGGCACGGGGACTTCGGCGCCTGAGTAGGCGCCCAGCCCGGTCAGCGTGACCACGGCGATCAGGAAGATGAGGCTCATGCCCGCGAGCAGCACGTTGAGCGCGATCTCATTAGGCGTCCTCTGGCGCTCGGCGCCCTCTACGAGGGCAATCATGCGATCGAGAAAGGACGAGCCGGGCGAGGAGGTGATGCGCACGACGATCCAGTCGGAGAGAACGGTGGTGCCTCCAGTCACGGCCGAGCGGTCGCCGCCGGCCTCGCGGATGACGGGGGCGGATTCGCCCGTCACCGCCGCCTCGTTGACCGAGGCAACACCCTCTATCACTTCCCCGTCCCCGGGAATGAGGTCGCCGGCTTCGACAAGCACGACCGCGCCGGGACGCAGGTCGAGCGCGGAGATCATCTCGTACCTGTCCCGCTTGGAGGGGTCGGCCAGACGCTTCGCCAGGGTCTCTGTGCGGGTGCGTCGCAACGCGTCTGCCTGGGCGCGGCCGCGTCCCTCGGCGACGGCCTCGGCGAAGTTGGCGAACAGCACGGTGAACCATAGCCACACGGCAAGCTGTCCGGTGAATCCGGCCTGCTGCCCGCCGGCGAGATCACGCACGAACAGGATCGACACGAGCGCCGAAACCAGGGCCGTGACGAAGATCACCGGATTCTTGACCAGCACGCCGGGATCGAGCTTGCGAAGGGCCGCGATGATGGCGTGCGATATCAGCGGTGTGTCGAGGGCTGCTGCGTGATAGCGTTTGCGGACCATGGAGCGTGTCTCCCGTCTTTAGAACGTCTTGTCGGCGAGCATCTGAAAATGCTCGACGATGGGTCCGAGCGCGAGCGCGGGAAAGAACTGGAGACCGCCGAGGATCAGGATCACGCCTGCGAGAAGCCCGACGAACAGCAGGCCGTCGGTGGGAAAGGTGCCGGAGGACGGGGCGAGCTTCGGCTTGGCGGCAAGCGAGCCGATAATCGCCATCACGGGCACGATCACGGCGTAACGCCCAAGGATCATGGTGATGCCTTGCGTCGTCGCGTACCACGGCGTGCCTGCATTGAGCCCGGCGAAGGCCGAGCCGTTGTTGCCGGCGGCCGATGAGAAGGCATAGAGGATCTCGGTAAGCCCGTGCGGGCCCGGGTTGGCGAGGCTTGCCAGCGCTGACGGCAAGATGGCCGAAATTGCCGAGAAGCCGAGAATCAGCAGCGGCAGGATCAGAACGGCGAGCATCGCCAGCTTTACCTCTTTGGCCTCGAGCTTCTTGCCGAGATACTCGGGCGTGCGCCCGACCATCAACCCGGCGACGAACATGGCGAGGATGGCAAAGAGGACCATGCCGTAGAGCCCCGAGCCAACGCCCCCGGGGAGAACCTCGCCGAGCTGAATGAGGAACAAGGGAACGAGGCCGCCGAGCGGCATGTAGGAGTCGTGCATGGAGTTGACCGAACCGTTCGACGCGCCGGTTGTGAACGTGGCCCAGATCGCGGACTGTGCCGTGCCGAAGCGAACCTCCTTGCCCTCCATGTTGCCGCCGGTGATGTCCATCGCGTGCATCAGCGGGCTGCCTGACGCTTCAGCCCAGTAGGCAGCCGCGCAACCGACGGCCAGAAAGAGCATCATGACGGCGAGCAGCGCCCAGCCCTCGCGTTCCTTGCCGATCATGCGGCCGAAGGTGACGGCGAGGCCGAGCGAGATGGCAAGGATCGCCCATGCCTCGATGGTGTTGGTCCAGATGTTTGGGTTCTCGTAAGGGTGCGAGGAGTTGACATTGAAGAAGCCGCCGCCGTTGGTTCCGAGCTGCTTGATAGCGAGCTGGCTTGCAACAGGACCCTGCGCGATCGTCTGCTTCGCGCCTTCAAGCGTGGTGGCGTCGACGTAGTCGCTGAGGTTCTGCGGCACGTCGAAGGCGATCAAGGCGATTGCCACCACAATCGAGAGCGGCAGCAGCACGTAAAGGGTCGTGCGCGTGAGATCGACCCAGAAATTGCCGACGGTGGCTGCGTCGGTGCGGCTGAAAGCGCGCGCGAGCGGGACGATGATGGCAATGCCTGTGGCCGCAGAGACGAAGTTCTGCACGGTAAGACCTGCCATCTGGCTGAAATACGAGAGCGCCGTCTCGCCGCCATAGGCCTGCCAATTCGTGTTCGAGACGAACGAAGCCGCGGTGTTGAAGGCCATATGCGGGCTCATGCCGCCGAAGCCCTGCGGATTGAGCGGCAGCAGGCCCTGCAGTCTCAGGATCGCGTAGAGAAGCACGAAGCCGGCCGCGTTGAACGCGAGCAACGCGGAGACGTAGGCGATCCAGCTTTCCTCGCGCGTCTCATCGATGCCTGCATAGGCGTAAAGACGGCGTTCGACCGGCCGTATCAAGGAATGCAGGAACGTCGCTCGTCCCTCGAGAATCGAGGTCATGAACAGGCCCAGGGGCCGCGCGGTCGCAACGACAAGCGCGAGCATGAAGGAGATCTGGAACCACCCGTTGAGGGTCATGGCTGGGAAATCCAAGGTAGCGCGCCGACTATGCGCGCCAGCCGCGATCAAAGTCTTTCGGGATAGAGGAGCGCGTAGAGCAGGTAGAGGCCGATGAATGCCGCCACTGCGCCGCCGAGGATGAGGTCGAACACGATCGGCCCTACGCGTTCGCGGCCCAGCGGGCGTAGAGACTCATGAGCCCGAAGAGCGCGAGCCCCAGCGCCAAATAGACGAGATCCGCCATGACATGTCCTCCTGTCGGCTTCGACGAGGAGGAGCTAGGCTTCGCCGCATAAAGATTCGATACGAATTGGCGGCCTCGGAAATAAAGGCGGCATAAAGATGCCCGGCAGCGGATCGAGCTCTTCCGGCGGGAGGGTCTAATGCGTCCGCGTGAAGGTTATCCCTTCGGTGCGTCAGGGGGCGGGCGCGAGAGAATCTTTCTTCCTGTGAACATCGCCGAGGTGATGCTGCCGCCTTCGTGGATCTCCGTCATCACCACCGCGATGATGTGCAGAACGATCAGGATGACGAGGGCATAGAAGACGATCTCGTGCACGTCTACGAAGGGACTGCGGAAGGCGCGCATGGCATCGTATGAGGCTTTGTCGATGAGTTCCGTCGCGCCGGGGACGACGAGATTGGGATCGACTCCGGGAGCGGCCACCCAGGCGGCGAACCAGTGCCCGAATGGCGGCCAGTAGAGATCGGTGCCGGCGATCACAAGGCCCGTCGCGACTTGAATGAGCAGCAACAGGAACAACAGCGCCACGCCGATGCGCGCGAGCGGGTTATGGCCGACATATTGCTGGGGCTCGCCGGAGAGGAACGAGGCTGATCCCCTACCCTGCTGGTTGTGATCGGGATAATGTCGTTTGTCATATTCTTCACCTATTATCTCAAGGCGCTGCCAGAGGCTCCGGGGGGCAGGGTTGCC
>Ga0315553_10002169_pt1 | contig 15880 bp, 5 predicted proteins | sample SalMarSW160140MG_FD_203099 | JGI IMG/M metagenome (GOLD analysis project Ga0315553, IMG submission 203099) | Salt marsh sediment microbial communities from the Plum Island Ecosystem LTER, Massachusetts, United States - Salt Marsh Sediment SW1601-40 ... | reverse complement strand
TGCATTTTTCTTCCATGGCGGTGATGGCCTGACCGGAACTGTACCCGGGCGCAGGGTTTCCGTTGACCGCCGCCGAGGTGTACGTGTTGTATCGCATGATCATGGCCGGTCCGCCCATGTCTTGCACGGAGACGAGCGTTCCCAGCGGGACCATCTCGTCCAGGCGGTTGCGGACCTTGAGCTGAGCGAGCGATTCGGCCTGGGTGCGAAACTGCTGTTCGGCCAACAGGTTTACCTGCCACGTCCGCCCGAACCGATTGAATAGATTGACGTAGTAACCGCCCATGTAAACCTGCAGGGTGTTGAACACGTCGCTGACATCCACTTCCAGCGATTCGCACTTCGTACGGTCGATGTCCAGGTAGAGCTGCGGCGTGTTGGCGTTGTACATCGTAAACACACCGGCCAATTCCGGGTCCTCGTTGGCCTGGCGAATCAATTCATCGGTGGCGTTCTGCAATTCGGTCAGGTCGACGAAGCCCCGCTGCTCGGTCTGCAGCGTGAAACCCGCGAAATTGCTCAACCCTTGAATCGGCGGGGCTCGCAAAATGTCGACCGTGGCCCCGTCCACTTCCTCGGCAATCAGCCCGCGAAGCTTCTCGGCGATCACCGCGTCGTATTTCTGGTGGGAGAGTCGCTCGTCGAACTTCTGGAGCACGATGAATACCGTACCGTAGTTCGATCCACCGGCCGATTGCAGGGCCGAGTAACCCGCGATGCCGATCGTGTGGGCCACGCCCGGAATGCCGGGGTAGTGCTGCCGGTCCTTCGGATCGCCCAGGGCCAGTTTCTTGATCTGCCCGATGACCTCTTGAGATCGCTCCACCGAAGCAGCGTTGGGCAGTTGCACGTTGGCCAGCAGATACCCCTGATCCTGAACCGGCAGAAAACCCTTCGCTGCGCTCGTGAATGCCTCGAACGTCAGGAACAGCAACCCGCCGTAGAGCACGAGCACCAGCAGACTCACCCGCACCAGCCGCGCGATGCCGGAGCCGTACAATTCCGTGATCTTGTCGAACACCCGATTGAATGCCCCGAACACGACCCCCAGCAGCCAGTTGACCGGTTTGATGATCCACCAGCCGATTATTCCGCCGGCGATCAGCCCCGGCACGTAATAAATCACGTCGATGGCCCATGGCAGCCACTCGGGCCGCGCTTCGGCGGACACAGGCGTGCTGCCCAGTAGTAGTTCCGTAACCTGCGTGGTTCCCAGCAGAGCATGCCCCAGTTTCACCGTCAGCAGTCCGCCGAGGATGCCGAAGATCCACCAGGGTAGCGCCTCGCGCTTACTCTGGCCCTCTTCTGTCTTGAAGATCGACACCGCCCGCGACGGTGTGAGCGTCATGGCGTTGGTGGCCGAAATGACCATCGCCGAGGCGATCGTCAGCGCGAATTGGCGGTAGAATTGTCCCGCGATGCCGGGCATAAAAGCACCGGGGATAAACACCGCACTGAGCACCAGCGTAATCGCCACAATCGGCCCGGTAATCTCGCCCATCGCCTTGATGGTGGCGTTCTTGGGATCGAGCCCGGTGGCGATCTGCCGCTCGACGTTCTCCAACACCACGATGGCGTCGTCGACCACGATGCCGATCGCCAGTACCAGACCAAACAGCGTCAAGTTGTTCAGACTGAATCCCAACAGGGCCATCACGGCGAATGTGCCGACCAACGAGACCGGCACGTCGATCATCGGCAGGATCATCGCCTTCCAGTCCTGCAGGAAGACGAGCACGACCAGTGCCACCAGCAGCACCGCCTCGCCGAGCGTCTTGTAGACCTCGTCGACCGACTCTTGAATGAATGGCGTCGTGTCGTATACGATCTCGTACTCGACGCCCTGGGGAAAGTCCTTTTTCAACTCTTCCATCTTCGCCTTGACCATGTTGGCCACGTCAAGGGCGTTCGAGCCTGGAAGCTGATACACCGCCAGGCCTACCGACGGCTGACCATCGAGCGTGCAAATCTGGTCGTATTTCTGCGCTCCCAGATCGACCTGCGCAACGTCTCCCAGTCGCACGACGTCGGCCGTCACACGTCCCTGGGCTTCGGATCCCTGTTCGGTCTTGACAATGATCTGACGAAACTGCTCCTCGGTTTCCAGTCGACCCAGCGTATTGAGCGTGTATTGAAACTGCTGCCCTCTTGGCACGGGCGGACGACCGATTTGCCCCGCCGCCACTTGCACGTTTTGACTTTGAACCGCGTTGATAACGTCGGACGTGGCCAGATTGCGGGTGGCCATCTGGTCCGGATTGAGCCAGACCCGCATGCTGTAATCCCGCTCGCCGAAGATCGTCACGTCACCCACGCCGTTGAGCCGAGCAATTTCATCTTTGACTTGGATCGTGGCGTAGTTGCTGAGAAAAATCGCGTCGTATCGCTGGTTCGGCGAAATCAGATTCACGACCAACAGGATGCTGGGCGACTTTTTCTTGGTGCTCACACCCTGCACCTGCACTTGCTGAGGAAGCTGTGGCATCGCCAGAGCCACGCGATTTTGCACCAGCACTTGGGCCATGTTCAGATCGGTGCCCAGTTCGAACGTGACCGTCAGAGTGTAGCTGCCGTCGTTGGTGCTCTGCGACGACATGTACATCATGTCCTCGACGCCGTTGACCTGCTCCTCGATCGGTGCGGCCACCGAATCGGCTACCACCTGGGCGTTGGCTCCCGGGTAATTGGCGGTCACCTGCACGGTCGGCGGCGTGATATCAGGATACTCGGCGATCGGCAGCGTATAGACCGCCACACCACCGAGCAGCAATATCACGATCGACACGACCCAGGCGGCGATCGGGCGTTCGATGAAAAACTTGGCAAGCATGGCGCGGTGAGCGAGGTGTGACGTGTGGAGTGAGCGAGTCGTGGCTGACGCGTGTGTCCGTCAGGTCGGCCGAGGGCGATCAGCCTGCCGTCGGGCCGCTTGTGTCTGCCGTGTTACTGTCTGGTTGGGAAACTCCAGCGGCGGGCTGGATTGGTTGGGCGCGAACTTTCGTTCCAGGATGAACCCGCTGCAGGCCGCTGACGATCACCCGATCCGCGGTTGTGACGCTGTCGAAACCCGTTTCCCGGCCCTTCGCCCGGCGCACGCCTGCGGCCGTCCGCACGAGCTTGACCGGCACCACGACCTGCCTTCCACCCGGCTGTTCACTGCCCAGGTCGATCGGGCGGTATTCGACGACGTCCTTGTCGTTGACCACCAACAGGTATTTCTTGTCCTGGTCCGAGTTGATGGCCTGCTGGCTGATCACCAGCGCGTCGTGGGGTCCGCCCAAGGGCACGCGCACGCGCACGAACATGCCGGGCTTGAGCAGTCGGGTGTTGTCCGCTGACAGGGCGTTTTTGAACACACCCCGGATCTGCAGCGTGCCGGTGGTCGCTTCGAACGTGGGGCTGACGTAGTCGACGAGTCCGCGATGCGGATAGGATCCCTCTTCATCACTGAGCCCGATGTCGACCGGGTAATTCAGGTTTTTTTTGTCCACCTTAATGACGCCTTCGTGAATCAGGCGCTTTACCCGCAGCATCGTTGGCTCGTCGACCGCGAAGTACACGTACATGGGGTCCTGGGAAACCACGGTCGTCAGCAGCGTGGTGTCCTGCTGCACCAGGTTGCCTATGTCTAGTAGCTGGCGGCTTACCTGGCCCTCGATCGGTGCATACACGTTGGTGAAGTCGAGGTACTCCTTGGCCTCCTGCTCGTTGGCCTGGGCCAGCGCCAGCGAAGCCGATGCTTCCTCTTCGGCTGCCGCGTATTGGTCCACCTCGCGCTCGGCGATCGCACCCGGCGTCTTGGCCACCTCCTTGGCTCGCGCCAGGTTGTCTTTGGCCAGTTGGAGCTGCGCTTCAGAAAGCTTTACTTGTGCCGCAGCCTGATCGTATTTGGCCTGATAGATTTCCGGGTCGATCTTGAAAAGCCGATGACCTTCGTGGACCTCGTTGCCCGCTTCAAAATCGATGGATTTCAGATAGCCGGTCACTCGGGCGCGGATCTCGACGGTCTCCGGCGAATCGGTGCGGCCGGTGTAGTAGACGTAGTCGGTCACTTCGGTGAGTTCGGGCGTCTCGACGCGCACCACGGGCAGTCCGGCGACTTTTTTGGTACCGGTATCGCGATCACAACCCGCGGCAATTGGCAGCAAGCAAGCCAACAGCAGAAACGGCGGCAATGGCCGAACTGTAGCCCGGCTCGAAGGAGGGGAAGACATAGGACACTTCCGCGTCGCAGTAATAGAGAACATTCCTACTTCGTGTGAGTCGCACGAACATGCAGCGTCGCCTCGCCCGTGGTTTGTCACAAACTCGGCGATCGCAACACGCCTTTGTCGCGAAAGCATGCTCTAAGAATTGTTGCCCGCGATTTGGCACCGACGTGCCCATTTTCACGAAATTAGCGAGATTTTGCCAGTATTGTGGTCGTATCGCGTGGTTGGAGTTGCCAGTTCCCACCGCCGCTTTCGCTATGGGGAAGCGGTGCGGAAAAGGATCGCGCCCGCCGGCACCGATTCAAGAAGTTGCAGAGAATCTGCCGGTTCTGCCGTTTTTCCGACGCTCCATTAGGGTACGCGTGGCCGAGCCAGGACCACGTTCGGGGCCGTTGCCGTTCAAACCACTCGGACCATTTATCATGACGACCAAACTGCGGTTGGCCTTGACCGGCAGGTTGCCGCACACCGACCCAGGGAGATCCACGTTCTTTTGGAGGGCTGAAACGATGGGCGATCTGTGTTAATCTGAAGAAGCCAGAAGTCACTGCCCCCCACCGAGGCGAGCAAGCCGTGAAGAACAATAGAGCGCTGCAAGTTCATTTACCCATGTGTTGCCGACACAGAGCGGATCGATTAACGGCAGTTCTGACGCTCAATGCATTCCTATTGTTTTTGCTGTGCAACTCGATCGCCGGTCTGCTGTTGGCGAAGGAACCTGCCGGCACGAATCAATCTCCGCCTTCTCAACCGAGCGACGCCGCGACTGAGGTGCAGAAGGACTCGCGAAACGCGCCCCGCTCGAACGGTGAAGAGACAGATCTGTACGATCGCTCACGCGTGGGACCTCTTCAGGACGGTCGCATCATCGTGCCGACAAACCAGGTGCTCTCACCGGCAGGTCGGCAGGTGAATGTGGACGGCCGACCGACCGACGTCGCCTTGTCTCCCAACGGCAACTGGTTGGCGGTGCTCAACATGAACGAAGTGCAGCTCGTGAGCGTTCCGTCCGGCGAAATCATCAGTCGTGCTCCCCATCAGGGGAGCTTCAAGGGAATCGTGTTTTCGCCTGACGGTGCTCGGTTGTACGCCTCGAGTATCAGGGGCCACATCGGCGTGTTCGACGTTTCGGATGAAGGTCAGCTTAGGAGCGTGGAGCGCATCGCCTTGCCGGCCAAGATTAAGGGTCGACGTACCGGTGGTGCTCTGCCGGTTGGGTTGGCGATCGACGCCGAGGGAAAGACATTACTCGTTGCGCTCAATCTCAACAATAACCTTGGTGAAATCGACCTGGCGACCGGCAAACTCGTGCGTCAGATCCCCGTTGGCAACGCGCCGTACGACGTCGTCGTGGTCGGACGTCGCGCTTACGTCAGCAATTGGGCCGGCCGTCTTCCCGCAGACGATAGTCCCACGGGCCCCTCAGGCGTCGCTGGTCCGGTCCGCGTCGATCACGTGAGAAACATCGCCAATGACGGCTCCGTGTCGATTACCGATCTGGATACCGGCCGCCAGACGGCGGAAATCGTTGTCGGCCTGCACCCGTCGGCGCTGGCAGCAACACCCGACGGGCGGTTCGTGGTGGTCGCCAACGCCCATAGCGATACGGTATCCGTCATCGATACCAAAACGGAGACGGTCGTCGAAACAATCCCCACCAGGCCGGCAGAGAATCTCTTGTTCGGCAGCACTCCCAATGCTTTGGCGCTGAATCCCGACGGCCGCAGGCTCCATGTATCCAATGGAACAAATAATTCGATAGCCGAAATCGACTTGAGGCCGCCCCATAGCTCGCTGCGCGGTTTTGTACCCACGGGCTGGTATCCGGCGGGTCTTGCCGTTGATGCCAAGCGCAATTCCTTGTACGTGGCGAACCTCAAGGGGGATGGTTCACGCAACCGCTCTTGGGAGGGCAAACGCAAAGTCAAGGGGAAGGTAGTTTTCGGCTACAATTCGCACGACCATCAAGGAACGCTGTCGCTGCTTGCGCTGCCGACGATCAAGGAGTTGGCCACGCATACGAGCACCGTTCTCGAAAACAACCGTTTGACCGAATCGATCAGCGCGCTGGCTCCGCCGCGTGCCGATGCTGCTCCGCAGCCCGTGCCTGCCCGGCACGGTGAACCCTCGGTCTTCAAGCACGTGGTGTACATCATTAAGGAGAACCGCACCTACGATCAGGTGTTCGGCGACATCGAGAAAGCCGAGGGCGATTCTGAGTTGTGCATCTTCGGCCGCGAAGTGACGCCCAATCACCACAAGATCGTTGATGAGTTTGTGCTGCTGGATAACTTTTACTGCAGCGGCGTGCTCAGCGCCGACGGACACCAGTGGACCGACGAAGCCTACGTGACGGACTACCTGGAGAAGGCCTTTGCCGGGTTTCCCCGCAGCTATCCCTATCCGGGCGGCGATGCCATGGCGTACTCGCCCAGTGGATTTATTTGGGACAACGTGCTGGCACACAAGAAAACGTTGCGTGTCTACGGGGAATTCGTTTCCGCGACGGTTCGCTGGAAAGACTCAAATCGCGAAGGCCATCCCGGATTCACCGATTGCTATCGCGATTTCGTCGACGATACCGGATTGATCGACATCCGAGCTGCGGCCAATATCAAGACGCTGGAGAACTACATCTGCCCGACCGCGATCGGCTTTCCCAACCGTGTGCCTGACGTTCACCGTGCGGCACAGTTCATGAACGAACTGAAGGGCTACGAGAAATCGGGCGACTTTCCCAACTTCTCGATCATGTTATTGCCTAACGATCATACGTCGGGCACCCGGCCCGGGATGCCGACGCCCGAGAGCGCCGTGGCGGACAACGATCTGGCGTTGGGGCAAATCGTCGAGGCAATTAGTCACAGCCGATTCTGGCCCGAAACGTGTATTTTCGTCGTGCAAGATGACCCGCAGAACGGCTTCGATCACATCGACGGCCACCGCACGGTGGCCATGGTCATCAGCCCCTACACGCGTCGCAACGTGGTCGACAGTACCAACTACAACCAGACGAGTATGGTCCGCACTATCGAATTGATGCTGGGTTTACCGCCGATGAATCAATTCGACTCGTCGGCAACGCCGATGACAAGCTGCTTCATGGATGAGCCGGATTTGAGGTCCTACGACGCGGTGCCCAATCAGATCCCGCTCGATCAGCTTAACCCGCAGTTGAGCGACATCAAGGATGCACGTCAGTTGCACTGGGCCAAGGAATCCGTGAAGCTCGACTTGGACGAAGTCGACGAGGCGGATGAGAACGTCTTCAATCGCATCCTCTGGCACGCCCGCCGCGGCCGCGACGATACTTATCCCGACTGGGCCGTCAATGCTGAGGAGGACGATTAGAGCGTACTCATCGTCACGGCTCCGAAATCTCCGACTGTGACGCTCAAGCAGCGGATCAAGCCAGAATCTCTTTGACCACACGCGCAGGTTTGACGCCCGTGAGTTTCTGGTTCAACCCTTGATAAAAGTAGGTCTGTTTTTCGAAGTCGATGCCCAACAGATGAAGGATCGTCGCCTGCAGATCGCGTGTGAGGACCGGCTCAGTCAGAGGAGAATAGCCGATCGGATCGGTTTCGCCGTAGCTGAATCCGCGTCTTACGCCGCCACCCGCCAGCCAAATGGTATAGGCGTGCGGGTGATGATCCCGGCCCGCAAAGGGAGCGTCCTTATTCCCGCGATTCTCCCGCATCGGCGTCCTGCCGAATTCGCTCACAAAAGCGACCAGTGTGTCTTCCAACATGCCGCGCTGTTTTAGATCAGTCAGCAGCGCGTAGAGCGCCTTGTCAGCCTGCTCGCATTTCTTCTTGAAACCGACGTTGAGAGCTTCGCTCTCCGCCGAGCCGTGCGAATCCCAGCCCCAGTCGAAGAGCTGGACAAAACGGACGCCGCGCTCGGACAATCGTCTTGCCAGCAGACAGTTGTTCGCAAAGCTCTCTTTGCCCAGCTCCACACCATACAGTTCGTGCGTGTCTTTTGATTCCTGCTTGAGATCAAACACATCGGTCGCGGCCATTTGCATGTTGAACGCCATCTCGTACTGCGCGATGCGGGTGACCGTTTCCGGATCCCCGAACTCCCGGTAGCTGTCCCGATTGATATCGGAGATGGCATCGACGATCCGCCGCTGCATTTGCCGATCGATTCCTTCCGGGTTCGATAGATACAGTACCGGATCTCCCTCCGTGCGGCATTGAACACCCTGGTAGACCGAGGGAAGAAAACCCGATCCCCACAAGCTCTTTCCCGCGCTCGGGTTCCTGCCGCCGGAGACGAGCACGACAAAGCCGGGCAGGTTCTGATTCTCGCTTCCCAGGCCGTATGTAACCCAGGACCCCATCGAGGCGTGGCCAAGGTTCGGGTTGCCGGAATAAAAAAGCAACTGAGCCGGCGCATGGTTGAATTGATCGGTCTTCATCGTGCGGATGAACGTTACCTGGTCCAGGACCTTCTCGAAATGCGGCAAGCGATCCGAAATCCAAAACCCGGCTTCCCCCGCTTGATGGAACGGGTAGATGGTGCCCATCATCTTGGGCACGCCCTTGATAAAGGCGAAGCGTTGCCCTTTGAGATACTCCTCGGGACAGGGTTTCCCGTTGAACTTGCTCAGCTCGGGCTTGTACTCGAAGAGTTCCAACTGGCTGGGCCCACCAGCCATGTGCAACATGATCACCCGTTTGGCACGCGCGGCGAAGTACGGCTGGCGCGGCTTCAAGGGCCTGGCCGGGTCGTGCGGCACCGCTGTGTCGCTGGCGATCGCCGGTAGCTCGTTTTGCAGAGCAAGCCACATTGCTCCCAAGCCCGTGATTCCCTCACGGAGGAAATGCCGTCGCGTACGAGCCTGTAACTTCGCGTAATGGTATTGGTCTTGGATATTCATGATTGAATCCGTCTTTCAGTTGGTCGTTCACACGAGACTGAAAACACAAAAACAATTCTTATGATCGAACGGTGTCACCGCACCAAAACGTCGTCCACGTTCAAGATCACATGGGCGACAATCGAGAGGGCATAAACTTGATCGTCCACGCCAAGTGATTGCATGGGTTTCCGGCCGGGGTCAAATGCGCTCTGCGACTCTTCATATAGCTTTAGCAACCTCTGCAGGATCGTCTCCGTCACTTCTTTACCAGTAGCTCGTTCATAACCCCAGCGGATTTGCTCTTCAGGGCTGTCACCCCCCTCGAAGCGCATGCGGTCCGCAAATCCGATGGCACACTCTACATAAACTGGATCGTTCAACGTGATGAGCGCTTGCAGCGGCGTATTCGTCGTGACCCGTTGCACGGAGCAGACCTCTCGACTGGGGGCGTCAAAGGTTGTCATGCTCGGATAGGGGCTGGTGCGCTTCCAGTACGTGTAGACCGCCCGGCGATAGCGATCCTCGCCTTCGGACGTGACCCATTTCTGATTGTTGTAGACGCTTCGCCAGATACCGTCGGGCTGCGGCGGCATGACGGGCGGACCGAACATCTTGTCCGAGAATTTCCCGGAAAGCACCAGCGCCTGATCGCGAACCATTTCCGCCGTCAAACGCTGACGCGGACCGCGCGAAAGCAGTTGATTGCGCGGATCACGCTCCCGCAACTCGTCCGTGGCTTGCGAGCTCTGACGATAGGCGGCCGAAAGCACCAGTTCACGCAGAAGTCGCTTCAGACTCCACTTATGCTGAGTCTGAAAGCGGACGGCCAGATCGTCCAACAGCTCCGGATGCGTCGGCGGAATGCCGCTCGAACCAAAGTCGCCCACCGTTTCCACGATACCCAGCCCGAACAGTTGTTCCCATATCCGGTTGACAAAAACGCGGCAGGTCAACGGGTTATCGTCGGAAGCGAACCAGCGAGCGAGCGCCAGGCGAGGAGGCCCCTCTTCGTCGGCAAGGCTTCCAAATATCGCGGGAATCTCCGGCGAGATTTCCCTCCCTTTGTCGAGAAAATTGCCCCGCTTGAAGACGTACGACTTGCGGGTGCGATCCGCGGGTAATTCCTCCATGACCGGGATCCTGGTCCCCTCGATCTTGTTGCGATCTGCACGAAGTGCCAGGTACCTCTCCCGATTCGTTTTCCATTGTTTGCCGCCGACCAGATCGATCCATTGCATGTCGTCGGAGACCAACAGCCGGCAACGCAGGATCGCCATGGCCGAATACGTGATGTCCCCACGATCGTGTTTCAGAAGGAACGTCAGCGTCGATCCTTGCGGAATCTCAACCGGCTTGTCCAAAAGAAACACCGCCCAATGCGGTCGGTCGATTCGCGAGTATTCCGCCCACCCCTCATTATTATCGTGAAGGCTTTGTTCCGGGTCGATGGGCGCGTGTGGATCGTCGCAGACGACACCCGCAAACTCGACTTCGGTAGGCTCCTCCTCCCCCGGGCGATCGATCAGCAACTGCAGCCGAGTGAGAATAAATCCGTTCTCCGGCGCCTTCAGAGCTTTCTCGACGTCCTTCGGCAGGACATCCATTCTCACGGCCGTCAGCTTGGTCATTCCTGTGGGCGGTTTGCCTTTCAACGTGTACTTTACTCCGGTGACCTGCGCCCCCTCCGAGAGGACCTCCGGCACGTCGACCATTTCGCCGTGCTGCTCTTCCTGCACGGTTTGGGTGAAAAGAGGCGTGCCGCTGGCCGCCGATACCTCTTCGATCGTCAGGTATTGCCAGGTCGCGGGCAAATCGACAAACGCCTTCACCTTGTCGTGAAACCAACGGGCGCAGCGGGAGATCGCCTGGTCCAGTTTGTTGGCCCGCTCGAAGTCCTCCGTGTTCTTCGGCACACTCAGTAGCGGGTATTCCTCATTGACGTCTACATCCCGCGCGGAATTGAAATACGCCATAAACTGATAAAACTCATCGTGCTTGATCGGATCGTAGGGATGCGAATGGCATTGGGCACAACCGAACGTCAGCCCGCCGAAGACCTGCCAGGTCGTCTGAATTCGATCGATCACGGCCATAATGCGGAACTCCTCATCGTCGGTTCCGCCTTCCGTGTTCGTTTGCGTGTTGCGATGAAATGCGCTGGCGATCCGGTCATCGAAGCTGCAATTCGGCAACAGATCGCCTGCCAGCTGCTTGACGAGGAAATCGCGGTAAGGCATGTCCTCGTTCAGCGCGCGGATGACCCAATCGCGATACGGCCAGATATTCCGGTGCGGATCGCGTTCGAATCCCACGGTGTCTGCATAGCGGGCCAGGTCGAGCCAGAGCGACGCCCAACGCTCGCCAAAGTGGGGTGAGGCGAGAAGTCGATCGACAACCTTTTCGTACGCGTCCTCGCCCTCGTCAGAAAGAAATGCCTCTACTTCCGCCTCCGTCGGCGGCAGCCCGACCAAATCGAACGTCACCCGACGCAGCCACTCGGCCTTCGGTGCTTCCGGAGAAGGCTCCATGCCCTCCGCCTCCAGCCGCCGCAGAATGAAAGAATCGATCGGCGCGCGACACCAGCTCGGGTTGCCAACTTGCACGTTCTCATGACGCTGCGGCGGGGTGAAGGCCCAATGCTCCTCCCACTGTGCACCCTGATCGATCCATTGTTTGAGCAGTTCGATCTGCGTGGCGTCGAGCGGCGGCCCATGATCCGAAGGCGGCATCCGCATGTCCGGATCGTCACTACTCACGCGGCAGTACAACTCGGACGCCGCGTGGTCGCCCGGGACGATCGCCGGCTCTCCTGAGGCTCCACCGGCCATGGCCATGTCGCGATAGATGAACGACAAATCACTCAGTTGCCGCACGCCACCGTGGCACGTGATGCAATTCTTCGCAAAGATCGGTCGAATGTCTTCGTCAAAACGAACTTTTTTTTCTGCGTGAGCGACATGCGTATCGTCGGTCTCAGGAGTGGCTTTGGAGACGGGCTCGGCCTCGGTAAGGGCCACGGTCACAATCGTAGCGATAAACAACCCGATCAAGGCCAGCGAGAACCGACTCATGGTCCATCTCGTAAGTTGAGTGATACGAGGCATTCATTCCGCCCACCGCCGGAGTTCCTCCGGAAGGAAACCCTCGACGTCTGCCTCACCGGGAATTCAAGGCGGGAAGACCAATTATACTACGAGTCCTGCTGATGCGTACATCCTTCTGCACGCGGCCCGCGGAGATTTTCTCGACTAAGAAGGCCTTGATTCCAAGGGATTTCCGCACCTTGCACAAACGGTCACGGTAGTTGCGAAACCGCACGCCGGCGTTCCCGATCATGCTCGATGTACGTATTCGATTCGGTCGTTTAGAGCAAGTATCACTTTGGGTGTTCCACGTCCAAAGCCGTTTCATGCTGATATAGTAGATCGGGTACCGGAACATGTGAGTGCGACGTGCACTGGCGGTCGCGTCTGCGCCGCTCGTTGGTGCCGTTCAAAGCGCAGCGGCAACGTTGACGGTGTTCCCGTGAAAGCAGCGAGCCGAGCATCGAACCGGTCGATTCGGCGCGGTGAAGCCTCGTGGTATTTCATGGAGATCGGACTACCCATCATGGTTCGGCAAACACCTTACCCAGCTCGATCAATTGCGTTTCGCCGTTCGTGTTGTCCACGCCCGCGTTGTTTGTAACGATGCAAGCGTCGCCGCCGGGCAGAATCGCAAGGCCGTCGACTTTTTCCAACACCAATCCGCCGCTCCGTTTCAAATCGCCGACAAGATTCCGCACAATGCTTTTTCGCACTGTTTGAAAATCCACCGTTCGATTGTGTGGTCGAAACTCAACGTCGTCGATCGAAAACGAGGCGAGCTGTTTGACACGCGCATCTGGCCCTGCCTGATTGTCGCGCTCGATCACGGCAAACCTGCCGCCACCGATCGCGATAAGTTCCGACAGCCCCACCCAGCCGCCGTTGGACGAAGTCGGCTCATCGAGCGGATAGTAAGCGAACGTCCATGCTTTCGATTTGCAATCATATCGGCCGATGCGCGTCCGATCGTCCGGATCACCCGCTTCACGCCACGGTCTTTGGAAACAGACGTACAAAACCTCCTCGCCCTGCTGGTCGCTAGACGCGATGCCCGACAGACCAAAGCGGGATTGGACGGCCGTCAACTCGGCCGGCAAGCGGATCACCTGCACGACATTGCCGTCCTTGGCAACTTTGCAGAGGAGGTTTTCCGCTTCGAACGGTTTGTCCGCGTCGCCTACGGTGCCTTTGCCCGCCGACGCCACCCAGAAGTCTCCGCTCGGACGGACCGCCAGCCCCGTGATGTTCAAATTGACGCGCTTTGTCGTCGGGTCGTCGATCAGCCGCTTGTCAATGCCGGCAAGCAAATCCGACTCGTCTCGCAGCACGATCTCAGCGGTGATGACAGCGGGGGAGTCCGTCGCGTCGATCTGAAAGATCCGGCTTTGTCGAAACTTCCCATCGTGTGCCGCGTACAACTTCTTTGGAGTCGGCAACCATTCGTTGTCTCTTGCAGCGGGAACGGCCTCTGCGCCGGCAACGGTCTTCGTACCGGGATCGGCCGCCAACGCCGACAGGGCGCCCCATGCGATCGGCTGCCCGCGCCTATCGTCGGCCGAGAGAATCGTCGGGTAACTCGGCTCCTCGTCGGCCGCCGCGTCGAGCCGGTAGATCGTGATCGACGAGCGAATATGATCGTCGCGGGCGTCCACCTCGCTGGCGGCGACCAACAAGTTGCGTTTTGGAAGGGCCTTGAGCCCCTCGGGCCCCACGCCCGCTGGTAAGACCTGCAAGAGTTCAGGCCGTCCACTCGCGTCGAGTAGGTAGACCGTAACCACGCTGGAGCGTTCCGAACCGACAAACAGATACGTCATCTCACCGAATCTGCCGCAAGCGACCGCTTCCGGCTCATTGCCGCGCTTGTTCGAGCGCTTTTCGGGATAATGTCCGATCCGCACAAGCAGGTTCTCCAGCGTGTTTCCACAGGTAAAGAGCACCTGGCCCCCATCACGGAAACGCCCGTCGTCGAAAATCGTAAAGCCGCGCGTGCCCCCGTCCAGATCGCCCTCGTCGGCCGTCACGATTATTGGCCGAGTAATCCACGTCACCGAATCGGGATCGGACGTGGCAACATCGGCTCGGGCATCCCTCTTCTTTGTCGCTCCTTTTATTGTCGTATTGCCTTTGTCGCTTTTCTTGCCCGCTCCGTTCGGACTGTTCGTATTGAACACTCCATTCCCATCACCTTCCGTCTCGGCGGCATGGTACGATGCGATACCGGTCGCCGCTTCGTACTTTGGATTTAGGGTGCCGGCCAGCCACTCCGTGACCACTTGCCTCTTGTCCATGTCAACGACCAGTGCGTGGTCCACCCCGTCGATAGGTACGGTCACCACCGCACGAGCACCGACGCATACCCAGGCCACCGCATCCGGCTCACGCGGCACATTGGTCAGCTCCCCGTCGAGTTGAATCAGGCCGTCGGACTTGGTATCGACGTTGCTGAGATTTACCGTGCCGGCGCTCCAATCCGCGACGATCTCCGCCCTGGCAAGATCGATGAGTACCAGATGGTTGTTCTCCTGCAGGGTGACCACGGCCACGTTCTGGTCGTTGATGTCGACGTATTCCGGCTCCGGGTCGTAAGGAAAGCGGTCCGCGATGCCTACCAGGGGCACCTTGCGCAATTTCCAATCGGCCACGTCATCTTGCAGATCGACAACAGTCACCCATCCCGGGGGTGACTGCGGCGGACGCCTGTCGCCCGCCGATTCGTCCCGCTCGTTTTCAATCGCAATACAGGCGTACCGCTCATCGGGACTCACGCAGATACTGTCCGGCTGCCCGCCCAGTTCGATCGTGCGAACGGTCCGTCGGCTTCCAAGGTCGATCACCCGCAGCACGCCGTTCGGCCTGGAAAAGGATTTGCTCGTGTTGACCGCGGCCAGGGCGTACCGGCCGGCAACCGCCACGGACGTCGGTTCGCCGCCGACCGCCACGACACCGTCCGCCCGCGGCTGCGCGGCGTTGCTGATATCGACAAAGCCGATGTTCTTGCCCACGCCGTCGGTGTAAATCAGCAGATTGCCGTCGCGACTGGCCGTGACGATCTCGGCCACAGCCGGCTCTTCTGCTTTGCCATTCTCACAAACCACAAAGGTGGCAATCCGCCGAAATCGCCTTTGCGAATCGGCCGGCTTTGCCTCATCGCCCTGTGCAAAACCGCTCATCAACGCACTCACGGTCGCGGCGCACACGAACCACCGCACACGGGCCGCCCAACCAAACAACCTGCCAGTTCGTCTGCCCCTAAGTCGTGTCATCATCGGTGTCATTACGGGCCTACTCCGCTAGTCACGCGACCTGGAAACGAGCGCCGCCCCTCAACAGAATCCGCGACGGGCAAGGGCTGCGGCGGTCTTGTGCCCTATTGTATTACCCCGCCGATCCTCGTGCATCCAGCGCTGCGTGCCGTTAACCAGATCTTCATGGCGGGTGGCGCTCGTCCCGCCGAGGTGGTCTGGGCGGCGCAGGCCTAAACAGGTGATTCCCAGGCGAAACCCGCCGGGCGAGAAAGGGCCCCGGACCTCGACGTGCCCGAGAAAACAGCGGAACGGAAGCAGGCAGAAGATCAGAAAAGTCTGTCGAAATCAGAACTATGCCTGGCTCTTACAGCAAGGTTCACTTGGGCGTTTCGCGTACAGAGCCGTTTCGTGCTGATATGGTAAATCGGGTACCGGAACATGGGAGTGCAACTCGCACTAATGTGGGTA
>Ga0315553_10002168_pt1 | contig 15883 bp, 13 predicted proteins | sample SalMarSW160140MG_FD_203099 | JGI IMG/M metagenome (GOLD analysis project Ga0315553, IMG submission 203099) | Salt marsh sediment microbial communities from the Plum Island Ecosystem LTER, Massachusetts, United States - Salt Marsh Sediment SW1601-40 ... | reverse complement strand
TACAGCATATGTAAAATTCGGCCTGGATGAAAACGTAGCCGCCTACATTACCTTTGCCCAATCGTTACCCGAGGATTTGGCCAACTACGCCCTCACCAATAAGTTCTGCATTCAGGACCATAAGCTCACCGAGTTAGAAAAGCAGTTTCTAAAGGAGCCAGACCAGTATCTTCAGCAGATGTTCGACAGCTATATGTCTGAGATAGGTACGATTGACCCTGAGCTGGCAGATAAGCTTAGGCTTATTCCGTTTCTCAAGGAGGTAGAAATCAATGACGTGGAGGCTCTTGAAGATATCACATCCCTAGCTGGTAGGGTTGAATACAGGGCAACCCTGGAGAAGCTCTATGGCAAGGGGATAGAAAGAACGATGTACCCGGTAGCACTGGAGAAGCTAGTATGGGATTGTTATAGCAGCGAACTTGATGAGCCTGACCTGAGTATTCACAGCAGGCTGGCCGATTTCCAGGAAAAGTATAACCAACAGATGGACGAGATAGAACCAGTGGAGGGCCAAAAACCACAAGTAGTGGGAATCAGTTATATCATAGAATCGATGGGCTGGCTAAAGAAAACCGACGATGATATCAGATTTGACTATGCTCTTATGCGCTGGGTCTTGGGGACCAGCGCTGTAAAGTTATTTGGGCAAAGCCCTGAAGTATTTGACTTTGTTAAATTAGCACATGAAGAAGGCTTGGCAGTCTGGCTTGCGTCTGCCCCTGCGCAAACGTTACTAGTCTTGAATCCTGATGTATCAGTCGAGGACTATTGCAAGCAGCTGGCTGGATTTGCTCAAGCCGCGGAAGAAGCTAAAGCAGAGGTGCTGATTGTTGGTTATGAGGTCGACAGACTAAAGCACTTTGACTTCAAGACAGGCGCCCTGAGGGCAGCCGTCGATGAAATGGTGAAAACGGCACGGCAGAATTACAGCGGGCTGGTGACCTACGGCACCTGGGATGGCCAGCTAGATATCTGTAATGTTAACTGGGAACCGATGGACATTATTTTCCCGCAAATATACAAGTCAGACGGTTCGATGGAATCGTACCCTACGAGGGAACTGACCGACAGTGAATATCTCAGTATTATTAACAAGTGGAAGAACAAAATACCGGGGAAACTTACGGCTATCGCGGAGTTTGGAAGTATGACTGTGAGTGAAGGTGCGGCCTTTGGTCCTTGTTCCGGCGTTCTGAAGACAACGCCGTATCACTATGATGCTCAAGCACAGGCCGACGCTATTGAAAGACAACTTAGAGTTCTGTTCCAGGCAGACGTTCACGGAATTTTTCTCCATCTCTGGGATGATGGTACTACGGGCCCAGTAAATGATTGGGAACAAGTTGGATATGGCATCTGGGGTTGGCGGAGCAACGAGCCAAAACCAAGCTTCTGGGCAGTGTATAAATACTACAGGGAAAGATAGGGTAGCCCATTGTGGAGGTGAAATATGAAATCCACCGGGTTGCCAGCAAGCCTCGCTACCATAGTCCTTTGCCTCCTTCTGGTCCTGACTGGCTGCACGGCTAAAGCACCAGAATCTCCGCCAACAGAGACTACGCCATCAACATCACCTGCCGAGACTACACCACCAACTCAGCCATCTCCAACGTCTGAACCCGAATCCTGGTTCGATGTCACCCAATACCTGGGTATCCCGTCAGACGACTGCAAGGAGCCGGTAACCGACCTGACGGGCTTGCCCACGGCATCGGTCAGACTGACGGTGGATATGGCAAAGCCCCTTGGCGAGCTCGACCACGAAATGTGGGCCAATTTCACCTACCACCCCAACTATGCAGCCAATACAGCCCAGACCAACGAACCGTTCTGGGAGCTGGTCCGCCAGACACGAATATTTCGGTTCGCGCGGTGTGACGACTACTTCTCCGATGGCATATGCCGGGGCAATGTCGAATACCTGCGCCAAATATTACCGAAGAGCGAGCTGGCTCCGTACGAGTTAGACGGGATTACGCCCAGGTACAACCCGAATATTGAATTTTGGGGTTGCAGAATATACTCCGAAGATGATAGCGGTAACCCGCAGTACAACTTCTGGTTTCTGGACAACGTGCTGGATACCTACGTATCCAATGGTCTCAGGCCGGTTGTCCAGTGCGATTACCTGCCCGATGCCCTTGCCGATGGCGAGAAAATCCGCGTGTATAACGGCGGTCTGGTCAACGTACCTAAAGATTACAACCAGTGGCGCGACCTCATCTACAATACCGTCAAACACTGCATCGAGCGCTACGGAATCGAAGAGGTGCGCACCTGGCGCTGGACGCTCTGGGAGGAGCCCGACCTCGATACCTTCTTCATCGATGGGCGCTCACCGAGTGAAGAAGCCGGGTATTATACCTTCAGTTGTCCGGAAAGGGAAGTCCCTCCACCGCCCGGGAGTATGGAGCATTTCTTAAAGATGTGGGACTACTTTGTCGATGGAGCCAAGGCCGCCGACGGGCAGATAAAAGTGGGGGGCCCGGTCATTGCTTCTCACGACTGGTTCCGGCCCTTCCTAAGCCACTGTGTCAATGAAACCAACTACGCCACCGGCCAGACCGGCACGCCGCTTGACTTCATCTGCTGGCATGGCTACGGCGATCTCGAATTTCAAATGACCAATACACGCAAGAAGCTGGAGATAATCAGCCAGTTTCCCTCGCTGAAAAACCTCCCCGCCGTTCAGGATGAATGGGGGCAAGCCTTGATGAAACAAAACGAAACTACCGGGCAGGCCTTTTTAAACATAAACGTCGCGGAGATATACAGCAGCTACGAAGCCGCCAACATCTGCCAGTTCATTGGCGGCATGGTCAGCGAACCGCAGGAGTTCCCCGATATCTTCTACCGGTGGGGCGTCATGACCAGAGATATCGGCACGGAAAGATATCTGTCTATCTCGCAGGGGGAACACTTCGTCCCTATGCCGTCTTTGAATACCTACATACTCCTCTCGAAACTGGGAGAAGAACGATTGGAGCTGACAGGCAGTGCGTTTGGCGATACGGTTCATGGCCTTGCCACCAGAACGGCCAATGGCGTGCAAGTGCTGTTATATAACTTTGACGAGACGGACTTGCAGTGTGCCGGCGAGAATGAAGAAATAGACCTCACGATAAATGGTCTGCCGCCGGCCTGGTCGGCGATGAAACACTACCAGATAGATAAGCAGAACAGCAATGCCTGGGCCAACTATCCGGTGGCCAGTCCCAACCCGCCGCTTGAGCAACTGGAGGAGGATTCCCGGCTGAAAATAGTGGCGCAGACGGATGAACTCGGAACGAAAGACGGTCAGGTCACCTTCAGATTAACCATGCCGTCCAATTCGGTTTCCTTAATAGTGATTGGCGAAGAAGCAGCGCCGCCAGCTTTTACTCCCAGCCAACACATCGCCAGGGTGCTCCAGGAAGAAGCTGCCTATAAAGCAGCCGGAGCGAAATTGGACAATGGTGATACCGCCGGTGCTAAAGCCGGTTTCGAGCAGCTGGTGGCAGCCTCCTTCGGGGCAGTAACCGACGGGTCAAGTAATAACCCGTATAGTCTCTGGGGGCAGAAGGCGCTTTTTGCCTTGCTTGACATCGCGAACCAGGAGGCAGATTTTGCCACTGCCGATGAAATCCGCGGGCAACTGTTGGGCACCACGCTGGGCGACCTCGACCGGTTCGTATTGCTCAATGAACGGCTTAGCTACCTCAAGGCCGCCGCTACCCCGGATGATGAGATTCAGGCAGTGACAGCAGAGCTGCAATCGGTGCGGTCACGATTGGAATACTTCGCTAACTGGTCAGACTGGACACTGGTACACGGCTATGATGATTAAGACGTCGAATGCCGTCTCCCGATAGAAAAGCACGGCGGTCTGAGACCTGGAATATAGCACGTCTATCCAACATTTCATCTATTAATTACTTTCCAAGAATGATTCACTTCGCTCATGGTTAATAAGCCACCGACCACCTATCTATTCAATACAACCTATACTATTCAATCAACCTACCTATACGTTCGGGCAAGAACAATGTAGCTCCGGAATGCAGGTTATTTTTACCTTGTACAATATTACCCTTCCGGGTGACCCGGGCGCATAAAGAATTGAGTGAAAAGCAGCCTATAGGGTGATCCCATTCACCCTAAGATATATAGGGTAATCCGGCGGAGTACCAAGCTACCGGTGCAAAGGTGAGTGCAAGGACTATGCAACAGATGTCTAAATCTCTATCGCGCTATAGTACATACTCCACGAATATCAATCACAACCGGAAGCGGAGAGCGGCTAAACCGTCCCCGTATGGTAGCACCTCGAAAGGTTAGAGACAATCGGGCATACTATGCCAGGGGGTAACCCCCCGGCGCTCATGGGGGACGTCTTATGAGAAGGTGGCGCGTATTTGCTTGGTGCGTATTTGCTGGCACGTATTTGCTGATTGGCGCACCCACGAATTCGAAGATAAGGGAAGACACCGGAGAAAACATCGAAGCATGGCCGGGGGTGACTGGTGGGGATAGTATTAGCTACGAATTCAAACCCCCGAAGGTGGTTGAAAACCAGTCGGCTAGTCTCGGGTGGTGTTGCCACGGGTAGACCAGTTTAGAAGTAACCGTCAGACCAGTGATTAACCATATTAACTTCATTGGTCTGAGATAAGCGAAGATAGACGACCAGTTCTTGGAGTCGATAAAGACGCTTATCCGAAGGTGCATCCTTGTAGAAATAGCCTCATGATGATAGCCACTTGCCCAGACCTGTACTGAGTAGGGGGTGACCCAGAGAAAGGATATATCCCCTCGTTAAATTTCTGCCCGCATAGCTAAAGAAAGCAGAAAACCGCACGAGTGGCCTGCATAGGTGGAATGTGCATTTTCGACCAGCCGACCGCATAGTTAGAGTGCGGCCATGATGCAGTTTCAACACAGGTAGCTGCATATTGAAGCGGACACCTCTCAGGATAATCAAGATAATCCCGATGAGAGGGTGACTTGGAAGCAAGCTGGTGATTAGCATAAGAAGGTTAATAGGCTATCTACTGAGGGCTATCTGCTGCGGTTATCTACTCAGCAGGCGTAACTAGCAGGCGCTGCTTAGATGGTAGCGGCTATTTACATAGTAACGTCCGCTAAGCACGAGAGTGTGGGATCTCATCCCCCAGGTTGTCATTCTTCTTGAGTTCAGCCAATTTCAGGCCGGCTCGGGCCAGCCCGCGTTTTATCTCCCGAAAAGCGTCCTGACGAGCCCATTTCCGGTCTGTGTTTGAAATTGCGACCCCTTTTTGTTCTTGCTCCCATCGCCTCAGCTTTCGCTCAACAAGGAATTCAACGAACTGCTGGAGAAGTCCTGGTTCTTCACGTAGCCAGGCCGCCACTATTTTCCAGGAAATCTGGCCTGGCTTACCACCCTTGCCCCGAGAGGGATAAATGCGACGTACCAGACGGTAGAGCAGGACGGCATATGTCCAGGTTCCTTCATCGTTTCCCTCTATCGCGACCAGTACCGGCCCTTCTTTATTTTCGGTAATCCGGACCAGGTTGGATCCTACTATCTTCAGCGAAGGCAGGCTCAGCATAATAGAGCCCTTGCCGACATCACGGTAGAGGAAGGGGCCTTGTCCATAGCACGTAAAATGCTCAACAACCTCACTGGCTAACCTGTCGGTAATCCGGGGCTGGCCGGCGCGCTCAACACCCCAATAGCCCCAAAGACTTACCCCGATATCATCGAGGTGATAGAGCCTGGCCGCTTCCTGCTGGGTCATCAATTCCGACATCTCGCATACACTCTTCAAATGTCACAATTATAATGAATTCCTGGCTACAATTAGCCTAATAGGCATAGTTTTTAGCGTAGGTTAACATGGAGTATGGGAGGAAATCAAACGACGGCTACTGATCTAAACGAGAAGCTAAAAGTATAACTGGACTATTTATGATGGTACTACTAAAGGAACCTTCAATCAAAGAGACGAACGACCAATGGGTGAGCAGGGTAGGGCATGCCTTGCGCAATCTGGATGACCGCTCGGCACTGAATCGTAGTCCGCTGGCACGCCTTACCTATGTGGAAAGACTTGCCCGGGAACGTTACAGCATCCATATACTACCCAGAGGTCTGGCGCTACGCGCAGTGTTGGTGGAATGCATTGAAAAGGTCGTAAACGACCTCAGTAAAGAACCGGGACTCTCGCGTGCTTGCCGGTATCTGACACTATTGAAGCAAGGTCTGAGCTGCCGGCAGATTAGCACGGAGTTAGGTCTATCACGTGAGCACGTCAGCCGTGTCTATCGCCTCAAAGCCCTCGAACTGGTGACAGCCGAATTCCAATCAATGGTTAAATCAACCACAGCCGGGGCAAACCGCTTTAAACCAAGCAATTGACATAATTACGGCTGGCTCCATTAAAAGCCATTTGCCTTAAAACCATCATGGCTTCCGAAAATCCATTTCAATCCCCGCCGGCTCTTCACTTGCTGCTTTCTGAATCTGTCCAAGCGTGCGGAGAAGAATTAATTGTCACACTCATATCACACGGATTGCAGAATCGCTGCCCCTAGTGTATAATTTCCCTGGTCGAAGGTTGAAGGTGATGATACCTTGACCGAGGAATTTACAGGGGTTCACATTCAGAAGAATTACGGAGTTGAAACGGGTATTTTCATCCGTGGTTAGGCATGAATCCGCTATGCAGTAACTTCCAAGCAGGTTGTCGCGGGTTCGAATCCCGTCTCCCGCTCCACCTCTCCCCTCATGCCCGGCTCACCCGGTCGAGCCAGGGCTGTGTCGCCGGGGCCTCGAAGCACTCCAGGTTGGCGTAGTCGAAGGGCGCCTCCCAGCAGCAGCCCCGGGTGTTCGGCCCGGGCGGACCGCCCGCCCGCAGCGGGCGCTGGAAGAAAACGGGAAAACGGCGGACGAGGGGAATCACGGCGACGATGCGCTCGCCCAGGGAGAGGTCCACCGGCGAGCCCCACCTGCCCCGGAAATTGAGCCACCGCCAGTCGCCCTCCCAATGGCCGGACGACCCCGGCTCCGGGATAACATCGACATCCGGGAAGCACCTTACCCCCTCTTCGAACCTGGGGACGTAGTCCGTAAAGGGACGGGCGATACCGGCGACGCGGACAACCGTGCGCAGCATGTCGTTGAGATAGGGGGTGGCCACGTTGAAATAGGGGGGGTATTCGGAGAAGTAGGCGGCGTGGGAGCCGTTGGCGATATAGGCCACCGGGTGCCGCCCCGAGTTACTCCGCTTGCCTTGCCCGTCGGCCTTCTGCACGTCCGCCCAGGGCTTGCGGAAGGCCCCGATGTGGGCGTTGAAGATACAGGCCACCGGCCGTTCGGCGGGATATTCCCCTTTGACGATGACGGAGACCATCTCCCAGTCCATCTCGTGGACGTTGGCCCAGTCGTCGAAGAAATAGGCCATCCAGTACTGGATGGAGGTATAATCCTCAAACCAGCGGTTGCCGCGGACGACCCGGGCGTAGGCCTTGCGGCGGTACTCCGGGTGATTGTCCTTATCGGCAACGGAGGCGTAGACCTCCCAGAACTTATCGACCTCCTGCGGCCCGCCCCGGTCGATGAGGTCGACGTGCTCGACGTCGTTCCGGCTCATCGCGTCCAGTACCTGCTCCCGCGAGGGTCTCCCGTTCCGGCCGCGGAGGTGGACATGGTCGAGGACCAGACGTATATCGCGGGGGTGGTAGTCCTGGAGCAGGGGGGCGCTGCCCGGCCGGTCGCGGATGGAGCGGTGGTTATCGGCGCGGTGGCTGCCGTCGGCTATCTCCGGGTAGAGCACCAGCAGGGGGCGGTATTTACGGGCCAGTTTTGCATCTTCACCTATTATCCCGGTTTTCAACATATGTGTGTTTTATTATAGACGAGTTGGCCCAGATGTCAATATCAGGGTGTCGGTACCGACGCGAGCCGCACCGGCGACTAAGCCGGCATTACCCGCAGAAATGCGGTCATTCTGGCTAGAAAAGACTGGTCATTGTCTCCAGGTAGAGCCTGGCGGCGCTCACCCGGAGATGCTTAGCGTTATAAGCCGGGTCGGTTTTCAGCTTGCTGTAGAGGCTGTTGAGGTGGTGCTCGACGGTCTTGATATCGATATAGAGTATGGCGGCGATGGCGGCGTTGGTATTCCCCTGGGCTATCAGGCCGAGGATATCCATCTCCCGCGAGGTGAGCTGCTCCAGGAAGTTCGAGCCCGGTTTACCCGCCATCATGAAACCGGCCAGCGGCGGGTCGAGGATTACCTGCCCCTGGCTTACCTCGATTATCGTCTGGCAGAGACGGTGCACCTTATCCAGCGCCTGCTTGCGGTAGACGGCCAGGCCGCCCTTGCCGCGGAGGACTACCCGGCGCAGCAGCTCGATGTCCTGGTGACTGTAGGACATCTGCAGGAAGACCACCCCCAGGCTGGGGTGGGTCTCTCTGATTTGCGCCAGTTCCTCAATCATATCGGCCTCGAGCTTGCCGACGCTGAGCAGGATGACGTCTGGCAATACCACGGAGACGACCTGCGTCAGGCCGACCTGGCAGGTCGAGGCGATTCTCAGGATTTCGATATTGGCGTGGTTGGGTAGCAGGTGGCGGTACATCTCCCGGTAGATTTCCTGCTCGTCCAGAATGTAAATGCCTACGGGCCTGGTTGCGTCGTTCATCATATCCCGACAGGTTTTCCGTTATTTATTTCGGCGACCGGCCGGCGCGTGACGGCCGGTGACATTTATATAGCGGGGATACTGCATTATATCCCGGAGCGGTTATAGGACATATCACAGGATTCTGTGAAAAACTGAAGAAAAACTGACAAAAATCCGGGAGCGAGACCGGGTGTCTACGAGCCGGGGCGACGGTACATCAAATCGTGAAGATATAGTAGAAGTAGACGACGACGCCGGCGAAGACGAGGCTGTCCATGCGGTCGAGCAGGCCGCCGTGGCCGGGCATGAGCCTGCCCGATTCCTTGACGCCGGCGCTGCGCTTCAGCCGCGATTCCACCAGGTCGCCGCACTGGCCGAAGACGCTGACGAGCAGCCCCAGCAGGACGGCCTGCCAGTAGTTGAGGGGGAGCTGGAGGGGGGTAGGCAGCTTGAAGAGGAGGGTGACGGCGACCGCCCCGAAGAGCCCGGCGACGGCCCCCTCCCAGGTCTTGGCGGGGCTCACGCGCGGTGCCATCTTGTGGCGGCCGATAGCCCGGCCGATGAAGTAGGCCATCGTGTCCGAGCCGAAGGTGGCGAAAAAGGCGAGGAAGGTAAAGTTGCGGCCGGCCTCGGGGAAGGCGAGCGCGCCGGGCTCCAGCCGCAGGGCCACCAGGTAGCTCAGCAGCCAGCCCACGTAGAGGATGCCGGCCACCGTCCCGGCCCAGGTAGCGAAGAGGCCCTCCCGGTTGGGGATGAAGACGAGCAGCAGCAGCGAAAGCGCCACCGCCGATATCAGTAATATGGCCGTGGCCGGCTCGTAATTGAAGTGGGGACGCAGGATGAAGAGCAGTGTCCAGACCATGCCGAAGACGGTCAGCGGCACCACCCGCGATACGCCCACGATGCGGTAGAACTCCCAGGCCGCCAGCAGCCCCCAGACGGCCGCCAGCACCGTGAACCAGGGCAGCGGTACATCGAACCAGACCGCGGCGATAAGCAGGGGCAGGCCACACAGCGCCGTGAGCAGTCTCTTCCTGACCATAAGACCTAGCCCTGTAGCCGGCCGAAGCGCCGCTGCCGGCGGCCGTAGGTCGCCAGGGCCTTCTCCAGCTCCTCTTCGTTAAAGTCCGGCCAGAGCACCGGCGTGAAGTAGTACTCGCTGTAGGCGGTCTGCCAGATAAGGAAGTTGCTGGTGCGCAGCTCGCCGCCGGTGCGAATCACCAGGTCGACATCGGGGAAACCGGCCGTATAGAGGTATTCCCCCAGGCGCGCCTCGTCGATTTCCTCCGGGAGAATGCCGCCGGCGATGAGGCGGCGCACCGCCTCCAGAATCTCGGCGCGCCCCCCGTAGTTGAAGGCCACGCCCAGGGTCAGGCCGGTGTTGGCGGCGGTGAGCGCCTCCGCCTCCCTGATTTCATTTTGCAGCTCCGGGGAGAGCCCGTCGAGCGAGCCGATATGCCGGATTCTCACGTTGTTTTTATGGAGCTCCCCGGCCTCCTTGTCGATGACATCCACCATGAGCCGGAAGAGACCCTGCACTTCGTCCTCGGGGCGGGTCCAGTTCTCGGTGGAAAAGGCGTAGAGGGTGACGTACTCGATGTTGCGGCGGGCCAGATAGCGGATGACGGGGCGTACGTTTTCCACCCCGGCCCGGTGCCCCGCCAGGCGGGGGCGGCCCCGCCGCTCCGCCCAGCGGCCGTTGCCATCCATGATGAAGGCTACGTGGCGCGGCCGTGCGGCGGTCTGTTTCATAATATATGCGGCGGCTGCCTGCCCCGGCTAGACTTCCAGGAGTTCCTGCTCCTTGGCCTGGCCGAGTTCCTCGATTTCCGCCACGAAGGCATCGGTCACTTTTTGCAGCTGGTCGAGGGCGCGCTTGTGCTCGTCCTGGGAGATTTCTTTATCTTTCTCCAGCTTCTTCAGCTCGTTCATGGCTTCGTGGCGCAGGCTGCGTACGGCTATCCGCCTATCCTCGACCCGGCGGTGCACCACCTTGATCAGCTCCTGGCGTCTTTCCTCGCTCAGGGGCGGGATGGCAATGCGGATGATGTTGCCGTCGTTGGTGGGGTTGAGGCCCAGCTCGCTCTTGAGGATGGCCTTATCGATGCTGGGGATGCTGGCCTTGTCCCAGGGCTGGACGACCAGCAGCCCGGCCTCCGGCGCCGAGATACCGGCCAGCTGGTTGAGGGGCATGGGGACGCCGGCGTAGTCCACCTTGACGTGCTCGATGAGGCCGGGCGTGGCGTGCCCGGTGCGGATGGTGGCCAGGTCGGCGCGGAAGACCTTGACGGAGGCCTGCATCTTGTGTTCGGTGGTTTGTAAGGCTTCGTTTACCATATTAGCCCTCGCTTGATACCAGGGTACCGATGGGTTTGCCGCTGACGGCCCGGCGCATGCCGTCCGGGGCCGCCAGGTCGAAGACGATGATGGGCAGCTTGTTATCGAGGCAGAGCGAGAGGGCGGTGATATCCATCACCTCCAGCCGCTTGTTGAGCGCCTCGATGTGGGTAATGTGGTCGTACTTCTTGGCCTTGGGGTCTTTGCGCGGGTCGGCGGAGTAGATGCCGTCGACGTTGTTCTTGGTCATCAGCAGCACCTCGGCGCCGATTTCGATGGCGCGCAGGGCCGCTGCCGTATCCGCCGTCATGTAGGGGTTGCCGGTGCCCCCGGCGAAAATGACCACCCGGCCTTTTTCCAGGTGGCGGATGGCGCGCCGCCGTATGAAGGGCTCGGCCACCTGCCGGATATCCAGGGCGGAGAGGGTGCGGGTATCCACCTGTTCCCTCTCCAGCACGTCCTGGAGGGCCAGGGCGTTGATAACGGTGGCCAGCATGCCGGCGTAATCGGCGGTGACGCGTTCCATGCCGTCGGCCTCGGCCTGAGTGCCGCGCCAGATATTGCCCCCGCCGACGACGATGCCGACGCCGACCCCCATGGCCACCACCTGCTTTATCTGCCGGGCGATTATGACCAGGGTGGGATTGTCGATTCCGTAGCTGTGCCCGCCGCTCAGGGCCTCGCCGCTGAGCTTGAGCAGAACCCGTTTGTACTTGGCTCCGGTCATCTTCCTCTCCCTAGCCGCCCAGTTCGTACCGGCTGAATCGACTTACCTTGATATTTTCTCCTACCTTGGCGATGGTCTCTATGATAATATCTTTGACGTTCCGGGTGGGGTCGATGATATAGGGCTGGAGCAGGAGGCAGGCCTCCTCGGGGTCGACATCTTCCCCTTCGGGGATATCGGCTTCGGCGACGTATTTCGGGTTCATGGCCGCCACCTGCATGGCCAGGCAGTGCGCCAGGTTCTTGAACTCATCGGTGCGGGCCACGAAGTCCGTCTCGCATTTTATCTCTATCAGGGCGCCGATGCGCCCGGCCGTATGGATATAGGCCTCCACCAGCCCCTGGCCGGTGGCGCGGTCGGCCTTTTTCTGCGCCTTGAGCAGCCCTTTCTCTTTGAGGATTTCAAGCGCCTTGTCCATATCGCCCCCGCAGGTTACCAGGGTGCTGCGGCAGTCCATGATGCCGGCGCCGGACTGGTTTCTCAGTTCCTTGATCATGTCCGTGGTGATGTCCAATGGGCCTCCTTATTCTTCGTCCGGGGTGAATATCAGCGGCTCGGTTACCTCCAGCGCCCCGGCCTCGCCCTCCGCCTTTTCCTCGACGGCCTCGGCGGAGACCGCCGAGGCCAGACCGGCCTTGCCTTCGAGGACGGCCTCGGCAATCTTGGTGCAGATGAGCTTGATGGCGCGGATGGCGTCGTCGTTGGCGGGGACGGGGTAGTCTATCTCCTCGGGGTTGCAGTTGGTATCCACGATGGACACCACCGGCACGCCCATGCGCTGGGCCTCGGCCAGGGCAATCCTCTCCTTGGTGGGGTCGATGATGAAGAGGGCGCCGGGCAGCTCCGTCATCTCCTTGAAACCGCCCATCTGCTTGTTGAGGCGCTCGATTTTCTCGCCTATTTTGAGGACTTCCTTCTTGGTGAGCCTCCCCAGCTCGCCGCGGGCCATCTGGTCTTCCAGCCGCACCAGCTGGTCGACGCGCGCCTGGATGGTGACGAAGTTGGTGAGCATGCCGCCCAGCCAGCGCTGATTGACATAATACATGCCGCAGCGCGTGGCCTCTTCCTGGACGGACTCCTGCGCCTGCTTCTTGGTGCCGACGAAGAGGATTGCCTTCCCCGAGGCGACCGTATCGCGGACGAAGATACAGGCGGTGTCCAGCATGACGGCGGTCTTTTCCAGGTCGATGATGTGGATGCCGTTGCGCTTGGTGAAGATGTAGTTTTTCATCCGCGGGTTCCAGCGACCCGTCTGATGCCCGAAGTGCGCCCCGGCTTCGAGGAGCTGTTTGATGGTGACTGTGTCTGGCAAGTTAGTTGACCTCCCTTGGTAAATTAATCATAAGTGTTCAGGAATCAGGTCTTTAACCAGTATAGCATAAGCGGGCGCCTGCCGACAATAGCTTATGTTAATCTGAGCGGCAGGTTGGTATCTACCTCACCCCCTGTGTCCCCCTCTCCAAACCGGGTATTAAGGTAAGGTCTTTTATTTCTTGTTTGGAGAGGGGGATTTTGATTAAACAAGAGGGGCTTCGCCCCTCTTAAACACCCGGCGGGGTGAGAACGTGCTCTTTTCCCATAATGGGGGGTAAAGGGGTGGTATCTCCGGGCTAAGCAGTTGATGCCGCGAGGGCGGCCTGGGTGGGAAAAGATAACCTTTCCCCCTGTTGACAGAACAAATATTTTATTATACACTTGTTTCAGAACGGGTGTTCGTTATATCCGGCACCCGCGGGCTGAAATGATGAAGAAGCTATCCGATAAGCAGCGCCGCATCATCGGCTTTCTGGACCGTTTCATCGCCGACAGGGGCTACCCGCCCTCCATCCGCGATATCCAGAACGGCTGCGATATCAGCTCGACATCGGTGGTGGACTACAACCTCAATATCCTCGAAGAACGGGGCTACATCCGCCGCCACTCCGAGGTATCCCGCGGCATCACAAGGCTCAAGCAGGCGACGACCGAGCTGCTGGTGCCGGTGCCCGTCATCGGGCTGATTGCCGCCGGCGAGCCGATACCCGTGCCCACCCCGGATACCTGGGACGTCACCGCCGGCGCCGAGACGCTGGGGGTCTCCCGCGAGCTTACCCGCGACCGGGAGGGCGTCTACGCCCTGCGGGTACGGGGCATGTCCATGATTGACGCCCTCATCAACGACGGCGATATCGTCCTCATGCAGCACGTGGGCAGCGTGGACAACGGCGAGATGGCCGCCGTCTGGCTCAAGACGGAAAAAGAGGCCACCCTGAAGAAGGTCTATCAGGAACCGGGGCGTATACGCCTCCAGCCCGCCAACAGCCAGATGGAACCCCTCTACGCCGACCCCGCCGACGTGGAGATACAGGGCAGGGTCCTGGCCGTTATCCGGCAGGTGGAATAGGGTAGGGAAAACTGCGGGCTAAGCCGCTGATGCCGCGAGGGCGGCTTGGGTGGGAATAGATAACCAAAGAGAAATCATCCGCCTCACCCCCTTAGTCCCCCTCTCCAAACTGGGCATTAACGAAAACGTTGCCTTTTTGTTTGGAGAGGGGTAAATGAGTTTTTTAGAGAGGTTTCACCTCTCTATGACTCTCCAGGGGGTGGAGCAAGCCTATAGGCTAAATCACCGACCGTCTATTTCTTATAGACCGGCGTGCACCAGTGCATGTACTTGGGGTGGTCGCCCCGGATGACCTTCACGTAGAGTTCCTGTAATTTGGCCGTAATCGGGCCTATTTCCCCGTCGCCTACCGGGCGGCGGTCTATCTCCGCCACGGGGGTGACGTGGGCGGCTGTGCCGGTGAGGAAACACTCGTCGGCCACGTAAAGCTCGCTGCGGTCGATGGCGCGCTGGACGGTGGCAATACCCAGTTCTTTTTCCGCCAGCTCGATGATGGTGTTGCGGGTGATGCCCATGAGGATATTATTGGTGGTGGCCGGCGTTACCAGCTTGCCGTCCATGACCAGAAAGAGGTTCTCGCCGCTGCCCTCGGAGAGGTGCCCGTCCGGGGCCAGCATGATGGCCTCGTCGTAGCCGTTGCCTACGGCCTCGGTCTTGGCCAGGGCGTTGTTGATATAGATGCCGGCGGCCTTTATCTGGGGCGGAATGACGTTGTCCTCGGGGCGGTGCCAGGAGGACACGCCGCAGCGGGCCTTGTCCACGTCGAGATAGGGCCCCCAGGGGATGACGAAGACGAAGAAATCGTCGTCCAGGTTGTGCAGGCGTACCCCCAGCGCCTGGGAGCTCTTGTAGGCCACCGGGCGGATGTAAACATCTTCCTGGAAGCCGCATTTGGCCACCAGGTCGATGGTTAGGCGGCACATCTCCGCCACGGAGTGATGCAGGCTTATATTGAGCACGCGGCAGCCCCGGGCCAGCCGCTCGTAGTGCTCCTGGAGGCGAAAGATATACGTCTCTTTCTTTTTATCGTTCCAGTTGCCGCGGATGCCCTCGAAGATGGCGGAGCCGTAGTGGAAGGCGTTGGTCATTATCCCTATCTTGGCATCCTCCAGCGGGACGACCTTATTCTCAAAATAGGCGTAAGATGGCATGTTGGGCTCTCCTTTCCCGATACCGTCCATTATAGCGGTTGGGGAGGCTGAAAAACAAGGGGGCGGGGGAATACTCCGCTCTAAGCGGCCGCTTCTTCATCCCCCTCGATGAGTTTCCGCCCGTATTCCAGCAGGACTTTCTGGCGCTCCGGGGAGACCTGCTGCGCCCCCAGGTAGGCCTTGAGGGCGTCGAGGGGGGTAATCTCCTCGGCGGTGCGGCTGCCCAGCCGCGAGCGCGCCTCACGCACCAGCTCGCGGGCGACGGTGAAGGTATGCGCCTCCTTGAGGGCCTCGCGGATTTCACCGTCGCGGAGCTGCCCGGCCATCTCCGCCGGCAGGGTGATGTTGAGCCGCACGATGGCGTCCTTTACCTTTTCGGCTGCCCCGGCGATGGCATTAAGAACGGTGGCGGTGGGGTCGAGGTCATCTGCGGAGGGCGACGCCTTGATGGTAAGAAAACGGCGGGCGCTGACGGGGCGGAACTCGAAGGAGGTGCGGCGCTTCCCGGTGGCGGGGTCGGCCTCGATAGTCACCACACAGAACCCCTTTTCGTCGTTCTCCTCCCCGAAGTCCACCCGCTCCAGGCTGCCGGCATAGACCACCGGGGGACTTTCGGCCAGCACCTGGTGCTTGTGGATG
>Ga0315553_10002166_pt1 | contig 15892 bp, 14 predicted proteins | sample SalMarSW160140MG_FD_203099 | JGI IMG/M metagenome (GOLD analysis project Ga0315553, IMG submission 203099) | Salt marsh sediment microbial communities from the Plum Island Ecosystem LTER, Massachusetts, United States - Salt Marsh Sediment SW1601-40 ... | reverse complement strand
ACCGGCAACAAAGCAGGCTTGCAACAGGCGCTGCGCGGTATCCTCGACGCCGGCGGCACGATCGAGCGGGATTGGCACATCGGGCACATTTTCAGCACCGGCGACAGAGCGACCGGCACCACCGTGCTTGCCGATCTCTACGCGAAGATGGGCACGAAGCCGGACGCGCCCGATCTCGACACGCTGTGGCGCGACCTCGGAATTTCCCTGGAGGACGGGCGCGTGACGTTCGACGAGAGCGCTCCCCTTGCGCCCATCCGCCGCGCCATCACAGCGCCGCCCCCGGCCTGAGAGTGACTGTTACTTTGCCCTTAGGGACTCTGCCGTGCCTGGTACCAGGCTGGCAGTCCGCTTTTAGACCGCGTCTTTGGCGGCCTTCACCGGGCGCGCTTTCAGCATCTTACGGGCTGGTTTCGCCTTGAAGACGGTCGGCTCTTTGGTGAAGGGGTTGATGCCTTGGCGCTCCGGCGTGGCCGGCTTGGTGACAACGACAAACTTGGCAAAGCCCGGTAGCACAAAGGTGCCGCTGCTCTTCAGCTCTCTGTAGCCGACGTTGGCGAGGGACTCCATGACAGCTTTTACGTCTTTCTTCGCCAGTTCCGTCGCATCGGCGATTTTTTGAATGAGTTCAGATTTCGACATCATGCGAGTAGTCCTCCTTAGCCCGGCCATTTAGGCCTAATCTTCGCTATTGCCTTCTTGGCCTCAGTGCAATCCCGACTTTTTCGGCACCAAACTTGACGGCGAAGCCATCCCGTGCCTGAAAATGCGCCGATTCGAGCCGAATTGTCTGCAATTAAGCCTAATGAATCGTTAGAAAACCCCTAGATTCTGGGTCAAAACGACCCAGATTGGGCGAATCCGGCGCGTTTTTGGCTCTCACTCGGCCGCGGCGGCAGGTTTTCCGGCTGCAGCCTTGCCCCGCCGCTCCAGGATTTTCCTCAGATATTGGCCGGTATAGCTCGCAGGATTCGCGGCCAGCTCCTCTGGCGTGCCGAGGGCAACCACGTCCCCTCCGGCGTCGCCGCCTTCCGGCCCGAGATCGACGATCCAATCGGCGGTCTTGATAACTTCGAGATTGTGCTCGATCACCACCACCGTATTGCCCTGGTCGACCAGCTCGTGAAGCACGTCGAGCAGCTTGGCCACGTCATGAAAGTGAAGCCCCGTGGTCGGCTCATCGAGGATGTAGAGCGTGCGGCCGGTGGCACGGCGCGACAATTCGCGGGAAAGCTTCACCCGCTGCGCTTCGCCGCCCGACAGGGTGGTCGCCTGCTGGCCGACATGGATATAGGAAAGACCCACGCGCTTTAGCGTCTCGAGCTTGTCGCGCACCGCAGGGACCGCCTTGAACAATTCGGCCGCTTCCTCGACCGTCATGTCGAGCACGTCGGCGATTGAATTTCCCTTGAACTTGATCTCAAGCGTCTCGCGATTGTAGCGCTTGCCTTTGCAGACGTCGCAGGTGACGTAGATATCCGGCAAAAAGTGCATCTCGATCTTGATGACGCCGTCGCCCTGACACGCCTCGCAGCGCCCGCCTTTCACATTGAAGGAAAACCGCCCCGGCTTGTAACCGCGCGTCTTGGCCTCGGGGAGTTCGGTGAACCATTCGCGGATCGGCGTGAAGGCGCCGGTATAGGTGGCGGGGTTCGACCGTGGCGTGCGCCCAATCGGCGATTGGTCGATATCGATGACCTTGTCGAGATGCTCCAAGCCCTCGATCTCGTCGTGCTCGCCCGGCACCTCGCGGGCATTGGTCAGCTTGCGGGCAACCGCACGATAAAGCGTCTCGATCAGAAAGGTGGATTTGCCGCCGCCTGAGACGCCGGTCACGCAGGTGAACAAGCCAAGCGGAATATCGACGGTGATGTTCTTGAGATTGTTGGCGCGCGCGCCGAGCACGGTCAGCCGCCGCCCTTTGGTGGGTTTGCGCCGGGCTTTGGGGGAGGGGATCTGCTTGAAGCCGGTCAGATATTGCCCGGTCAGGCTCTCGGGCGTCGCCATCACCTGGTCCGGCGTTCCTTCCGCCACCACCTCGCCGCCATGGATCCCGGCGCCAGGGCCCATATCCACGACATGGTCCGCAGTCAGGATCGCTTCCTCATCGTGCTCCACGACGAGAACGCTGTTGCCCATGTCGCGCAGCGACTTCAGCGTTTCGAGCAGCCTGGCATTGTCGCGTTGATGCAAGCCGATCGACGGCTCGTCGAGAACGTAAAGCACCCCGGTCAAACCGGACCCGATCTGCGAGGCAAGCCTGATGCGCTGGCTTTCGCCGCCCGACAGAGAGCCCGAGGCCCGGCTGAGGGTGAGGTAATCGAGGCCGACATCGTTGAGGAAGGTGAGCCGCTCGCGGATCTCTTTCAGGATGCGCTGGGCGATCTCGTTCTGCTTCGGCGTCAGTTGCGCCGGCAAATCCGCAAACCAGCGCGCCGCCTCGCGGATCGACATCTCGGTGACCTGGCCGATATGAAGCTCGGCGATCTTCACCGCCAAGGCTTGCGGTTTCAGGCGATAGCCGCCGCACTCGCCACAAGGGTGGTTCGACTGGTACCGCGCCAGCTCTTCGCGGACCCAGGAGGATTCCGTCTCGCGCCAGCGCCGCTCGATATTGGTGATCACGCCCTCGAACGGCTTGGTGGTCGAGTAGTGACGCACGCCGTCGTCATAGGTGAAGGCGATTTCGTCCTCGCCTGAGCCGTACAGCACCACCTCGCGGAATTCCTTCGGCAGCGACTTCCACGGCTTGGTCATCGGCTGGCGATAGGCGCGGGTGAGCGATTCAAGCGTCTGCTGGTAATAGGGCGAAGTGGCACTGGTGCGCGCCCAAGGCGCAATCGCGCCGCGCGACAGGCTCAAAGTCTCATCCGGCACGACGAGGTCGGGCTCGAAGAACAGCTCGGTGCCAAGCCCGTCGCATGCCGGACAGGCGCCATAGGGATTGTTGAAGGAAAAGAGCCGCGGCTCGATCTCCTCGATGGTGAAGCCGGACACCGGGCAAGCGAATTTCGCCGAGAAAATGATCCGCTCGCTGCCGGCATCGGCCATCTCGGCGATGGCGATCCCATCAGCCAGTTGCAGCGCCGTCTCGAACGAGTCGGCCAACCGCGAGGCCAGATCGGGACGAACCACGATCCGGTCGACCACCACGTCGATGTCATGTTTGACGTTCTTGTCGAGCGCCGGCACGTCGGCGATCTCGTAGAATTGCCCGTCGACCTTGATCCTCTGAAATCCCTTCTTCTGCAGCTCGGCGAACTCCTTGCGGTATTCGCCTTTGCGACCGCGCGCGATCGGCGCGAGCAGGTAAAGCCTTGTGCCTTCGGAGAGCGCCAGCACCCGGTCGACCATCTGGCTCACGGTCTGGCTCTCGATCGGAAGCCCCGTTGCCGGCGAGTAGGGCACGCCGACCCGGGCAAACAGGAGGCGCATATAGTCGTAGATCTCGGTGACCGTGCCCACGGTTGAGCGCGGGTTCCGCGAGGTGGTCTTCTGCTCGATGGAAATGGCCGGCGATAGACCTTCGATATGGTCCACATCCGGCTTCTGCATCATGTCGAGGAATTGGCGCGCGTAGGCCGAGAGCGACTCGACATAGCGCCGCTGCCCCTCGGCATAGATGGTGTCGAAGGCGAGCGAGGACTTGCCGGAGCCCGATAGCCCGGTAATCACGATCAGCCTTTCGCGGGGCAAATCGAGCGCGATGTCTTTGAGATTGTGCTCCCGCGCGCCGCGGATGGAGATGAATTTGGAGGTCATACTAGAGGCCAATGTCGGGCCGAAAGCGGCTTGCCGCAAGGGCTTCCCGCAAAGGTCCGGTTCTCAAGGTTGAGCGTGACGGAAGCGCGAATCTGAGGCCTTATGCCCGGCCATGACACTCACCCCCGCCAGGACCGGGCTCATTGTCGCCGCCATCATCACTGCGGCGGGGACTGCCCTCTTTTCGATGGGCCATCCGCTTATCTGCAAATGCGGCGTGGTGAAGCTCTGGCATTTCGACGTCATGAGCTCGGAGAATTCCCAGCATCTGATCGACTGGTACACGCCCTCTCACCTTATCCACGGCTTTCTGTTCTATTGGGCGCTCTGGCTTGTTTCCCGCTTCGTGCCTCTCTCCTTCGCCATGCGGCTCGTTCTCGCCGTCGCCATCGAGGCGGCATGGGAGGTGATCGAGAACACCGATTTCGTCATCAACCACTATCGTGAGATGACGATTTCGCTCGATTACTACGGCGATAGCGTCATCAATTCGGTGAGCGATATCGCCGTCATGGTGCTCGGGTTCTTTATGGCGGCGCGTCTGCCGGTCTGGGTCACCGTGGCCATTGCCATTGGCCTCGAACTCCTGGTCGGCGCGGCAATCCGGGACAACCTCACACTCAATGTGTTGATGTTCGTGTGGCCGCTCGATGCGGTTCTGAACTGGCAGCAGGCGCGATAGGCTGCACGCACTCGCGTGCTGGCCTCAGATCCGGATCTCGATGCCGAACACCATCCTCAGGATGAGCCAGATAAAGACCCCAACAGTCGGATAGAACGTGATACCGAAGCCAAAGGCCCGCACATACGGGTGGTAGTGATACCCGAACCAGAACAAGACACGCCCGAGCACAAACAGCACGGTCAAAATGATTAAGGCGCGCGCCTCCTGCTGCGGACAGTAGAGGGCCAGTCCGGCATTACCGATGAAATAGAGGACGAATTGCTCGAAGGTGTTGAGGATCACACGGTTATTGATGTCGACCGCCGTGTTGGGCTTGGGATTGCGGCCGACGAACATCGATCGATCGAGGCGTTGGGCGGCAACGATGCAGATGGCGAGCACCGCCGGCATGATGGCGAAGGCCGCGTTCTTGATGACAAGCGCGATGCGGTCGCCGATCGTCCAGTCGGCCGGGACCCAATCCCAAAGAAACTTGGCCGACACGAAGAAGGCGATCGAAAACAGCCAGCTACCGACTAGAACGAAGATAAAGGGCCATTGCCTCGGGGTGAAGCCGAAGGTTCGCTTGGCAGGATGATGCCGCGCCTTGGTGCGGCGTTTGAGGGCAGGCCGATGTTCGACGGGCCGCTGCATTGTCTCTTTCCCCGGCGTGCGCTTCAGGACGTGGTTGGGGGGTGTTCTGAGGGTTTGCGGGTAAGGCAAAGGCTGCGACACCGCAAGTCTCAAAATTGTGAGGGAAATCGTGGGGGCTAGACGGATGAGAACAAAACGTGTACAAAGCCGACTTATGCCCTCGGGCTGTGGACAGGGTCTTTGGCGTGTGGCGAGCCGCGCCTCGAGGGCGCTAGAGTGGCACGGCAGTCAAGCCCGGCGCCCACGCGGAGGTCTCATCACATGGCAGGATCGGTAAACAAGGTCATCCTCGTCGGCAATCTCGGCGCCGACCCCGAAGTCCGTCAAACCCAGGATGGGCGGCCGATCGTCAATCTTCGCCTCGCCACGAGCGAAAGCTGGCGCGACAAGTCGACCGGGGAGCGGCGTGAAAAGACCGAGTGGCATCGCGTCGTCATCTTCAACGAGAATCTTGGGCGCATCGCCGAGCAATATTTGAAAAAGGGCTCGAAGGTCTACATCGAGGGTCAACTGCAGACGCGGAAATGGCAGGACCAATCGGGCCAGGACCGGTACTCGACCGAAGTGGTGCTGCAGCAATATCGCGGCGAGCTCGCCATGCTCGACAGCCGTCAGCGCGACGGCATGGGCGAGGGGAGCCAGCGCAACGGCGATTTTGGACGGTCCGGTCCGTTCACCGGTGGTGGCGAAAAGAGCGGCTCCTTCGAAAAAGAGCTCGACGACGAGATCCCGTTCTAGCACAGCAGCGATGAGAACCGAGAGCGCTGCTTGCCTTGCAGCGATCATCTGTACACGGATAAAGGGGCCTTGCCACAGCGTCAGCCGGCCGTCGCCAGGCACCCTTTAACATATTGAAATAAAAAGTAGAAACAATGCCGGAGACGGCTGCTTGGCAGTTGCTAATAGCCGCCAAAATCAGCTATAGAGAACGTGTCTAACGGCCATCGTTTTGGGCGTTGCGTGAGGGGGGAGTGACCATCCCGCCGCCCGTTTCATGGCTGTCGGACGCTTCGTTACAACAGGCTTTCTCCGTCCTTGTCTGACAACGACACACCAGACGTCGAGGGACCCGTTCCCTCTGACATCAGACCCGTCTCGCTCATCGACGAGATGAAGCGCTCGTATCTCGATTACGCCATGAGCGTGATCGTGTCGCGCGCGCTTCCCGACGTGCGTGACGGTCTCAAGCCCGTGCATCGCCGCATCCTCTATTCGATGCACGAGAACAACTACACGCCGGACCGCCCTTACAACAAATCGGCGCGCGTGACCGGCGACACCATGGGTAAATATCACCCGCACGGCAATCAGGCGATCTACGACGCGCTGGTCCGCTTAGCGCAAGACTTCTCGATGCGCCTGCCGTTGATCGACGGGCAGGGCAATTTCGGTTCGGTTGACGGCGATCCGCCCGCCGCCGAACGCTATACCGAGGTCCGGCTGGCCCGCGCCGCCATGATGCTGCTCGACGACCTCGAGAACGACACGGTCGACTTCCAACCCAATTACGACGGCCGCGAGAAGGAGCCGGTGGTTCTGCCGGCAAAGTTCCCCAATCTGCTGGTCAATGGCGCCGGCGGCATTGCCGTCGGCATGGCCACCAACATCCCGCCGCACAATCTCGGCGAGGTGATCGATGCTTGCATCGCCTATCTCGACAATCCCGCCATCGGCACAGAGGAACTTCTGGAGATCGTCCCCGGTCCCGACTTCCCGACCGGCGGTCTTATTCTCGGGCGCGCCGGAATTCGCGCCGCTTACTACAAGGGCCGCGGCTCCGTCCTCATGCGCGGCCGGGTCGCGATCGAAACCCTGCGCAAGGACCGCGAGGCGCTCATCATCACCGAAATTCCCTATCAGGTGAACAAGGCGGCGATGGTCGAGAAGATTGCCGAGCTGGTGCGCGAAAAGAAGATCGAGGGGATCGCCGATATTCGCGACGAATCCGACCGCCAGGGCATGCGCGTCGTCATCGAGTTGAAGCGTGACAGCGTGGCCGACGTCGTCTTGAACCAGCTCTACCGCTTCTCGGCGCTGCAATCGAGCTTCGGCTGTAACATGGTGGCGTTGATTGGCGGCAAGCCTGAGCAGTTGACGCTCAAGGACATGATCCGTGCCTTCACCGAGTTCCGCGAGGAGGTGATCGGCCGCCGCGTCAAGTTCCTGCTGCGTAAGGCCCGCGACCGCGCCCACGTCCTCGTCGGCTTGGCGATCGCCGTCGCCAATATCGACGAGGTCATCGCCGTGATCCGCAAGGCGCCCGACCCGGCTACGGCGCGGGAGCAGTTGATGGCCCGGGACTGGCCGGCGGCGGACGTGGTTGCCCTGGTCGAGCTGATCGCCGACCCACGGCACAAGGTTTCCGCCAAGGGCACCTATCGCCTGTCGGAGGATCAGGCGCGCGCCATCCTCGAGCTCCGCCTGCAGCGGCTCACCGCGCTTGGCCGCGACGAAGTGGCCGACGAATTGAAGGCGCTCGGCGAGAAGATCAAGGACTACCTCGATATCTTGCGGTCCCGCGCCCGCATCGTCTCGATCGTCAAGGACGAGCTGACCGCGATCAAGACCGAGTTTGGCACCCCCCGCCGCACCGAGATTCTAGAGGCCGTCGCCGAGGTGGAGGACAAGGATCTCATCCAGCGCGAGGATATGGTCGTCACCGTCAGCCACAAGGGCTACATCAAGCGTGTGCCGCTCTCCACCTATCGCGCCCAGCGCCGCGGCGGAAAGGGCCGAAGCGGCATGGCGACGCGCGACGAAGATTTCGTCACTCGTATCTTCATCGCTAACACGCACACACCGGTGCTGTTCTTCTCCTCGCGCGGCATGGTCTACAAGATGATCGTGTGGCGTCTGCCGGTCGCCGCGCCCCAGGCCCGCGGCAAGGCGCTGGTCAATCTTCTGCCGCTCGGCAAGGACGAGACCATTACCACGATCCTACCATTGCCCGAGGACGAAGCGTCTTGGGCAAATCTCGACGTCATGTTTGCCACCAATTACGGCAGCGTACGGCGGAACAAGCTCTCCGATTTCATCGAGGTGCGGCAGAACGGCAAGATCGCCATGAGGCTCGATTCCGGGGACCACATTGTCGGCGTCGAAATATGCAGCGAGCAGAACGATGTTCTCCTGACCTCCGCCGACGGCCAGACGATCCGCTTCCCTGTGCCCGATGTCCGCGTCTTCAAGGGCCGCGAGTCGCCTGGCGTGCGCGGCATCAAACTCGGTCGCGATGACCAGGTCATCTCCATGGCGATCCTCGGCCATGTCGAAGCCTCTCCCGCCGAGCGCGCCGCCTATGTGCGGCAGGCCAACAGCATCCGCCGCGGCGGCACCGATATCGAAGATGTCGAAGTGGAATCCGAAGATCAGGAAGTTGTGGCGCTGAGTCCCGAACGATATGCCGAGCTTAGCGCCCATGAACAATTCGTTCTAACCGTGTCGGAGAACGGCTACGGCAAGCGCACCTCCGCCTATGAATACCGCATCTCCGGCCGCGGCGGAAAAGGCATCATCGGCATGATCGTGAATGAAAGGAACGGCAAGCTGATCGCGTCCTTCCCCGCCGAGGAGACGGACGAGATCATGCTGGTGACCAATGGCGGTCAGCTTATTCGTACTCCGGTGCAGGATATCAGCATCATGGGGCGTTCGACCCAGGGGGTGATCGTGTTCTCCACCAGTGAAGGCGAGCATGTGGTTTCGGTCGAGCACATTCCGGAGGAGAATGGCGGCGAGGAGGGCTCCGAGTAGCCCCGCCGCGGCTCAGGCGCTTGCGTCGATCGACAGACCGGGCGGGGCGCCGTCCAATGCCATCAGCGATGAGGCCGCCGGCGAGCGTGCCGCCAGGGCTACAAAATCGCGAACCACGATCTTGTTCCGCCCGGCATGACTGAACAGCGAGGCGCCGCGAAAGCGCGACATGATCCGCGACAGCGTATCGGGGTTCAAGCCGAGAAAGTCGGCGATGTCCTTGCGGCTGGCCGGTAGATCGAAAACCACGCCCTGGGGCAAGCATCTTCCGGTCCGCAAAGCAAATTCAACCAGCAAGGTTGCCACTCTTTGTTCGCTGTCGAGGCGCCCAAGCATGGCGGCGTGGATAGTCTGGTGGGCGATCCGCCGCGCTACCGCCTCGTTGAGATAGCGCATGATGTCGGGGTCGCTCGCCGCGAACGTCTCGACAGCACTGAAGCGCATGCGCCAAACCTCGCCCGCTGCGGCCGCGACGAGTGTCGCCTTGGCGCAGGGTGGAGCGAAGCTTGTCCGGATCAGATCGCCAGGAAAGATCAGGGCCGCAACCTGCCGTGCCGAGTCCGGCAAGGTAACGTCGAGCATCAAGACGCCGGAGCGGACGATAAATGCCGTTTCGTCGCCTTGTGGGCCAAGAGCAAGCGCTTGTCCTCGCCGCGTTCGCAAGACAGTGGCATGAGAGCCGAGCGCGGCCGGCACTTCGACAGGCGCCGGCCCCTGCTTGGCCACGCCATACATTGCGCGGCGGCCCGCTTGAACGGTGTCTTCTATCTTGAGGCTCAAGGCCATGTCCTTCCCCCGAGGATGCCCGAAGTCGCGAGGTTCAAGCTGTCGGGCACATGGCAGGCAATCGCCTTGATCTCGATCAAGCTAGACTTTGACCTGCATCAAGACTCTGTGGCCACGCTGCAACAGGGCTTTCTTGATGTGCCGAATTCTGACGCGGGTCAGCAATGAAGCCGGATCAGCGCTTTGATTGCATGCGCCTTGCCCCAACAATGCTCACCGACTCTCATCGGGGGAGGGGTGGCAATGGCAAAATCGGTACGAGGCGCGCTGGCCGCGCTCGGCGCAGGGCTGGCACTGCTTGGCGGTGCGCTTCCTGCCGCGGCTGGAGACGAAAACGGGAACTTCATGGTGCGCGTGCTTGCGACCGGGGTCCTTCCGGACAGCGACGCGAGCGTGCGTGCGGGCGGCGCGCCAATTCCGGGAGCGGACGCTGAAGTCAGCGACGAAGTCATCCCGGCGCTGACGCTCACCTATTTCTTGAACTCGAATTTCGCGGTTGAACTGTTCTGTTGTTTTGCCAAGCACGACATCGACGGGAAGGGAACGATCGCCGGTCTGGGCGAGATCGCCGACACGTGGATTTTCCCGCCGGCACTGACCCTGCAATACCATTTCAACAGCATGGGGCGTTTTCAGCCCTATGTCGGGGCCGGCGTGCAATACATCAACTTCTTCGATACCGGCACCGGCGCCAATGCACTCGGCGCAACCAAGGTCGATATTGACGACGCGTGGGGCTTCACCCTGCAGGCTGGCCTTGATGTTTCGCTCGGCAACGGCTGGTCATTCAACGCCGATGTCAAAAAAACCTGGCTCGATACCAAAGTGACCTGGCGCAACAGTGCCGCGCTCGGCGGCGTCAACGTCGTCGGCAAAGCTGACGTCGATCCTTTGATCGTCTCGGCCGGTCTCGGCTATCGCTTCAATCTCGGCAGCATCTTCGGCCATAGCGCCGAAGCAGCGCCGGTCGTGCCGATCAAGTAGCCGCTATTAGGCTGCACAGTGAAAGTCCTGGTGCCCGAGCCCCCCTCGCGCACCAGGGCTTCCGCTTGGGCGATAAGCGCCTTGCCCATTGCTTGCCGGGGCGGCTAGAACGTGCCCACGCGGCAGGTAATCGTGCTTCCCAGGAGGGGGGCGGCCAGTCGCGCTTGGAATTCCGGCATGCGCGTGGGCCTTTATCCTGGAAGCTTCGATCCCGTGACTTACGGTCATGTCGATATCGTGCGCCGTGCGGCGCATCTCGTCGACAGGCTGGTGATTGCGATCGGCACCCATCACGACAAGCATCCTCTGTTCACCACGTCCGAACGGGTGAAGCTGACCTCCGACGTGCTCAATCCGGTGGCGAAGCAGGCCGGGATCGAGCTTGAGGTCACGACCTACGGCAATTTGACGGTCGATGCGGCGAAAGGCGCCGGCGCCACGGTCGTGATCAGAGGGCTGCGCGATGCCGGCGATTTCGACTACGAGATGCAGATGGCGGGCATGAACCAGGCCCTTGCACCGGAGATCGAAACCGTGTTTCTCGCCTCTTCACCGGAGTCGCGCCACATCGCGGCGAGCCTTGTCCGCCAGATTGCCGCAATGGGCGGCGATATTTCATCTTTCGTGCCGCCGGTCGTGGCCAGCGCGCTCAAGCAGAAATTTGCCGGCTAGCGGCACATCTTCCAAGGAGGAATCATGAGACTTCAGGCAAGCTTCGCGGTCGCGGCCGCGTTCGTGCTCGGTATACTCGTTTGGGCCGGGTCCGCGAGCGCCGGCGACCTATCCAAGCCTGCGACCCTGAACCAACAGGCGCCGGGTGTTTACAAAGCGAAGTTCGACACGAGCAAAGGCACCTTCGTCGTGGAGGTCAATCGCGATTGGGCTCCGAACGGCGCCGATCGCTTTTACAATCTGGTGAGTAACGGCTTTTACGACAACGCGCGCTTCTTCCGGGTGATCGACGGCTTCATGGTGCAGTTTGGCATCAGCGGCGACCCCAACCTGTCTGCCGTATGGCGTAACGCGAATATCAAGGACGATCCGGTGAAGCAAAGCAACGCGCGCGGCACGGTGACCTTCGCCACGGCCGGCCCGAACACGCGCACGACCCAAGTGTTCATCAATTTCGGCGACAATGCCGGTCTCGATCGCCAGGGCTTTTCGCCGTTCGGCAAAGTGGTCTCCGGGATGGAGGTTGTGGACTCTCTCTATAACGGTTACGGCGAGGGCGCCCCGAATGGAAACGGTCCCGACCAGGGCGGCATACAGCAATACGGCAATGCCTATCTGCAGAAGTCGTTTCCCAAACTCGACTACATCGAAAAGGCGACGATCGTAGAATAACCCGCCGGCAGAGAGGTTCGTGACCATGGCAAACCCCGAAGACACACTCATCATTGAAACCACCAAGGGGCCCGTGACCGTGGCGCTGCGGCCCGACCTCGCGCCGAACCATGTCGCGCGGATCAAGGAACTCGCGCGCCAAGGCTTCTATGATGGCGTCGTGTTCCATCGCGTGATCGACGGCTTCATGGCCCAAACCGGAGATCCGACCGGTACGGGCACGGGCGGTTCCGGCCAGAAGCTTGGCGCCGAGTTCAATGCCGAGCCTCACACCAGAGGTGCGGTCTCCATGGCGCGGGCTCAATCGCCCGATTCCGCCGACAGCCAGTTTTTTATCTGCTTCGATGACGCAACCTTCCTTGACCGGAAATACACGCTGTGGGGCCGGGTGATCGCGGGCATGGAGAATGTCGACAAGATCAATCGCGGCGAGCCGCCGGCGCAGCCGGACAAGATCATCTCGGCCCGCATCGCGTCCGATTCCAAATCTTGAACCCAAGAGGAATATCCATGTCGCTCCCGGGTTTCTCGCTCACCGTGATTGCCCTCGTCGCCGGCGGGTTGATCGCGCTCCAGGCTCCCATCAACGCCGAAGCGGCCGCCCGTCTCGGCCATCCGCTGACAGCGGCCGCCATGTCGTTCGTGGTCGGTACGGTGGGGCTGATTGTTCTTGTCGCGCTATTGGCGCCTGAGAGCGCGCGCCTGGCGTCCTTCAAATCGCTGCCGCTCTATATGCTGCTCGGCGGCGGCCTGCTCGGTGCGATCTACGTCACGGTCAATCTCATCCTGGCACCGCGCATCGGTGTGGCCGCAATCATGGCGCTTGGCATCGCCGGGCAACTGTTCACCGCGCTCCTGGTCGATCGGCTCGGCCTGTTCGAGCTCATGGAGCGGGGCTTGACCTTGGGCCGCGTCGGCGGCGCTCTCCTGGTGCTGGTGGGTGCGCTGATGGTGCGGTCGCTTTAGACCGTCCTTCGTTGCGGACCGATCTATTCGAATTTCATCTGCCCGAGGAGCTGATCGCGTTGCGTCCGGCGGTGCCGCGCGATGCCGCGCGGCTGCTTGCCGTCGATCCGGCCTCAGAGCCGCCCATCGCCGATCTAACGGTCCTCGATTTGCCGCAAGTGTTTCGCCCCGGCGATGCGCTCGTGTTCAACGATACCAAGGTCATACCGGCCGAGCTTAACGGGGTGCGCCGGCGCGATGGCGACACGGCCCGGGTTGCGGTTACCTTGATTGAGAGGCTGGGCCCCGATCGCTGGCGCGCTTTGGCTAGGCCGGCCAAGCGGCTCAAGCCGGGCGACCGCATCTCCTTCGGCGAAGGGAGCGAGGTATGTCTGCTTGGCAACCTCACCGCGACAGTCGAGGCGCGTGGAGAGGACGGGGAAGTCGGGCTCGTGTTCGAGCTTGCCGGCGCCGCTCTCGATCAGGCGATTCATGACTTGGGGAATATGCCGCTTCCGCCTTACATCGCGTCGCGCCGTCCCGCCGATGCGCAAGACCGCAGCGATTACCAGACGGTCTATGCCCGCGAGGAGGGCGCGGTCGCCGCTCCGACCGCTGGGCTCCACTTCACCGAACGGCTCATGAGCGGACTTGCGGATCGAGGCGTGTCGGAGCATTTCGTGACGCTTCACGTCGGACCCGGCACGTTTCTTCCCGTAAGATCGGCGGACGTCGAGGGCCACCACATGCATGCGGAACACGGCACAGTCACGTTAAAGACCGCCGAAGCGCTCAACGCCGTCAAGGCGGACGGCGGGGCCATAATCGCCGTTGGCACCACATCGCTTCGTTTGCTGGAAAGCGCCGCCGGCGAGGACGGGCGGCTTCGCCCCTTCGCCGGTGAGACCAGTCTTTTCATCACGCCGGGCTATCGCTTCCGGTTCGTCGACCGCCTCTTGACGAACTTCCATTTGCCGCGCTCAACCCTGTTCATGCTGGTTGCGTCCTTCTCGGGCCTGGATCTCATGAAACACGCTTACGCCCATGCGGTTCAGCATGGCTATCGCTTCTATTCTTATGGCGATGCTTGCCTGCTGAGTCCGGCAAAGAGCGCGCCATGACGGAGGCATTTGCCTTTACAGTTGCGGCGCGGGACGGGGAGGCGAGGGCGGGGGCCATCGCCGGCCCCCGGGGGGTGGTGCGGACGCCGGCCTTCATGCCGGTCGGCACAGGCGCAACCGTCAAGGCTATGTTCCCCGAAGACGTGGCGGCGGCGGGCGCGGATATCATCCTCGCCAACACCTACCATCTGATGCTTCGCCCCGGCGCCGAGCGCATCGCCAAGCTCGGTGGGCTCCACCGCTTCATGCATTGGGACAAGCCGATCCTCACCGATTCCGGCGGCTATCAGGTGATGTCGCTGGCGAAGCTCCGCCGCATCGGCGAAGACGGCGTCACCTTCCAGTCTCATATTGACGGGGCAACACTCACGTTGACCCCTGAGCGCGCCGTCGAAGTGCAATGTCTGCTCGGCGCCGACATCCAAATGGTGCTCGACGAGTGCACGCCCTTCCCGGCAACGCGCGAAGAGGCTGATGCCTCGCTCGAGTTGTCTCTCCGCTGGGCCCGCCGCTGCAAGACCGCCTTTGCTTCACATGGCGGACCCGGCCAAGCCTTGTTCGGGATCGTGCAGGGGAGTGTCTATCCCGATCTCAGGGAAAAAAGCGCCCATGCGCTCATCGAGACCGGGTTTGACGGTTACGCCATCGGCGGGCTTGCCGTGGGAGAAGGCCAGGCGGCGATGCTCGAGATGGTGGAGGTCACGGCCCCGATCCTGCCGCAGGACCGGCCCCGCTATCTCATGGGCGTGGGCACGCCCGAGGATTTGCTGCTTTCGATCGCGCACGGCATCGACATGTTCGATTGCGTGATGCCGACCCGCTCGGGCCGCCACTGCCAGGCCTTCACCTGGGGCGGCAAGCTCAATTTACGCAACGCCCGCTATGCCGACGACGCGACGCCGCTCGACCCCGAAAGCAGCTGCCCCGCCGCGCAATACGAACGTGCCTATCTCCATCATCTGGTGAAATCCGGAGAGACGCTCGGCGCCATGCTGCTGAGCTACGCCAATGTTCAGTTCTATCAAGAGCTGATGGCGCGTGCGCGCGAGGCGATCGAGCAAGGTTGCTTTGCAAATTTTTCCGACACGGTCCGCCGCCGCTACGCTGACGCAAGCGACAAAGACGCCGGCTAGAGAACCTGCGTCGAATCATTGCGTGGCGATATCGGATGCCGGACCGCCTTTGGCCGCGCCCATAATTTTTCGCTCTCGCGCCAGCAGATAGAGTCCCGACACGATCACGACCGCGGCGCCCGAAAGTGTCCACCATGTCGGGACGTCGCCGAACACGAAAAAGCCGATTGCCGACATCCAAATGAGCCCAACATAGATAAAGGGTGCGAGCACTGGAGCCGGCGCGTTGCGGTGGGCGAGGATCAACAGCCAATGACCGAGCCCGCCCCAAAAGCCGAGCGAGGCGAGCAAAATCAATTCGAACGAATCGTCGGGCCAATGCCACGCGGCAAGGGCCGGCGGGGCCAAAAGGATCACGCCTGCAAGCGGCGAATAGGTCTGCGTCACCGACGCCGGATCGAAGGATGCGAGATAGCGCGTGGCGATGTTGTAGAACGCGTAGCCCAAAGTCGCTCCCAGCGACAAAAGGAAAGCCCAATGAATCGTGCCGATGCCGGGATGCACCACCAGCAACACGCCGACGAAGCCGGCAACAATGGCCAGCATGCGATGCCACCCGGCCCATTCGTTGAGGAGCGGTCCGGCCAGTGCGGCAACGAGGAGCGGCGTGAGAAAGAAGATGGTGACGGTCTGGTCGAGTTGGAGATATCTGAGCGCCAGGAAGTTAAGACCCGTGGTTACGGCCATCAGCACGGAGCGAACAATCTGGGTCATGGGTTTGGCCGAATGAAGCGACGGCTTCAGCG
>Ga0315553_10002165_pt1 | contig 15894 bp, 13 predicted proteins | sample SalMarSW160140MG_FD_203099 | JGI IMG/M metagenome (GOLD analysis project Ga0315553, IMG submission 203099) | Salt marsh sediment microbial communities from the Plum Island Ecosystem LTER, Massachusetts, United States - Salt Marsh Sediment SW1601-40 ... | reverse complement strand
AAGCCAAGCCAAGCCAAGCCAAGCCAAGCCAAGCCAAGCCATCCATGAACTGCTATCATTCTACTTGAGCGGGTCACCGCGGGGACGGCATGAATCTCATCCGCATCTATCTGCGGACGCTCGGGTTGCTTGCGCCGGCCGCACGGCTTGCCTGGGCGCTGGCGATCGCCAATCTCCTGCTCGCCGCCGCGCAATTCGCCGAACCGGTGCTGTTCGGCCGCGTCATCGACACGCTGTCGCTGACGCAGACGAATCCCGCGGCGTTCCGCTGGTCGGCGCTCGGCGCCTTGCTTGCCGTGTGGTGCGTCTTCGGCTTGTTCAACATCGTCTGCGGCACGCTGGTCGCGCTGTACGCCGACAGGCTCGCGCATCGAGAACGGCAACGGGTGCTCACCGACTATTTCGAGCACGTGTTGCAACTGCCGCTCGCCTTTCACTCGGGAACTCATTCCGGCCGGCTGATGAAGATCATGCTGCAGGGAACGGACGCGCTGTTCGGCCTGTGGCTCGCGTTCTTCCGCGACAACCTTGCGGCCTTTGTCTCCTTTTTCGTGCTGCTGCCGCTCGCGCTCGTGCTCAACTGGCGGCTTGCTCTGGTGCTGCTGGTGCTGTGCGCGGTTTTCGCGGCGCTCACGGCCTACGTGATGCGCAAGACCGAGGCGCTGCAGAAACACGTCGAGGAAAACTACTCCGAACTGGCTGAGCGGGCCTCCGACACGCTCGGCAATGTCGCGCTCGTGCATAGCTTTACCAGGGTCGAGGCGGAGGTGTCCGGCCTCAAGACGGTGATCGACCGGCTGCTCGCCGCGCAGATTCCGGTGCTGTCCTGGTGGGCGGTGGTCGCCGTGCTCACGCGCGCCTCCACCACGCTGACACTGCTTACCATCGTCGTGCTCGGCGCGCTCCTCAACGCCCAGGGTCTCGCTTCGATCGGGGAGATCGTCACCTTCACCGGCTTTGCAACCATGCTGATCGCCCGCCTCCAGGACGCGGTGTGGTTCGTCAACCGGATATTTTCGGAGGCCCCGCGGCTGGCTGAATTCTTCGCCGTGTTCGACACGACGCCCGCGATCCACGACAAGCTGGACGCGATCGATCCGGGCCGGGTGAGGGGAGAAGTCACCTTCGACGACGTTTCGTTTTCCTATGACGGCAAGCGGCCGGCGGTCGCCGACCTCAACTTCACCGCCGCGCCAGGGGAGCGGATCGCGCTCGTAGGCGCGACCGGGGCGGGCAAGTCGACGGCGCTGTCGCTGCTCTACCGCGCCTTCGATCCGCAATCGGGCGCGATCCGAATCGACGGCCGCGACGTGCGCGACATGACGCTCGCGTCGCTCCGCCGCAATATCGGCGTGGTGTTTCAGGAGGGCCTGCTGTTCGACCGCTCGATCGTCGAAAACCTGCGCATCGGCAAGCCGGATGCGACCGAGGCGGAGCTGCGCGACGCCGCAGCGCGCGCCCAGGCGCTCGATTTCATCGATCGCGATCCGAACGGTTTCGACGCGCGCGTCGGTGAACGCGGCCGTCTCATCTCCGGCGGCGAGCGTCAGCGCCTGTCGATCGCCCGCGCGCTGCTGAAGGAGCCGCCGATCCTCATTCTCGACGAGGCGACGAGCGCGCTCGACGCCAAGACCGAAGCGAAGCTTCTGGTCGCGCTGGAAGAGGTGATGCGGGGTCGCACCACCTTCGTCATCGCCCATCGGTTGGCGACCATCAGGCGCGCCGACCGCATCCTGATGTTCGAGCACGGCCGCATTGTCGAGGCGGGCTCCTTCGACGAATTGATGCGCAAGGGCGGCCCGTTCGCCGAACTCGCCAAGGCGCAATATCTCTCCGCCGAACCGCCCGCGCCGCCGTCCGCCGGGCCAGATGAAATCCGCGCGGCGGAGTGAGCGTGGGCCGGACTGCGTTGCGATTCCCAGTTACGGATGACCCGGAGCGGATTCCAGCGCATTAAGGCGAGAATCGACAAAGGAGTCTAAAGAATATGGCTCCTCTTTTTAGCGCTGTTGTCAGGCGTTGAGCTGCAATCGAACCGTGTACAGCATCCGTATCAACGACCAATGGCGGATTTGCTTCGAGTGGCCAGAAGATTCGCCTGGCGCGGTTAATGTGGAGATCGTCGATTATCACTGAGGAGTGCGCGATGCCCCGCACAGCCATTCACCCGGGCGAACACCTCGCCGAAGAATTAAACGAGCTCAGCATCTCCGCGGCCGAACTCGCGCGGCAGATCGACGTGCCGGTGAACCGTTTGACGGCAATTCTCAACGGCCAGCGTGGCGTCACTGCCGACACCGCGTTGCGCCTCGGCCACTGGTTCGGCACGAGCCCGGAGTTCTGGCTCAATTTGCAGACGCTGTATGAGCTTCGTCGCGCGCGCAAGCTATCGGGAGCACGGGTCAATAAGCTTCCTACCCTTGCCGCCCAAAAGACAAAGGTGAGCCGCGCGCGCAAGGCCTCTTGAGCGCAAACCAACGCATCGAGGCCCGCGGAAGCGGACGACATCCGCGCGGCGGATTAGTCAATAAAGCCAGCGGCCTCACCCCCGCAGCATGCGCATCAGCACCGCGTCCTTGCGAACGAAATGGTGATAAAGCGCCGCCCCAATGTGCATGAGCGCGAGAATGGCGATCGCAAATCCGATCAGGCGGCCACCAGCGATTGCACGCACTTTCGACCACGCCGGCCGGCCGCCAGCTTGAGCCGCCGCGGCATGCCAGGATAAGGTCGCGCCGTTACACAGGTTCTCGGCGCAATGTGGATTTGTTGCATCCGGTGTCGGATCAAGCCCCCGCGGACCCGTTTTCCTGGCGTCAGTCCGGCGTGATGTCGTCCGACGGCTGGGCCGATGTGCCGTCGGCGTTTCGCGCCGGGACGGCGCTGCCGCCACCATGGGCCGCTCTTTTTGGGCCGCTGCAAGCCGGGACGGCGGACGAATTGATGGTGGTCGGCCAGATCGGCCAGTCGATCGACGGGCGCGTCGCGACCGACGGCGGCCGACACGAGTTCATCAATGGCTCGGCGGGCCTCGCTCATCTGCATCGCTTGCGTGCGTTGGTGGACGCCGTGGTGATCGGCATCGGCACCGCGCTTGCAGACGATCCGCTGCTCACGGTGCGGCGCGTGGCCGGGCCCAACCCGGCGCGCGTCGTGATCGATCCGCGTGGGCGCCTTCCCGCAACAGCGCGCTTGCTCATAGACGACGGCGTCCGCCGTTTGGTCGTAACAAAAGCGGGCGCGCAGCCCGACTGGCCGCCCGGAGCCGAGCGCCTTGCGCTGCCGGCGGAAGGCGGACGCATCGATCCCGGGATTATCCTTACGGCGCTCGCGGAGCAGGGATTCCGCCGCTTCCTGATCGAGGGCGGAGCGGACACGTTGTCGCGCTTTCTTGCGGCGCAATGCCTCGACCGGCTGCATGTCGTCGTCGCGCCGGTCATTCTCGGCTCGGGGCGTGCGAGCTGCACGCTCGCTGCCATCGCACATGCGGATCAAGCAATCCGGCCGCAGGTTCGGTCCTACCCGCTCGGCGACGAGGTGTTGTTCGACTGTGACCTTTCTCGTCAACGCCGCCCGCTGGGATACGCAAAAAAATCGATATGACCGATCCGCAGATGCAAGATTTGCGCGGCCCGCAGGCTCTTGCGGCGCGCAACCCAGCTTTCGATCGCGCTTGTCGCGACCCCGCCGATCTCCGCTGCGGCGCCGGCAAAGCCTGCCAAGACCTCCGCCTGGAGCGTGTCCGCCGGTCCCAACGCCCAATCCGACGCGCCCCGCTCGACCGTGTAGCCGATCCGCTCGAATAGCCCGATCGCGGTCGCCGCCGCGGCCGGGCCGAGCGCGGGCCCAAAGCCCTTGTCAGTACATTGATGGCGGTGGAAAGCCGCGATGATCGCCGCATCCGAAGGGTCGGCCGGCTCGAGCGCGACGCGCCCGTCATAGGTCAGCGCCGCATAGAAGCGCAGCTTGCGCACGGCGATTTCGGTCACGAGCCGCTCGATCCACTCGGCCGAAACGAGATCGAGAAAGGCCGAGGTCGTGACCAGATCAACTGGCCCATCGAGTGCGGTCTCCAGGTCATGGGCAAGATCGAGCGGGATGGCCCGAACCGTAACGTTTGCGCTGGGGGCCGCCGGTGGCACGCGCGCAAGCAGGCTGAGGTTGTTATCGATGAGGCGCCAGCTCTGGCGTTGGGGGAGTGCGCCGGAGACGGCTCGCAGTGTCGCTCCAGAGCCGCAAGCGAGATCGACGATCGTAACGGACGGATGTGTGGCGATGGATCGGGCGACCGTTGCGAGCACCGCGGTGTTGCGCGCCCGCCGATCATCGGGCTCGCGGAGGGCGAGCCATTCGAGAGAAAAGCTGCTCACGTGATGGCCTCGATCGTTTCGGCAACGCGCTGCGCCGAATTCTCCCAGGTAGGGAGCCGGTCGGCGGCGGCGAGCGCGGCTTCGGCCAGACGCTCGCGCAGTTTTGGGTCGGAGATCAGCCGGCGCAGCGCTGTCGCGAGCGCTTCGGTATCGTCGGGAGGCACCAGCAGACCCGCGCCGGGACGGATCGTGTCGGGGATCGCGCCGGCGGCGGTGCCGATCATCGGCAGACCGCAGCTCGCCGCTTCGGCGAAGGCCATGCCGTATCCTTCGAAGCGAGAGGCGAGCACGAACACGTCCGTCGCTGTGTAAAACTCGGCGAGACGGTCGGGCGTGACCGCACCGGCAAGGGTGATGCGCCCGGCAAGGCCGAGCGCATCGATCTGGGCCTCCAGTCGCGCCGTCGTCGCCGGATCGCGGTCGCACGGGCCGACGATGGTGAGCCGCCAATCGAGATCGGCGACCTTGGCGAGCGCCGAAACCAGCACGTCGTGGCCCTTGCGCGGCACTAACGCGCCGACCGACAGCAGCGCAATAGGTCCACCGGAACTTCCTCGCGCCCTGGCGACGCGATCACTGCCAGGCGGAGCGACCGTGATGCGATCGCGCGGTGCGTCATAGTCGGCAATGAGGACGCGCGCTGTCGCGGCGCTGGTCACTATGATATGGCGGGCGCCGGCCAGCGCCGTTCGTTCGCTTTTCCACAATTGCGCGGCTTCGTCGCGCGCAAGGCCCGCCTCCAACGCCAGCGGGTGGTGGACGAGCGCGATCACCGGCCGGGTCTTGCAAAAATCTCCCGCTAGCTCCGGCATGACGCCATAAGCGAGCCCATCGATGATGACCGGCAATCCTGGCGGCACACGTTCGAGCGCAGCGAACGCCGCGGCCTTCGTTTCGCGGCTCGGCCGGGGAAAGCCCTCGCCTAGATTAATGACGTCGATCGCAAAGCCGAGGCGACGGAGCTCTGCGATTATCCGGCGATCGTAGACATAGCCTCCAGTCGGGGTATCGAGGTCACCCGGCACGGCGAACGTAACCCGCTTCACCACAGCGCCGCCTCATACCAGGCGCGGGCGAGATGCGACTCGGAAACGGTGATACGGATCGCCGCAAGCTCGCGTCCCTCGCGGCCGAGTTCGCCGGCGCGTGCCGCCATGGCCAGGCGATCGAACACATGGCGGGCAAGAAATTCGGTCGTCGTATTGACCCCGGCTAATTCCGGAAGCTCGTCGAGATTACGGTAGTCGAGCGGGGCGAGGGCGGCTTTGAGCGCGTCGTGCGCGCGGCCGATATCGACGACGATTCCGTTCGCATCGACCTGCTCCGCCATGAAGGCGGCGTCGACCACGAAGGTCGCCCCATGCAAGCGCTGCGCTGGGCCGAACACTTCGCCGCGGAACGAATGGGCGACCATGATGTGATGGCGGACTTCGACGGCGAACACGGGGTCCTCGGTCAGATTACGGCCGGCCCGACGTGGGATAGTCGATCACTTGGCACAATGCGCGGCTCTCGGGCGAGAAAATTTGGGCGAGTTTCCCCGGTAGGTCCGCAAATGGCAGAGCGGGCGCGAGCAACACGTCAAGACGCGGATCGGCGAGAAGTTTAATGGCGGCGGCAAGCCTGCGGCGTGGCGTCCAACGCGGGCGGTGCGACGGAGCGACGCGGCCCACCTGGCTTGATATGAGCCGCAGCCGCCGGCTGTGGAACGCCGCGCCCAGCGGAGCCGTTACCTCGGTGCGCCCAAACCAACTCATTTCCAATACGGTCGCTTCGTCGCCTGCGAGCTGCAATGCAGTTGCGAGGCCCGCCCCGCTTCCGCTCGCATGAACGACGAGATCGCAGTTGCGCGGCGCGTCTTCCGGCGACGCAAAGCCTAATCCGAGGCGGCTAGCCGGCCCGGCGCGGGCGGCATCGATATCCACGACGGTCACGGCGGCGCCGGGAAGTGCGCCGCATAGCCATGCGACCAACAGGCCGACCACGCCGCCGCCGACCACCGCGACGCGGTCCGCCGGGCCGGGCGCGGCATCCCACACGGCGTTGAGCGCAGTTTCCATATTCGCGGCGAGCACGGCACGGCGTGGCGGAACCTCATCCGGCACGACGACAGCGGCGTTGGCGGGAAGCGCAAACACCGTCTGATGCGGGTGGAGCGCAAACACCGTGCGGCCGCGCAGCCCTTCTGAGCCTGTTTCGACCCGGCCGACGATTGAATAGCCGTACTTAACGGGAAACGGAAATGCGCCCGCCATGAAGGGGCAGCGCATGCGCTCGAACTCCGTCTCTGGCACGCTGCCCGTGAAGACAAGCCGCTCGGTGCCGCGGCTAAGCGCGCTGTGCAGCGCGCGGACGAAAATATCCGAGGGACCCGGCTTCGGCTCGGGCTCGACACGGAGCTCCGCCTTGCCTGGCGAGATATACCACAGGGCTTCAGCCTTGCTGTCGCCGCGATCGCGCGCCACTCGCAAATCCTTTATTGGCGTGTCAAGCGGTTCCTGGCTATACCGCGGGTCCGCAGAATATCGCGTGTATACCAAAGAGGGCAGGAATTCCTCACATGACAGCGGGCGTGACCGCGGCACCGATCGCGGCGGCGGTTCCGGCTGCGTCGATTGGACGCCGGCGCATTGCGTTCGCGGCGCTCGTCCTCTCGACCATGGCGGCGATGATCTGGCTGACGGCGCGCACGCTCGCGCCCGGCGGGCTCGGCGTCCTCGATATTGTGCTGATCGCGCTGCTCGCCGTGACCTCTCCGTGGACCGTGATCGGCTTCTGGAACGCGGTGATCGGCCTGCTGGTCATGCGCCTTGCCGAGAATCCAGTTGCGGCCGTGCTGCCGGCGATCGAGCGGCTGCGCGGCGACGAGCCGATCACGGCTTCGACCGCGATCCTCCTCTGCACCCGCAACGAACCGCCCGACCGCGTCCTCCGCAATCTCCAGCCGTTGCTCGCCGGGCTCGCCGAGGCGGGCGTGGGCGACAGGTTCCATCTCTATGTGTTGAGCGACACCAGCAATCCCACGATCGCAGCCGACGAGGAGCGGCAGTTCGGCAAGCTCGAGGCCGACTGGCGCGACCGTATAGCCGTCACCTATCGCCGTCGCGCCAACAACGAAGGGTACAAGGCGGGCAACATCGCCGATTTCTGCGCTCGCTGGGGCGATCGGCACGATTTCGCCGTCACGTTGGACGCCGACAGCGTCATGTCCGCCAGCGCGGCGCTGCGACTGGTTCGTTTGATCGCCTCCGATCCCAAAATCGGCATTCTGCAGGGTCTGGTGATCGGGCTTCCATCGACCAGCGCCTTCACCCGCCTGTTCCAGTTCGGCATGCGGCTGGGGATGCGCGCCCATACGATCGGCAGCGCCTGGTGGCAGGGCGATTGCGGCCCCTATTGGGGACACAATGCGGTGCTGCGGCTCAAGCCGTTCATGGCGCACTGCGAGTTATCCGCCTTACCGGGCGACGGCCCGCTCGCCGGCCATGTGCTGAGCCATGACCAGATCGAGGCGGTGCTGATGCGGCGGGCCAAATACGAAGTGCGGGTATGGCCCGAGGAGGATCTCGGCTTCGAGGAAAACCCGCCGACTCTGGTCGAATTCATCCGGCGCGATCTGCGCTGGTGCCAGGGCAACATGCAGTATTTGAGCTTCCTTGGCCTGCCCGGCCTGCACTTTGTCAGCCGCTCTCAGCTCGTCTTTGCGATCCTCATGTTCGTCAATTCGGCCGCATGGATCGCCTTTTTCGCGATCGGCGTGCTGGCGCTTGCGTTCGCCGAGCATCCCGGCGCGCTGGTGAATCCGGGCCCGGGCCACGCGCTCCTGTGGACCATGCTTGCAATGTGGTTTGCGCCGCCGATCGCGACCGCGATCGATGTGTTGCTGCACCCGCAGCTCCGCCGGTCGTTCGGCGGCACGGCGCGGTTTCTTGCGAGCGTCGCCGCGGCCCTATGCTTTAATCTTCTGCTGGCGCCGATCATGTGGCTTGCGCATACGATCTTTCTCGGCGGCCTTCTGTTCGGACGTACCATTGGATGGAGCGGCCAAAAACGGGACGATCACCGGGTGCCGGCCGCGCTTGCGTTGCGATGGCTATGGCCGCAAACCGTGCTCGGCTGGGGCGCGATCATTATTTTGGCGTTCGCGCAACCGGCGGCGCTTCCCTACGTATTGATCATCGCGGGTGGGTTGGCGCTTGCCGCGCCATTTGCGGTCGTGACCTCCCGCAGCGAGTTTGGACGCCTGCTGACGCGCCTCGGGCTCGGGCGGCTGCCGGAGGAGATCGCGCCGCCGCCGATCCTGCGCGCGATTGCTCTGCCGGCGCTCGATGTTGCGGCTATTTCCTCGCCGCCGGAGGCGCGCTTGACGGAATGCTCAAAGGCCTGCGGTCCATAAGAGGCATCCTCAAATCGCTGCGCACCTATTATGGCGATCGCCGCCACCGCGCCGGTCTCGAGCGTTTGTACCGCCGTTTTGTGCGCGAGGGCGATCTCGTCTTCGACATCGGCGCGCATGCGGGGGACCGCGTCGGCGTCTTCCGCCGGATCGGGGCGCGGGTGATAGCGGTCGAGCCGCAGCCGGCGTTGGTCGCGGTACTGCGGTTCATCTATGCGCGCGACCGGGCGGTGACGGTCGAGCCGGTCGCCGTCGGCCGCGTTGAGGGCTTCACTGAGTTGATGATCAATCGCGACAACCCGACCGTTTCGACCGCTTCGCGTGCCTTCATCGCCGCTGCCGCCGGCGCGAAGGGATGGGAGGGGCAGTGCTGGAGCGAGCGCATCCGCGTGCCGATGACCACGCTCGATGCGCTGATCGCGCGGCACGGCGCTCCCGCCTTCGCCAAGGTCGACGTAGAGGGGCTTGAGGCCGAAGCGCTTGCCGGCCTCACGCGCGCCATCCCGGCACTGTCCTTCGAATTCACCACCATCCAGCGCGACGTAGCGCTTGCCGCGCTCGACCGCTGCGTTGCGCTCGGATTTGCGCGGTTCGCCGCGTCGCTCGGCGAGACGCACGTCTTCGCCCACGAGCGTTGGCTCTCCGCGGAGGAGATGCGCCATTGGCTCACTGACTTGCCGCACGCGGCGAATTCGGGGGACGTTTATGCGGTGCTTTGAGAAGGCGCATCGGGCTTGAATCTACTACGTCCGCGCACGCCCCCTCCCCAACCCTCCCCCGCTTGCGGGGGAGGGAGCAGAGCGCAGCGACGCGGGAGGGGGTGGCCGGGCGACCTGGTCGCTGCGCTCGCGGGCCTTGGCTTTGCGCTGACGCTGTACGTCTTCCACCCCGGCGTCATGACCTACGACGCCCTCTACGTGTACAAGGCGATCGCGGAGGGCCAAGTCGGCGACTGGCAGTCGCCGGTGATGACCGCGCTGTGGGCGGTGGTCGATCCCATCGCGCCCGGTGCGGGCAGCATGTTTCTCCTCACCGCAACCCTTTACTGGCTAGGCTTCGGCCTCGTCGGCATCACGCTGGCGCGGCGCGCGCCGTGGCTCGGCGTGGTCGCGGTCCTGCTAGCCTTTACCCCACCCGCCTTCATGTTCCTCGGCGTCATCTGGCGCGACATGCTGTTCGCGAGCGTATGGCTGTGCGCCGCGGCGCTGGCGTTCGCCGCCGTCGAGGCGCGATCGGTGCTGCGCATTACCGCGCAAGTGGTCGCCCTCGCGCTCGTCGCGCTCGGCGTAATGCTGCGGCCGAATGCGCTCATCGCCGCGCCGCTGCTCGCGACCTATGCCCTGTGGCCGAGCCGGTTCGCATGGAAGCGCGCTGCGCTTGCCTATGTTTCCGCGGGTCTGATCCTCTTCGGCGTGATGCATGTCGCCTATTACGACGTCCTCGGCGCCGTGCGTCAGCATCCGCTGCATTCGCTGTTCGTGTTCGACCTCGGCGGCGTCACCCATTTCAGCAAAGAAAACCAGTTTCCGACGACGTGGTCGCCCGACGAGCAGCAGCGCCTCGTGACCGACTGTTATGACCCCTACCTGTGGGACGCATATTGGACCGGCCGGCCATGCAGCTTTGTCATGAACCGGCTCGAGAACGAGCGGCACATCTTCGGCACGCCCGTCCTGAGCGCGGCGTGGCGGAAGGCGCTTTTGTCACATCCCGGCGCATATCTGCGCCACCGCGCCGCTTTCATGGGCACGTTCCTGTTTCGCAGCAATTTCACGATCTGGACGCAGGACATTGGCGATATGAAAATGCTCGCGCTGCCGAATAATCGCGGCTTTGTCGCGCTTGTGGCCGTGAGCGACGTGCTCAAACCGACGCCGCTGTTCCGTGTCGTCCTGTGGCTTTTACTCTGCGGGGCGATCTGCGTCTTTGTGTGGCGACGCCGGGAGACGCCGGCGGGAACTTTCGCGCTCGCGGTCGCTGGCTCCGCGGTCGTCTACGTGCTGACCTATGCGCTCGTCGGCGTCGCCGCGGATTTCCGCTACGCCTATTGGGCCGTGCCCGCCGCGCTCACATCGGGTGCGGCGGTTATTGCGGCTTGGTTCCCTCAGCGCGCGCGACACGTCATTCCGGAAGCCGAGCAGAGCTCGGCTGTCCGGAATCCATGATCCCTGTCTCTGGAACATGGATTCCGGGTTCGCGGGCTAACGCCCGCGCCCCGGAATGACTGGACGATTTCACTCCGCCGCCTGTTTGAAGGTCGTAACATGCGACTTGGGCTTGGCCTTGAGCCGCAGTTCGGTCAGTTCGGCGCGGTCGCGCTCGCTGTTGCGGAAGATCTGGTCGCGCCCGGCATAGTATTGCGGCGGGCAGTGGATGTCGGCCGCGCCATACCAAGCCGCCGCCTTCATGGCAAAGGACGGGTCCGTCAGATGCGGGCGCGCAAGCGCGACGAGATCGGCGCGCCCGGCGGCGACGATGGTGTTGACCTGGTCGGCGGTGGTGATCGCGCCGACGCACATGGTGGCAAGCCCCGCCTCGTTGCGAATCTGGTCGGAGTACGGGGTCTGGAACATGCGCCCATAGATCGGCTGCGCATCCGGCGTGGTTTGGCCGGTGGACACGTCGATCAAATCGCAGCCAGATTCCGCAAACGATTGCGCAACCGCAACGGCGTCCTCGCCGATGAGCCCGCCGTCCTCCCAGTCGGTCGCCGAGATGCGCACCGACATCGGCTTTTCGTCCGGCCATACCGTGCGAACGGCGCGGAACACTTCGAGCGGGAACCGCATGCGGTTTTCCAGCGCGCCGCCATACTGGTCGCGGCGGATATTGGTGAGCGGCGAGATGAAGCTCGCGAGCAGATAGCCGTGCGCGGCATGCACCTCCAGCATGTCGAAGCCGGCGCGGATCGCGCGCTTCGCCGCGGCGACATAGTCGGCGATCACCTTGTCCATGTCGGCCCGCGTCATCTCCCGCGGAACTTGGCTATGCGGGAAGTAGGGGAGGGGTGAGGCGGAGACGATCGGCCACGCACCCTGTTCGAGCGGCTCGTCGATCCCCTCCCACATCAGCTTGGTCGCTCCCTTGCGGCCGGCATGGCCGAGTTGGAGGCAGAACTTCGCTACCGAGTTCGCATGCACGAAATCGACGATGCGTTTCCACGCCGCCTCCTGGGCGTCGCTATACATGCCGGTGCAGCCATAGGTGATGCGCGCCTCGGCGGAGACGTCAGTCATCTCGGTGAACATCAGGCCCGCGCCGCCGACCGCGCGGGCGCCGTAATGCACGAGATGCCAGTCGCCGGGCACGCCATCCACCGCCGAATACTGGCACATGGGCGAGACGACGACGCGATTGGCAAGCGTGAGCCCGCGCAAACGGAACGGCTGGAACATCGGCGCGGCGGGGCGAAGGGTGTTGACCGCAAAGCCTTGTTTGCGCACGTCCTCGGCCATGGCTCGGTCGATTTCGTCGACGAAGGCGGGCGCGCGCAGCCGCAGATTGTCATAGGTGATGGCCTTCGCGCGCGTCATCAGGCCGAAGGTGAAGCGTTGCGGGTCCATCGACCAGAAGCGGTCGACATGCTCGAACCAGACGAGAGACACATCAGCCGCGTGCTGGGTCTTCTCGACTTCATCGCGGCGGGCCGTCTCGAAATGCTGCAATGCAGCGCCGACATCGCGCCCGCCGGTCGCGCGGAACGCGTCGTAAAGCGCGATCGCGTCCTCCATGGCGAGCTTGGTTCCTGACCCGATCGAGAAATGCGCGGTCGCTTTGGCGTCGCCGATCAGGACAATGTTGTCCTTGACCCAGTGCACGTTGGAGACGCGGGGAAAATTGCGCCACATCGACCGGTTGATAAGGAGGCGGTGCCCGCGCAATTCGTCGCGGAATACGCCTTCGAGAAAGTCCGCCGATTGCGCCTCGTCGAGCCTGTCGAGGCCGGCGCGCGCGAACGTCTCGGGCTGCGCCTCCATCACCCAGGTCGAGCGTCCCGGCTCGTATTGGTAACAGTGGGCGATGAAAATGCCGTGTTCGGTCTCGCGGAAGAAGAAGGTGAAGGCGTCGAAGGCCCGCGTCGAGCCCATCCAGGCGAACTTGTTGGGCCGCAGATCGATCTTGGTGCCGAAATGATCGCGCCTCGCCTCGCGGATCGCGCTGTTGATGCCGTCGGCGGCGACGATCAGATCGGCTCTAGCATGCGCCGCAAGGCTCGCATCGACGATGGTCTCGAACCTGAGCCTGACCCCAAGCGCGCGGGCGCGCTCCTGCAGCAGGCGCAGCAAGGTCACGCGCGAACAGCCGCAAAAGCCGTTGCCTCCGATCCGGCGCACTGTCCCCTTGAAGTGAATCTCGATGTCGTCCCAGTAGGCGAAATTGTCGACGATCGCCCGATAGCTTTCGCCGTCATAGGCCTCGAAGGCGGCAAGCGTCTCGTCGGAAAACACCACGCCAAAGCCGAACGTGTCGTCCGGGCGGTTGCGCTCGAAGACGGTGATGTCGGCGTCCGGGCGGTCCTTCTTCATCAAAATCGCGAAATAGAGCCCGGCGGGACCGCCGCCGATGACATCGACCTTCATGCGCGCCTCCTGGCCCGACCCTGAACGGAACTGCGGTCATCGCGGTTATGGTTCCGTCCGGCCGCAGTTGGGATATAGTATGTGAAAACCAACGATCGGGCTCGGCAAGAAGATTCGCCCATCGGAGTGTTCCGTCCGTGATCGCGATAGACGACGACGCGTACCCGCCGCTCCAGCCTTCCGCGCATGTCGATACGTTCGCGCGCGACAACTTGCCGCCCCGCGCCCAATGGCCGGATTTCATCTTTCGGTTCCCAGAGCTGCAATATCCCGCGCGCCTCAATTGCGCCGTCGAGCTGGTCGACCGCTGGATCGCGAAAGGGCAGGGGAATCGGCCTTGCCTTATCTCCGCGACCGAATCGCTTACTTATGCCGCCTTCGCCGAGCGCGTGAACCGCATCGCCAATGTGCTCACGCGCGACCTTGGCTTTGTGCCCGGCAACCGGGTGCTGCTGCGCGGGCCGAACGCTCCGACAATGGTCGCCGCCTATTTCGCGGTGCTTAAGGCGGGCGGTGTGGTCGTGGCCACGATGCCGCTGTTGCGCTCAAAGGAAATCGTCTTCCCGGTCATTAAGGCGCAGATTAAGTTCGCGCTGTGCGACGCCCGATTCGCCGGAGAGATGGAGAAGGCGAAAGCGGCGTCGCCCGAGCTTGAACGCGTCGTTTACTGGGGCGACGGCGCCGAAGGCTCGCTCGACCGCCTCATGGACCAGCCGGGATATGCCGACTTCACGGCCTGCAACACCGCAAGCGATGACGTCTGTCTGATCGCATTTACCTCCGGCACGACCGGTGAGCCGAAGGGAACGATGCATTTCCATCGCGACATGCTCGTGGTCGGCGACACCTATGGGCGCTACGTGCTGCGCGCGACGGCCGACGATCGCTTCATCAGCACCGCGCCGATCGCCTTCACCTTCGGGCTCGGCGGGATCGCGCTTTTCCCGATGCGCATCGGCGCGTCCTCGATTCTCATCGAAAGGACGACGCCGGCGGACCTGATTTCGGCAATCCAACAATACAGGGCGACGGTCTGTTTTACTGCGCCGACCGCATATCGGGCCATGCTCCCGCTGCTCGCCCAGCACGACCTATCTTCGTTACGCAAATGCGTCTCCGCCGGCGAGACCCTGTCAAAAGCGACCTATGAAGCCTGGCGCGATGCGACCGGCATCAAGATCATGGACGGCATCGGCGCGACCGAAATGCTGCACATTTTCATCGGCTCGACCGAGGACGTCAGTCGCGCGGGCTCGACCGGCCGCCCGGTTCCGGGCTACGAGGCGCGTATCGTCGACGACGAGGGTCGGGAGCTCCCACCCGGGACCATCGGCCGGCTCGCGGTGCGCGGACCGACCGGCTGCCGTTATCTCGCCGATCCGCGCCAGCAGAGCTATGTCCAGAACGGCTGGAACCTGACCGGCGACGCCTATCTCATGGACGCCTACAGCTATTTCTGGTTCCAGGCCCGCTCCGACGACATGATCGTGTCCGCCGGATACAATATTGCCGGACCGGAAGTGGAGGCGGCATTGCTCACGCATCCGGCGGTCGCCGAATGCGGCGTCGTCGGCGCCCCGGATGAGGAACGCGGACAGATCGTCTCCGCCTATGTGGTGCTGCAACCCGGAGCAGCCGCAAAAGGCTTCGCCGAGCCAGACGAGGCGGCGGCGCTGACCAAGGAACTGCAAGAGCACGTCAAGGCGACAATCGCGCCCTATAAATATCCGCGGCGCATCATCTATGTGAACGAACTGCCGAAGACTTTGACCGGCAAGCTGCAGCGATTTGCGTTGCGGCGCCTGGCGGTCGGGATGTGAGCAGGACCGCGGCGCGGGCGGCCGGCGAATTGGAATAGCCGGCCAAGCCAAGCCAAGCCTTAATACCTCGTGACGGGAAGGACGTCAGGCGCGGAGCAGTTGGAGCGTGACCGGCGGCCCGTTCCGTATCGTCTGATAGACGACGCAATAACGCTCGGTCAGCTTTAGGAGTTGGTCGAGTTGCTCCTGCGGGGCGTCGGTATCGACCTCGAACGTTAACCTTATTTGCGAAAATCCGACCGGCGCATCCTTGGCGACTCCCAGGGTGCCGCGAAAGTCGAGATCGCCTTCGGCGCTCACGGCGCCCGACCGCAGCGGAATGTCAAGTGCGGTCGCCACCGCTTTGAGCGTCACGCCGGCGCAGGCGACCAGCGCTTCGAGCAACATGTCCCCCGAGCAGAGTTCCAATCCTGTTCCGCCGGTCGCCGGATGCAAACCGGCGACGGCGAGGGCGCGTCCGGTCTCGACTTTGCACGCAATATTGGCCTCTTCGAGCCGTCCCTTTGCGCGCAGCGTGATCAAGGCGGTTCCCGGATCGGCCTTGTAGCGCTCCTTGATTGGCGCTTGCAGGGCGCGCAATGCGGCGGCATCAGTCATTGAGGCTCCTTTGTCCGGCACGGTCGTGCGCTCGAACGATCAGTACAAAGGAAGCACGGTCGGGCACAAGTCGGGACCTAGAGCATTTTCCGGCGAAGTGGAAACCGGTTCGCCGCAGAAAATGCGACCAC
>Ga0315553_10002164_pt1 | contig 15896 bp, 12 predicted proteins | sample SalMarSW160140MG_FD_203099 | JGI IMG/M metagenome (GOLD analysis project Ga0315553, IMG submission 203099) | Salt marsh sediment microbial communities from the Plum Island Ecosystem LTER, Massachusetts, United States - Salt Marsh Sediment SW1601-40 ... | reverse complement strand
ATGTGCAGCCGCGGACCGTCGAGCCCGACGTCGATCACGCTCACCGAGTTCGCGCTTGGCTCGCTGGGCAACGACTGACCGCCGCGCGGCCTCCCGCTGGGTGGCCGTCCTCTTCGCCCTGACCGGCATCGCCGCGCGCGCGGATTCGAGCGCGGCTCCCGCCGCGCTCCACTTCGCCCGCGACGGCGAGCCCGTCGCCACGGCTACGCTCTCCGACCTGCTCCAACACGTCGAGCCCTCGTCGGTTCGTGTGGTCGAGCCCTACGAACACGGGGAGGCGGTCTTCCGCGCCCTGCCCCTCGCCGACGTGCTCGACCTGGAGTACTCGCCCAGCTGGCGCGACGAGGAGGAGATCCTGTTCACGTGCCGCGACGGCTACCAGCCGACCGTCCCGGTGCAACGTGTGCTCGAGCACCGGGCCTGGCTCGCCTTCGCGCGGACCGACGCGGACTCGTTCACGATCCGCAAGCTGGAGTCGGGCCGCGTCCAGCAGATCGAGCTCTCCCCCTTCTACCTGATCTGGGACAACCGCGACGACGCGGAGGTGCTCCGGGAGGGCGACTACGGCTGGCCGTATCAGCTGATCGGAATCGATCTGATCCGCGCGCGAGATCGCTTCCCGGCCATGGCGCCGCCGCCCGGGGCGTCGGCGGCCGCCCAGGCGGGATTCGAGGCGTTCCGCATCTACTGCAGTCGCTGCCACACCGTGAACGGCGTGGGGGGCGCCATCGGGCCCGAGCTGAACGACCCGAAGTTTCCCGTCGGTCGGCGCGACCCCGAGTGGCTGCGGCACTGGATCGACGATCCGAGTCGCGTCGTCGCCACGGCGCGCATGCCGGCGCTGTCGGCCGATCTGCCCGACCGCGAGCGCGTCCTCGACGACCTCGTGGCCTACCTCCAGTTGATGGCGGAGCCGGCGGCGGCGCGCTCCGAAGCTCCGCGACCCGGTCCGTTCGAGGCGTTCTACGACAGCCCGGCCCAGCACCCCGTGGCGCTGTGGCTGGCGGCCGGTGTGGCGGCCGCGTTGGTCTGGACCCGGCGCGGTCTGCGACCGAGCCTGCGCCACTACGCCCTGGGGCTGGTCGTGCTGTCCGGGCTGGACGCCTGGCTGACCGCGAACCAGGTGATCGGTCTCGGCTTGCTCCCCCCGGCCCTGAGCTCCGCCGTGCCGCTGTTCTTCGTGCTGGCCGGAGACTTCCGCTACCTGCTCCTGGCCACCTCCGGCACGCCCGACGGGGCGGTCGCGCCGACCGGTCGCTCGCTCCTGAGTGCGGCCGGCCTCACGCTGGTGGCTCCGATCGCCTCCCACGCGCTCGCGATGGCGTGGCTGGAAGGACGGGCCGATCCCCGCTCGCTGTACCTGATCTACGAGCTGCTCTTCTTCGCCCTCGTCGCCTCGCTGCCGCGCTGGCTCCCGAACCTGCGGCGGGCGCCCTGGCTGCGTCGGGTCGGTCACTTCGTGTTGCTCTACTACGGCCTGTGGGCGGCGGCCGACGCGATCCTCCTCACCACCGGGGCCGACCTCGCCTTCGGACTGCGCGTCGTCCCCAACCTGCTCTACTACGGCGGACTGATCGGCGCGATCGCCTGGCTGGCGCCCGCGGATCCGACCCCGCGCACCTGACCCCGAGCGGCCCGCCAGCGGCCGGCTAGGGTGATATCGGTTTCCGCGAACGGCGCGTCCGGCGGGGATCGCCACTGCCGCTCGTCGGGAATCTGGGCATCGTTCCTGCAAGGGATCGCCAAGATCTCCGGAGGTGCGCAAGATGTCGGACTGGCTGGGGAAAGCGTTACCGCTCGCGCAATTCCGGCGACTAGTACTAGAGACGAGCGAAGGGGCCGCGGTGGGCGCATCCGGGTCGCGGGGTGGCGGCGCCTTGCGATCGGGGTACACGCACCCGGTCCGCTCGCAGATCTCGGTATAGTGGACGCGCACGGCCCCAAGAACCCTTCGTCTCCCGCCGCTCTCTCTGCACACGCCGCCGCCCCGAGTTGACCGTGTCCAAGCCCGCACCGCCCCTGCATCTGGTTCCCCAGACCGATCCGATCGAGCTCTGCGAGCTGCTGTTCGCCCTCAGCCGCCGCCACGAGCAGCCCTTCAGCGTCGTGGCCGTCACCGTCGGCGAGGCGGACGGCCGGACCCTCGAGCAGCTGGAGCGTTCGATCGCCTCGGCTCTGCGCCGAACCGACCTGCTGCTGCGCTGGACGGACGGCCGGCGCTACGCCGCCTTCTGTCCGTCGACCCGGGCCGAGGGCGCCAAGGAGCTGTGCCAGCGCATCCGATCCTCGAGCCTGGCCGTGCCGCTGCGCTGCGGCACCGCCACCTTCCCCGAGCACGCCCTCGTCCTCGACGATCTGATCGACGCGGCCTTCGCCGATGCCCAGGCCGGTGGGGGGCCCGGCCCGGCCGCCACCGACCGAGCGAGCGGCCTGCTGCGGATCCGCCGGCTGCTGAACAGCCGTCTCGAGCGCACGCCCGAGCGCCGCTTCGCGGCCCTGGCGAAGCGGAGCTTCGATCTCGCCTTCTCCGCGGCGACGGCCCCGCTGTGGCTGCCGGCGCTGGGCCTGATCGCGGCAGCGATCAAGCTTTCGGCGCCGCGCGAGCCGGTGTTCTTCCCCCAGGAGCGAACCGGCCGCGGCGGCCGTCGCTTCCGTATGTACAAATTTCGCACGATGATCCCGAATGCCGAGCAGGTGAAGGCCGACTACGCGCACCTGAGCCGGCTGCGTTGGCCCGACTTCAAGATCGAGAACGATCCGCGCATCACGCGCCTCGGACGCCTGCTGCGCAAGACCAGCCTCGACGAGCTGCCCCAGGTGTTCAACGTGCTGCGCGGCGAGATGTCCTGGGTGGGTCCGCGCCCGACGTCGTTCGCCGCCGAGACCTACGAGATCTGGCAGACGGCCCGTCTCGACGTGATCCCGGGCGTGACCGGACTGTGGCAGGTGGAGGGTCGCGCCCGCGCTGAGTTCGACGAGCGGCTGCGCCTCGACATCGCCTACATCGATCGCCGCAGCCTCCGCTTCGACGTCGAGATCCTCCTGCGAACCGCCCGCGAGATCGTTCAGCCCCGCGGAGGACACTGAGCGTGGGCGCGCCCGGTTCGCAGCCGCCCAACGACGCGGCGTCGGTCGCCGTGGCCACCACGGCGCTGCGCGGCGCGGGTTGGCGGTTCGCCTCGGAGCTGACCGGGAAGGGGATGGTCTTCGTGTCGACGGTCGTGCTCGCGCGACTGCTCGACCCCCAGGACTTCGGCGTCGCCGCCTACGCCCTCACCTTGATCGCGATGTTCGGCGCGGTGCCGGCGCTGGGCCTCGGCCCCGCCTTGATCTACCACGCTGAGGACGAGCGCTGCACCTCCACGGGATTCTGGCTGGGGCTGGTCGGCTCGCTCGCGGCCCTCGCGCTGGTGTGGGTGCTCGCGCCCGGGGCCGAGTGGATCTTCGGCGATCCGCGCGCGGTGGGCGTGACGCGCGGCATGGCGCTGCTGTTCCCGATCGAGGCACTGTCGAACGTCCACCAGACGCTGATGCGCCGTCGGCTGGCGTTCCGGCGCAGCATGGCGCCAGAGCTCACCCGTTCCCTGGTGAAGGGAGTGCTCTCGATCGGTCTCGCCTTCGCCGGCTTCGGCGCCTGGGCGCTGATCGGCGGCTCCCTGGGAGGCGCGCTCGCGGCGGTTCCCGTCTACTGGGGCGTGCTGCGCTGGCGACCGGCGCTGCTCTTCGACCGCGCGGCGGCCGCCGAGCTGCTGCGCTTCGGTGGACACGTCGTCGCCGTGAACAGCCTCGGCGCGGCGGTGCGCAACCTCGACTACCTGATCGTCGGAAGGGTGCTCGGCGCGATCGCGCTCGGTGTCTACACGCTCGCCTTCCGTCTGCCGGACCTGCTGATCCGCAACCTGGTCGCGGTGCTCGGCCAGGTGCTGCTGCCGGTCTACTCGCGGCTCCGGGAAGAGCGTGCCGCAGTGGCACCCGCCTTCCTGACGACGACGGCCTACGTCGTCGCGTTGACGGCTCCCCTCGCGATCGGTCTCGCCGCGCTTGCCGAGCCGATCGTGCTGACCGTGTTCTCCGAGAAGTGGCGCGACGTCGTACCGGTGGTGCTGCCGATCTGCCTGTACGCGCTCTTCGTCTCGATCTCCTACAACATCGGCGATCTGTACAAGGCCCTCGGGCGTCCCGACGTGCTCACCCGCCTCGGTCTGCTGCGGCTGGCGATCGCCGCCCCCGCCCTCTACGGCGCTGCCACGCTGGTGGGGAGCGCGGCAGCGGTCGGCTGGGCGCAGGCCGTCGTCGCCGCCACGACGACGGTGATCGAGCTGGCGGTCGCGCGGACGCTGTTCCAGCTGCCCGTCGCCGCGGCGCTCGGGCGACTGGTTCCAGTCGCCGCCGCGTGCGGCGCGATGGCCCTGGCCCTCGCCCTGGCGAGCGCTCCCCTCGCCGCCGCTCCGCCGGCGCTGGCGGTCGCGGTCGGGATCCCGCTGGGCGCACTGGTCTACCTGGCCTCGCTCCGGCTGCTGGCGCCCGAGTTCGTCGCCGCGGCGATCGACGCGCTCCGCGGCGCTCTCGACCGGAGGCGACCGGCCTGGCGCCCGGTCGAGACGTCGTGAAGGTCGCCTACCTCGTCTCGCGCTTCCCCAAGGTCTCGGAGACCTTCATCCTCGACGAGATCCTGGCGCTCGAACGGCGCGGGTTCGAGGTCGAGCTGTTCGCCTTCGTGCGCGAGCGCAGTGCGACGGCGCACCCGGAGGCCGAGCAGCTCACCGCCCGCTGCCGGGTGGCCTCGCGTCTCTCGCCCGCGCTCTGGATCGCGCCGCTCTTCTGGCTGGTGCGGGCGCCGCGCGCCTCCCTCGCGATCTGGACGCAGGTGCTGTGGGCGAACCGGCGGTCGGCCCGGCTCGGGGCGAGGGCGCTCGCCGTGCTCTGGCTCTCCAGCGCCTACGCGCTGGCGATCCTGCGCGGCGGCGCCCACCACATCCACGCCCATTGGGCCACCCACCCCGCCCTGGGAGCATGGGTGATCCATCGCCTCACGGGTCTCTCCTACAGCTTCACCGCCCACGCCGACGACCTGTTCGTGCAGCAGAACCTGCTCGCGGAGAAGGCGCACGCCGCCTCTTTCGTGGTCACGATCTCCGAGTACAACCGCCGCTTCCTCGCCGCCCACTGCGGGCAGCCGACACCGCGCATCGAGGTGGTGCGCTGCGGGGTCCGCACCGACACCTTCTCGCCACCGGGACCGGCGCCCGGCTCGCCCTTCCGCGTGCTGTGCATCGCGCGCCTGGAGGCGAAGAAGGGACAGGCGACGCTGATCGAGGCCTGCGCCGAGCTGGTCCGGCGCGGGGTCGACGTCCGCTGCGATCTGATCGGCGATGGCACCGACCGGGATCGGCTCGCGGCGCTCGCCGCGGAGCGCGGGCTCGCCGATCGGGTGCGCCTGCTCGGCCCTCAGCCGAGGGAGCGCGTCCGCGCGCACCTGGCCCGGGCCTGCGCCGTCGCCCTGCCCAGCTCCGTCAGGCCGAACGGGCGTCGCGACGGCATCCCCGTCGCCCTGATGGAGGCGATGGCGATGGAGCGGCCGGTGGTCTCGACGCCGGTATCGGGGATCCCCGAGCTCGTGGTGAACGAGGAGAGCGGTCTGCTCGTCGCTCCGGGCGATCCCCAGGCCCTCGCCGACGCCCTGGCTCGCCTGGCCGCCGATCCCGGGCTCGGCCGTCGCCTCGGGGCGGCCGGACGGCGGCGCGTCGTGGCGGAGTTCGATCTGGAGCGCAACGTCGATCGCCTGGCCCGCCTGTTCGGCGCGCTCGCCGGGGCCCCTGCGCCCGTCCTCCGGGACGTGCGCGTGGCCGGCCACGCGCCGCGCGAGGCGTCGGGATGATCGGGCTGCTCGCCGCGCTGTTCTGGGCCTCCGCCGCGCTGCTCGTCTACGCGGTCGCGGGCTTCCCGCTGCTGCTCGCCGTGCGCTCGCTCCGCCCGCGTCCGGCCCCGCGCGAGAGCGGCGACCTGCCCCGCGTGAGCTACGTGATCGTGGCCCACAACGAGATCGACGTCGTCGACGCGAAGTTCGCGAACACGGCCGCCCTCGACTATCCGCCCGATCGGCTCGAGGTGGTGTTCGCCTCGGACGGCTCCGACGACGGCACCGACGAGCGCGTGGAAGCGCTGTGTGCCGCGGCACCCGACGCCATCCCCTGGCAGAGGCTCTCGCTGCCGCGTCTGGGCAAGAACGCGGCGCTGAACCAGGCCGTCGCGGCGGCCCGCGGCGAGGTGCTGGTCTTCAGCGACGCCGACAGCATGTTGGCTCCCGACGCGATCCGGCGGCTCGTCGCGCCGCTCACCGACCCCACGGTCGGCGCGGTCGGCGGCGACTTCCGCTACGCGGGCCGGGGCGGCGAGGGCGAGCGCGCCTACTGGAGCTTCGACCGCCTGTGGAAGCGCCTCGCCTGCCGAGCCGGGAGCATGACCTCCGCCACGGGCCAGATCTATGCGATTCGCGCCGAGTACGTCGATCCGGTGCCCGACGGCGTCACCGACGACTTCTTCGTCTCGACCGGGGCGATCGCCGCGGGCTGCCGGCTGTGGTTCGCCGAGGACGCCGTCGCGACCGGACCGGTGGCCGCGAGCGCCGACGCCGAGCTGCGGCGCAAGGTCCGGGTGATCGGGCGCGGCCTGGCGAGCGTGTGGGCCCGCCGCGCCCTGCTCGATCCGCGCCGCACCGGCTTCTACGCCCTCCAGCTCGCGAGCCACAAGCTGCTGCGCCGGACGCTGGGTGTGCCCCTCTGCGCCCTGTTCGCGAGCGCTCTGGCGCTGTGCGCGACCCACTCCTTCTACGCCGGCGCCGCGGCGGCCCAGGCGGCCTTCCACGGTGCGGCCGCATTCGGCTGGGCGGCGCGCGGCACGCGCCTGGGACGCCTGCGCCCGCTCGCCCTGCCCCTCTACGCCGACCTGGTCCTGCTCGCCGGTGTGCTCGCGCTGCGCGACCTCGCCCGCGGACGGCGGCACCGCGACTGGGTGCCCGAGCGCGCAGGCCGCCTGCCGGCGATCTCCGCCGAGGAGCGCGGATGAGCACGCTGGCTGCCGCCTTCGCCTTCGCCTTCATGCTGCTCGGCGCCGCGGCCTGTGCGTTCTGGCCGACCTGGGTCGCGCCCTACTTCGTGTTCCTGCTCTACGCGCGGATCCCCGACTCGCTGCGCGGCGAGTACGGAATTCCGTCCTTCTTCATGTTCCTCGCTCCGGCCCTGATCGGGCTGGCGATCTACCGTGTCGTGTTCCGGCGCGAACGGATCGGCCGCGGCTGGAAGACCGCTCTCTGGTGGATGTGCGCCTGGGGTGCCGTCGGGCTCGCCTCCCTGCTCTACGCCTTCGACACGACCCGCACGCTCGAAGCGCTGCTCGACTACGCCGACGCCCTGCTGATCGTGCTGATCCTGACGCTGTTCCTGAACCGCCGCGAGCAGATCGCGCAGGTGAGCTGGGCGCTGATCGGCGCGGGCACCTTCCTGGGCCTCCTCACCCTCCACCAGAAGGTCACCGGAGACTTCGCCTCCACCTACGCGGGCTTCGCGCACGTCGAGATGCGGGGCATCCTCGAAGACACCGAGGGCTTTCGCAGCGCCGGCCCGGTATCGGCCAACTACTTCGCGCTGATCCTCGTGCCGCTCGTCCCGCTGGCCCTCGACCGGCTGCTCCGCGATCCGAGCCGCCGGCTGCGCGCAGCGGCATTCGCCGCGTTGATCGTGATCGTCGGGGCGATCGCCTGCACCTACTCCCGGGGCGGCTTCCTGACCCTGGGGTTCGTCACGCTGCTCACGCTGCTCACGATGCCGCGCTGGCCCCGCGTGCTGCTCGCCTTCGCGCCCGTCGCCGCCCTGCTGCTGATCGCGATGCCCCAGGACTACGCGGCGCGCATGTCCACCTTCGGGCAGGTGTGGGACGGCCTGCTCGGCCGCCACGTCGAGGACGGGGCGATCCGCGGCCGGCTCTCGGAGCTCCGCTCCGCGGCGCAGATGTTCAGCGACCATCCCTGGGTGGGCGTCGGAACCGGCAACTTCGAGACGCACTACACGCAATACGCCAGCGAGATCGCGCTCGACGCCCGGCGCGAGGAGCGCCAGGCCCACAGCCTCTACCTCGAGGTGGCGGCGGAGAACGGAGTGCTCGGCCTGGTCGTCTTCGGGGGGCTGCTCGCCTACGCCCTGCTCGGCATCCAGCGCGCGCGGGAAGGCTTCCGCTGCGAGGGAGAGGCCGATCTCGTGCACCGGACCACCGCCTTCGGGATCGGATTTGCCGGCTACCTGCTGGGGTCGCTGTTCCTCCACCTCTCCTATCCTCGCTTCTTCTGGGTCTGGGTCGGCCTCGCCTTCGCCGTGCGCGCCGTGGCCCCGGCGCCGGCACCGGCGCGAGCCACCCAGCGCGAGCAGATCGAGCCGGGCGAGCAGGCCTGGGCATGAGAGAATCGGGAGCACGCGGAGGGACCGCATGCGCGTAGCGCAGCTGATCGATCGGGTTCACACGAGCGGCGGGGCCGAGCGCCTGCAGCGCACCTTCGCCGAGACGCTGGATCCGCTGCGGGTCGAGCTCTCCGTGGTGACGCTGCGCCCGGACCAGCCCGAGGTCGTGGCCTGGCTCCGCGACCACGGCGTCCGCGTCGTGAGCTTCCCCGCTCGCCGCTTCGGCGACCTCGCCCGCGCCCGGGCCCTGCTGCGCTTCCTGCGCCGGGAGCGCTTCGACCTGATCCACACGCACCTGGTGCGGTCGACGGTGCTGGGCGGAGTCCTCGGGCGCCTCACCGGGACGCCCGTCGTGACCACGCTCCACAACACCGAGCACAACCACAAGGTTGGCCGCGCGCTGCGCCTGGGCGAACGCTGGGTGCTGCGCAACGCGGTGGACCATGTGATCGCGGTCGGCTGGGAGACGGCGCGCGCCCACGGTGACTCGCTCGGCTCGCGCTCGATCGAGGTGATTCCCAACGCCGTCACGGGCACCCCGGAGCTCTCCCCCGCCGAGCGCGAGAGCGTGCGCGTCGAGCTGGGCGTGCCCGTCGGCGCGCCGCTCGTGCTGGCGGTCGGCCGGCTCGTGGCGCAGAAGGCGTTCTCCGATCTCCTGTGCGCCTTCGCCGCCCTGCCGGCGAGCGGCCGGACACCCCAGCTGCGGATCGCGGGGCGTGGCCATCTGGAGCGCGCGCTCGCCCACGAGATCGCTGAACGCGGGCTCGCCGACCGGGTCGCGCTGCTCGGGGTGCGCAGCGACGTCGCGCGTCTGATGGGGGCGGCCGACGTGTACGTGAGCTCCTCGCACTGGGAGGGGATGCCGGTCGCGATGCTCGAGGCGATGTCCAGCGGCCTGCCGGTGGTGGCGACCGACGTGGGCGACGTCGCCCGCGTGCTCGGCGAGGAGTGCGGCGTCCTGGTGCCGGCGCGCGACCCCGCCGCGCTGGCGCGCGCGCTCGACGAGCTGCTGGGCGACCCCGCGCGCCGCGAGCGCCTCGGCGCGGCCGGCCGCATCCGCGCCCGGAGCCACTTCGGAGCCGAGGCCTGGGCCGAGCGACACATGGCGCTGTATGCGTCGCTGCGCCGCCCCACGCAGCCGACGCTGCGCGCCCGCGAGGAGCCGCATTGCGCGTCCTGATGCCCATCCTCGAATATCACCCGATCACGGGTGGCGCCCAGCGCCAGCTCGCCGCGCTGGCGCCGCACCTGGCCGCCGCCGGGGTCCAGCTGGAGGTGTGGACGCGCGCCGTGCCCGGGCTTCCCGCCTTCGAGACCGTGTCGGGAGTCGCCGTGCGCCGGCTCGGCCGCGCGGGTGCGGGTGCGGCCGCCAGCTTCCTCGCCGCGGCCGCGGCGCGCCTGCCCCGGACGCGGCCGGACCTCGTCCACGCCTACAGCCTGTTCTCCCCCGCCGCGGTCGCGCTGCTCGCGAAGCGCGCGCTCGGGGTGCCGATCGCGGTCAAGGTGCTGCGCGGCGGCGCCCTCGGCGATCTGGAGCGCCTGCGCCGCAAGCGCCTGGGCAGGAGCCGGGCCGCCGCGCTGGCCCGCCACGTGGACTGCTTCGTCACCATCAGCGACGAGATCGACGCCGAGCTCGCGCAGCTCGGCGTGCCGCCCGAGCGCCGCCGCTTCGTGCCCAACGGCGTGGACACCGAGCGCTTCCGGCCCGCCGACGCTCCCGCGCGCGCGGCGCTGCGGGCCCAGCTCGGCCTGCCCGAGGGACCGCTCGCCGTCTACTGCGGGCGCCTGGTTCCCGAGAAGCGGGTCGACGCGCTGCTGGCGGCCTGGCGGCGGGTCTGCCGCTCCCACCCCGACGCGCACCTGCTCGTGCTCGGAGACGGGCCGGACGCGCGCTCCCTGCGCACGGCCGCCGGCCCGCGGGTCGTCTTCCGGGGCGACGTCTCCGAGGTCGCGCCCCATCTGCGCGCCGCCGATCTGTTCGTGCTGCCCTCCCGCACCGAGGGCCTTTCGAACGCCCTGCTCGAGGCGATGGCCAGCGGGCTGGCCGTGGTGGCGACCGAGGTGGGGGGAGCCCGCGAGGTGCTGGGGGAGGGAGCGTGCGGTCGGCTCGTCCCAGCCGGCGATGGCGACGCCCTGGCGCTTGCGCTGGACTCCCTGCTCGCAGACGGCGCCGCTCGCGAGCGCCTGGGCCGCGCCGCGCGCGAGCGGGCCCGGGACGCCTACGCGCTCTCGGAGACGGCCGCCTCGCTGGTGTCCCTCTACCACGAACTCACCGCGGCTCCCCGCCGCGGCGCCACCCGAACCCTCGTGACGAGCACCGGGCCCCATCCCGCGCGCAGGAGCTGCCATGGCTGAATCCACGGAATCCCCCCGATCCCTCGCCGCGACCGTGCGCGGCGAGATCTCCCGCGCGCTCGAGCTCGACCGCCACGCCGAGGTCGAGCGCGGCGAGGATGCGGAGAAGGCCCCGACGCCCGAGGGTCCTGTGACCCTGAGGTCCCCGCGCGTCGCGATGGGCGCGAGCCTGCCCGTGCGGCCGATCGACACGATCCGCACGATCGCCCGCGATGCCTTCGCGTTGATCCGACGCCAGGCCCGCCTGTTCGGCCTGGTGTTCGGCGCCACCGCCCTGGTGCTCGGCCTCGCGATCTTCCTCCAGACCCCGAAGTTCGAGTCCACCGCCCTGATGCTGGTGAAGGTCGGACGCGAGCAGATCTACACGCCGGAGGTGGGCGACCAGAAGTCGGTGTCCTCGCGCGACAAGCAGACCGTGATCAACTCCGAGCTGGCGATCGTCCGCAGCGAGCCGGTGGTGACCGGCGTCGTCGAGTCGGTCGGCCTGGCACGGCTCTACCCGGATCTGGCCGAGACCCTGAACGAGATCCCGGCCGATGCGCCCGAACGCGACGCCCAGGAGGCGATGCTCGAGTCGGTCGCCGCCGAGCGCTTCCGACAGAATCTCGTCGTCCTGGCACTGCCCGACGCCGACGTGATCCAGGTCAGCTACCGCCATCCCGAGGCCCCCGTGGCCCAGGCCGCCGTCGACGCGGTGATCGACGAGTTCACCGACGCCCACCTGAACGCCTTCGGGGAGCCCGAGGTCGTGCGCTTCCTCGAGCAGCAGGTCGCGGCCTACCGGAAGAGCCTGGAGGCCGAGGAGGAGTCGCTGCGCAACTTCGAGGTGGAGCATCCGGTGTTCGCGCTCGAACAGCCCCAGGCGATGCTCGCCCAGCGGATGGAGGAGCTGCGCGGCCAGATCGAGTCGATCGACGCGCAGATCAACGCGGCCCGCATGAGCGTGGTGCGGGAGAACAGCGCCGTGTCCGAGGCCCAGCGAGAGCGCCTCGCCCTGGAGATGGAGGCTTCGCGCTTCAAGGGGCACCTGCGCGAAGACGCGGACCGCAGACTCGGCGTGGTGAAGCAGTTCATCTCCAGCCGGAAGGCCGAGGTGGACCAGCAGGTGGGCCGGCTCCAGACACGCCGCGCCGCGCTCCAGGAGGAGCTCGACGGCTACGACGCGGAGCGGGTCCAGCTCCCCGAGCTCTCGGCGCAGCACCGTCAGCTGGTGCGCGAGCGCGACGCCCGCGAGGAGCAGTACGCCACCTACGAGAAGCGGCTGCGCGACGCGCGCCTGTCCCACGAGATGGACGCCGAGCGGATCGCGAGCATCAGCGTGATCCAGCACGCCACCCTCGCCCCGGCTCCGATCTGGCCGCTGCCTCCCACGCTCGGCATCCCGGTGGTGCTGGTCCTGGCGACCCTGGTCGCGGGTCTCGCCGTCACCCTCGTCGACACCTACGGGTGGATGCCGGGCCGGCGGCGGCTCGCCGGCGACGGCGGCTTCCGCAAGCTGGCGGCCCTGGCGGGTCGGTGAGCGCGGGGCCCGACACGAGACGGCCGACCGTGCCGCGGGTGCGCACGCGCGTCGGCTTCGTCCGGATCGGACCGCATCCGATCCCCAATCGCCTGCTCGCGTCGGAGCTGGCGGGGCGACCGGGACTCCAGCTGGCGGTGCTCGATCTCGAGGCGCTCGTGCGCCGCGACGCGCGCGCGATGGCCACCAACACCGCCGTCACCCTCGCCGAGCACGGCCACCATCTGGTTCGGGGCCGGCTGCGCCGGTGGCAGGCGTTCTTCACCACCACCTGGATCTTCCGCCGGATGAGCGAGATCGCGCGCGAGTGGATCCAGGCGAACGACTTCGACTGGACGATGCAGATCCAGTCGCTCTTCGACGCCCGGGTCCCCGGCATTCCGCACTTCGTGTTCACCGACCACACGCACCTCGCGAACCTGAGCTATCCCGACTTCGACCGGCGCACGCTTCGCTCGTCCCGCTGGCTCGCCCTCGAGCGCGAGCTCTACCACGAGGCCGCCGCCGTGCTGACGCGCAGCCGCCACGTCTCGCGCTCGCTGATCGAGGACTACGCCTGCGACGAGCGGCGCGTGGTGTGCGTCGGCTCGGGCGCGAACGTCGACCTGCCCGAGGGCTCCGAGCCGCTGCCCGACCGCCGCGCGAAGAACGTGCTCTTCGTGGGCGTCGACTGGACGCGCAAGGGCGGCCCCGACCTCATCGCGGCCTTCGACAGGATCCGCGACCACCACCCCGACGCGACTCTCACCATCGTCGGCTGTCGTCCACCGGTGGAGGGCCCGGGCATCCGGGTGCTGGGCCGACTCCCGGTCGAGGTGCTGCCTGCGCTCTACCGGGACGCCTCCGTCTTCTGCCTGCCCACCCATCGCGAGCCCTTCGGCGTGGCCTTCGTCGAGGCGATGCACCACGCGCTGCCGGTGGTGGCGACCCGGATCGGAGCGGTCCCGGACCTGATCGTCCACGGCGAGAGCGGGTTCGTAGTTCCGGTAGGCGACGTCGCGGGCCTGGCGAACCACCTCGACCGCCTGCTCGGCGACCCCGACCTGCGCCGGCGGATGGGCGAGGCCGGGGCTCGCCACGCCCGGGCCCGCTACACCTGGAGCGCCGCCGCCGACCGGATCCTCTCCGCGGTCGAACGTGTCACCGCGGCGCCGGACTCCACCACCCCTCACGAGAGCGAATCCCTCGTCTCTGCCGAATCCCGTGCCGATCGGGCGGCGATCGCGAGCTAGCGACCGCCGGCCCCGCTGGAGCTGCCCACCATGCCGACCCACTCCCGCACCGTGCTGATCGGGCTCGACGCCGCCGACGGGGACCTGCTCTTCGAGTGGTGCGACCAGGGACTGCTCCCGAACCTGGCCGACCTGCGCGCCCGCGGCGCCTGGGGGACGGCCCTCGCCCCGCCCGGCTTCGGCAGCGGCGCGATCTGGCCGAGCTTCGCGACCGGTGTCTCGCCCGCGAAGCACGGGCGCTACTTCTACCGCCAGGTCGGCTCCGGCCGCTATGCGGCCCAGCGCTTCGAACCCGACCAGTTCCGGGCCGCTACCCTGTGGGACACCCTCTCCCGCTCGGGCCAGCGGGTGGCGGTGTTCGACGTGCCGAAGGCGGGGATCGAGGAGAACCTGAACGGCATCCAGGCGGTGGACTGGATCGTCCACGGACCGGTCTACAAGCGCCTGGTCACCTGGCCGCCCGAGCTCGGCGCCGAGTTGGTGGAGCGCTTCGGCACCGACCCGCTGCCCAAGTGCGACCAGCCCGGTGGCCGCAACGCCGACGAGCACGCGTCCCTGCGCGACCAGCTGGTCGCCCGCGTGCGCCAGCGCGAGGACTGCACCGTCCACTATCTCCAGCAGGAGCCCTGGGACCTGTTCGTCACCGTCTTCGCCGAGCCCCACTGCGTGGGGCACCAGTGCTGGCACATCCGGGACCCGAAGCACCCGATGCACGACGCCGAGGCCGCCGCCCGACTCGGCGACCCGTTGCGCGACGTGTACGCCGCGATCGACGCCGCCATCGGGCGGATCGCCGCGGTGGCCGGCCCCGAAGTCGACCTGATCGTCTTCTCGGGAACCGGCATGGGTCCGAACTACACCGGCAACTTCCTGCTCGACGAGATGCTGCGCCGGCTCGAGGGCCGCCGACCCACCCGCAGCCTGGCCGGGCTCACGGCCGTCAAGCACGCCGTGAAGGCGCGCGTGCCCCGGGAGCTGCGCAAGCGCTGGAACCAGACCGTGCGCCGCGTCGAGGAGGCCGCGGCCCGCGGCGATCGCGAGCAGCGCCGCTGCTTCGCAGTGCCGCACAACGACATCGCCGGCGCCATCCGGGTCAACCTCGCCGGCCGCGAGGCCCACGGCCACGTGCAGCCGGGCGCCGACTACGACGTCCTGTTCGAGCAGCTGCGCCGCGACCTGCTCCAGGTGAAGAACGTCGACACGGGTGAATCGGTCGTGGAGGACGTGGTCCGCACGGATCGCACCTGCACCGGCGCGCACCTCGCCAACATGCCCGACTTCTTCGTGCTGTGGAGCCGGGAGGCGCCGATCGAGCGCGTCACCTCCCCGAAGATCGGCACTCTCGAGTACGTCCACCGCGGCAACCGCACCGGCGACCACCGGGCCGACAGCGTCTTCTTCGCCGTGGGTCCGGGCGTCGTCCCGGGGCACACCGACCCCGTTTCGATCGTCGACTTCGCGCCCACGATCGCGACGCAGCACGGCGTGACCTTGGAAGACACCGATGGACGGACCATCCCGTCCCTGCTCGGCGAGTCGGGAAGACGCTCCTGAGGGAGCGGGTCGGGACCCACCGGCGCGAAACCCCGCTCGACCCCGATCCGCCACGGTCCGACGCCTCGGCCGAGCGTCGGAGACCATCCCACCATGACGGCTCCGGCGTACAGCTTCCGCGAAGCCGACCCTGTGATCGCCCGCGCTGCACGCGCTGAACTGGGCCGGCGCACGGCTGGCCGCCCGGAATTCGAGGCGCCCTCGCCGACGAGCGAGGCGATCCTCGCTGCGGGCCAGAGGCGCGTGAACACGCGCCTATCGCGGGCGCTACGGCATCTCCCGGGAGTGACACGCGGGCGTTCCCCTTCGCGAGTTGCCTGGCGGAGCCCGCAAGCGCCGACTGCTCTGCTCACAGCTCGAACTCCTCGTGGAGCTCGGGCATCTCCACCCGGGTATCCTTCAGCCGCGACGCAACCGTCGTCATGGCCTCCGGGTCGCCGTGCACCAGGAACGTCGTGGCCGCAGCGGTGCCTTCGTGCCACGCCAGCAGCTCCGCCTGATCGGCGTGGGCCGAGAAACCGTTGATCGTGTGAATGCGGCAGCGCACGGGAATCTCCTCGCCGAAGATGGACACCGTGCGAGCGCCGTCGATGATCTTGCGCGCGAGGGTACCTCGAGCGGCATACCCGACGAAGATCACGCTGCTCTGAGAGCGCCCGAGATGGTGACGCAGGTGATGCCGCACGCGGCCGCCGGTACACATGCCCGACCCGGCCATGATGATGGCGCCCCCGCTGATGCGGTTGAGAGCCATCGACTCCGAGGCCTGCCGCGTGAGCCGCAGAC
>Ga0315553_10002163_pt1 | contig 15899 bp, 11 predicted proteins | sample SalMarSW160140MG_FD_203099 | JGI IMG/M metagenome (GOLD analysis project Ga0315553, IMG submission 203099) | Salt marsh sediment microbial communities from the Plum Island Ecosystem LTER, Massachusetts, United States - Salt Marsh Sediment SW1601-40 ... | reverse complement strand
ACCCACGGCGTGGTCTCCTGGGGTGCGTGTCAATAGTTTCTGCACCCCATACAACCCCGGGAACCACGCCTGGGATTCCTCTCACCACAAACCCGCTGGTGAATACGACGGGTTCAAAGACGCATCAGCGAGAACGATCACGCAATGTCGAGGGGGGCCCATCAAATGCCTAACTCTTCATGCTCCAGGCCGCCCAGTGAATGGCGCGTTACCCGGCGGCAGTTTCAGGGCACACTGGTCAAAAGCGCAGCGGCCGCGTGGGCGGCGCTTGGTGCGGTTGGGTCGTTCGCGTCAATCGCTTCGATCGCTTCACTCGCTACAGCGGACGACGAGAACGCCCCGAGCAACAGGCCATCGCGCCCTGGTCCCTACGTCGATGTTCACACGCATCTCGGCCAGACCTGGAACTCGACCGAGCCGCTTACTGCAGAAGAGTTGTTGCGGTGGATGGATGCGCATGGCGTCGAGCAGGCCGTGGTGTTGCCGCTGGTGTCGCCGGAGTCGTCGAGTTATCCGATTACCACCGACTTCGTGCTGCGGGAGACGGCGCCGCACCCCGATCGGCTGATTCCATTCTGCTCGATCGACCCTCGCACCAGTTTCGGCGGCGGACACAAGGGGCTGGTCGACATGTTGCGACGATACGTCGACGCAGGGGCGCGCGGATTCGGCGAGCACAAATGCGGCATCGAAATCGACGACCCGCGCAACTTGCGTCTGTATGCCGCGTGCAACGAGCTGAAGCTGCCGCTGCTGTTCCACCTCGACAATGAGCGGAACATGGACAAGCCCGGTTTGCCCGGTCTGGCCCGCGCGCTCAAGGAGGCGCCCGACTGCACGTTCATCGGCCATGGGCCGGGTTGGTGGGCGTCGATCTCGGGCGACGCGCAGCAGGCCGACCTGGGCGGTTACCCGAAGGGGCCGGTCGCCGAAGGGGGAGCGATCGACAAGCTGATGGACCAATTCCCCAGCCTGCGAGGCGACCTGTCGGCCGGCAGCGGGGCCAATGCCATCAGCCGCGACCTGGAATTCGGCCGCAAATTCCTCATCCGCCGCGCCGACCGACTGATGTTCGGCACCGACTTTTTAGCCCCCGGCCAGGCAGTGCCGCAATTCGACCTGTTCGAGGAAACGATCGAGCTGCCGGAGGAAGTGGCGGGGAAGATCTTTCGCGGGAATGCGAGGAAGTTGCTGGGGCTCGATGTGGGATGAGCCACCGCATGGTGAATGTCGAATGACGAATGTGCCGAATGACGAAGCCCGAAGTGCCGTTTGTTTTCGCGAACGTGCGAGTGGGATCGCCGGTCAACGAGAAATTGGCCATTCTCCATCGAATCGCGGCAGTTCCCCTTAACGCGGTACGGGTTTTACAACGAAGCCCAGGGTCAGCGGCGTAGCCGCGCCACCCTGGGTCAGCAGCCACCACAACCCGATGCACCCTGTAGGGGTGCTACAACTCCGCGAAACCCATTTCTCTCGAGCGCAATGGTTTTGTGCGACCCCGTTGGGGTCGGGTAATGGAATGGGATCACCTGACCCAGGGTGCGCTCCCTCTGGTCGCGACCCTGGGCTTTGTTGTCGATCCCCTTCGGGGAAATGATGACACCCCGATCCATTCGTTCTGACCCGGCTGCAATTTGCCCTTTCTCGCCACCACCAGCGGCGTATACTTACAGAGTCTCGCTCCGTTTCGTCCTTTCGTCCTTTCGCGATGAATCGAACGAATCGGCCAGCAAGCGCGAAATGGCGAAAACGCGAAAGCCTTGGCCCGCTCCGACTGAAAACTGAACACCGAATACTGAAAACTCCCCGAAGGGATTCCTCTCATGGACAGCGAACTGCGCAGCCGCGCCGAAGCGATTCAGCACCGTCTCCTCCAGCTTCGAGACAGTCTTTGACTACGATTCCAAAAAGGCTGAAATCGCGAAAATCGACGAGCGAATGGCCGCGCCCGACTTCTGGGGCAATCAGGAAAAGGCCCGACAGACCGTCGCCGAGCTGAAATCGCAGCGGGCCGTCGTGGTGCCGCTGGAAGAGTCGCTGCGGGCGGCCGACGATCTTACGGCCCTCATCGAGATGGCCGAGGAGGACGACTCGCTCGACGGCGAGTTGCGCGGCGAAATCGAGCGGCTGGAAGACACCATTCAGGCGCTCGAGCTCAAGTCGCTCCTCTCCGGACCATTCGACCAGCGGGGCGCGATCGTCACCATTCACGCCCGTGACGGCGGCACCGACGCCAACGACTGGGCCGAGATGCTGCTGCGGATGTACACGCAGTGGGCCCAGCAGCACGAGTACGACGTCGAGCTGTTGGACCGCAACGACAACCCCGAGGCCGGCATTCAGAGTGCGGCGATCGCCGTGCGAGGACCCAGTGCGTACGGCTATCTCAAGGGGGAGACGGGCATCCACCGGCTGGTGCGGATCAGCCCGTTCAACGCCGAAGGCAAACGGCAGACGAGCTTCGCGGCGGTCGACGTTTCGCCCGAGCTGCCCGACAGCGTCGCGGTGGAGATCGACGAGAGCGACGTGCGGGAGGACGTGTTTCGAGCCAGCGGCGCCGGCGGGCAGCACGTGAACAAGACCAGCAGCGCCATCCGCCTGTCGCACGAGCCGACCGGCATCGTGGTGCAATGCCAGAACGAGCGGAGCCAGCATAAGAATCGGGCCACCGCGTGGAAGATGCTGCGGGCCCGCATCGCCCGGCTGGAAGAGGAGAAGCGCGAGGCCCAGCAGGAGCAAAAGTACCGGCAGCAGGCGCGGGTGGGGTTCGGCTCGCAGATTCGCAACTACTTTTTGCACCCCGACCAGCGAGTGAAGGACGTGCGGACCGGGCAATCGGCGACCGACTTTCACGGCGTGCTGGACGGCGACATTCAGGACTTTTTGGATGCGTACCTGCGGTGGCGGGTGGGGCGAGCGGCGACAGAGTAGTGCAGAGTATGGAATGCAGAGTGCAGAATACAGAGCGCCATCTTCAGAGTTGGTCCGTGTTCCGACCTCCGATTTCCTCATTCTGCACTCTTTACTCTGCACTCCGCATTCGAACTTCGCTTACCGCTTTGCCCCGCTGACGTCGCGCGTCCAGTGACTAAACACCGTCCCGTCGTTCTCGATGCTCTCGATTCTCGCGGTCGTGGGCTGCGCGTCACGTTTGTGTGGTGCCGCGATCGCTGGGCGCACACGATCGCGGTTGTTGGGCCAGAGCGCGTCGGTCCGATGTTGGCATCGGAGGAAGGGAGCGACCAGGACGAGTGGCCGCCGAGTCCGCCGCTGCAACAATTGCACGTGGAAGATCGCGCCGGGGGCGGACGAGTGGCGCTGTTGGTGGGCATGGCGGGTCAGAGTCACTGGTCGCTTAGCGTCGAGGCGCTGCCGGCGTTGCGGCAGCTTGTGTTCGACGCAGCATGCCGGTTGGGCGGTTCAGCCGATTCGCGGAGCGGCAGACTCGGCAGCGGCTATCGAGCTATGATCTTCCCGGCAACCGATGCTCAGGGCGTCGTGCGGCTGTCGGCCTACGGCCAGAGCTGTCTCGTCGCGTGTGAACCGGCCGGCGAGTGCCTGGCGGGCAAAGTGTCCGTCAGCGCCGAGGGACTGACGATTGTGGCGCCGCCGGACAACACGGAGACCAGGTCCACGCCGAATCGTCGCTGGCGATACCGCGTAACACTGGCGGAATAGCGGGTAGGTGACGCGGGGACACCCAGACGCGGGGAGCTTGTCAGTTGTCCGTGGCCCGTTGTCAGTCGTTGCCGTTGTTGGTCGCCGCCCTTTCGCTGGGCCTCATTGGTCATTGGGATTTGGGATTTGGTCATTGTTTTTGATTTGTGTTTTGGGATTTGGAGGTTGCCGCGCCAAAGGCGGCCTTGACGGCCTTGATTGAACCTGCGGCCGCAGCCACAATATCGCGATTGTCGAGGTCTACCGTTCGGCTCTTGAGGCACGTCGCCCGCCATGGTGTTTGAGCACATCGAAAAGCTGAAGCACGAGTACACCGACAAGTACGTCATCGTCGACGAAACGCGCCCCGAGCTGCGCCGCTTCAAGGGGCTCACCGGCACGGTGCGAACGGTGAACATGTCGGGCCGGGCGCTGGTAGAGTTCGACGGGCACGCCAACATCGGTTGGTACGACATCGATGTCGATTTTCTGAAAGTGATCGACGTGCCGCTCCCCAAGCCCGAGGCGGCCCGCAAGGCGCCGGAGAAGGCCGAGACGCCGGCCAAGGCAGCACCCGCCAAAAAGGAAGCGGCCAAACCGGCGGGCGCGAAACCCGCGGGGGCGGCGGCCAAGATGTCGGTCGAAGAAATGCTCGCGGCCGCGCGCGGCGGAAAGAAAGCGCCTGCGGAGCGCGAAACCGCAAGCGATGCGGCGGCTATGGAGAGAGGCGCCCCGACGAAAGCGGCAGAGTCGCCGAAAGCGGCGACGGGCGAGAAACCGGCGCCGGTTGCCAAGAAGCCGGCCGCGAAGATGTCGGTCGAGGAAATGCTCGCCGCGGCGCGGGGGGAGAAGAAGGCGCCCGCGGCGGGGAAGCCGGCGCCTAAGAAGGAATCGCCCGAAGCAGCAAGCGAGACCGCTGGCGCTGAGGAGCGCGAAACCGCAAGCGAGCCGGCAGCCGTGGGGGAAAGCGCCGCACCCATAGCGGAGGAGAAGACCGAGAAAGCGCCCGCCAAAGCGGCCGAAGCGCCGAAGGCAGACAAGGGCGCGCTACCCACCGACGCCGCTGACATCATCGCCATGTGCCGCCAGCAGGATGCGAAGAAATAGGAGGCGGGAGAGCGGAGAGCCGAAGGCGGTGGATGTCGGTTGTCCGTGGTCCGTTGTCAGTTGCCGTGTCGTTGATAGCGCTGGGAGGGCGCGGTAAACCGGAACCAATATCATGTCGCACATTCAGAAATCGTCGCTAGTCGCCGCGATCGTGTTCCTCGTGTTATCGGCCGCTTTGACGTGCGCCTCGGCCGAAGATGAACCCGTGTTCTCCGGTCCGCAGGTGGGCGAAAAACTTCCCGGCTTCGAGGTCCGCGGCGTATTGGGCGACGTCGAGGGAAAGAACATCGACCTGGTCAAGCAGGCCGACGGCAAACCGCTGGCAATCATCTTCGTGCACGAGGTGACCCGCCCCTCGATCGGCATTACCCGCTTAATCATGGACTACGCCGCCAAGCGCGAGCGTGATGGTCTGACCGCCGGCGTCGTCTTTCTCACCGACGACGCCACCAGTGTCGAAGCGTGGGTGAAGCGGGCCGCCCACGCTCTGCCGACCCGAGTGCCGCTGGGTATTTCGCTCGACGGGCGCGAAGGGCCGGGTGCGCTGGGCCTGAATCGCGGCGTTACGCTCACCGTGCTGGTGGCGAAGGAGAATAAAGTCACGGCCAACTTCGCCCTGGTGCAGCCGAGCATTGAGATCGACGCGGAAAAGATCGCCGGCGCAATCGTCGACGTATTGGGCGGCGGCGAGAAGCCGACATTGGCCCAGCTCGGCGTCGCGCGGCCGAAGGGCGAGAGCGTGGTGAACCTACGGCCCGTTCTCGCGCCCCTCATCCAGAAAACGGCCACTCCCGAGGATGTCGATCGCGCGGCCGCTGCCGTGGAGCGCGCTGTCGCCGACAATCCGGCGGCACAGCGCGAGTTGGGACGCATCGCCCGCACCATCGTGAACTCGGGCAAGCTCGGGAACTACGGCACTCCGCCGGCGCAGGAGTACTTGCGCAAGTGGGCGGAAAAGTACGGCAGCGATCGAAAGTAGGTTAGCCGCGAGGCGCAGCCGAGCGTGTCGCAAAACTTCGCCCGATCCACCCGCGCGACTCTCCGCACAACTCTTTACGCCCGAATCAGCTTCAGTCGCGGCAGTTGTGGAAGCCGATTCTCTTCCGCCACCACGGCGACGACTCTTCCGCCGGACATCACCTGATTGTAGGTGCGCATCCAGGCGACCGCTTCCCGCAGGCTCAGGTCCCGCGCGGCCACCTCTGTGCGCGGCAGTAGAACGATTTCATAACGGTGTGGATGGTTCATGGTGAATACCTCCTGATGTAGGCATGCGCAGCGCTTGGGCGCCGACGCGCGGGCAATAGCGCGCACACGGCGGCCTGGCGATGCAGTGGACGCGCTGGCAAGAATCCGGCTGTTGGCCAGACGACGACTGCGATGAGCAATCGCGGCGAGTATGCGAACCGGCGGGGTTCGCGACCGGCAGCGCCCTGGCTGAAGGGGAACGAACGGGGTCAACGTCTACTGGTGCAGGCCCGACTAGCGGACGGAAGTTCCAAATCGCAAATCACAAAACCCAAATAATGACCAATTCCCTAATCCCAATGACCAATGTCTGCGGCGGGTCGCTGCTCTCGCGCTATGCTGGACGCTAGCACTTGTGCGACGCCACTATAATGTACAAACATACACTATACAAGCTTCTGCCACCCACAAAATGTAGCGGTCGAAGCGACGCCGATTCCCACCGCTAGGGCACCACCGCATGTAGGGCAGTGTGTGATTATCTGGATGCGGTTGGAGAGCGACGTTCCGAGGTTATCGATCCAGAGCCGACTCTTCGCCGATGTGTTGGAAGCTGTTCGACCAATGGGCCGCGACTTGCAGTTGGCCCGCGGCGGCCAGCGCTTTGACGCGGTTGTTGTACCGCCACTCCCAGGACAGGTCGTCGGGTTCCACGGCGTCGTACGGCCCGACGATCTCGCTCAGCACGGTGCTGCGCAAGTGGGGGTGATCGCTGTACAGGTGCGTCGATTCGGGCGCCAGCCGCAGGAAGCGCCCTTCCAGCGGGCGGGCAATCGTGTCGTCCATGCCCCAGGTGTAGCGAACCATCGCCATCGAAGAACCTTCGGCGGCGTGGCGGGCGAGGAACCGTACGCCGTCGGCCAGGTCGAGACGCTCGGTGAGTACCCAGTCGTCCTGCAGCGCGAGAACAAATGGCGCGTCGATTTGCGATAGCGCATAATCGAGATTGCGCCCGGGCCCAGCGCGCCGCGGGTTCCACACGAGCCGCGCGCCGTAGCGAAGGCAAAGCGGTTCCACTCCCGTGCGGGCCGCGCCGTCGCGCTCTGCCGACACGACAATCGGCACGCGCTTGTCCGCCAGCCGTAAGTTTTCGTGCAAACCCTCAAGCGTGCGGCGCAGGTATTCGAGCCGCGCCTCGGTGCGGGCCCAGGTGACGATCGCAACACTCGCCCAGGGCAGGCCCACGCCGAAGCCGCGCGGAATCAGAATCACGGTTGTGCGGAGCGGATTCAAGTCGTCGCGCACGTGGCGCTCCTCGGAAAATGGCCCAAACCACTCACGGACGCGGCCGATGACGCTGTCGGGGCCGGAGTCTTCGGTATCGTCGATGACCCACGCCGTACCGCTGGCCGAGGCGGCGCGCAATACCACCCGTGCCGCGCGGACAGCTCGCATCGCCACATCGCTCGGGCCATCGACAATGACAAGTTCGTACGGCTCGGGGCCAATTAACTCCGTTGCGTGCGCCAAGTCGTACCAACCGTCGTGCATTTCGCATGCCAGGATGCACGATGCATCGAAGCCTGCGTCGGTCGCGACCCGGCGAAAGAATTCGTGGTACTGTCCGCGGCCATCGAGACCGCGAAAGATGGCGCCGCTTTGCCGCGCATACTTCATCAGGATCAGCGACGAGCGGCCCGAGCCGATTTCGAGGATCGAACGCGGACGCAGATCCGCCAATAGCTCGGCCAGGGCGTAGCAGCCGGCAAAGCTCATGGTGCCGCCGCTACCGAACCGGCCGGCGTAGCGCATCGGTACGACCAAGTCATTGGCTTGCATGGTCTTCTGCTCGCGAAATGTCGTCAACACATTGCCGACGGCCAATTTAATCCGTGGCTGCGAAATCCGCCGCCAACACGTCGCACTCCAGGTCGGAGGCGCGGCTCGATTCGCGGCCGCCTTCCATGCCGGCGCCATCGAGGGCCGATCGCACCATCGCCGAAATGTGCCGGGCGATGCGGTCCGGCCGGCCGCATTCGATCAAATAGGCGCGGCCGGCTTCGCGCGACTGGCGGTACTCGTCCCACCGGTCGAGAATGCGCTCGACCACCAGCGCCAGATCGGCGAAGTCGAGACGGCAGGGAGTATAGTGGAGGTTCGCCCGATAGATGTCGGGCCACGTGTCAACGAAATCGCAGTGCGGCTTGACGACGACGCAGCCGGCCAGGATCGCCTCGGCGTCGCGATGGCAGTCGGCTCCCCACCCCCAGGGCGAAACGCAGATTCGCGCACGCCTGAGGTGTTGCCAGAATTCGGCGGTCGAGTGTGGTCGCTCGCTGTGGCAAACGATGCGACAGCCGCCGATGCGCTCGACGGCCGCGACGCACGCGCGACGATGCGCGGTTACTGCGTCGTCGGGATAGTCGACGGTGCCGGCGAAGAACACGTCGATCTCGCGCTGGGCACAAAGATCGAGCGGCTCGGTGCGCAAGGGCGCCAGTCGCTCCAGGGCGCCGTATCCGATGGAGACAAACAGCCGCGCGGTATCAGGTGGCAACTGGGCCGTCGGTCGGTAGAACTCCCGTGGTGAAGCGGCGTCATAGATCGATCGCGGGCGGTAGACATGCGACTTGACGATGCCCAAGGCAGCGCAGTCGGCAAACAGACCTCGCGCATCGTCGAGCACCTGGCAAACATCGGTCACTTCATCGATCAACAGGGGCGAGCCGGCCAAGTTTTCGGCGGCAATGCGGCGGCGGTCGGCCCAGATGATATCGACTCCGCGCCGCTGTTCGAGACACAGCTCGATGCAAGACGCGCGCAGCTCGCGCGACGCCGACAGAATGGCCGCAGAGGTGAGGTTGGGGTGGCCGGCATGGTCGCACTCGGGAAAGAAACCGATTCGCAGTGAGCGCGGCGGACTGACGTGGTAACCGCGCGAAGCGACTGGCGCGATTTCCTTCGCTTGCGGTTTCGCGCCGCGGCATGCCAGGTGCAGCGCCGGCCACAGCGCGTGGCCGTACCAATCGGGCAGGACCTCGGTCGCCAGGTACGATTCCCAACGCGCCGCCATCGACGCGGTGGTGTAGTGCTGCCATGCGATTGTGTAGGCGCGTCGCACGCGCTCGCTCGCGCGTCCGGCGTCAGCGGCGGTGCGAATCGCTTCGGCCCACCCGTCACCGCCGGCCTGCTCGTCGACGAGCCAGCCAAGCTCTCCGTGCAATCGGTGAAAGTGCCGCATCGACTCGTGCGCCGTCGAAACCACCGGGACACCGGCCAGCCACGCCTCGTTGATCGCCAGGCTGTGGGCTTCGCTGCGGCTGGGACTGGCTAACACGTCGGCTGCCGCCAGCCAGTCGCCCAAGTGATCCTGCGGCGACGCGAAACCGACGCGCATGTTGGCGTATCGGGCGGCATCGTCCTTGATGGCGGTCAGCTCGCCGTGGTTCGGCCCGACGATGATCGCCTTGTAATGGTTCGGCAGTGCGGCGATTGCCTCTACCAGCAGCGCCACGTTCTTCTCCTTGGCGATGCGGCCGACGTAGAGCACTATGCGGTCGCCGTCCGAAATCCGCAGAGAGCGGCGCAAAGCGTCGCGGCCGAAACGCGGGGCGATCCGCGCGGGGTCCGCGCCGTTGGGCAGAATTCGAACATGGGGGCGGTACCGTTCGGGCACCACAGCCAGACAGGCGAGATTCACCGCCGTGATGTAATTCGCTCGCGAGCACGCCTCGGCCGCGAATCGGCGGTTGTGTTCGCTCTCGGCGTCGGCGCAGTGAATCACCTCGACCAACGGTACATCGAGGCTTTCGACATAGCGGTCGGCCTCAGCACAGCCCCAAGTGAGCACGACGTCGGCCTCGGCCAGCACCTTGCGGGCAAGTGCGATCGCACGCTCCATGGTGTTATCGCCCAGCCGCACGGACATCAGGCCGCGCGCTTTGCGCAGCAACGAGTCGTCAGCAGCGGGTGACAACACAACCAACCCGGTGGGCCGCGACGACACCAGCGCACCGGCCAGCGATACCAGCCACTGTTCGGCTCCCCCTTGCGTGAGGCTGGGGGAGAGAAAGCCGACGCGGATCGGACGAAGCTGACGGGGAGGGATGTTGAGCATCGTTGGGCTACTTGGTCGTTGAACGTCGATGAGATGGCAAGTCGTTCCTGTCACGCAAGTGCAGAGTGCAGAATGAAGAGTGCAGAATGAGGAATACAGAAAGTGAATAAGCGCACGTCAGTCGAGCATTCCTTCCGGCATTCTGCACTCATCACTCTGCACTCATCATTCTGCACTCCGCCTCTACCCGCACGGGTCGAACGGCGCATCGGGCGTGGTGTCGCAGCTTACGCTTCCTAGATCGCCGCCCTGTGGAGGAACGAATCCAGTGATGTACGTCACAATGCCGCGGCTGACCGTGACCACCACGTTGGGCGTGCCGCCGCTCACGGCTGCCGCGTAAAACACGCCGGTGATTCCCTGGGCGCCCCATCGCGTCTGGATGCAGCTCTGGCCGTCGTCCAGCTCCCAGGTATAGATGTACGAATTGATTCCAGGCGGTCGGTTCTCGGGCAGGCGAATGGTGTAGGCATTGCCGCTGCCGCGCGGTCCCATCAGATGGGCCGGGAAGGCGGCACCGAACCGGACCCAGCCGTCGCCCGTGTCGCCGAGGCGAATTCCCTTCTTGACCAACGGCGTGGTATGCCACTGCGGCGCGCCGCCACCGGCGCCTTGCCAGTAGAGACTGTTGCTGGGCCCGCCGCCGAGGTCGACGAGCGCTTCGCCTGGGGCACGCGACCACAGCCGCAAGCTGGCCCGCTTGTTGACGGCGAGCTGGCTCGCGGCGTCGACGCGCTCGGCGAGCGACCAGTCGATGTAGTTGGCGCACAGGGCCAATAGATCGATCGTCGAAGCCGCGTGGGCGGCGCGGACCGTGTAGATGGGTCGCGTCGACCCTCCGAACGTCTCCACGCCGCTGAGCCGGCCGAGGTAGCAATCGAGCTGTCGCAGGCTGACGACGTTGGCCGGGTCGGGCGACTCGCCGCTTTCGAGATCGACGGGGCGAATCCAGCAGCTTTCGAGCGTGGTCAGCGAGCCGGCCACCCAGCGGCGCACTTTGCCGGAGAATAGGCCGGCTCCGTTGGGCGACACGCTTTCGCCGGGCGGGCTGCTTCCGTCATCAACCTGCACGATGTTCGGCAGCCGCGGGTAATTGGGATATGAGTGCCGCGCCAGATCGGGCGGCAAAAAACTCTCGGCAGCGGGCTCGCACTCGTGCCATGCGATGCCCGCCAGCGCAGTGGAACCGCCCATCACGCGAACAGGCAGTCCCGGGTGCGTGACAATCTCCGTCGCGGTGCCGCCTCGGTTCGGACCCCACGCGCGCCACAATACGGCCTTGACCTGCGCTCCCGGTCGCACGTCGACCAGTCGAGCCAACACCATAAGCCGCCGCTCGCCGCTCGTTTGTCGATCGGCGATCCAGTTTGCGGCGCGCTCGGCGGCGCGGGCCGTGAGCGCCGCCGAGTTGGCGGGTGCGTTGTCTTCGTCGAGCAAACGGGGCAGCGTGTCCCAAAGCACGAGCACCGTTCCGGGAACCGCGCCGGCGATGTTCGTGGGAACGTCGACCGATGCGCTGTGTCCGACGATCGACCAGTTGTTCGAGGGCTCAGTGTCGGACTCCTGTCCGTAGCTCTGGTTGTGCGAGTGAAAGTAAACGCGGATCGTCGCCGGGAAGCCGGATGCCGCCGTGTCGAGCGGGTCGGCGTCGAGAAGCGTGTCGGCACCCGCCCAGGCATCGGGCACGCTGGGCTGCGTGCTTCCGAGTCGGACGATGGAGAAAGAATCGGCCACCGGGTCGTACGCCACCGTGCAGCCGATCTGCGCCAGCAGATGGTTGAGCGCATGCCAGGCATTGACGCCGGTGAAGCGCACATTCTCCGGCTGGCCGTCCGGCGCGTAACCGGCAGGCAGACCCGGGAACGCGCCCAGCACGTTCGACATGGTGTTCCACACGACCGCTACGGCGCTGGCCCAGGTGTGGCCCGCGCTTTCGGACAAATACGACTGCGCTTGCGCGTAACTGCGGACGTTGAAGGCCAGGCCGCCCGTGTCGCTGAAGCGATCGACCAGGATTCGCTTGTCGGCCAGCTCGACCAGATACAGCGCGTCGGGGTCGGCACTCTTCCCCGGCAACAGCCGCCGGCTCTTTTCCACGAGGAGCTTGGGAAAGGCGAGCCGCACCGTAGGCGCGTCGCCCCGCGTCTCGAGGACCAGCTCATGGTAGGAGGACGGTTTCGCGAGGACCGCGTCCAGGTCGCGCCGCAACATCAGCACCCACGCGCGACCGGGCGCCGGCCCGAGCGGACACCAGTACGAGTTGGCCAGTCGCGCCTCATCGTCGGCGTGCCCGCGATCGGCGACGACGCAGGGGAGGCCGTCGAGGGTGATGGTGATCGTATTGCGGCAAGTCATGACCATTTCCTGGTACCCAGGCTCTGCCTGGGAACCCACTGTCTGGCGGGCTCCGCCCGTTCCGGTTAACGAAGCAAGCGCACGTGGTCTTTAGCTCGCTCCCACCAACGAACTGCGCGCAGCAGCAGGCTGGAGCCTGGCAGATGCGCCGTTCCCAGGCGGAGCCTGAGAACGAGGGGCGGTCGGGCGTGGCGCTCGCGACGCGGTCGAGCCCTGCGCCTGCTCGAAGTACGTCTCCACCACTGATCGCGGGCGAATCTCGTAATCGGGCACCGTGGCGAAGTTGAGCTGGGCCAGCGGTCGCAGGATGTCGCGATCTACCGAGCGAACCAGCTCCGCCAACTCCACCTGCACGGCGCTCAGCGCCACCATGAAGGGAATCGAACGGCCGGCGTAGCCGCTGCCCACGCTCGCCGCCTCGATAATCTCAGGCGGCACTTCGAGCGCCTTCCAGATTTCCAGGTCGACGTCCTGCTTCCACTGGAACACGTGCGTGGCACCGCTCACGTCTTGCGGCGGCGTGTAGTCGACTAGCTTGTTGCCGCTAGCGTCGAACACCAGCGGCAGCGTCATGGCCCCGCCCGAGAGACGCGACTCGATGATCTCGCGGGCGATGTCGCGCCAACTCACGCTGCGTCCGCCGGGCAGCTCGATCGCGCGATCGGGCGGGTACCAGAAGATGTCGCCGATGTAGGCGTCTTTAATCATCCGCAGCCGCAGTGTCTTCTTCGCGCCGCCGTCCATCCACTTCTCGTACCACGCCGGGTACGCGCGTTCCAATAGCGCGCAGCCGTACGGATTGCCGAACTCGGAGTCGAACGTGCACACCAGCGCCTTGGGGGCGACCACCTCGACCTCGCGATCCCGCGCAACGCGCAACGCGAAGCCGACAATTTGCCCGTCGTGCACCAGAACGCGGGCATCGCGAGGATGGCGATCCTTGAGGTGATCGACCACCAGCGCCCCGTCGAGCGCTCCGCCGCGAATCTGGCGATACATGACCTCGAACGGCAGGAACCCGTACAGCTTTGTGCGCAAAAGCTGATGCGCCGAGCTCGACCAAAGCCGGTCCCACTGCGTTTGCACCCAGCGAACGACGTCGGGCTGATCGCCGACGACTTCGACCTCCGCCGCCATGAGCAGCCCGTTGCGGGCGCCCAGCGCGATGCGGACCTGTGAGTCGAACCGCATGAGATCGGCCACGCGCAGGTTGAATGGGGGTAACTCATCGACGCGGAGCGCGACGGGCTCGGGCGGTTGCGGTCGATAGTCGGCAGTGAGTGGCTTTTTGCGCAACAGCACCGATTTCAGGGCGGAGAGCAGCGACATGGCAGGTAAATCCTTTATAGAGCGGAGAGGGGAACGGGCTCGTCGAGAGTGTTCAGTTTTCAGTGTTCAGTTTTCAGTCGGACGAGGTTTGTTGTCGGTGGTTGGTTGTGCGTTGTCGGTTGCAGGCCGTCCATAGGGTCCATCTCGTCCATTCCGCTCCGGCTGAAAACTGAAAACTTAACTTGAGCCAGTCCCCGACGGTTTGGAAACATCCTCGAAATGAACGCGATCACAAGTCGATTCTCGCGGGCGAAGCTCCACCCAGGAGCGGATTGTCGGGCGCGTCGTAGCGGCCGACGTAGCCGATCACGTCGTACGTTACCGACCAGCGAAGTCGATAGGCCGGGATGCCGCAGTACCCCGCGACAGGCTGCAGCTCTTCGACGCGCTTGCGCTCGCACACGGGCCGACCGCCGACGCTGCGCAGCACCGGCACAACCGGTCGTGATGCAAGCCGCACGGCCACTCCCTCGAACACGATCTGCTGAATCGGTTCGCCGTGTCGTTCGCACACGCGGCCGGCGCGGCTGCTGGTTGCACGGAACTGCGGCCCCAACCCTTGCCCGCCGTCGGATGCGGACTGGGAAACTTGCACCTCGCGGGCCAGCGTGTGTACGCTCACGTCTTCGTGGCGGATGGCCCGTAGCCGCACCTGGTAATCGAGCCAGCTCGCCTGCGGAACGACGACCGGCAACAGCCCGAGGATCGGCGACGATGGCGAGATCGTGCCCGCGCTTCCCGCGCCGCCGCCGATCTGCATTTTGCTCACGGGGTTATCTACAAGATCGATGATCACTGCGTCCGAAGCGCTGGAGCGCAACTGCGCCGCGCCGCGATTGTTCCACAGCCGCTCGATCGACGATCGCCACTGGCGGTAGCTGGTGCCGGGCACTTCGTCCCACACGCCGCTGGCCGCCAGCAGGCTGCTCAGGCAGTGCACGATGCGCAGCTCGACCACGAACGAGGTCCGCCGCGTGAACAAATGGTGCGACACCGATATCCGCCGCGGCACCACCAGCACCGGCCCGATCGCCGCCAGCACGCCTTGCAGCCGCCGCATCTTGTCCTGGGCGATCATGAAGAACCGATTCGCCGCCACGTGCTTCGCCACATCGGGGGCCGTTTCCAAGTGGCCGCTGAGGGTGGCCCGCGTGTGGGCGAATCCCTCGCCTTCGTTTTCGACGCGGTAGACGATGGCGGCATCGATGATGCCCGGCGGGAAGGGATCGCTCCGCAGCTCTTCGTCGGTCACCACGAAGTCGATTCGCGCCTTGTCGGCCGATTCGATCCAGCGGCTGCCCACGCGGCGGAAGTTTTGGGGCACGACGATCCGCAACTGGTCGCGCACTTCGTCGGCGGTGCGGCGCGGCAACGGGTCGCCCAGCGGTTCGCGCACCTGCACGATTTGCACGTAGCCCGAAAGCACGCGGGTGGTGAAGCCCTGGTCGTCGATGTCGTAGCGAGTGGAGTAGTTGAAGGCGAGCCACTGGCCCGATGCGGCGCTGCTGCCCGAGGCCGCCTCCCGCACGTTGAATTCGCACGACCAATGAAGCTGCCACGCGAGCGTGCCGCCGATGGGTTCGAGCGACACGACGCGCGGCCGAGCGCCCCAAACCACGTCGGGATGGCTGCCCGAGCGGACGACCGTCGAATCGCCCAGCCCCAGGTCGGCTAGCACCAGCTTGCGCCCCGGACGGCTGAGCTGCTCGCGAATCGTGCGCATCTGCGTACCGAGGCTACTCTCGTCGTCGGCGTAGAGAACGGTTTCGACTTCGAGCGTGTAGGCAATATGCGTGACCGTGCGCCGCGCCTCGTCGTAGATCGGCACGCCGCGCAGACGATAGCTGGGCGGTGTACTGCCGGTAGCGCCGAAGCTATAGCCGTTGTAGCTGATGGTGCCGGAGAGCGTGGCGTCTTTGAGGGAGGTCATGAGATGGTTCGTTGGGCGAAGGGACAGGCCGATGTCGATGGGTGCGGGTTTTCAGTGTTCAGTTTTCAGTGTTCAGTCGGCGGAGTGACGGCAGATGGTTTTCCGGTATGGTTGCCGTCGGCAGTGCGATGGCGGTCACAGCAGCGGTAGCGTCGGTGTGTCGTTGGTGGATGCGTGTTCGCTTTGTCGGGCAATTGCAGCGGCGGGCGATGT
>Ga0315553_10002162_pt1 | contig 15903 bp, 17 predicted proteins | sample SalMarSW160140MG_FD_203099 | JGI IMG/M metagenome (GOLD analysis project Ga0315553, IMG submission 203099) | Salt marsh sediment microbial communities from the Plum Island Ecosystem LTER, Massachusetts, United States - Salt Marsh Sediment SW1601-40 ... | reverse complement strand
AGGTGCCTTCGTTGCAACCGAGGTCCCACACCATGCGGCGCGGGCGTTCCCCGGACACGGCGGCGACGAAATGCTTCTTGGCCTCCGTGCCCTCGTCGGAATAGGAGCAGATCTGGCGGTAGTCGGACCACGTCGAGGTGGACCGCTTCCAGTGCAGCTTGCCGACGAGCTTGCGCAGCTTGCGGACCATCGCCTTGCTGAGCTCGGTGTCGAAGCCCGCCTTGCGGGCGTCACGCTCGACCTTCTGGGTCGATTCGCCGCCGAAGCGACGCGAGAGCGCCTCGTGGAGGTGGACGTTCTTCCACACACCGGCCCGGAAGCGGTCCCGGAACGAGAGCAGCCGACGCATCTGCTCGGGCGGGATCCCGTTCACGGCGCCCCGCAGCATCGGCTGGAACGCCACGTCCTTGTACGCCTGGAGCATCAGCGGGTACAGGAACGTCTGGCAGAACTGCCGGTAGCCGGCCCACGGACCGCCGGTCGTGGGCTCGAAGCTCGGCACGTCGATGAAGACCGGGTGAGGGCCGCGCCACTGGACGTTGAACGCGTACCCGTCCTTCATCGTGGTGTCGGCGTCGAGCGCGGTCAGCAGCAGGTCGAGCTGCAGCGCCGCCGCGTCGCGCAACATCGATAAGGTCCATTCGTACGGATACGAGACGAACGGGATCGGCTCGTGCTCGAGGACGACCGACCACTGTTGCGCTTCCTCGATCGAGGTCAGCTGCTCGGCCGGGAGCTCCTCGGTGGCGACCAGGCCTCCGTCGGCGCGAAGTCGTTCGTAGAGGCCCGAGTCGCGCAGCGCCTGCCAGTCAGCGGCGGAACGCTCGTCGAGGCCGCGCAGCACGCGACCCTCGACGTAGAAGACGCGGTTCGCGGGGTCGCGAAAGGACGCCGGTTCGACCTGGGGTGACGGCACGCCGCCTCGACCGGCTGTGGCTACGCGCCCTGGTCGCTGGCGCGGGCCTCGGTGTCGGGTTCGGACGCAGCGTCGTCGGCGTCGGCGTCGACGACCTGGTGGGTCGTGTCCTCGGCGGGCTTGCCACCGAGCGGGTGCCGGATCCGCTGCCAGAGCATCCGGAAGAACACGCCGATTCCCGCCACCCCCGCGACGATGGCGGCGACGATGACGCTGCCGGAGCCTGCGTCGAGATAGCCGAGCATCGTGGGAACGCCCCTCCTGTTCGACCCCGAACCGGATGCCCATCGAGGCAGCCGGACCGAGCCATAAGTGGAAGACACCAGCGTAGCGGACGATGCGACGAAAACCCGCCACGCGGGAGAACCGTTCGGGACCCCAGGGGGACTCCCTCAGACGGCCAGGTTGACCGTCTGCGGGCCCGCAGGCGTGTCCCGCTCGATGGGCCGGAGGCGCACCCGGGTGCCCACCAGCTCCACCCGTTCGGCGTCGGCGAGGCGGTCCCGGTCCTCGAGCCGCCCGTAGCAGCGCGCGCCCCCGTACACCTCACACACCAGCAAGCCCCATTCGGGGGTTCCGTCGCGGCCGTGCACCACCGAGTAGGCGACCACGGTCGCGTCGCCGTCGTGGCGGTCGACGATGGTCCGGTGGCCGGCGTCGTCGAGCCGCTGCTGGATGTCACGGCTGTCCGGCGGTGTCACCGCTCCGGGCTCGGTCGAGTAGACGCCGTAGACGTGCTTCGTCATGTGCATTCCGACGCCGCTCACGAGCCCGACCGAACCCGGGTCGGCGCGAAGCGTCCGAGCCATCGTCGCGATCGAGTGGCTCAGGTAGTTGCTCCCCGCCCCACCGTGGTACGGGAGGCCGCCCGTGACGGTCAGCGGACGCGGATCGTCGTCGGCGAGACCCAGCGCGTCGCGTGCGAACTGCACGGAGCTGCCGAAGCAGCTGTAGAGGTCGAGGTGGGCCACGTCGTCGAGGGTGACGCCCGCGCCGCGCAGGGCCTCGGCGCTCGCCGCCGCCATCGCCGGTGAGCGCCACAGCTCCTCGTGCTCGGCCACGTACGTCGGATCGGTGGCGTAGCACCACCCGCGCAGGTACACGCGCCGGTCTGCAGGAATGCCGAGCGCGTCGGCCCGCTCATGGCTCGTCAGCACGAGCGCGGCCGCCATGTCGACGTCCATGACCGAGACCATGTACTTGGTGTACGGGTAGCCGACCATGCGGTTCTCGGTCGTCGGCGTGATGATCTCGTCCGCGCTGCGTGCAATCCGGAACCACGCGTCGGGGTTCGCGACCGCGACGTCGGTCATCGGCGCGAGCAGGCGGCCGAGCTCGGTGCGGTAGGCGTCGAGGCCCATACCGAGGTGCGCGCGGCGCGCGTTGTCGAAGGTGGCGAAGGTCAGCCAGGCCTGGAACACCTCGTGCGCGACCTCGGCCGGGTGGAACGGCGCCTCCCACGGGAACGCCCGCTTCTCGGGGGGCGGGAAGGAGTAGGTCGGCCGTGCTCCCTCCTTCTTCAGTCGGCGCTTCGTGGCGAGCGCCTCAGCGCCGACGACGAGCGCCACATCGACCTCGGCCCCGAGGATCCGCTGCGCGGTCTCCTGGACGAGCACCTGGGGCGTGGTCCCCCCGATCCCCGAGTAGTGACGACGAGCCGGTGACGCCCCGAGCCGTTCGGCGAGCCGGCCCGCGGGATCGTCGTACTGGCAGGTCTGGCAGTACACGATCTCGAGGGCCTCGAGGTCGCCCAGCAGGTCGGTCGCGGCACGGGCGTCGTCGGCTGCGGCACGCGCCACGGTTTCCCACATGGCGAGCGGTTCCGGCGCACCCTTCTCACCGACCTCCTCGGGGTGCCACGTGCGCGTCGCGATCCCGACGAGGCACGGGCTGCGGGGGTCGACGGGCATCAGCGCGGTCCACGGGCCACGGTCGCTCAGCGGCCCTTCCAGACCGGGTCCCGCTTCTCCACGAAGGCCTTCGGGCCCTCCTTGGCGTCCTCGGTCTGAAAGATCACGGAGGCGAGCTTGCTCTCGTTCTTGTACGCGGAGCGCATGTCCATCCCGAGGCCCTCGAGCACGCTCTGCTTCGTCGCCTGCACGGCGAGGGGCGCGTTAGCGGTGATGCGGTGGGCGTAGTCGTACGCGCGCTCGAGGAGGCGGTCGGGCTCGGTGACCTCGTTGAGGAGGCCCATCTCGAGCGCTCGCGGCGCGGGCACAAGGTCGGCGCAGAGCAGGAACTCCATCGCGTGCGGGAAGGCGATCTGGCGGGGGAGTCGCACGGTCGTGCCGCCACCGGCGAAGAGCCCGCGCTTGGGTTCCATGACGGCGAACTTGGCGTCGGGCACCGCGAGCCTGATGTCGGTGCCGCCGAGCATCTCCATCCCGCCGGCCGTGCAGAAGCCGTTCACCGCCGCGATGATCGGCTTGTAGATCTTGGCGCCCCGCAGCACCGCCTTCGTGCCATCGTCGATGCGGTACCCGCCGATCTCCTCGACGTCTCCGGACGCGATCCGCTCCTGGAGCTCGGTGATCTCGGGGATGTAGGTCTTCAGGTCCGCGCCGGTGAAGAACGCGTCCCCGACCCCCGTGACGATCGCCACCCACGCGTCTTCGGTGTCCCGGAAGCGTTCCCATGCCGATCGGAGCTGGAAGAAGTGCTCCATGTCGGCGGAGTTGCGGGCTTCGGGGCGGTCGATCGTGATGCGGACGACGTGGTCGTCGTCCTGCTCGTAGTGGATCGGCATGCCAGAATTCCTCCCGCTGGAACCTGACATCGTAGTCAGGTTCGTCCGGGACGCTCGTGGGACGTGGCCGTGCGCGAACACCGGTACTCGTTCGTGATGCCGCACTCGGCGGCGCGCGTCTGGGCGTTGTTCCAGGACTACGACCGCTGGACGGAGTACGCGCCGATGGTGCGGCGCGTCGAGGTGCTCTGGCCCGGTGACGAGCACCACAACGGCCGGCTGCGGCGCGTCATCTACAAGCTCCCGTTCGGTCGGCAGGGCACCGCGCTCGAGCTCGTGCACGACGTCGTCCCCGAACGCGGGTACACGTACACGATGATCAGCAAGGCACCCGGCAACGACCAGACCGGCCGCATCGCGCTCGAGCCGCTCGGACCCAATCGCGCGCGCTTCTCTTTCGAGGAGCGCTACCACCTCACGCAGGCGCCGTTCCGCTGGTTCGAGGGGCCCATCTACCGGTTCATCAATCGCCAGAACGAGGCGAGCATGCACCGGGCATCGCGCTGGCTCACCGAGCACCCCGACTATCGTCCGGATCTGGTGGACCCGGAGGTTCCCGACTCTCGATGACCAATCGACCGAAAGCGCTCGTCACCGCCCCGCTGCGCGGCGAGGGTCTCGAGACGCTACAGGGGCTGGCCGAGGTCGTGCTCGATCCCTGGATCGACCAGGACCCGCTGCGGATCTACTCGGCGGAGGACCTAGCGGCCCGTGTCGAAGCCGAAGGCGCGGACCTGCTCGTCGTCGAGGCCGACAAGGTCGCTGGCCCCGTCCTCGAACTGCCCTTGCGGGCGATCGGCGTCTGTCGAGGCGACCCGGTGAACGTCGACCTTCCCGCGGCGACCGCGGCGGGGATCCCCGTCGTGCGCACGCCCGGCCGCAACGCCGACGGCGTGGCCGAGCTGACCATCGCGCTGCTCATGGCGGTGACGCGCTACGTCCTGCCGGCCGACGCCGACGTGCGCGCCGGGCGCATCTTCGACCAGGGGACCATCCCGTACCAGCGGTTCCGCGCCTGGCAGGTGGCGGGCCAGACATTCGGCATCGTCGGGCTCGGCGCCATCGGCCACGCCGTCCGTTGGCGCGCCGAGGGACTCGGGATGCGCGTGATCGCCACCGACCCGTACAGCGACGAGGCGACGCACTCGCTCGACGACCTGCTGGCCGAGTCCGATGTCGTGTCCATGCACAGCGTCGTGACACCCGAGACGACGGGCATGATGGGTGCCGCGCAGTTCGAGACGATGCGGGAGGGCGCGGTGTACCTGAACGCGGCGCGGGCGGCGCTGCACGACATGGATGCATTGGTGGCGGCGCTGCAGTCGGGTCACCTCGGCGGCGCGGGGCTCGACCATTTCGAGGGCGAGATGCTCCCGACGGATCACGCGCTCACGCAGCTGCGCAACGTCGTCCTCACACCGCACATCGGCGGCGCGACCTACGACACCGAGGTCGTCCAGTCGAAGATCGTCGCCGACGACTTCGCCCGGATCCTCGCCGGCGACAAGCCCGAGCACCTGGCGAACCCCGAGGTCATGGAGTGACGAGCGTGGGAGCGACGAACGCGGGAGTAACGGGCTGATGGCACGAGCCGCAGGCGAGGATCCACGGGCCGTCGAGGAGGCGCTGCTGGAGACGGCGCGGGAGATGCTCCACCGCGGGCTCGTCGAGGGCACGTCCGGCAATCTCTCGGCGCGCCTACCGAACGGCAGCGTCGTGATGACGCCGTCGTCGGTCGAGTACGAGGGGATGACCATCGACGACCTCGTGATCTGCGACCCGGACGGCGAGGTGGTTTCCGGTGAGCGCGCCCCGACGACCGAGAAGGCGCTCCACCTCGCGTGCCTGCGCAAGCACGAGGACATCGCCGCGGTGATCCACTCGCACGCCAAGTTCGCCACGATGTTCGCGATCACGCACCAGCCGATCCCGTGCGTGATCGAGGAGTTCGACGTCTACGTCGGCGGCGAGGTGCCCGTGGCGAACTACGAGCTCACGGGCTCCGACGACCTGGGCGAGGAGGTCTCGCGCTGGGTCGGCGAGCGCGGCGCCGTGTTGATGGCCAACCACGGCCTGCTCACCGTGGGCAAGGACCCGAAGGACGCGATGAAGATCGCTTCGCTCGTGGAGCGCACCGCCGAGATCGTCTGGGGTGCCCGCCTCCTCGGCGACCTCGTCCCCCTCCCGCAGCAGACCCTCGACAACTTCGCCCCCATGTACAAGCTCATGCGCGGGTTGTAGGTGGGGAATTTCTTGGATGCGTTCATGACGCGCGCTCAGCGCGCGTCATGAACGCATCCAACTGCCGCACCACCTCGGCGGGTCGGCGCTCGAGGTCGGTGGACGTGAAGCGGAGCACGTGCCATCCGCGTTCGACCAGGCGGTTCTGCCGGGCAAGGTCGGCTTCCCACGCTTGTCGGCCGCCGTGGTGCTCGAAGCCGTCGATCTCGATCGCCAAGCGCTGCTCGGGATATGCGAAGTCTGCGCGTGCGTTGCGGTTTCCGATCCGCACGGTGTACTGGCGCTGAGGCTCGGCCAGTCGAGCATCCCTCACCAGCTGGACGAACCGGGTCTCAAGGCGGCTTTGCGGTGTGACGTCGTCGATCGTCCGCCCCTCGAGGAGTCTCAGCATCCCGGGCGAACCCGGTCGATGCGTACCCATCCTCTCGATCAGCGACCTGATCTGCGTCAAGGAGCTCAAGCCGCGCCGGATGGCGTCGTCGAGTGCGATCTCCAGGTCCTTGCGTTCGAGCACCACGGAGAGATCGATCAGGGTTCTGGTTGGTGTCGTCGTGGGAATCCGGTCGATCTCGGTTAGATCAGCGTCGAAGAGGATCTGCGATTCGTGCCACACGACCTCCGCTGACCGGCGACGTCGATGGCGGAGCGCGGTCACCTCGACGACGGAGCGTTCCGATCCGGCCAAGTTCCAGAGAAGAGCGGCGCTCCGATGTGACGCCACCGCCGGCCCGCCAAGACACGCGGCGAGCAGACGTTGTTCCCACGAACCTGGCGTGTGGGCGTCGCGGTACACGCACCAGTCGGCGCGCTCCCACGCGCCCGCCGTCAGGCGGCGGCTGATTGCGCCGATCGAGAATCCGACGTCGATCGCCTGCTGGCGCGTGAAGACGCCGTGTTGCCTCTTGGAGACCTCGCCGAGCAGATGCGTGCGTGATGGTCGCTGAGCGCGCGTCATGAACGCATCAAAGCAGGGGGGTGTGACAGGTTCGGCTCGTTACTTGCGGGGGAGGCCGAGGACGCGCTGGGCGAGGATGTTCTTGTTCACCTGGGTGGTGCCGCCGGCGATCGTGAGGGCGCGGGAGTAGAGGCGCTCACGCGCCCACTCGCCGGAGTTCGCATCCGGGCCGAGCACGTCGCCGGCCACGGCGGCGATGCGCTGTTCCACCTGGCTCCAGTGCAGCTTGGCGATGCTGCCCTCGGGGCCCATCGGCCGCCCGTGGACCTCGGCGGAGATCGCCCGGTCGGAGATCAGCTTCAACAGTTCGCCGTCGAGGTAGACGCGAGCGATTCGGCGCCGCAGCACCGGGTCGTCGGCTGCGGTGCCGTCGCCGACGGGGGTTCGGCGTGCGAGCTCGAGCAGCTTCCCGATCTTGCGCCGCACGCCGAGATGCAGTTTCGCCACCGTGCCCCGCTCGTACGCGAGCGTCGTCATCGCCACCCGCCAGCCCTCGTTCTCGGGGCCCAGCCGCGCGTCGACCGGCACACGCACGTCGGTGAAGAAGATCTCGTTGAACTCCCGTTCGCCCGTGATCGTGACGAGGGGCCGCACCTCGATGCCGGGCAACGTCATGTCGACGAGCAGGCACGAGATGCCCCGGTGCTTCGGCGCGTCGGGATCGGTGCGAACCAGCAGCTCGCACCAGCTCGCGACGTCCCCGAGGGTGTTCCACACCTTCTGGCCGTTCACGACGAAGACGTCGCCGTCCCGCACCGCCGAGCACTGGAGCGACGCGAGATCGGAACCGGCCTCGGGCTCCGAGAACCCCTGGCACCAGATGTCGTCGCCCCGCAGCATCGCAGGGAGGAAGCGGCGCTTCTGGGCCTCGGTCCCGTGCTCCATGATCGCCGGGGCGATGTTGGAGATGCCGAGGGGGTTCAGCGTGCCGGGTGCACCGGCCCGGTGCATCTCCTCGGCGAAGACGACTTGCTCAAGGACGCTCGCGCCGCGACCGCCGTACTCCGCGGGCCACGAGATGGCGGCGTAGCCCGCGTCGGCCAGCGTCCGGTTCCAGTGCCGGAGTGCTTCGAGCCGGACCGGATCGGTGTCGATCCCGGTGCCCGAGAGCGCCCGCAGGTCGTCGGTGAGGTGCTCGTCGAGCCAGGCCCGGAACTCGTGCCGGAACGCTTCCGCCTCGGGTGGGAAGTCGAAGTTCATCGGCCGCGGTCCTCGAACGGAGACGGGAACGGGAGGAGCGCCATCCTAGGCAGAGAGCCGCGCGAGGAACCCGGCCGCGTCGGGATCGGCGAGCAGTGCGCGCGCCGACCGGTAGGAGCGGCGCGCGACGCGCGCCCGACGCCCGGCGTCCATCGTGACGAAGCCCATCGCCTTGCGGTCGGCGAGCGTCGGCTGGACCACGAGCACGCTCGCCCCCCGAGCCCGCAGCGTCGCGAGCTCCCGTGCCAGCCGCCGGCGGCGCGGCCAGCGGATCGCCGCGTCCGGGGTCGGTGGCCACGGCGAGGCCGCCATCGACATCGGTGCCGACACGATCACCGCCTCGAGGTCGTCGCGCGCCGCGAGGTCCGCGTTGGTCACCGAGTGGACACCGCCGTCGACGTACCGCTGCCCGTCCACGGTGACCGGGACGAAGAAGCCGGGGATGGCGCACGACGCCGCCACCGCGGTCGCGACGTCGACCGCAGGAGCGATGTCACGCGATCGGCTGCTCGAACCGTGGGGCGAGCCGAAGACCACGCGCCGCCCGTCGACGAGGGAGACCGCGCACGTCTGGAACGCGCGCGTCGGCCACGTCCCGCCCCACAGCGCGCGCAACGGCGCGGCCACGGCCTCGGTGGAGACGGTGCCTTCGGGTACGAGCGCGGCGGTCACGACCCCGGGCCGGACCGAGAACGGGCGCCTCGCGAGCAGGGGGAGCATCCCCGGTGCCGCGGGGCGGGGGAGTCGCGGGCGTCCGGACGCTCGCAGGTCCGGTCGTCGCACCGCCGAGGAGCGCGCGATCACCGCGCGGCCCTCCTCGCTCAGCGGGGCGTCGACGACGCGGGCCAGCAGGTCCCGGGGCGGCAGACCCGCGCGCAGCAGCGCGCCGGTCAACGCGCCGGCCGAGGTCCCGACGACCAGGTCGGCCTCCCGGGCGTCCCATCCGCCCACGTCGGCGAGGGCGGCGAGAACCCCGGCGTGGTAGGCGTGCCCGACCTCCCCGCCCGCCCCGAGGACCACGCCCACGCTCGCCACGCGGGCGAGCCTGGCACGCGCCGTGCCGGCGGGACCACGCGCGGTCGCTTGGCAGACCGTGCGCCCGCTTGATATACTTAGCATACCGGGAAGACCCGGTGTGGTTCTCCCTGCGACAAGGAGGTGGGAGGTGGCCAGCATGCCAGCGCTCGAGTTCTCCGAGCGTGTGGAACAGGAAATCCTCGACTACGTCGAGACCGCGCAGAAGGCCGTACTCGAGGGCACGAAGGGCGTGGCGGAAGCGGTCGTCGAGGCCGTGCCGAACCTGCCCGCGTTCCCCCTGTCCGACCAGGTCCCGGCTCCGTCCCAGATGGTCGACCTGGGCTTCGACCTCGCCGAGAAGCTCCTGGCCAGCCAGCGGAAGTTCAGCCGCGAGCTGCTCGAGACCGTGGAGGGCGTGATCTGGATGCGCCCGGCTCGTCCCGCGGTGGCGGCGGCGCAGTCCGCCTGAAGCGAAACGGAGCCGGACGACAACGGGCCCCGACCGGGCGGGTCGGGGCCCTGCTTTTCCGCGAGGAGTGCGCGTGACCGCGAGAGAGGGACTGGGCGGCCAGCTCGAATCGTTGGGCCGCTTCATCCGGAGCCAGCGGAAGCTGGCGAACCTCTCGCTGCGCGAGCTCGCCGAGCGCACGAACGTTTCCAACCCGTACCTGAGCCAGATCGAGCGCGGGTTGCACGACCCATCCGTGCGGGTCCTGAAGTCCATCGCGTCCGCGCTGAACCTCTCCGCCGAGACCCTCTTCGCCCAGGCCGGTCTGCTCGACGACCTCGCCGGCACTGATCGGCCAGCGAGTCGCCCCGACACCGAGGCCGCGATCTGCGCCGACCCCGACCTGACCGACGAGCAACGCCACGCCCTGCTTGCGGTGTATCGCAGCTACAAGGCCGCGACCGTCGCCGCGGCCGACCGCGAGACGATCGCGGAGTCGCGCTGAGCGTCAGCCCCGCTTGGCGGCCAGGGCTCGTTCCTTGGCAGCGCGGGTTTCCGCGGCACGACGGACGTTCTCCTCGTGGAGCTCGGCGGTCGTGCGCACGACGCCGTCGACCTTGAGCTCGCCCACGATGTGGACCTCACCGATCGTCTCGTCCATGTACGTCTGACCCTCGGCCGTCGGGACGAACCAGCCGGTCGGGCACATCGTGAGCACCTCGACGAAGGAGAAGCCGTCGCCGCGCGTCTGGGTCTCGAACGCGCGTCGGAACATCCGGTTCGTGCGAGCGACAGCTCCTGCCGAATGCACGGAGCCCCGCGCGACGTACGCCGCTCCGTCGAGCCGCGCGACCAGATCGCCGATCAGGATCGGGTGGCCGTGGTACTCGGCGTCGCGGCCGTCGAGCGAGGTCTTGGTCCGCTGGCCGAGGACGCTCGTGGCGGTCATGTGGCCGCCCGTCTCTCCGAAGACGCCGTTGTTGAGGAGGATGCAGGTCACCCGCTCGCCGCGGGCGGCGGTGTGGAGGACCTCCTGGAGCCCCTCGTTGACCATGTCGCCGTCTCCCTGGAGCGTGTAGACGATCGCGTCGGGACGCATGCGCTTGATCCCGGTCGCCACCGACGGTGCGCGGCCGTGCAGAGCCTGGACGAGGTCGAGGTCGGTCGACGCGGAGAAGCTCGTGTAGCAGCCGATCCCCGCCACCGCGATCGTCCGTTCCGCGAGTCCGAGGTCCTCGATGGCCTCGAGGTACCCGCGCAGGGCGAGCGGCTCGCCGCAGCCGGGGCACATGTGGTGCTGCTCGGAGAGGAGCAGCGCGGGCTTCTGCGGCTCGACGACCCGAGCACCCTCCGCCGGAGGGGCCGACGCGTCCAGGATCGGCCCGAGGTGGTCCTTGGTCACGGGGTCACCTCCAGTTGGTGTGGCGCGGGCACGAAGCGATGCTCGTCGGCACCCGGGACGGGCGGGAGCTCCTCGTCGCGGTGCAGCGCCAGGATCCGCGCCCGGATCGCGTCGACCTCGAGGAGGCGTCCGACGCCGAAGCCCGAGCTGTCGGTGGAGACGCCGCCGATGAACCGAACCGGCGCGCGCCCGGCGACGCCGATGCGGACGTCGTCGATCATCTGGCCCGTGCACAGCTCGAAGGAGCCGACGCGCCGCGCGACCGCGGCGGCCTCGCCGACGGTCTCGTAGGGGAACGGCCACAGCGACACGGGCCGCACCCATCCGATGCGCTCCCCGTCGGCGCGCAGCTCGTCGATCGCGAACTTGACGAACTTCGCCGGCGTCCCGAACGCGACGACGACGGTCTCGGCGTCGTCCAGCCACCCGGTCTCGACCCGGACCTCGCGCGCCTCCATCTCCGGGATCTTCGACGCCGCGTACTGGAAGTTGCCCTCCTGGCCACGCGAGGTCCGGCCGATCTTGTCGAAGCCGAGGGGCGTGACGATGCGCGAACCCCCGGAGCCACCCGTCGACCCGTCGACGGCCCAATTCTTGGCGGGCAGCGGGGGGAATTCCCGGGCCTCGAGCGCGACCGCCTCCTGGGTGTGCGCGAGGAGGTAGTCGCCGTAGAGGACCACGGGGTTGCGCCACTTGTCCGCGAGGTGGAACGCGGTCTGGGTGAGCTCGACGCCCTCGGCGATGTCCTGCGGCGCGAGCACGAGGTTCCGGGCGTCGCCGTGGCTGCCGCCCCGTGTCGCCTGGAAGTAGTCCTGTTGACCCCGGGCCATGTTGAAGACGACGAGCGGCAGCTCGGCGAGTGTGATCTCCGAGAGCGACTCCTGCATGAGCGAGAGGCCCTGGCCCGTCGATCCGGTCGCGGCCCGGGCGCCCGTGGCGGCGGCGCCCCACGCCATGCCGACGGCCTCGAGCTCGCTCTCGGCGTTGATGCAGGTGCCGCCGGCGTCGGGGAGGAGCGCAGCGAAGTGCTCCAGGATCTCGGTGAACGGTGTCATCGGGTAGCCGGCGAAGAACCGACACCCCGCGGCGATCGATGCCCGCACGAGCGCTTCGGAGCCCTCCATCAGCCGCCGCTCGGGGCGGGCCGATGCGCTCACGACCCCGACTCCGGCTCGCTGGCCAGCCTGGTGGCAACCGGACGCTCGAAGCGGAACACCTCGAACACGAAGTCCGGGCAGACCATCAGGCACGCCGCACAACCCGTGCAGCCCGGGTGCAGCTGTGGGTAGTGGTAGCCGAGATGGTTGACGTCCTCCGACATCGTCAGCACCTCGGGCGGACACGCGGGGATGCACAGCTCGCAGCCCTTGCAGGCTTCGACCGCGATCGTGACGGTGCCGCGGGACGTGATCGTCGAGGTCACGCCCCTCCTCCTGCTCCGATCGTGGCGGACGCGGCGGCTACGGCGCGTTCCCACGCCGGCGCCCCGTGGCGGGGGAGCGTGTCCCACCCGGCGCGGATGGCGCGTTCGTTGCCCTCGACGTGCTGTCGGCGATAGGGCGGGATGGAGGCGCGCATCGCCGCCAGCAACGGATCCAGCCCGACGAGGTCGGTGAGCGCCGCGTAGGCCCCGGCCATGACCAGCGCGCCGGCGATCGGGCTGTCGACCTCGGCCGCGAGGTTCGTGGCCGGCACGCGATGTGCGCGCGCCGCCTCGGGGAGCGGGCTCGTGAACGTCTCGTCGTTCACGAGGACCACGGCGTCGGGCACGAGCTTCGCCGCCACGGGTTCCCAGTACTCGTCGTGCATCGCGATCGCCGACCACGCCCGGGAGACGATGGGCGGGGCCCGCAGCGGCTCGTCCCCGACCACGACGGTGGCGTCGGTGTTCCCACCCCGCATCATCCCGCCGTAGAGACCGAACAGCATGACGGCGCGCCCTTCGAGCGTGGCGGCACGCGCGAGCACCTGCGCCGCGAGCTGCACGCCCTGACCGCCGATGCCGGTGAGGAGGAGCTCACGTTCCATGTGCAGGCCCCTCGTCCCCGGGGCGTGCGCCGATCCCGGCCAGCACGAACTCCACGAGGTGCTCGGCGTCCTCGTCGGAGGGCGGTTCGCGCCGGAGCAGCGCGTCGTGCATCGTGGCCATCGTGAGGTGGTAGACGGCGTCCGCGTCGCGCTCGGCGCCGCCGGCCGCCGACACGGCTTCCCGCAGCGGCGCGCGCAGGAGGTCGGCGGAGCGGGTGGTCTCGGCGGGGAAGCGGTCGGCGAGGCGGTCGCCGTCGACCGCGAACGGGCGCGTGGCCGCGGCCGCGTCGCGGTTGCGCGCCTGCTCCAGAACCCCTGTGATCCACGCCCTGACCTGATCGCGCCCGGAGTCGGCGCGCGCCACGAGATGGTCGAGGTAGCCGACGAGCTGACGTCGGCCCGCGTCGAGGAGCGCCACCAGCAGCTCGTCCTTGCTGCGGAAGTGGCGGTAGAAGGCCACGTTGGAGAGCCCGGCCTCGGCGACGATGTCCGCCACCCGCAGGTCGAGGTTCCCGGCACGCGCTGCGAGCGTGAACGCGGCGTCGAGCAGCCGGTGGACCTCCTCGGTCGCGACGGCCTCCTGGTCGGCGACCGCCCGGCGCACCGCGACGTCGGCCAGCGTGGTCATCGGCACCAGCTCAGAACACCGTTCTTCATTTGGAGAACGCTATTCTGCACCGGGTGACGGTGCAAGCGGACCTTCCGTTCAACCAGCGGGAGCCGGCCGCGGTTCGGCGGCCAAGCGCTCGGCCAGGAGGGCCCGTTGGACCTGGCCGGTGGCGGCCGTCCGGGGGAGGTCACGCACGACGCGTACGAGCCGCGGGTGCTCGAAGTCGGCCAGACGCCCCTGGCAGAAGGAGCGCAGGTCGTTGACCGACGGTGGGTCTCCCGCGGGCACGACGCACGCGCAGACGAGCTCGCCCCAGTCCGGATCGGCGACGCCGACGACCGCCACGTCGTCGACCGCGGGGTGCTCCACGACGACGGCTTCCACGGCCGCGGGTGAGACCGCCTCACCGCCGGTGCGGATGACCTCCCGAATGCGTCCGACGATGGAGAGGTACCCCTCGTCGTCGACCTCCCCGAGGTCGCCCGTGTGGTACCAGCCGTCGCGCACGGTGGCTGCGCTGGCGTCGGTGTCGTCGAGGTACCCGGACATGAGGAAGTCGCTGCGCAGGCACACCTCGCCGTCCTCTTCGAGGCGCAGCTCGACGCCCGGAGCGGGCAGGCCCACGGTGCCGGGCTTGCGACGGAGGTCCCCGTGGTCGAGGACCGTTCCCGGTCCGGCCTCGGTGGAGCCGTAGAAGACCCTGGTCGTGGTGTGGGGCAGAGCGTCGCGGATGGCGTCGATCAGCTCGGGCGGTGTCGCCGAGGTGCCCGTGTCGGCGAAGCGCAGGGTCGAGAGGTCATAGCCGCCGAGCGCGTGCTCGAGGATGCGTGCCCACACGGCGGGGATGGCGTACAGGCGCGTTGCGCGGTGTTGCTGGACCGCGTGCAGCAAAGACTCGGCATCGGGGCGGCGCACGAGGTGCACGGGCGCGCGCGCCTGCCACGCACCGAGCGCCATCGACCAGCCCGCCATGTGGAAGAGCGGGAACATGCACACTGTCGAGTCCCCCGCCGGCGCCTGGGTCGAGGGGAAGGTCCGCAGGACGTTCGCGCGGTGCGAGAGCACGACGCCCCTGGGAGCGCCCGTGCTGCCGCTCGTATAGAAGACGACGTGCGGGTCCTCCTCGCCGGGTGGCGGCCCGGCCGGTTCGGCGTCGGCGGCCGCCCGCGCGCGATCGGCGAGGTCCTCGAGGTAGGGGACGTCGGCCAACCCCGCGGCCTCGCGGCCGTGTTCGTCGTGGGCCCGGTCCGCGACGACCCAGCGCGGCCGGGCGTGCTCGATCACACGGGCGCATTCCTCCGTGGCGAGGCGCAGGTTCATGGGCACGAACACCGCCCCGAGCTTGGCCAGAGCGCCGAACGTCGGGAGCGCGCCGATCACGGTGCCGCCGCACCACGCGATCCGATCGCCGCGCTCGACCCCGGCGCCGCGCAGGGCGTGGGCGATGCGGTTCGACCAACGGTTGAGCTCGCCGAAGCTGATGCTCAGCTCACCGATCGTGGCGGCCGGACGGTTCGGCGCCACCGCGGCTCCTCGGCGGATGACGTCGCCCACGACCAAGGCCATGGCCAGGCATGATCGCCGCGTCGGGGAGGCAGGGCAATCGTCCCGGCCGGCGCTCGGGTGGCTCGGCAGCTTCGAGGCGATGGGCCGCCTAGATTGCGTCGCGCATCCGGGCGCAGGGATTCGGGAGTCGGCGATGGCGACGATCTTCCACGAGGACGACGGCGACGTCGCCGTGATCCAGCGGTCCTCGATCGCAGTGGTGGGCTACGGGAACCAGGGGCGGTCGTGGGCCCTCAACCTGCGGGACTCGGGACTCGACGTGAAGGTCTGCGCCCGGGCAGACGAGTCCCGCCGGCAGGCCGAGACGGAAGGGTTCCCCGCCCACGAGATCCCGGAGGCGAACGACGCCGACGTCATCTGCGTCCTGGTCCCCGACGACGTGATCGCGGAGTTGCCGCTGGCGCCCCGACGGGGCGCGCTCGTGGTCGTTGCCAGCGGCTACACACCCGCCTTCGGCCGCTTCGAGCCCGAGTGCGACCTCGGGATGGTCGCGCCGCGAATGCTCGGCCCCGAGGTGCGGCGCTGCTACGAGGAAGGCGTCGGCTTCATCACCGCGGTCGGGGTGCACCGTGACCACTCCGGGAACGCCTGGGACCGGACGCTCGCGGTCGCCAAGGCCATCGGCGGGCTACGGCAGGGTGCGATCGAGCTCACCGCGCGCCAGGAGGCGATCCTCGACCTCGCGGTGGAACAGGCGCTCTCGCCCGCGCTGACCCGCGTGAGCGAAGCGTTCGTCACCGAGATGACCGAGCGGGGGATCCCGCTCGCGGCGGT
>Ga0315553_10002158_pt1 | contig 15907 bp, 14 predicted proteins | sample SalMarSW160140MG_FD_203099 | JGI IMG/M metagenome (GOLD analysis project Ga0315553, IMG submission 203099) | Salt marsh sediment microbial communities from the Plum Island Ecosystem LTER, Massachusetts, United States - Salt Marsh Sediment SW1601-40 ... | reverse complement strand
GCGCTGATCGTGCGCGGCCGGACGAAAGTCACCGCAGAGGTGTTCGAGGCAGCCGGTCGCCTCCAGGTGATTGGTCGCGCCGGGGTGGGCGTGGACAACATCGACCTGGCCGCGGCCAACAAGCATAACGTCACCGTGGTCAACTCACCAGAGGCCACCACCACCGCTGTCGCCGAACTGACCCTGGGATTGATGCTGGCCCTGGCGCGCCACATCCCTCAGGCGGATGCCGGCATGAAATCCGGCCAGTGGTTGAAAAAGGAACTGCGGGGCGCGGAACTGAACGGCAAGACGCTTGGCGTGATCGGCATCGGCAATATCGGGGCCGCCGTCGCCCAGCGCGCCGCTGCGCTGGGTATGCAGATCGTGGCGCACGATCCACCGCTCGATGAGGCGGCCATCCGGGAGCGCGGCGCGGAGCCGCTCTCCCTGGAAGCGCTGTACGCCCGGTCCGATTACATCACCCTGCACGTCCCGCTCACGCCGGAGACGCGCGGCATGGTCGGCGGGCAGGCCTTTGGGCTCATGAAGCGCGGCGTGCGGCTGATCTGCGCGGCGCGCGGCGGCGTGATCGACGAGACTGCTTTGCTGGGCGCGCTGGAATCGGGTCAGGTGGCGGGCGCCGGACTGGACGTGTTCGCCGGAGAGCCGCCCGGGATGAGCGCCCTGGTAACCCACCCCAACGTGATCGCCACGCCGCACATCGGCGCCCAGACGGTCGAGGCCCAGGCGCGCGCCGCCGCCGACATCGCCGGCGAGGTGCTCGCGGCTTTGCGCGGCGAGCCGCTGCGCTGGAAGGTGGTTTGAGGCCTCCCGCTGGGGTTATAATGGCGTGTTGCAAAAGAGAATCTTTCACAGTCAAGGAGATTAGATGGACGCGGAAGCCAAACTCACCCGCTTGAAGATGATCCTCCACGAGTACACCGACCTGGCGAACGTCGCCATGCTGCTCAACTGGGACATGCAAACCTATATGCCGGTCGGCGGCAGTAAGGGCCGTGGCAACCAGAACGCGACCATCAACCGCCTGGCCCACGAAAAATTGACCGCCCCGGAGGTCGGGCAGCTGCTGGAGGACCTGGAATCGTACGCCGCCGGTCTCGATCCCGATTCGGACGACGCCCGGCTGATCAAGGTCACCGCCCGGCTGTACGAAAAACGCACCAAAGTCCCCGGGGACCTGGTGGCTGAATTCGCCCAGGTATCCAGCGAAGCCCACCCGGTCTGGGAGAAAGCTCGCAGGGAAGACGATTTCCCCTCCTTCCAACCCTACCTGGAAAAGCTGGTCGATCTGCGGCGCAGCTACGCCGCGCTCTTCGCCCCCTACGACCACGTCTACGACCCGCTGCTGGACGATTTCGAGCCCAGGTTGAAGACCGCCGACGTGCAGTCGATCTTCAGCGCGCTGCGCCCCCAACAGGTGGAGTTGATCCAGAGTATCACCGATCGCCCCCAGGTTGACGACTCTTTCCTCCATCAGGACTACCCCGAGCAGAAGCAGTGGGACTTCGGGGTGGAGGTGATCACGCGTTTTGGATTTGATTGGAACCGCGGCCGCCAGGATAAGTCCGTCCACCCGTTCACATCGTTCTCTAACGTTGGGGACGTGCGCATCACCACGCGCTTCGACCCTAAATACGTCGGCACAGCTTTGTTCGGCACGATGCACGAGTGCGGTCACGCCCTCTACGAACAGGGCGTCAATCCGCGCCTGGATCGCACGACCCTGGCGAACGGCGCCTCCCTGGGAATGCACGAATCCCAGTCGCGTTTGTACGAGAACATCATTGGCCGCTCGCTGGATTTCTGGCAGCATTTCTACCCCCGCCTGCAGGAGTATTTCCCCGCACAGTTGGGCGAAATCGGCCTGGAAGATTTCTACAAAGGGATCAACCGGGTCGAACCTTCCTTGATCCGGGTGGAGGCCGACGAAGCGACCTACAACCTGCACATTATGCTACGCCTGGAACTTGAGATCGCCCTGATGGAAGGTTCGCTGGAGGTTGCCGATCTGCCCGCGGCCTGGAACGAACGCATGCAGGATTACCTGGGGGTGACCCCTCCGAACGACGCTCTGGGCGTCCTGCAAGACGTGCACTGGTCCAGCGGCATGTTCGGCTATTTCTCCACCTACGCCCTGGGCAACCTGATCGCCGCGCAGCTGTGGGAGCGCGTCTTGGAAGATATTCCCAGCCTCCCTGAGCTGATCCGCCGGGGAGAGTTCGACGCCCTGAAGACTTGGATGGGTGACAAGGTCCACCGCCACGGGAGGAAGTTCGAGCCGCAAGAGCTGGTCGAGCGCATCACCGGCTCCAAGATCGACCCGGCGCCCTACATGCGCTATTTGCAGAGCAAGTACGGGGAGATTTACGGGCTTTAAGGGAAGTTGAGAATGGACGGGAGAAACCCGTCCATTCCTTTTTTTATTGGTGAAAGGCAGGCGATGAACGAAACCTCCAAGGGAGAAGCGACCCCCACCGTGGCGGTCATGCATGGCGACCAGACCGGGGAAGAGCTGCTGGTTGAGGCGCTGCGCGCCCTCGAACCGGGCGTGATCGGCATGGAGATCGGCTTCGAACATTACGATCTCAGCCTCGAGCACCGCCGCGAGACCCGCAACCAGGTCGTGACCGAGGCAGCCCAGGCGGTACGACGCACCGGCCTGGGCATCAAAGCGGCGACCATCACCCCCGGGGACCCCGACGACGTGGGCAGCCCGAACGCCCTTGTGCGCCGTGAGATGGGCGGCAAGGTCATCCTGCGCACCGGTCGGCGCATCCCGCGGGTGCATCCCATCGCTGGCGTGCACGCGCCCATTGCGGTGGTGCGCATGGCGGTGGACGACGCTTATAACGCCAAAGAGTGGCGCGAGTCGCAGGGCGACGGCGACGAGATCGCCTACCGCACCGAGCGCATCAGCCGCTATACCTGCCGCTGCGTGGCCGATTTCTCCTTCCAGACCGCCGAACGCCTGGACGCTAAGGTGATTGGCGGCGCCAAGTTTACCGTCAGCCCGGTTTATGAAGGCCTCTTCAAGGAAGAGCTGGACGCGGCCGCTAAACGGCACCCGGGTGTGGTCTACCAGCCGATGCTGATCGACGCCACGCTGGCGCACCTGCTGCAGACCGGCGGCGAATCGCTGGTCATCCCTACGCTCAACCGCGATGGGGACCTGCTCTCGGATATGATCTTGCAGATGTTCGGCAGCATCGCAGGAGCGGAAAGCCTGGTGCTCGGTTTTGAAGATAACACCACCCGGGTTTCCGCGGTGTTGGCCGAAGCACCTCACGGCACTGCGCCCACCCTGGAAGGCAAGAACATCGCCAACCCTATGGCCATGATCCTGGCCGGAGCGGCCTTGCTGGCTTACATCGACCGACCCAGGGCTCAACAGGCCTCCCGAGCGATTTACGAGGCTGTCTTTGAGGCAGTGTACGACGGCAACGCTACCACTGACCTGGGAGGCAGCCTGACTACGATCGAATTCACCAATGAGATCATCCGGCGCACCCGGGCCAAGCTTGAGGTGTGGGAGAGCTTGCGAAAGTGAGGGCACCGGGTGGAGCAGCAGGACAGGCTGCCAGTGCCTATATTATGGTAAAATCCCCTCGCCGCGCAATATTGGGACGGAGGGACAAAGCATGGCCCGCATCCTGTTCGTAGACGACGATCCCTTTACGCTCGAGACCTTGAAGAGGTCCGTGCAGATGTTCGGGCATCAAGCCATCACCGCTTCGAATGGTGAGGAAGCCTACCAGCAGGCCGTGGAAGAATCGCCGGATATGATCCTGACCGATATGATGCTGCCCGACATGGACGGCCTGGATCTTTTGAAACAGCTGGGCGATAACCCGGGTACCGGGCAGATACCGGTGGTGATGCTTTCCGCCAGTCCCGAATTGGACATGGTCGAGATCTGCCGGCAGGCCGGCGCCAAGGAGTTCCTGAGTAAACCGGTCCACCTTCAAACCCTGCAGGACGTGATCCAGCGTTTCACGGCTGAATGATCGTTCCTTGAGGCCCTCGCCGACTTGCTGGCGACGCGGCATTGCCTAAGGCGTATCGATGCTTCAATGAAACCTCTTCGCCCGATACTAATCAACCTGATCCTGATCACCCTCTTTGTTACCCTATCGAGCGCCTGCACAGCGCTTTCCGGACCTCAACTCCCCACCCCGCTGCCCACTGAATACGTCCCCACCGCGATAGCCCTGACGGTCGCTGCTCAGGGCATTACCGTCTTACCGCCGGATCCCAGCCTCACACAGCCTCAAGATACGCCCGAGCCTCAGGCCTCGCCTACCCCGGCGCCGACCGGGTCACCCCCGGACGCGACTGAGGCGCCCCCCGGCGAAGCAGGCGGATCGACTGAGGTCCCGCCAACCGAGACGCCCACGCTGGCGGTCACGCCTCCCGGCGAACTCCCCTTCGCCCGCATTCAAATCAACAGCCCCGGGCCGTCCTCGGTGGTGATCTCACCGTTCCTGATGCGGGCGTACTTGCTGCCCGGTCCGAGTGGGGTCGTGCGCGTAGAACTGCTCGGCGAGGATGGCCGCTTGTTGATGCGGGAGGTGCGCAATTATCAATACGAGCGCGGCGCCCGCATCACCATGGGGCTGGAAGTGGCTTTCGAGATCCCCGGCGCGGCCGAACTTGCTCGTTTGCAAATCAGCGTCGAGGATGAATTCAACCGGGTTATGGGGGTGAGCTCGGTCGACCTGCTGCTGCTGTCCGCCGGCCAGGCAGATTTGAACCCGGCGGGGGACCTTCAAGAGGCCATCGTAATCGAAGAACCCAGCCCCAACGTGCTGGTACAAGGCGGCACGCTGCGGGTTTCCGGCTGGGCTCGCCCGCGCACTGAAAAACCGCTGATGATCGAACTGCAGACAAACGAAGGTACAATTGTAGGATCACGCCAGGTCGCTGTGCAAGGCGCGAATGACGGCCATCATGGCATCTTTGCCATCGACGTGCCTTATTCAGTGAGCGAGCCAACCCGGGTCCGTCTGGTCGTGTGGGAACGCGGGGAGCGCATCCCAGGCGTTGCCGAACTAACTAGTATGGAGGTTATGTTAAGTCCGTGAGAATCGCCCAATTCAGGCTTTATCGGATCGCCCTGGCGCTGACCGCCGCGGCGATCTTGTTTGCTACCTGCACATCTTCCAGCGCTACGCCGGATGGCGGAACTGCAGTTTTACCCACTGCGGACGTTCCCCCCGTCTCGGATGTTGACGCCGCCATCGAGCGCTGGGACAACGCGAACGCCAGTGATTATTATGTCGAGGTCGAGGAGAGGCGGCAAAGCAAGACGATTAAAATCCGCGTGGTCGTCGCCGGCGACCAGGTGCGCGCGGCCCAGCGTTTAGAACAAGACGCGCAGGGGTCCTGGAGCGAGCCCATCGCGCTGCCCTTGGAAGAGGCGCGCCAGTACACCATCGACCAGATCCTGTCGGGGCTCCGCCAGGATGTGCTCGGTGCCGGGCCGGCGCCGGTCAACCTCAGGGTGGCTTTCGACGACAGCCTCGGCTACCCTGTCGTAGTTCATGCCGAAGCGCTGCCAACCTACGACGATTCCGGCAACCTGGTGCTCAATCGCGATCTGGGCTACGATCTATCCTTGAAGGTAAAAACACTCTTGGAGAATACCTTCGGGAGGGGGCGCCAGCCGATCCTGAGTTTGATCCGCAGCGGGGGTTCCGAAGCGTGGTGCGACAGCTTGCATGTATACGAGGACGGTTCATCCGTTTACGCCGACGACTGCCGGGACGACGTCTTGCAGCTCAACCTGCCCGACAATCGTCTGGAGGAGCTCCAGCAGCTGCGCGCCCGTTTTGGCAGCCTGGACGAGCTGCAGGATCTGGACGAGGGTACGCAGCGGCTGATGATCCTCGGCACCGGGATTGGTTCTCCCGATGAGGAGACCGTGCAGCAGGCCTGGGATTTCGCCCAGGTCGCCCACACGCTACTTTCCGACACCATTGGTTTAGGCCTGACCCTGTTATATGAGGATGGCAGCAGTCTGTCGGGTTTCGACGTGTTCAACGAAGTCGGCCAACCCGCCGATCTGCAGGTCGCCGGCGCTTTGCATGGCATCGCTGCCGGGCAACAAGGCAGGTACCTGGCGTACGGCGACGACGACGGCGTCCATACCATCGATTTACGCCAGGGAGAAAACCGCACCCTGCTCTCTGCTCCAGAGACGGGTTATTACCAGGTGCGCAGCTGGGCGAATTCCGGAGAGATCTTATTGAGTCATATCCCGGAGGAGGACAGCGTCCCGCCCAGCCTGGGATGGGTTTCACAGGCGGAGGACACCTGGCACGACCTGCCTCTTCCGGAAGGCGTCAGCGGCTACGGTTGCGATACGGGAGCCAGCTGGTCGCCCGAGGGCGTGCGCCTGGCGATCGCCGGCCTGGGCTACGGCGCGCCGTGCAACACGAACCCCGGTTTGACCGTGGTCGATCTCGACCGGGGGGCGGCAGAGAAAGTGGTCGCCCCGGTGATCGATAGCGGTACGGGTGACTCTTCCCTTACCGCCGGCGGGCATACGCCTGCCTGGTCGTCGGACGGCGAATGGATCGCCTTTGGTCTGGATCAGGATGTGACCAGCGCGGTCGATCCATTCACTTTCCCCGTGCGCTTGTACCGGGTGCATCCCGATGGCAGCAACCTTACGCCGCTGACCAGCAACGGTCAGGGAACGGCGGGTTACCCGGCCTGGTCGCCGGAGGGCGACTTATATTACGCTATGAACGGCGTGAGCGCCGAGCTGGACGGCATCTATCGTTATGACCCGGCGGATAACAGCCACACGCTGGTCATACCCGGATCGGACCTTCGCCCGCTCAGCATCTCTCCCGACGGCGCTTTTCTCGCCTACCAGCAGTTCGACGGGCTGTACGTCTGGGGCTTCCTGCAGCAAGAATCCGCCCAGGTGGCTCTGCCCGAGCAAGGCGGGCTGCTCACTTTCTCCGGCTGGCTGCAGGCGGAGGAATGACGAGACTTTGGATTTATGATCTCAGGAGATACGACCTATGAACACCCCTTTTCTTTCTAAACGTGCGCCGCTCTACGCCGATGTGCCGGACGAGAAATGGAATAACTGGCGCTGGCAGCTCAGCAACCGGATCAACTCCCCCGAGGAGTTTGAAAAGGTTATCCCGCTCACCGACAGCGAGCGGGAAGCGCTCTCGGCAGCGCACCTGTTTCGCGTGGATATCACGCCATACTTCATTTCGCTGATCGATCCGGACGATCCGCACGATCCAATCCGCAAGCAGGTGGTCCCCACCGCAGGGGAGATGGTGCCATTCACTGCCATGATGGAGGATTCGCTGGCGGAAGACCGACACTCTCCGGTTCCGGGGCTGGTGCATCGCTACCCGGACCGGGTGCTGATGCTGGTCACCACCCAGTGCGCATCCTATTGCCGCTACTGCACGCGCTCGCGCATCGTCGGCGATCCATCGGCAACCTTCTCGCGCGAAGAGTTCGACCTGCAGATCGAATACCTCAAGCGCACGCCGCAGGTGCGCGACGTGCTGCTCTCCGGCGGCGACCCGTTGGTGCTGGCCCCACGCATCTTGGAAGAGATCCTCAGCCGGCTGCGCGAGATCCCCCATATCGAGATCATCCGCATTGGCTCGCGCGTGCCGGTGTTCCTGCCCATGCGCATCACCGACGAGCTCACCGATATGCTGCAGAAGTATCATCCCCTGTGGATCAACATCCACGTCAACCACTCTAACGAGATCTCGGCGGAGCTGGAACAGGCCTGCGACCGCATGACCCGGGCCGGCATCCCGCTGGGCAACCAGTCGGTGCTCCTCGCCGGGGTCAACGACAACGTCCACATCCAGCGGCAGCTGGTTCACGACCTGGTGCGGATTCGCGTCCGGCCATACTATCTCTACCAGTGCGATCTGGTCGCTGGGGCGGGCCACTTCCGCACCCCGGTCGCCAAGGGCATCGAGATCATGGAGGGGCTGCGCGGCCATACCTCCGGCTACGCGGTGCCAAATTACGTGATCGACGCGCCCGGCGGCGGGGGCAAGATCCCGGTCACCCCCAATTACCTGATCAGCATGTCCGATCACAAGGTCGTGCTGCGCAACTTCGAGGGTTATATCACCACCTACGAAGAGCCCACCGACTACAAGCCCGAAGACGCCGCCCAGCCCAAGTTCAAGCGTCCCGAACCGGGTCAGGCGGGCATCACCGGCTTGCTGGAGGGCGAGAAGATGTTCATCAAGCCGGAAGGCTTCGACGAACTGCACGATCGCGGCGGTCTGCAGCACCGCTTGAAAGATGCGAAGAAGTGGATCCCCCTTGGCATCGGTTCCGGGGAGGAGGAAGAAGGCGAATGAAATTTTGGGCGGACCGTCCGGTCCGCCCAAAATTTCTAAGGGCTCGTTAACGATGTATTAGAAACATTTATGGACAATCCCGCTCGATTGTCAGCCCTCAGGCTGCGTGGTAGAATGCTATTCAGGTGGAATTTCGCCTATTAGGAGGTCGTTTAAGCTCATGGAACAACAAATTGCCACTTTCGCGGTGAAAAAGGGATTGGCCCAAATGTTAAAGGGCGGCGTTATCATGGATGTAGTCACTCCAGAACACGCCCGCATCGCTGAAGACGCCGGCGCGGTCGCCGTGATGGCCCTGGAGCGCGTCCCGGCGGATATTCGCGCCCACGGCGGGGTTGCCCGAATGAGCGATCCCGACCTGATCCTGAAGATCATGGATACGGTCTCTATCCCGGTGATGGCCAAGGTACGCATCGGTCATTTTGTCGAAGCCCAGATCCTGGAGGCTATCGGCGTCGATTACATCGACGAGTCGGAGGTGCTCACCCCGGCGGATGAAAACCACCACATCAACAAGCATGACTTCAAGATCCCCTTCGTCTGCGGCTGCCGCAACCTGGGCGAGGCGCTGCGCCGGATCGGAGAAGGCGCCGCCATGATTCGCACCAAGGGCGAAGCCGGCACCGGGGACGTGGTCGAAGCGGTGCGGCACGCGCGCTCGGTCTTGGGTGAGATCCGCCGCCTGCAGAATATGCCCGAAGAAGAGCTGATGTCCTACGCCAAGGAAATTGGCGCCCCTTACGAGTTGGTGGTGGAGACCCGCAGCCTGGGTCGATTGCCGGTGGTCAACTTTGCCGCCGGCGGACTGGCGACGCCAGCGGACGCGGCCATGATGATGCAACTGGGCGTGGACGGTGTCTTCGTCGGCTCTGGCATCTTCAAGTCCGGGGACCCGGCCCGGCGCGCCGCCGCCATCGTCAAGGCTACCACCCATTACCAGGATGCCTATATCCTGGCTGAAGTGAGCCGCAACCTGGGCGAACCTATGGTTGGGCGGCAGGTCACCGATATCCCCACCACCGAGCTGATTGCTGGACGCGGTTGGTAGGCGCGCACGCAGGTTTGACCCTTGATGAAGATCGGTGTGCTGGCGCTCCAGGGTGATTTCAGCGAGCACGCCGCAATGTTGAAAAACCTGGACGTCGAAGTCGTTGAAGTGCGCCTGCCGGAGCACCTGGACGGTCTGGACGGCCTGATCATCCCGGGCGGTGAATCTACCACCATGGGCAAACTGGCCGGTGATTACGGCCTGCTTGAGCCGCTGCGCCGTTTTGGACGAGATGAGCCGGTTTGGGGCACCTGCGCCGGGGCGATCCTGCTGTCCAAAGATGCCCGGCGCGCCCAGCCGCTGCTAGGTTTAATGGACATCACCGTAGAGCGCAATGCCTTTGGACGGCAAGTCGACAGCTTTGAGGTTGACCTGGACGTACCTGCCCTGGAATCCCTGGGGGATGGACAAAGCCCCTATCACGCAGTTTTCATTCGAGCTCCGTTGATTGAAAAAGTTGAAGGCCAGGCCCGCGTGCTGGCACGGCTGCCCGATGGGCGCATCGTGGCGGCCCAGCAAGGTCATCTGCTGGCGACGGCTTTTCACCCGGAATTGACGGGGGACGATCGTTTTCACCGGTATTTCTTGACGCTGGCGACTGCTAAATCCCCGGAGATGCATTGACGAGAATACGTTCGTTTGATTGGCGGGATCTGCCGGCGCTCTTCCGCTACCGGCATAATGGTATCTTTTTCGATACCGCCATGGTGCTGACGCGCGGACCCTTGCAGGTCCCTGCGGGGGCGTTGCTCTCCTACTTCGCGCCAGCTACCGGCATCTATACGTATCTGTGCCCGGATGGTAAGAGCAAATCCTCGGACCCGCTTCTCGTCCAGGTCAAGCATGGCTATGGCTCCTCGTTGGCGCACCTTTCATTTGTTGCACCGGAGCAGGCGGTCGAATCGCCGGACTTGCCCGCCGTTTTGGAATTCATTTTCACCCAGATCGGTGAGCGCGGCGCCATGCACATGATCGCCGAGGTGGACGAGCGTTCTGCTGCTTTTGAAGCCCTGCGCCAGGCCAGCTTCGCTATCTACGCCCGCCAGCGCATCTGGCAGTTGACCGGCGTTCCTACCGGGGGATCCCGGCCCGCTTACTGGCGCGCCTGCCGCAGCAGGGATCTGATCCCCGTGCGCTCGCTATACCATAATCTGGTGCCTGCCCTGGTGCAGCAAATCGAGCCGCAGCCCGACAATAACCCGCGCGGCCTGGTACATCGCCAGGGGGATGATCTGCTGGCTTACGTGGAAGTCAATTATGGACGCAAGGGAATCTGGGTTCAGCCTTTTATCCATCCTGACGCTGAAGAGGTCGCCGACCGGCTGGTGGATCTGTTGGTCACCCTGCCGAACAGGCGCAACCGCCCGGTTTACCTGTGCGTGCGCTCCTACCAGGCCTGGCTGGATACCGCGCTCGAAGAAATCGGTGGGGAATCCAGCCCCGTGCAAGCCGTGATGGTGAAACACTTGGCGATCTCTAAGAAGGTCGCCCAGAGATTCGCTATGCGAGCCCTGGAAGCCGGGCATCCTGAGATTACTGCGCCTTTAGCCCGCACAGAAAGTAATAAATGAAGCTCATCCGTACTTGCGCAGTTCTCCGCATCACGGAGAATACCTGTCTGCGCAGCGATGTCAAACTGGAACTATGACACAAAAACGTATTACCGATGATTTACAAGCTTTAATGAGCGTATTACCCCCGATTGTCGCTCAGGCGGTTGAAAAAGCCGATGACAGTGACAATCTCTTGGAGGTGATCCTGGATTTAGGGCGAGTGCCCACCGCGCGCTTTGTCGATCGCGAGTTGGTCTTGCACAACGTCGAGACCAGCCACGCGGATATCGATTACGTGGTTGACCGGGTTGGGGATTTCGACGCGGATAACCGCGCCGGTCTCGAACGCACCCTGCACCGCATCTCTGCCATTCGCAACCGGCGCGGCGATGTGGTTGGGCTGACCTGCCGGGTTGGCCGCGCGGTGTACGGCACGACCGACCTGATCCAGGACCTGATCGAGAGCGGTAAGAGCTTGCTGCTGCTGGGCCGTCCTGGCGTTGGCAAGACGACCATGCTACGCGAGGCCGCCCGCATCCTGGCAGAGTCCAAGCGCGTAGTGATCGTGGACACCTCCAACGAGATCGGCGGCGACGGGGATGTGCCGCACCCCGCCGTGGGGCGTGCCCGCCGCATGCAAGTTGCCACCCCTTCCCTGCAGCACGAAGTGATGATCGAAGCCGTCGAAAACCATAACCCCGAGGTGATCGTCATCGACGAGATCGGCCGGGAACTGGAGGCGGTTGCAGCCCGCACCATCGCCGAGCGCGGCGTGCAGTTGATCGGCACCGCACACGGCAACTCGCTCGAGAATCTGCTGCTCAACCCCACACTTTCCGACCTGGTGGGCGGGATCGAATCCGTCACCCTCTCGGACGAAGAAGCCCGCCGCCGCGGCACCCAGAAGACCGTGTTGGAGCGCCGTTCGGCGCCTACCTTCGACGTGCTGATCGAGATCCAGACCCGCGACCGGCTGGCGGTGCATCTGGATGTGAGCGAGGCGGTCGACTCGCTGCTGCGCGGCTATCCTCTGCCGCCCGAGATCCGTTCGCGGAACGAGGGAGGCGAGATCGTCACCGAGAAGATTGCTGCGCCCGTCCCCCCCAGGCGAGGCGGCAACCAGTCCCAGGGCTTCCGCCGGCAAGGCAACGGCGGCGAGGCTCTCCGGTCGGAAACGGTATCCTCTGCGCTGCCGGTCTCTGCACCGGTGGAGCCGGTCATGGGCGCCAATTTAAACGCCAAGGCGGTACGCATCTACCCGTACGGGGTCGCCCGCAACCGCCTCAACCAGGCGATCAAGCGCATGAGCGTCCCGGCCCTGGTTGAAAAGCAGCTCGGCGAGGCGGATGTCATGGTCACGCTGCGCTCGTATTACCGCAAGCGGCAGCGGGCAATCATCGATGCCGAGAACCGCGGTATGCCGATTTACGTGCTGCGTTCCAACACCGTCAACCAGATGCAAAAGTTCCTGGGCGACTTGTTCAACCTCTCCAGGGAAGCCGAGAGCGGTTCGGCTGAAGAGCATGCCCTGCAGCAGACCCAGGGCGCCATCAACGCGGTTTTGAACGGCGAGCGCTGGGTGGAGCTGCCTCCGGCCTCTTCCTACATCCGCCGCTTGCAGCACCAGATGGCGCGCAAAGCTAACCTGACCTCGCACTCGTACGGCAAAGAACCGAACCGGCGGGTGCGCATCTTCCGGGAATAATGTTCATTTCGTTTGAAGGGCCTGAAGGCTGCGGCAAAACTTCCCAAATCGCCGATCTGGCCGAGTATTTATGCACACAGGGATTCGACGTCCTGGCGACCCGCGAGCCCGGCGGGACGCCCATTGGCGACCAGATTCGCGCCATCTTACTCGATCTGGAGAACACCGCCATGCAAGAGCGCACCGAGATCTTGCTTTTTCAGGCCTCGCGCGCCCAGCTGGTGGAACAGGCGATCAAGCCGCAGCTGGCGCGCGGCGGTGTTGTGATCTGCGACCGCTACGCCGATTCGACCCTGGCTTACCAGGGCTACGGCTACCGGCAAGACTTGGAGGTCTTACGCCGCATCGTAACCTTCGCTACTGGCGGGCTGCAGCCGGATTTGACCTTGCTGCTGGACCTGGACGTGGAGGTCGGTCTGCGGCGCAGGGCCGGCGGCGGCGGCTGGAACCGTCTGGACGATTACGATCTGGCCTATTACCAGCGCGTGCGAAGCGGCTACCTGGAAATGGCGACCGCCGAACCGGCGCGCTGGCAGGTGGTTGACGCCGAACAGCCGCCTGAAGCGGTTCAGACGGCTGTGCGCGCCATTGTGATGGAGCGTTTGCAGCGTATAGAATCGAGTTGATCGTTTAGGGAGCGGCGCGGTCCTTAGAAGTCGAAATCGTCCCCGCCGCCCATGCCGCCCATCCCGCCGGGGCCGCCCATATCGGGCAGGGACTCCTCGATTTCCTCAGGAGATTGCCCGGATTCCAGGCGGTCGACGACCTCGTCGAACTCGGGGCCCAGCTCCTCGCCCATCTCGCTGCTCATCTGGCGCATCATGCGCGCCATGGCTTTTGGATCGTCTTCAAGTCCGGCCAGGTTCGCCGGATCGGCCAGGTTTTCCAGGCGGCTTTCCTCGGAATGGGCGATGCGCACCCGCCCGATCCGGCGCTGAACCAGCTCGCTCTCGCAGTGCGGGCAGCGAACGACCTCTTCGCCGTATTCTTGATAGGAAAGGTAAATTTCGAAGCGGCGTTTGCAATTCAAACAACGGTAATCATAGTTGGGCATAAATCAGACCTCTCTGTAAAACGTTTTCATTGGAAAACCGCAGTTAAATTATAACCAAAGCGATTCATGATGTCATGAGTGAAAAACCAAACCCATTTTACCCGCTCAAGGATGAACCGCTGCTGATCGTCATCTCGGGCCCCTCCGGTGTGGGCAAAGATACCGTCATCCAGCGCATGAAAGAACGCCACCTGTCCATGCACTTCGTCGTCACGGCGACCACCCGCAAAGCGCGCGCCGATGAGGTCCACGGGGTGGATTACTTTTTCGTCTCCGCCGATGAGTTCGCCGAGATGATCGAGGCAGGGGAGCTGTTGGAGTATGCTATCGTTTACAACGATTATAAAGGCATCCCCAAGGATCAGGTGCGCGCCGCCCTGGCCAGCGGCAAAGACGTGATCATGCGCATCGACGTGCAGGGCGCCGCGACCATTCGCGAGATCGCCGAAGACGCCCTGTTGATCTTCCTCACCACCCAGGATGAGGAAGAGCTGGTCAATCGCTTAAAGGAGCGCAAGACTGAAACACCTGAAGGTCTCAACCTGCGCATCGCCACCGCGCGCCAGGAGCTCAAGCGCATCAAAGAGTTCGACTACGTGGTGATCAACCGGGATGATCAGCTGGAAGACACGGTGGACACTATCTTGGCGATCGTGCGCGCCGAGCACCACCGGGTTAAACCTCGAAAGGTGACTTTGTGAATCAAGAATCTCCCGGCTCGGAAATTCCCGCCGCGCCGTCCCCGGAATACGGAGTTAATCCGCCTGCACCGCCGCCGGAAGTCAGGCGCCGGATCGCCGTGCGCGCCGCCGCCGGTTCCCCGCTGGTGACCTACGCCATCCTGGGGTTCACCATCCTGGTTTTCATAGGGCAAGTCGTCACCCAAAACCCGCAGCTGGTCGGCGGAGATTTGCTGGCGGCCTTGGGCCTCAAAGTCAACGAATTCATCCAGCAGGGGGAGCTGTGGCGATTGTTCACGCCGATGTTCTTGCACGGGTCGATATTGCACATCGGTTTCAACATGTACGCCCTGTACATCTTTGGCCCCGGCCTGGAACGCCAGTTCGGGCACGCGCGCTTCCTGGCGCTTTACCTGATCAGCGGCTTCGCCGGCAACGTGGCTTCGTTTATGTTCTCCAGCGCCCCTTCGTTGGGCTCGTCTACCGCCATCTTCGGCCTGCTCGGCGCGCAAGGGGTCTTCATCTACACCAACCGCGAGGTGTTCGGCGGGGTTGCCCGCCGGGCATTGAACAGCATCATCATGATCGCCGCCATCAACCTGATCATCGGCTTGAGCCCCGGTATCGATAACTGGGGGCACATGGGCGGACTGGTCGCCGGGACGCTGTTCACCTTACTCGCCGGTCCGGTGCTGCGCGTGGAGGGCGTTTATCCCTATCTTGAGGTGGTAGACCAGCGCGAGACCCGGGAGGTGGTCCTGGCCGGGTTGGGCGTCAGCCTGATCTTTGTAGTGCTCACCGCGGCCACCCTGTACCTCAGGGGCGGTTAATTCAAGTGCCCGGCGCTGGTTGAACGTTAATTCAGGGTTAGCTGGTGGGCGCCGTGCGCCTCATTGCGAGGGCGTGAAGCGCCTGAAGCAATCCCGCGAACTGAAGGACGAGACTGCTTCACCGCCATCGGGGGCCGCAACCTCGATTCAGAAGCTAAGCAGCGGGGAAATTCGCCGCCCTCTTCTCCAGGAAAGCCGCAACGCCCTCTTTGTGCTCTGCGCCCCTCCCGGCGATGTCCTGGATGTGGGCTTCGTAGTCGAGCACAGCCTCCAAGTTCCCTAAAACCGCTTTGTTGAAATCGCGCTTCGCCAGCCCGAAAGCGCGCGTAGGCCCTTGGGCCAGCTCTCTAGCCCAGGCGGCGGCCTGTTCGTGCAGCTGGTCGTCTGGCGCCAGGCGGTTGACCAGCCCCCAAGCCAGGGCCTGCTCGGCGCTGATCGGCTGGTTGCTGAAAGCGTGCTCCGTGGCTCGCCCCAAGCCGATCAGGGCCGGCAGCATCAGGGAGACCGCCGAGTCGGGCGCGAGGCCGATGGCCAGGAATCCGACGACGAAGCGGGCTTGGTCCGAGGCGATGCGCAGGTCGCAGGCCAGCACGATGCCCAGGGCTGCCCCGGCGACAGCTCCGTTGATCCCTGCCAGGACCGGCTTCTCCAGGCGGCGTATCTGCAGGATC
>Ga0315553_10002157_pt1 | contig 15913 bp, 16 predicted proteins | sample SalMarSW160140MG_FD_203099 | JGI IMG/M metagenome (GOLD analysis project Ga0315553, IMG submission 203099) | Salt marsh sediment microbial communities from the Plum Island Ecosystem LTER, Massachusetts, United States - Salt Marsh Sediment SW1601-40 ... | reverse complement strand
CGAGAAGAGCCCCGCGCTGCGCGGGGCTCACTGTTGATCTCTAAAGCGACCTCAATATCTACGAAGTCACTCGCTGGGAGTCGGAGTGGACTCGGCCTGGGGGGTCCGATCCGACGTGCCCTCAGGCGTTTGGGCTGCTGCCGTACCGGCGGCGCCGGTAACGCCCGCGCCCGGACTACGGTCCGGCGTCGCGTCGCCCGGAGTGCGATCAGACGTCTTTGCCGCATCCGCAGTAGTGGTGGTCTGAGCAGGCTGGTCCGGCGTCTCAGCATATGCTGAGGACAGCCCAACCGCGCCAATAGCGAGGGTAGCGGCAGCGACGATTATAGTTTTAATCATTTTAGTCTCCTTTTTGGGATTCCGAAAAATCGGACTCCTGCCACTTCATAACCGTTCGTTCCAGGCAAACGGCGCGAAATCGCGTTCCTCCATCCGCCTCTTACTTATCCCTCCCACACGCGGAGATTTCGCGCGCAATTCCAAGCATTGGAGGCGCGGCGGTATGAGCCTCTGAGTAGATTCCGACTCTGCCGATAATGACGGCAGGCGGCCTACACTTTCGATCATGACCTTGTCTAACACCCCTCAGTCATCCTGATCTGCGGCGGGAGCAAGTCGTCAGTTTGGAGAGCAGCATGAAGAGCTTTCACGCGAATAGACCACAAGTGCCGCATGTGACCGCGTTGTTCGTGGATGGCGCGCATTCGTTCTTGCTATCGAATGGGGCCACGCTCGCCGAGCTTGCAACCCATGTGGACGATCTCGGCGCGTCACACGAGGGCGCGCCAATCGCGATCCATGTCGAATTCGACAGCCCCCGGGGGCGTAGCCAGCGCGGGCCATCAGGGCGTCAGATCCTCAGGGTCTGAATACTCTTGTCAGAGCTAGAAAATGTAGGTCTGCTGCATTCCCCGACGGCACCCTGGGAACTCGTCCGGCTTAAGCGTCTCCTCTTGCGCCAGGAGCTCGGCAAGGGATCCACCGGTGTGCAAGAATGTCGATGCCTCGACAGACCCCGGCCTCACCCGCGCCCTGGCCCAGGAGGTCAACGCGAAGAAGCCCTCCCGCAGTGTTGATGCAGGTCAGTGTCGCGCGCTGCAGCCGGGCGCACGTCTGTCGCGCGGCGACAAGCCTTGGACATCATCACGCGTCTCATTGAAAAGGATGGAACCTTCGTGCAAATCCCCCTTCAAATCGTATTCGAGCATGTCGACCATTCCGATGTGATCGAGTCGCACGTGCGAGAGGCCGCGGGCAAGCTTGAGCAGTTCTATGACCGAATCACCTCGGCGCGCGTCGTGATCGACAAGCCGCAGCATCGCCATCACAAGGGCGACACCTACAGCGTCCGGCTGCATCTGACCATTCCCGGCGCGGCCGATATCGCCGTCAGCCGCGATCCGGCGGCTACCGGCCGTCACGAGGATATAGAGTTGACCCTGCACGACGCATTCGATACGGCCCGCCGCGAGCTTCAGGATATCGTTCGCAGACGCCAGGGGCACATCAAATCGCACGAGAACCCGCCGCACGGAACGATTGCTGCGCTTCATCCGGAAAGAGACTACGGGTTCATTGCCTCTGCGGATGGACGGGAAATCTACTTTCATCGCAATAGCGTCGAAGGTGACAACTTCGACGACCTGAAGGCGGGGCAGGAAGTGCGTTTCGCGGAGGAGGTTGGCGACAAGGGGCCGCAAGCGACCAGCGTTCGCGCCATCGGCAAGCACCATGTTGATTGAGCAATTGGGTGGTAAACGCGGGCTAACACAATTCAACGGAGGACGGGGAAAACGAGGCGAAGCACCATCGAGCATGTGCGCCGCCGAACTTTGTGGCTAGCTCGGTACGCTCGTGCGTCGGTGCCGCAATCTGAGTAGATTCCGAGGCTCCCCACTCCAGCTCCTAGAGACTAGAGTTAGTAATGAAGCGAGCCCGGAAGGTCTCGCGATTTCGCGGGAGAGCATGATGAGCATGACAACACTTCTGATCGTACTTCTCATAGTGGTGCTACTTGGCGGTGGCGGCTATTATGGCCGGCGGCGCTGGTTCTAGGCTACCCACCAGTCCATGGGTCAGGGCCTATGGCGACGTTTCCGGTTGCGGGGAAGCAAAGAACGGTACGGCGCCACTACGCTAACCAGCCGGGAGATCTGCAAGGAGAAGGGCAATCGGCGCGTTGGAACCTTCCGCCGCGCCGTGCTCCCTCTCATAAGCGGCGACAGGCCGGCTTTGGGCCGCGACCCGTCCGATCGCGCACGAGCTTGCCTTACCCTTGAGTGAGGATGTTGTGACATACTGGGATGTGCCGAGGAAATTCAGACTTATAATCGCACTGCTCACGCTCGCGGTGTCGGCATTGTCTGCGTCTCAAGCAACAGCAGTCAGCGAGGCCGTTACCAATGCGTGCATGCTCGATTACTTCGCTTACTGCAGCGCACACGCCGTAGGAAGCGAGGGACTGAGGCAATGCATGAGAGCGAACGGTCCCGCTCTGTCATTGCGATGCGTATATGCATTAATCAAGGCGGGTGATGTGTCTTTTGCCGAAGTGAAGGCGATGGAACGCCGCTTCAAAAAAGCTGCCAATCAGTAGGCGCTAGTCCGGTTCAGCACGCCATTCGGTCGATCGTGACGATGGCGTGAAGTGACTGCTTAGGGTCAAAACCTACCCTGCAGCTAACGTCCGCGATGCGGCCGGTCTACCTCAGACTGCTGACGTTTTGGCGCATAATGGCAAACCGACGAGATGGGCCCCTAACGGAAGTGGGTCTGCCGCGATCACGCCCTTTCACGGCGTCCGTCTAAGACGCAACGCGGACCTCCACCGTCATGCTCGCAAAGGCATCTGACAATCCAGTGAAACTGCCCGTGACAGGCATCGTTTGCCGAATGTCGCGCGCAACGGCGACGGGGATCAGATTAGCGCCGCCGACACTGCGGTTGGTCGGATCGAAGGTGATCCAGCCCGCACCCGGAACATAAATCTCGGCCCAGGCATGCGTCGTCCCCGCTCCTGCGGAGCCCAAAAAGTCCTGATCCGGATTGTAGAGATAGCCGGAGACGATCCTCGCTCCGAAACCGAGACAGCGCGCCGCTTCGACGAAGAGGACCGCGAAATCCCGGCACGAACCCCAGCCGCGATCCAGAGTCTGGGTCGGCGACTGGGTGCCCTCATCCTCCCGGCTCCGGTAGCTGATCCAGCTCGGGATGCCGGCGCTCAGATCCTTGAGCAGGGAGAGCGTATCGGTTGGATTGTCGCGGACAAACGCGCGCGCCCAGCCGGCGAGCTGCCCTGTCGGATCAGGGTATTGCAGGATCGCCAACGCGCCCAGATCGGTCCGCTCATCGTCGGAATAGCGGAAGGGGTAGAAGACGGCCGAGCCGGCGATCTCGAAGACTGGCCAGGCGACGGCGTCGAGCTGGAGCTCCGCGACGCTTTCGATCAGCAGGTTGTCGGCCATGGTCTGAAAGATGGCGGTCGCGACGGCATTGCCGAAGACATCATGCGCCCAGGTCACCGCCGCGGTCGGGGTCACCGCCACATCGCTCGAAAGCAGGCGAAGATCACGGCTTTCACGCGGGCGAAGCATCAACCTGTGCGGTCCGAGGCTCACCGGCTGACGGTAGCGATAGGTTGTTCTGTGGTGGATTTTGAGCGTGATCAATCAAAGCTCCCACATGGGTGCTGGCGAGCGCCGTTCGAAGGACCGCTGCCTCATCAAGATGCTCCAGGTCCAGGTATTCCGCTCCTTCGGCTAGTCGAGACGCGGCCTCGGCAGTGATGACTTTAGCGTTCTCCTCATCCGACAGCAGATTCAAGATCGTATCGCGCGCGACTTGCTCGGCCCGTTTGGCATCTGTCATCGGGTATCTCTCTCTCAGGTTGGTTCGAACTTGAGGGCGCCATGCTCAAAAAACTGGATTGCAATCGATCCGGCCGGCGGCCGTCGACGCGGCCGCACTGCGGTCGCGATTTGATGCGCCCAGAACACGCAGCGCCGACATCCGGCCTGAAGATCAGACGCGTCCAAGCAGCATCAGTATGACAACGATGATCAAGATGGTGCCGATGAGACCGACGCCACCGTGACCGAAGCCGTAACCGTAGCCGCCGAAGCGGCCGCTGAAGCCACCGAGCAGGAAAATGATGAGGATGATGACGAGAATGGTTCCAAGTGACATTCGCTTGCTCCCTGCGCAGGGCGAATTGAGCCTAGCCCGGTTCGTGTTGTGAAGCCGCAGCTAGTTTGGGAATCCGGCGGCTTGAGTTGCAGTGTAAGGCGGATGCGGCGCAGGCAGCAACATCCGGTTCTGGGTTGCCTGCCGCGGATCAGCACCTCGTTCGCGATTGGATGCTGGGCCTTCTCGCCGGCCTGGCCGGAGCGGCGCAACAGGTTGAGCTGCCACCTCGTCAAGTGCGTTGATGTCTTTAAGCCTGAGGCCCGTGGGCGGGCACGGCTCGATCAATCCACGGTGCTCAAGCTCAACAAGGATAGCGGCCAGAGAGTCAACACTCAGGTCGAGATAGTCTGCAACAAATCCGCACGAGAAGGTTTCAGTGACCACCCACGGATCTCGCCCTTCGTTCGCGTTGATGCTCGACAAGCTGACCAAGAAAGCGGCGACGCGCACGAGCGGCGTTTGCCGACCAGACGCGACGAGGCAGCCCCGACGGAATTCGAATTCTCTTTCGATGTCCTCGTCCTGCTTTGCCCACGTATTGGGACTCTGCAAGGCGGAGCGCCGGTCGCCGTTCTTAGCCCTGTATTCCTCGGTCCAATCGTTGATAAACCGACTCGCAATCGCGCCACTTGGGATTTCCGGCGGCTCGCGATTTCCGATCTGCGTTTGGATAGTCATATTTTCATATTCCTAAGCTCGACTCAGCCGTCGCGGGGCGATGCGATAGCGCGAGCAACTTTGGGGAGATCTGGCAGAGCCAGCGGCTCTGCTCTCGTCGCGGACGACAAATCAGGGCCACTGGCGTTTGAGGGGCCTACGCCGCAAACTCGGCGCGCCCCTTCTGTGCATGCAATCTCGCACATATCGCCCTCGGCCAGCCAGAGTCGGAAAGTACCTAGGGTAAGGTTGCCGCACGGAAGGCCGCACGCACCTGCATCTTGGATCCAGCCCGTGACTAAGGGGGTGAGCCTCGGCGGCCAACACCGAGGTGCTTGCGGCCACGGCCGCCCGTCACTTCACCATTTTTGCATCAATCCGCGGGACCGGGCCCGGCCCTGGCACTTTGCTCATACCCGGGATCGTCTTGGCCAATGCTGTGATCGCTTCGATTGCGGGTGGCCTGGCTGGCTACGGTCTCACCTTGGGTGTGCTCGGTGCGACGCCCTCGGCCTTAATTGGTTGCTTGTTGGGCGTTATCGGCAGCCTGTCCATGGAGCTCCTGATGATCGGCTACCGCGCCACACTAGCTAGAGCACGATAGGATCCGAGGCCCTGACGCGGGTCGATAGCCCACTGCTAGGTATTTTCCGTACCTAGGCATCCGCGCCCGCCGCGTGCATTGATTCGGTCGTGAGTGACCGCCCGAGAGAGAGGGACGTTCCGCGTACTCGATCGGGTGGACCCTCATTTTCCGCCAGGCGGCCCGGCTTGCTCCCCGCTAAGCCGGGTCGCCGCTTTTATCGTCTGCCCAGGATCGCAGGGCGCCGGTTTCAGGCTGCCGCAATTGCCAATCGGATCAGCGCGGGCAGCGTTTTCGACCCAGTCTTCCTCATAATGGCCGCGCGGTGATTGTCGACAGTGCGCTGACTGATCCCGAGATCGGCGGCGATGTTCTTGCTCGGATGGCCAGCGAGCACGAGGGCCATGACCTGACGCTGACGTGCCGTCAGGTTGGCGACGCAGGTTACAGCTGCGTCCCGTGACTGCGAAAGCTTCATCGCATCCCCGCTCTGATCGAGCGCGCGTTCGATGCTGGCGAGCAGATCAACGTGGCCTATCGGCTTCTCGATGAAATCTACCGCGCCGGCCTTCATGGCCTCGACCGCCATAGGTACGTCGCCACTGCCGGTAATCATGATGGTCGGCAGCGCCTGGCCATTCGCCTTAAGGCGTTCGATCAGCTCCAGGCCGGTCATGCCCGGCATCCGGGCGTCAACCAGCAGGCAACCTTCGGGCCGCTCTGCCCGCAAGAAAGCCTCGCCGTCGGCAAAAACCTCAACGGCGTAGCCATTCTCCCGCAGCAAGTCGCGCGTTGCTTCGCGGACGGCGGCATCATCGTCAACCACGAAAACCGTGGCCCCCCTCTCCAATAGTGACGACAACTGCGGCGCGCTTTCGGGAACGGAAGGCCGCGCTTTGTTGAGGAGCCGCTGGATGAGGCCGGTCAGCAGTTGGGGCTTGGCCGGTTTGTTCAGATGGACGCACCCGTAGCGGGCGATCTCGCGCAGGGTGTTGCTTGAGATGTCGCCGGTTAGGATGATGGCCGGGATCTCGCGTTGGAGCTGCTTCTGCAGACTTGCGATCACTTCGAGACCATTTACGTCGCGCGGCAGGTTGTAGTCGGCGATCACCAGGTCTGGTCGTGTCGCCTCCCCCATCGCCAGCTCAAGAGCTTCCGATCCATCGACTGCGACCGAAGTTCGGTGTCCCTCGCCGTCGAGAAGCAGTTTGATCGTCTCGCGCACGGCAGGATCGTCTTCGATAACGAGAACGGCGCCGCTTAGTGGTGCGCCGTCGTTCTTCTCCTGTTCTCGGGTGAACCGTGGGCTGATCGCACTTTGATCTCCCAGCGGCACTTCGACAGAGAACAGCGAACCGGAACCTGGTAGGGAGCTGACGTGGATCGGATGGTCTAACAGCTCCCCCAACCGCTGCACGATCGAAAGACCGAGCCCCAGACCCCGGCTGCTCTCGCGCGCAGGATTGTCGAGCTGATGAAACTCCTCGAAAATCCTGCGAACTTCATTTCTCGGAATTCCAATCCCCGTATCCAGAACCTCGATGCGCAGCTTTTCGCCCCGGCGGCGGCAGCCGAGCAGTAACTTTCCCTCCTTGGTGTACTTCACCGCATTCGAAAGCAGGTTTCGGATCATCTGTTCAAGTAGCCGCGGATCGCTCCTGACCGTGAGCCGACTAGGAACTGTGTGCCATTCCAGTCCCTTCTCTGCAGCATGTAGGGTGAACTCGGTTCTCAGTCGATCGAGCAAGCCGTTAATCGGGAAGTCGATGACTTCTGGACGCACGACCCCGGCTTCGAGCTGGTTGATGTCGAGCAGCTTGTCGAGCATGCCCGACATGGTACCCACTGTTTCACCGAGCCTCTCGACCAGCTTCAGGATGCTGTCGTCGGTCACTCGCTTTGCGAGAATGCCCTGCAGCAAGCTAATGGTCTGCAGCGGCTGGCGCAGATCATGACTGGCGGCAGCGAGGAACCGAGACTTGCCGATATTGGCTCGCTCGGCCTCCGCCTTGGCAGTCTCCAACATCTTTTCATCGCGCTTCGCCTCGGTAACATCGACGATTGCCAACAGTATTTTCCGCCTTGCTGATGGCTCGTCCTGAATGACGCGCGCACTCATGGCGAACACGCGTCGGCCTAATGCGGGCATCGTGATTGCGATCTCCGAAGCCTTTGCGACTGCGCCTTCAGCGGGGAGCGAGGCGAGAAACTCACGCAGAGCCGGCACATCGAGATGGTCTCCGGCTTCGTTGAGGTGGCGTCCAACGGTCGCCTCGGGCGTCACTGCGAAGACGCGGTAGAACGAGCTCGAAGCCGAGACGACGCGCAGCTCTTCGTCCAGCACGACCAGCGGCTCTGTAATGGTGGCGATGATGCTGTCCGAATATGCGCGTGCCGCCTGAATTTCCTGCTGGGCCGCCTTTATCTCGGAGATGCCGTTAAACGTGATGACCACGCCCTCGACCCGCGTCTCGTCGCTGCGATACGGTAGGATGCTGCGAATGTACCAGGTGCCGTTGTCGGTTTTGACCTCGCGCCGTAAGGGCGTGAAAGTTTCGAGGACCGTACGTGCATCCGCCAGCAGATCGTCGTCGCCGAACCTGTGCGTGAGGTCGCCAAGCGGCCGGCCGATATCGGTGGCAATGACATTGAAGAGTCCCTTCGTGGCGGGCGTAAAAAAGCGGATCTTCAAAGCGCAATCGAGAAAGAGGGTGGCGACGTCCGAGCTGTTCAAGATGTTATTGAGGTCGTCCGACGTTGCACGTTGCCGCTCCACGGTCTCCTGAAGCTGGCTGTTGAGGGCGTTGAGCTCCTCATTGAGCGACTGCAGCTCCTCTTTCGAGGTCTCCAGCTCCTCGTTTGTCGACTGGAACTCCTCGTTGACGGACATGGCTTCCTCATTGATCGCCTTGTGCTCCTCATTGGCGATCTCGAGGTCGCGGATAGCGCTATTGAGCTCCTCACGTGTTGAAACTAGCTCTTGCTCCAGTTCAATAGCGCACGAAGCGTCGGTTGGCGATTCCCGCCCTCCGATCGGCCTTGCTTCGCGCTTGGCTTCGTCGGTGAAGCTGACGAGCAGCAACCCTTCGCCTTCGCCATGGACTGGCAACACGGCGATGTTGACCATGACCGATCCACCGTCGCGGTCCAGCCTAGCGCCGGTAATCAGCGTGCGTGCCTGATCCTCCATGGCACGCTCGATCGCCGTCCTGAGTTTGCCGCGCAATCCCTCACGCGCCATGACCAGAATGTCCTGGCTTGCGTCGCCTGAAGCGATCTTGAGATAGCGGTCTGTTGGTCCGAAGAAATGCAGCCCCTCTCGTTTGGCGTTGATGAGGACCGATGCTGGCGCGTAGGCGGCCAGCAGCGTCCTCTCCGCGAGCGCGCCGAGCGGCGCAAAGCGCGCCGCCTTCTTTCGCGCTGCTTCAGGCACTGATGGGCGCCCATAGTCACCGGCGGTAACGGGGAAATCGACCTCGCCCGGCCGGCTGAAGCCGATATGCCGAAAAATGCGGTGCTTCTTCGAAATTGGCGCAAAGCGGTCCCCGAGATTGCCGACGGTTTCAGAGGACCCCAAAAACAGCACGCCGTTCTCGCGAAGGGCAAAGTGAAAGAGCGAGAGAATTCTCTCCTGCGCCTCGGGGCTGAGATAGATGAGAACGTTTCGGCATGAAATGAGGTCGAGGCGCGACAAGGGTGCGTCGGCTAATAGGTTCTGGGTCGTGAACACCACCGCCTCTCGCAGCTCGTGGGTTACGCGATAGGCTCCTTCTTCCTTGAGGAAGAAACGGGCGCGCCGCTCTGGCGTCACGTCGGCCTCAATCTGCTCTGGATAGGCGCCATTGCGGGCGAAGGCCACGCAGTCCGGGTCGATGTCGGAGGCAAATACCTGCAGCATGATGTTGCGCTTGGCGGCCGCGATCTCCTCAAGGAACAGCATGGCGATGGAATATGCTTCTTCGCCCGAGCTGCACCCCGGCACCCAGACCCGCAGCGGACGACCCAGCACGTGCTCGCGCACGAGATCTGGCACAATCTTTTCTGCTAGTAGATTGAAGGCCGGCACATCGCGGAAGAAGTGGGTGACGTTGATAAGGAGATCCTTGGTAAGGGCCTCGCGCTCTTTGGCGTCCGCACGCAAGGCTTGCAGATAGCGGGCGCTGTGCTCGATCCCGGCCATGGCCATGCGGCGCTCGACGCGGCGTTGCAGCGTGCCGCTCTTGTAGAGCGAAAAATCGTGCGAGTTTGTCGCGCTGAGCAGAACGATAATCTCGGCTAGGTCCTGTCCGGCGGTGGGGAGTGGAGATGTATCCTTGCGGTGATCTTTGATGTAGGCTTGACGACAGTAACCGAGGATCGCCTCGGGAATCTTCGCCACGGGCAGGATGAGATCGGCGCAGCCCGTATCGATTGCGGTTCGCGGCATGCCATCGTGAGCGGCCTCGCGGGGATCCTGCACGATGACGAGGCCGCCCTTTTCGTTCACCGCTTTCAATCCGAGGCTGCCGTCGGCACCCGTTCCTGAGAGGATCGCGCAGATCGCGCGCTCGCCGGACTCCTCTGCCAACGAGCGCAGGAAGAAATCGAAGGGTAAGCGCGCACCGTGCCGCTCACGTGGTTTCGACAGCCGCAGCGCTCCGTCTTGCAGCGCGAGATAAGCCCCCGGCGGAATGAGATAGACGTGGTTTGGCTCCAGCGGCATGGCGTCCGCGGCTTCCAGCACGCGCATCTGTGTGTGGCCGGAAAGCAAATCGCGCATCATGCTTGCATGCGTGGGATCGAGGTGCTGGATGAGCACGAAGGCCACGCCGCTGTCGGCCGGCGTGGCATCAAAGAACTTTTGGAAAGCGTCGAGCCCACCGGCCGACGCCCCTAATCCGACAACCGGAAAGGCACGCGCTTGGCGCAGACCGACGCGGTTCGGCATGAGCTGTCCACTCGGCGGCGTTCGAGCCGCTTCGGTCGAGCCTGGACGAGGTCCAGTCATCATTTATGCTTTCTTTGCAAGCCCGCGTTCCGCGAGGGGAGGCACCGGGCAAATTTACCATAGCACATTCTGCTGCACCGCGGTGGTCGCCCTAGCTAATGCAGGTTAGCGCTCCGCGCGGGGCTGATTGGGCCCGTTTGCGAGTAAGCGTGAGTAGATTCCGAGTCTACCTGGTCGTTGCAGCTGCTGGTTAAGCTTTGGGCCAGTAGTTCGATTGAAAGCGCTCGAACTCATCGGCTGAAAGGTCACTGCGCAGCGAGCGAGCTCGAACGCCGGAGGGTAAGATCGATGAAACTCTACACTCTTAAGAACGACGGCGGCGACACCCAGACGCGTCGTAACAGCGGCTTTGACGCTTCTCCAAGGCGAGCAGCCGACGTCAGCACGCCGAGCGGCGCCGCAGACGGCGCGGACGAAGCGTATCCCGCCGAACTCATGCCCGTCGGCGACCCGCGCCCTCAATGCAAATAGGGCCGTTGGAGAGCTGGCATTTCCAAGCCGCTCCGTCGCCCCGGCACCTGAAGAGTTTTGCGATGCTCAGCATCCATCCGAGAGTTGCCAGCGGCGTGAGCTGGGCTCTCGAAATCCCCGCTGCCGCCGTCGTCATGTCAGGACCGGTCGAGCGGGTTCGCGAAGTGGCCTCTGCTATGAGCGACGTCCGAATTCACTGACCGCGGCAAGATTTACCATTGGATTGCCGCATCTCTAACGGCCCCGCGCAAGTTGCACAAAGCAACTGAGTACATTCCGAGTCTAACGCTGCCGGACCCCAAAGGATTAGGTTCGAGCTCAAGTCCGAAGGGCGCCACGATCAAAGCCAGCGCCCTTCGCCTCGACTGTAGTGGTGCCCGGCACAACGGCGCCCGGGTCGCAATAAGACCGCATACGTCAACCCCCTGTGAGGCAAACATGACCGACTCCCCAAAGACCGTCTCCGACGGCATTGCGAACGAGCCCGCCGATGCGCCGGTTTCGCCGCCGAAGACTCCGGCTGACGGTGCGAAGGCCGCCGACGCGCCCGCCGAGCAAAAGCCGGTGGCAACGCCCGACCTGCTGAAAACCTGAGGCTATGGGCCGGCTGACTGATGGACGAGCCGGTGCGCCTGCGTGCCGGCTCTGCTCATCGGCGCTTTTCGACCGGGGCACAACAGGCCGCAAGAGCCTGAGCATTTCCCCGCGTAGCCCATCTCAACGTTCATTTTTTGGAGTTTGAAAACATGATCCGCACCCTATCACTTGCTACCGCTCTGGCCGCCGTCATTTCACTTCCCGCGATGGCTGAGGACGCTAAAACTGGGACCAAGCCCGGCGCAGGAGCGACCAGCACCATGTCCGATCAAGTGCCGCAGATGAAGAGTGATGCACAAGCCGTTGATGCGGCCCGACCGAATACCTCCGCCAACGATACCAAACAGGATGCGGGGATGGCCGCGAGCTCAGCACAGCAGAGCACCGGTACTTCGCTGACAACGCAGGAAGCCCTGACCTGGATCGACAAGCCCGTCTACAGCAGCGACGGGGAGCAGGTTGGCGAGGTCGTGGCCTTCCAGCGTGATGGGGACAACAAGGTCATCGGCATGCACGCCGATATCGGCGGCTTCTTGGGGTTCGGCGAGACCCGGGTCAACTTGATGCCCGCGCAGTTCGAGCTTCAAGGCGACCGCATTTTGCTCAACCTGACGGCGGAACAGGCAAGGGCGCTGCCAAAAGTCCAGATCTAATCGGACGGGCGGCCTGTTCAAATTTGGCCGCTTCCTTCAAACGGTGAATCGTCGGTCTTGTTTGAAAGGGCGCCGCCATTATCGCCATCACATCACCATCGTCGGTGGTGGCGGTAAGCACATAGCCTCCGCTAACACTGGTGCAGTCCTGCGAAGGACTGCACCTTATTCTTACTGCCGAGTGCTTGCCGTTGTGCTCGCATACGGCGACCGCAGGTCGCGGGTCAAGGAAGCACAGGCTTATGCACGGCCAAACCGCAGTCTCGCCGACAGCCGATCAGGCACTTGCTCCTCAGAGCGAGGAAGTCGCGCCTTTGTTCATCGGCGCGCGGTCGGTTGCGCTTATCGTTATCGCCGTCGTCGTGGTGTTAACACCCTCTACTTTGCGGCTTCCCTGCTCGTCCCGATCGCGGCGGCCGTGCTCCTCAGCATGCTGCTGGCTCCGGCCGTGCAGTTCCTCGAAGAAGCTGCATATCCCGCGCCTGCTTGCGGCGGGCTTAATCGTACTTGCCACTGTTAGTCTGATCGGAGCGGGGATCACCGCATTGGCGGGGCCGGCCCAGAGCTGGATCGAGAAGGGACCGGACAGCCTCCAGAAATTGGAGCACAGATACTTCGGGGGCAGGAGGCCACTCGAGAGCATTCAGAAGGCAACGGATCAACTACAGGAAGCCACGCAGGCGACGAGCCGCGCAGGACCTCAAGAGGTCCGTGTGGTGCAGCCGGCGTTGACGGACCTCCTGTTGTCGGGGACGCCTCAGGCGGTTGCCTCGATCTTTTCAGTGACCATATTGGTGTACTTCCTGCTTGCTTCCGGTGACGTCTTTCTGCGCAAGCTTGTCGCCGTGATCCCCACCTTTCACGACAAGAAGCGTGCGGTTGAGATTACCCGCCAAATCGAGACCGATATCTCTTTTTATCTGCGTTGCGGTGCTCAATTTCGTTCCCTACGTCGGGGCCTCACCAGCATGGCGATTCTTGCGATGGTGGGGATTCAGACCTTCGACAGCCTGCCGCAGGCGCTGGCCGCACCAGCCATTCTGCTCGTTCTCGTGATGATCTCCGCGGAGGTCATCACGCCTTTCGTCCTGGGGCGCGGGGTGCTGCTCAATCCAGTTGCCATCTTCATCGCCATCCTGTTGTGGGGCTGGCTGTGGGGCATCGTCGGAGTGCTTCTGGCGGTGCCGTTGCTGGCAAGCTTCAAGATCGTCTGCGAGCGCGTCGAGCCGCTGCACCCGATTGCTGAATTCTTGACGACCTAATCGATAGAGGAAACGTGAACATGGCTATGCAGACCGCAATGCAGAACGACGATATTAGGGACACCATTGCTCGACCCGTCGCGCACGCACCCACCGATATCAAGATCATCAGCCATTCCAGCATTTTCTACTGGTGGCCGGCTTGGGTTGCAGGTTTTGCCGTGGCGCTGCTCACCTATGCGCAGGGCCGCGACGTTGCCGTCGCGCCCGAATTCATCGACCGCGTTCATCCGAGCAATAATCCAGGGATTTTCTTCATCACCATTCTCGTTCTTCTCGTCGTCTTCACCACCACCAAGCTTCGCGGCATCTACTCCGTCGTCACCGTTGTCACGGTTGCCTTCTTTGGAGTTCTGTTGGCGTGGCTCGGGTGGTGGGACAATATCCTGCGCTTCATCCCCCATCTCTCAGCACGCGCGAACATGGGCTTTTATCTCCTGTTCTCGGTAGCCCTGCTGGCTGTTTGGCTGCTTTCGTTTTTCGTGTTTGATCGATTGACAATCTGGCGCGTGCGGCCCGGCCAAATGATCGAGCAGCGTCGCATTGGCGGACAAGCGCGCAGCTATGACACCAATGGTCTCGTTTTCGAGAAGCGCAGTCAGGACCTGTTCCACGACATCGTGCTAGGAATGGGCGCGGGCGACCTGACGGTCACGATCGGGGGGGCGAACAAGCAGACGATACAGATCCCCAATGTGCTGCTGGTCGACCGGCGGATGAAGGCAATCGAAAAGTTGATCGTCGTAAAGCCAGACCAGGTTCCTGCCGGCGAGACCTAGATCTCAGGACGGAGCCTGAGTAGTTTCCGAGTCTAACGCTCGTGGTTATTAGGCGTATTATCAAACGATAGCCAAAAGCCTTCCCGGAAATTTCGGTCACCGTGCGGCCATCCATGCTGACGGCGGCCGGCTCATAGCGAGCGCCGCGACCAAACGGGGTGGCAGCCGGCAGAAGTCCGAGCGACCTGGCCCCTTGGACTCGCAATTACCCTCGAAAAGGAAATATGACCATGAGCATAATCACAAAGAAGCTAGTGATCGCCAGCGCCGCAGCTCTCTTCGCTTTGACGGGAGCTTATGGTGCAGCCGCTGCGGACAAGCATGGGTCGCGCGGTGCCGGCGCAAGGCATCATGCTGGCGCGACCATGCAGCACCACAGCGCGGTTCGGCATTGGGCGACGCGGAACGCCCGCCACGCCGGCAACAATCGCCGCCACCACCGCTTCGGCCATCGTGGCTACGGCGGCATTTACATCTACACAGGCGAGGTCAACGGTTGCGGCTATTCGGAAGTGGCAGGCGACCGGCAGTCGATACTGGCGTTCGCGCTACTACGATTGCATCGGCTAACGACCACTTAAGGTCCGGCAGGGTCGTCCCTCGGCCCAGCTTTCATCCCCCCGGAGGCGCCGGATCGCAGAGCCCCAGCGAAAGCTGGGGCTCCTTTTGCTTCAGCCGACGTGGCAAGTATCGAGGGTCAACACGACACCGGTAGATCAATCTGTCCAACATGCACGCGCGTATGTGGGCGATTTGCGTCGTCCGGCAGCTGAGAACCTATAGAATGACCTCCTCACCCGATGCGATTGAGCGGAATTTCCCCACAGAGCAGAGCCCGATGTGTGGCGGCAGAATCTCGGCGTCGGGTCACGAGCTGCTACATTCTGCGCTCAGGCTCCGACCCCTTAGATGCCCAGCTCTTTGCATATGTGTTGACGTTGAACCCGCCCGAAGCGGCCTTGATGCGCGCGCGCCGCCGAGCGTACTCCAACGGCCCCTTCACGTGGTCGAGGGCCGCCTTGCCGCCGCCCGCGTGGGCGCCGTCCTGGACGTTAGCAACGTACTTGATGACTTCCCGCCGCGTGACCCAGATCCCCTCGCTAAAGATGACCCGCTGGGCCATGAACTCGTCCATCATGCCCTCAATGAAGCGTTCGGGTCGTGCACCGGCATCGGCGTCATCAGGCCATCCGCCCGGGCCGACATGGCATGGACGTAGAACCCGAATGCGCTCACCCCGAGGCTGGCGAACCTCTGGCAGTTGGCCGGGGTGACATAGGCCTCCATCTCCGTGTTGTCCGGGCGCCGGAACGTCGGCACACCAGTACGAGGGGCGCCCAGCATTTTGATTGCCTCGTCCACCAGAAGCCGGCGAGCCGTTACGCTCAGGCGCCGCAGCTCACCCGGCGACTGCTCGGGCCGGGCCACGACCTCCCGGAAGAAGGCAAGATCCTCGACGAGGGCGGCAGCCGAGTCCCGCGGCTCTTCACGCCGTAGGCGCTTCTTGTCTTCCGAGGCCACGACCATCAGGGCCACGCGGCAGGCCCGACGCGCCCAATTCAACATAGAGGGAAGCGGTACCCACCGCCTTTAATTTGGACAGCGGCACACACTAAATTTCGCTGCACAAAAACCTACTGGGGTGCACAAAAAGTCCACTAGGGTTAGCACTAAATGTGCAAAGCCGGGTGAGGGGCAGAAACAAGCGCCGGCGCAAGCGGCTGCCCCTCACCCCGGCC
>Ga0315553_10002156_pt1 | contig 15918 bp, 12 predicted proteins | sample SalMarSW160140MG_FD_203099 | JGI IMG/M metagenome (GOLD analysis project Ga0315553, IMG submission 203099) | Salt marsh sediment microbial communities from the Plum Island Ecosystem LTER, Massachusetts, United States - Salt Marsh Sediment SW1601-40 ... | reverse complement strand
AGGTGGTTGCAGCCGAGCGCGGCATTCCGTTGGCGGTTTTCCGCATCGCCGGCATCTACGGTCCCGGCCGCAACGCGTTTGTGAAGCTCGCCGGGGGCACGGCGCGCCGCGTCGTCAAGCCGGACCAGGTGTTCAACCGCATCCACATCGACGACATCGTGCAGGTCCTGGAGTCCGCGGTCGACAACAACGCGACCGGCATCTTCAACCTCGCCGACGACGAACCGGCGCCGCCTCAGGACGTCATCGCGCACGCCTGCGGTCTGATGGGCGTTCCGCCGCCGCCAGAGGTTGCGTTCGACGAGGCCGATCTGTCGGAGATGGCGCGCTCGTTCTATGGCGATAACAAGCGGGTCTCCAACCGCCGCATCAAGGAGGTGTTGGGTGTCACGTTGCGGTATCCGACCTATCGCGATGGTCTCGCCGCCTTGTGGAAAGAGGGCTCGTGGCGGTGACCGCGCGGCGCCCTCATGGGGTCAAAGCGTCGCCATTTACAGGTTGCAATTAAAGATAAAGCAAGCTTTCACGCGCAAGACTGACCACCGAAATCGACCACAAAGCGTAGAGTCCCGGTGGCATCGCCCCAATCGCAGAAGCCTGCACATGACCGTGAGGCGTCGGTCCGCGAACTGATCGATCGCCTTGCTTCCGTTAACCAAAGGCTGGCGGACGACGCGGCGGCGCTGCTGAGCACCGACGCCGACCGGAAGGCGGAACGCGCCCTCTTCCGTGCCATGATCGATCAGGTTCCCGACTATCTGTTCGTCAAGGACCTTGAGAGCCGCTTTGTCATCGCCAACAAGGCGGTTGCCGCCGACCTCGGCATGAAGCCTGACGAGTTGATCGGAAAGACCGACTTCGACCTCCACAGCCGGGGCCGCGCGGAGAAGTTCTTCGCTGACGAGCAGAACGTCATTCGCTCGGGACAGCCGATGATCGATATTGAGGAATACATCATAGACGACGCCGGCGTTCAGAAGGACCTACTGACGACGAAGGTGCCGCTGCGCAGCGATCAGTACGAAATCATCGGCATTGTCGGTGTGTGCCGGGACGTGACGGCCCGCAAGCGGGCGGAGGAGGAGGTGCGGTTCCTCGCCCATCACGATCCTTTGACGCGATTGCCGAACCGGGCGGTGTTCATGGATCGTCTCGCCCAGGCCATCCTCCAGGCCGAGCGGAGCGGTCGATGGGTAACCGTTGCCTTCGTCGATTTGGACAACTTCAAGCTGGTCAACGATAGCCGCGGGCACAAGGTCGGCGACGAGCTTTTGAAAACCGTCGCGGAGCGAATGGTAGGAAGCACGCGCGCGACCGATACTGTCGTTCGTCTGGGCGGCGATGAGTTTGTCGTACTCCTCGCCGATCAACCGGAGAGCACCTCCACGATTTCGGCAATTCTAGAAAAGGTCCGTGCCGCCATCGCCGAACCGATCGAAATCGAGGGGCAGGTTCTCCACGTGACATGCAGCATCGGTCTTGCGACGTATCCGAATGACGGGAGTGACGCCGAGACTCTGCTCAAAAACGCCGACGCTGCCATGTACCAGGCCAAGACCGCCGGTCGAGACAACTTCCAGCTCTACACGGCCGCCATGAACACGGAGGTGCATGACCGCCTTTCTCTCCACGTGGACCTGCGCAAAGCGATCACCGAGCGCCAATTCCATTTGCTGTACCAGCCGCAAATCGATCTGAAGACGGGTCGCATTTTCGCCGTTGAGGCCCTCATTCGCTGGGATCATCCCGCCCTAGGCATTGTCTCCCCGGCCAGATTCATTCCCATCGCCGAAGAGACGGGTCTGATCATCCAGATTGGGGATTGGGTTCTGCGCACAGCGTGCCATCAGAACAAGGCATGGCAAGATGCGGGGATGCCACCCGTCACGGTCTGCGTTAACGTGTCGGCTCGCCAGTTCCGCGAGAAGAATTGGATCGACCGGGTCACGGAGGTGTTGCGCGACAGCGGCCTCGAAGCAAAGTACCTGGAGCTCGAGCTGACCGAGAGTCTGCTGATGCACGATGTTCATCATGCGATCGAGACGATGCGCGCCCTTCAGTCGATCGGTGTTCAGTTTTCGATTGACGACTTTGGGACTGGTTATTCCAGCCTCGCCGCGCTGAAGAACTTCCCGGTCGCGCGTTTGAAGATCGATCGTTCGTTCGTCCACAACTTGCCACACGATGAAGATGACCGGGGCATCGCGACCGCGGTGATCTCCCTGGGTCAGCGGCTCAGAATGAAGGTGATTGCCGAAGGCGTTGAAACCGACGAGCAGCTTGCGTTCCTGAGCGACCACCAGTGCGATGAGGTCCAGGGCTATCGTTTTAGCGAGCCGGTCCGGCCTGAGGCGATCGAGGGCCTCCTCAAGCGGCAAGACCCGGTTTCATAGCGGCGATCTGCTAGGCTCGCCATCGCCGTTGCCCACCGTTGTCTTCCTCGATCACGCCGGCGAGAGCCGCCTCGAGCCGCTCGATGTCTTCCGGTCGCGACAGGCGGTGGTCGCCGTCCTTGACCAGCGTCATCACCACATCGTCGGATGCGAGATGCGAAACCAGGCCCGCTGCGTGGCGCCACGGCACGTCGGTGTCCGCCATCCCCTGCAGGATGTGGATCGGGCAACCGGTTTCGATCAGCCGGTCGCCGATGAGATGACGGTCGCCGTCTTCGATCAGTTGCCGCGTGACGAGGTACGGCTCATCGGAATAGTCGCTCGGCTCATGATAGGCACCCTTTACCATCAGCTCGTCGCGCGCCGACTGGTCCCACTTGTCCCACATCAGTGCCCGCGTCATGTCGTAGGCCGGTGCGATCAGGACGAGGCCCGCGACCCGCCCCGACCCGCGCCGCATCTCCGCCAGCAGCAGGGCGATCCATCCGCCCATCGACGAGCCGACGACGATCTGCGGGCCCTGCACGCAGCGGTCCAACACGGTTGCCGCCTCGTCGAGCCATCGCGAAATCGTACCGTCTTCGAAGTCGCCGCCCGATTCGCCGTGGCCCGAGTAATCGAAACGCGTCGAGGCGAGACCCCGCGCCGCCGCGAACGCGTCGACGGCGGACGCCTTGGTTCCGGCCATGTCCGAGCGGAATCCACCCAGCCAGAACAGGCCGGGGAGCGCCCCGCGGCGCCTGAGGACGGCGATTTCGCGCGCCTTCTCACCCACCCCGACCGTCAAGCGCGCCGTCTCGACTGCACTCACCGTTCACCCCGCCGGCTCGAGCCATCGACGGCAACGGTTGACTTCGCGCCGTCGTTGACTGAATTCTTGTTCAGTTCCGGCCGGCCGCGCTGACCCGGGACTGCCATGTCAACCGAAGAAGGAGACGACTGCCATTCGCCGACCCTATAGAGCGCCGCCCCCGACAAAGGAAGGCCCGCGCGTAAACGAGGAGATTCGTGTCCGCCAGGTTCAGTTGATCGACGACAAAGGCAACAACCACGGCACCGTACCCATCGAGCGGGCGCTTGAAATTTCGACCGAAGCCGGCCTCGATCTCGTCGAAATCGCCCCCAATTCCGATCCGCCAGTCTGCAAGGTTCTCGACTTCGGCCGGTACAAGTACCAGGTCCAGAAGAAGGCGGCCGAAGCGCGCAAGAAGCAGAAGACCATCGAGATCAAAGAGATCAAGATGCGTCCCAACATCGACACCCACGACTACGAGGTGAAGATGCGCTCGATCCGCCGCTTCTTCGAGGAAGGCGACAAGGTCAAAGTGACGCTCAGGTTTCGCGGCCGCGAGATGGCCCACCAGGAGATCGGCATCAAACTGCTCGACCGCGTCCGCGACGAAACCGCGCCGCTGGCCAAGGTCGAGACCGAGCCCAAGATGGAAGGCCGCCAGATGACCATGGTGCTGGCGCCGCGCTGACCAAGCCTGGCCTTGCCCCCTGCAGCCGCCGCCGCTATAACCGCGACCTCCCGCGCCGCCCGGCCTGAAAAGGGCATGCCGTGGCGGCGCTTTTCGCTTCCCGCACGAGGACGCAAAATGCCCAAGCTCAAGACCAAGAGCGGCGCCAAGAAGCGCTTCAAGGTCACCGCGACCGGCAAGGTCATGGCCCAGCAGGCCGGCAAGAAGCATTTCATGATCCGGCGGACGAAGAAGTTCATCCGCAATGCGCGCGGCACCACCGTCCTCTCCGACCCGGACGCTCGCATCATCAAGAAGAACTTCCTGCCCTACGCCTGAGCCTGAAGGCCAGACAACTTCCGGAGACCTGCCATGGCGCGTGTGAAACGCGGCGTTACCGGCCACGCCAAACACAAGAAGGTGCTGAAGCGCGCCAAGGGTTTCTATGGCCGGCGCAAGAACACCATCCGCACCGCCAAGGCCGCGGTCGATCGCGCCGGTCAGTACGCCTACCGCGATCGCAAGAACCGCAAGCGCTCGTTCCGCGCCTTGTGGATCCAACGCATCAACGCCGCCACCCGCGAGCACGGGCTGACCTACGGCCGATTTATCAACGGCCTCGGCAAAGCCGGGGTCGAAGTCGATCGCAAGGTCCTGGCCGAGCTTGCCGTGAGCGAGCCGGCTTCGTTCAAGGCGCTGGTCGAGAAGGCCGAGAGCGCACTGGCCTCCTGAGCTGGGCCACCCGCCGCCGCCCGGTTCGGCCTTTCGGCGGGTTCCGCCGTATCGCGCCGCGTTCGCTGGCCGGGATCGTGCTTGTCCTTTCGCCTGAATTCTGTTGAAAGCGAGGCCGTCATGTCGGGGCCGAGCGAAATGAACACCAGTCCTTCCACCAATCTTGCCGCGCTCGAACAGGACATCGCCGGCCGCATCGCCGCTGCTGGTGACGAGGCGGCGCTTGAAGCCGAGCGCGTCGCCATCCTTGGCAAAAAGGGCGTCGTCTCCGGCCTGCTCAAGGGGCTGGGCGCCATGACGCCCGAGGAGCGTCAGGTCAAAGGACCGCTCCTCAACGGCCTCAAGGACCGCGTCAACCAGGCATTCGCCGAGCGCCGCGCGGTGCTCAAGGAGGACGAACGCACTCGTCGCTTGGCCGAGGAGGCGGTCGACGTGACCCTGCCGGTGAGACTATCGCCGCTGGAGTCTGGCCGCATCCACCCGGTCAGCCAGGTCGTCGACGAGATCACCGCGATTTTCGCCGACCTCGGCTTCGCGGTCGCCGAGGGCCCCGACATCGAGACCGACTACTACAACTTCACTGCCTTGAACTTCCCCGTCGGCCATCCGGCGCGCGACATGCACGACACCTTCTTCTTCAATGAGAAGGCGGACGGGGAGCGCATGCTGCTGAGGACCCACACCTCGCCGGTGCAGATCCGCACCATGGAAATCCAGAAGCCCCCGATCCGCGTGGTCATTCCCGGCCGCACCTACCGTCACGACTCCGATCAGACCCACACGCCGATGTTCCATCAGGTCGAGGGACTGGTCATCGACGAGGAAAGTCACATCGGTCACCTCAAGTGGGTGCTGGAGGAGTTCTGCAAGGCCTTCTTCGAGGTCAGGCAAGTCAAGATGCGTTTCCGGCCGAGCTATTTCCCGTTCACCGAGCCGTCGATGGAGGTCGACATCCGCTGCCGCCGTCAGGGCAACGAGATCCGCTTCGGCGAAGGCGACGACTGGCTGGAGATTCTGGGCTGCGGCATGGTGCATCCCGAGGTCATCCGTTTCGGCGGCCACGACCCCGACCGCTACCAGGGCTTCGCCTGGGGCATCGGCATCGACCGCATCGCCATGCTCAAGTACGGCATGCCGGACCTTCGCGCCTTCTTCGACGTCGACGTGCGCTGGCTCAACCATTACGGCTTCCGCCCGCTCGATCTGCCGTCGCTGGCCGGTGGGCTGTCGTCATGAAGACCACATTGTCCTGGCTCAAGGAGCATCTCGACACGGCGGCGGGCCTCGACGAGATCGTTGACCGGCTCACCATGATCGGCCTCGAGGTCGAGGCGGTCGAGAACCGCGCCGCGGAGTACGCGCCGTTCCGCGTGGCCCGCGTGGTTTCGGCCGAGAAGCATCCGAACGCAGACCGGCTCAAGGTCTGTGTCGTCGATCCCGGCGACGGATCGAACGTGCAAGTGGTGTGCGGCGCGCCCAACGCGCGCGCCGGCATGATCGGGGTGTTCGCCCCCGCCGGCACGCACATCCCCGGCACCGGCATCGACCTCAGGAAGAGCGCCATCCGCGGCGTCGAGTCGAACGGCATGCTCCTGTCCGAGCGCGAGCTCGGCATCTCCGACGACCACGAGGGCATCGTCGATCTGCCCGCCGACGCTCCCGTCGGTGGGCCGTACGCGGCGTACGCCGGCCTCGACGATCCGGTGATCGACATCGCCGTCACCACCAACCGGTCTGACGCTTTCGGCGTCTCCGGCATCGCCCGCGATCTCGCCGCCGCCGGCGTCGGCGCCCTGGTTGAGGGGCCCGTCGAAGCGGTCTCGGGCGAGGGCACCTGTCCGGTCAAGGTAACGCTCGACTTCGGGGGCACGCCATCGCTGTGCCCGGCGTTCGGTCTGCGGCTCGTGCGCGGTGTGACCAACGGGCCGTCGCCGGAGTGGCTGCGCAAACGCTTGACCGCCATCGGCCTCCGCCCCATCAACGCGCTCGTCGATATCACCAACTTCATCACCTACGACCGCTGCCGGCCACTGCATGTGTTCGACGCCGCCAAGGTCAACGGCGACCTCACCGTCCGTCGAGCGCGCGCCGGCGAGGAGGTTCTGGCCCTTGACGGCAAGACGTACCGCCTCGATCCCGAGGTCTGCGTCATCGCCGACGAGAAGGGCGTCGAGTCGATCGCCGGCATCATGGGCGGCGAGGAGTCCGGCTGTGACGCGACGACTACCGACGTTTTGATCGAATCGGCCCTGTGGGAGCCGCTCAACATCGCCCGCACCGGCCGCCGGCTCTCGATCGTCTCCGACGCCCGCCATCGCTTCGAGCGCGGCGTCGACCCCGCCTTCATGGTGCCGGGCCTGGAACTCGCCACCCGCATGGTGATGGACATCTGCGGCGGCACCCCGAGCGATATCGTTGTTGCCGGTGAGGTACCGCGACCGGCCAATGTCGTCGATTTCCCGATCACCGAGGTCAAGCGCCTCGCCGGCATCGACCCGTCGATCAGCGATGTCACCAAGATCCTCGACGATCTCGGCTTCGCCTCGCAGCCGCACCGCACCAAGGGCACCATCACCGTGTCGATCCCGACCTGGCGGCCCGACGTCACCATCAAGGCCGACATCGTCGAGGAGGTCGTCCGCATCATTGGCGTCGACAAGGTGCCGGTCGAGGCCATGCCTCGCGACCCCGGCGTCACGCCACCGGTGCTGACACCGATCCAGATGCGCACCCGGCGCGCCAAGCGGGCGCTCGCCGGCCGCGGCATGGTCGAGGCAGTGACCTGGTCGTTCATCGGCCACGATCGCGCCGTCGCCTTCGGCGGCGGAGACGACTCCCTCGCCCTCGCCAACCCGATCGCGCCGGACATGTCGGACATGCGGCCGAGCCTGCTGCCGGGCCTGATCGCCGCCGCCCAGCGCAACGCCGACCGCGGCTTCGCCGACCTCGCGCTGTTCGAGGTCGGCCAGGTGTACCGCGGCGACCAGCCCGACGACCAATTCACGGCGGCCTCCGGCATCCGCCGCGGCACCGCCACCGTCAACGGCAGCGGCCGCCATTGGTCCGCGGACGCAGCACCCGCTTCGGTGTTCGATGCCAAAGCCGACGCGCTGGCGACCCTCGATGCCCTGGGCGTCGCCGCCGACAAGGTCCGGGTTGGCGCCGACGCGCCTGGCTGGTTCCATCCCGGCCGCTCCGGCACCGTCCGGCTCGGCCCCGAGACCGTCGGCACCTTCGGCGAGTTCCACCCGCGCGTTCTGGAGGGCCTGGATGCCGAGGGCCCGCTTGCCGGCTTCGAGCTGATCCTGGAGGCGATCCCGACGCCGGTCGCGCGCCCGACTAAGACCAAACGGCCGCTCGATCTCTCCGACCTGCAGCCGGTGCAACGCGACTTCGCTTTTGTTGTCGACCATGCCGTCGCCGCGGCGACGATCATCCGCGCTGCGCAAAGCGCCGACCGCGAACTCATCTCGGCCGTGTCGGTGTTCGACGTGTTCGAAAGCGAGGGCCTCGGCCGTGGCAAGAAGTCGGTGGCGATCGAGGTCACCCTGCAACCGAGCGAGCGCACACTTACCGACCAGGAGATCGAGGCGACCGCGACGATGATCGTGGCCGCTGTCGAGAAGGCGACCGGCGGTTCGCTGCGGGCATAGGAGGGGGAGGGGCCATCCGCCCTCGTGCCATGATCGACCGCTGGCGGCTCCACGGCCACGCCATCGTCTCCGACGATCATTGCATCGCCGCCGCGGACGGCACGGTGCCGCCCGGGTTGCGCAACGATGCCGATTGGGCGCGCTTTCAAGCGGCACTCGACGCGGCTGTGGTGACGGTGCTCGGCCGGCGCGGTCACGAGGCCAATCCCAACGTCAAGGGTCGCGGCCGGATCGTTCTGTCGTCGTCGGCAGAAGGTATCGAACGCCGGGCGGACACCTGGTGGTGGAACCCGAGCGATGCCCCGGTCGAAGATGCCCTTGCCCGCGCCGCGCCGGCGGGCGGTATCGTCGCCGTTCCCGGCGGCCGGCGGGTCTTCGATTTCGTCCTGCGTTTGGGGTTCGACGAATTCCATCTGGTGCGGGCGGCCGGCGTTGCGGTTCCCGGCGGGATTCCAGTTTTCTCGGCGGTCGCCGACGGGCTGTCGCCCGAGGTCGTGCTCGCCCGGCACGGCCTGAGCCCCGCACCGACCGAGGTGCTGGACGCGGCAGAGCGCGTGTCGCTGGTCGTGTGGCGCCGCCGCGCTTGACCGGTCCGGCCCGCCATCGGACAGTGCCTGCACCCTCAATGCCGGACGGTGACCATGCAGCCGCGCGACATCATCAAAAAGACGCCCTTCTTCGCCGAGGCACTCGACGATTCCGAGGTCGACGTGCTCGCCGCGCGAGCGCACCTCGTCGGCTTCCCCGAGGGCGCCACGCCGATCGAAGAGGACGGCCCCGGCCATTCGATGTTCGTCGTCGTCTCCGGCCGGCTCAGCGTCACCATCGACGGTGAGGACGAGCCGGTGGCGACGCTGGCGCCCGGCGACATCTTCGGCGAAATGTCGCTGCTGACCGGAGCCCGGCGGAGCGCCACCGTGACCGCGATCGAGCCGGTCGAGGCGATGGAGGTGAGCAAGGAGGCGCTGGCCCATGTTCTGGCGCGCTCGCCCACTTTGGTCGACCGGTTCGTCGAGATGCTCATGCGCCGTCAGCGCGAGCTCGACAAGCGCGCCGGCGGGGCTGCCTGGGGCATGCTCCGCCCCGGCAAAGCGGAGCTTGCCAACATGATCGGCGCCTTTTTCGGCAAGGCGATCTGAATTTCGCCGCTCTCAATGCCCTACCAAGGCACCCCGCTCCAACCTCCCCTTTGGTGGGGAGGTCGAAATTCGCGTCAGCGAATTTCAGGTGGGGGGCCACACCAACCCTGATGTCGTGGGCTCGCCGACATGAGCCGGCATCGCAACCCGGGGTGGCCAACGCCACCCGGTAGCCCCCCTCTTGTTTCGCCAACGACTTGCTCGCTACACGCTTCGCAAGTCTGGCGAAACATTCTCCCCCTCAAGGGGGGAGAAGGAATAGGAAGGAGCGGCGGCGAATTGACCTCGCCGCACGAGCCACTTGCAAATCTACACAGCCCCCGGTCTCTGCACCTCTAATGCGCCGCGTCCCAGTTGTCGCCGGCGTGGGCGTCGACGTGGAGGGGAACGGAGAGGTGGATGGCCGGCTCGGCCGCCTCTTCCATGACCCGCGCGACCAGCGGCAGGGTCTTCTCGACCTCCGTTTCCGGCGCTTCGAAGATCAGCTCGTCGTGAACCTGAAGCAGCATCTCCGCCTTGAGCCGTGACTTGGCGAGTGCGCCCTCCATGCGGATCATGGCCCGGCGGATGATGTCGGCGGCGGTGCCCTGGATCGGTGCGTTGATCGCGGCGCGGTCGACGAAGGCGCGCTCCGACGGGTTCTTGGAACCGACCTGGGGGAAGTTGATCTTGCGCCCGAACAGCGTTGACACGTAGCCGTCGTCGCGCACCTTTTTGCGCATCGCCTCCATGTAGTCGCGGATGCCGGGGAAGCGCTCGAAGTAGCGCTTGATGTAGGCGCCGGCCTCCTCGCGCGCGATGCCGAGCTGATTGGCGAGGCCGAAGGCGGAGATACCGTAGATGATGCCGAAGTTGATCGCCTTGGCGCGGCGGCGGACCTCCGGCGGCATGCCCTTGACCGGCACTCCGAACATCTCCGATGCGGTCATGGCGTGGATGTCGAGGCCGTCGGCGAAGGCCTGCTTGAGCTGCGGCACCTCGGCGACGTGGGCGACGATGCGGAGCTCGATCTGGCTGTAGTCGGCCGAGATCAGCTTCATCCCCTTCTCGGCGACGAAGGCGGTGCGGATGCGCCGGCCCTCCTCGGTGCGCACCGGGATGTTCTGGAGGTTGGGCTCTGACGACGAGAGGCGCCCGGTGGTGGTCGAGGCGAGCGCATACGAGGTGTGGACGCGGCCGGTCGCCGGGTTGATGTAGGCGGGAAGCAGGTCCGTGTAGGTCGACTTCAGCTTCGACAGCATCCGCCACTCGAGGATGTTGGTCGCGAGTTCGTTGCCGCCGGCGGCGAGCTCTTCCAGAACGTCGGCGCCGGTCGACCACGCCCCTGTCTTGGTCTTCTTGCCGCCTTCGATGCCGAACTTGCCGAACAGAATGTCGCCGATCTGCTTGGGCGAGCCGATGTTGAACCGCTCGCCGGCTTGTCTGTAGATCTCGTCCTCGAGGCCGGCGAGCTTTTGCGAGAAGGCGCCCGACATCCGCGACAGGATCTGGCGGTCGACCTTGATGCCGCGGGCTTCCATGCGTGCCAGCACCGGGATCATCGGCCGCTCCAAGGTCTCGTAGACGTTGACCATGTGCTCGGCGACGAGCCGCGGTTTCAGCGCCATCCACAGGCGGATGGCGACGTCGGCGTCCTCGGCCGAATACTCAGTCGCCTTGTCGATCGCCACCTGGTCGAAGGTGACCCGGGCGCGGCCGGTGCCGGCGACCTCCTTGTAGGCCATCGACTGGTAGCCGAGGACGGCGTCGGCAAGCTCGTTCATGCCGCTGCCGCCCTTGCCGCCGTCGAGGGCGTAGGAGATGAGCATGGTGTCGTCGTAGGGCGCGACCGTGATGCCGTGGCGGGCGAGCACCAGCGCGTCGTACTTGAGGTTTTGCGCGATCTTGAGGACCGCCGCGTCCTCCAGCATCGGCTTGAGGCGGGCGAGCGCGTCCTTTGCCGCGATCTGACCAGCGACAAGACCGCCGCCGAGAAGGTCGCCCGTTCCGTTCCTGTGGCCGATCGGCACGTAGGCGGCCTTGCCGGGCGCGGTCGCCAGGCTCACGCCGACCAGCTCGCCGGCCATCGGGTCGAGCGAGGTGGTCTCGGTGTCGACGGCGACGTGGCCGATCTCCATCGCCGCGGCGATCCACGCGTCGAGCCGGTCGAGGCCGGTGACGGTCTCGTACTTGTCGCGGTCGAAGGGCTCGGCGACCGCTGCGACAGCCGCCTCCGCCGCCCGCGCCACCGGACCCGTGCCGCCGGCCGCGGGCGCGCTGACGCGCTTATCGCCGGCGTTGAAGTAGGGGCGATAGACCGGACGCTCGCCCTCCTTCAACGCGGGCTTGCGGGGCTTCTTCGCCTCCGCAGGCGGCGCCTCGCCGGGAACGGACGGCTCGACCGCGTCGGCGTTGGTTCCGGTCGCCTCGGCGACGCGGCGGGTAAGCCCGGTGAACTCCATCGCCTTGCAGAAGCCAATGAGCAGCGGCCCGTCGCGCTCGCGCACGGCGAGGTCCTCAATCGGCGTCCCCAGGGGCACATGGTCGTCGAGGGTGACGAGCTTTCGCGACAGCCGCGCGGCGTCTGCATGCGCGACGAGCGACTCGCGCCGCTTCGGCTGCTTGATCTCGTCCGCGTGCGCGAGCAGCGATTCGAGGTCGCCATATTCCAGGATGAGCTGCGCCGCCGTCTTGACGCCGATGCCGGGAACGCCGGGAACGTTGTCAACCGAGTCACCTGAAAGGGCTTGCACATCGATCACCTTGGCCGGCGGAACGCCGAAGCGTTCGGCGACCTCCGCCTCGCCGATCCGCTTGTCCTTCATCGTGTCGAACATGGTCACCGTCGGCGAGACGAGCTGCATCAGGTCCTTATCGGAGGCGACGATGGTGACGTCCGCACCCGCCTCGGCGGCGAGCCGCGCGTAGGTGGCGATGAGGTCGTCGGCCTCGAAGCCCGACTGCTCGACGGACGGCACGTTGAAGGCCGCCGTCGCCTTGCGGATCAGGCCGAACTGGGGCCGCAAGTCGTCCGGCGGCTCCGGCCGGTGGGCCTTGTACTCGGCGTACATTTCGTTGCGGAAGGTGACCTCGGACTTGTCGAAGACGACGGCGAGATGGGTCGGCTTGACCCCGGCCGATGCGTCCTGGAGGAGCTTCCACAGCATGTTGCAGAAGCCGTAGACGGCCCCGAGCGGCAGTCCGTCGGACTTCCGCGTCAGCGGCGGCAGCGCGTGGTAGGCGCGGAAGATGTACGACGACCCGTCGACCAGAAACACATGGTCGCCCTTCCTCACCGGCCGGGCGGCGAATGCGGATTTCGGTTTCTCTGTGGCCATCGCCGGCAACTATGCCCCGCCGAAGCAATGCGTGGGAAGGGCGAAAGGCCGCGCGCCGGTCGACCGCGCGCACTGCGGCCACCTCGCCGCGGCATTTCAGCAACCGCAAAAGCGCAAACATACGATTTTAATAAAGCTGGACGCGGGCCGGCGCGTTTTTAGTAAACCTCGAAGCACAAAGGCATCGTGTCGCACTCGCAAACTGTGCATGACTGTGCAAATACACCGGCACAAATGGCTGCGTCGTCCACACCCGTCGTCATGCGCTGGATCTTCGAAGACCCCGCAGTCAGGAAGATCAGGCACGGGCTGCGCGAGGGCACCCAAGAACGCCGACACGCGGCGGCCATGAAGGTCGCCGTGGGAACGGTGGCGGCCACCGCCACGTTCTATGCCGGCGTGGAGGTCCTCGGCCTCGGCGGGCTCGTGTGGCGAATTGCTGACTTGACCTTGTTCTCGCCGCTCGCATCGGCCTTTGCCCTGCCCTGAGGCGCCCGCGCACTTCGTCAGCCTTAACGCCCCCTTAAATCGCCGCATTTAGCGTGCGGGCTTGACCACGAACGGGTTCGGGCGACGGCCACAAGACATGTGCGAGAGAGATAGATGGCGCGACGCCGCCGCGGAAGGTGACATGTCGAGCCGGTCATGGACGCCGACGACGACGGCCGCGCGGGCCGCCTCGCGCTCGGGCTGAAGGACTCCGACCGACCAGTGTCCGCGCGCAAACGCCGCAACCCCAACCGCACGCGCGGACGCGAAAAGCCGAAGCGCCGGCACCGTAGAGCGCGCCGCGACAATGGCGGCGGAATCCTGAGCGGCATTCGCCGCGGCGTGCGGCGGATCGCCCATTGGACAGTGGTCCTCGGCGTCATCGCTGCCGGCTCGGCTGCCGCGCTCGTCGGCTACTACGGCTCCAAGTTGCCGTCGCCGAGCACGTGGAAGGTACCCGAGCGCGCTGCCAACGTTCGCATCCTCGCCGCCAGTGGCGAACTGATTTCGAACCGCGCCGACTCCATCGGCGAAAGCCTGACCCTCGACGAGATGCCGCCGTATCTGCCTGAGGCAGTGATCGCCATCGAGGACCGGCGCTTCTACTGGCACCTCGGTTTCGATCCGGCCGGCCTTGCTCGCGCCTTCGTCGCCAACCTCAAGGCCGGCGGCGTCGTCCAGGGCGGCTCCACCATCACCCAGCAACTCGCCAAGAACCTGTTCCTGACCCCGGAGCGCACGCTGGAGCGCAAGATCCAGGAGGTGATCCTGGCCGAGTGGCTGGAGCTGCGGCTGAGCAAGCGGGAGATCCTGGAGCTCTACCTCAACCGGGTTTACCTCGGCGCCGGCGCCTACGGCGTCGACGCTGCGGCGCATCGGTATTTCGGCAAGTCGGCACGCCATGTCACCCTGGCTGAAGCCGCCACGTTGGCCGGGCTTCTAAAAGCGCCAGCGCACTACTCGCCGATCACCGACCCCAACGCCGCCGAGGGCCGCGCCCAGACCGTGCTTGCCGCCATGCAGGACGCCGGCTTTGTCACCGCCCGCCAGGCGAGCTTCGCCATGTCGAGCGAGGTCAAGGTGGTCACCGACGTCGCCAGCGGCAGCGGCCGCTACGTCGCCGACTGGGTCATGGACATGCTGCCCGGATACGTCGGCGCCATCGACGAAGACATCGTCGTCGACACCACCGTCGACTTGCGCCTGCAGGCGGCCGCCGCGCGCGCCGTGTCCGGGGTCATCGCCGAATCGGGCGAAAAGTACCGGGTCGGCCAGGGCGCGCTGGTTGCCATTGACCCGACCGGTGCGGTCAAGGCATTGGTCGGCGGCCGCAACTACCGTACCAGCCCGTTCAACCGCGCCGTTGACGGACACCGCCAGCCGGGCTCGGCGTTCAAGCCGTTCGTCTACCTGACCGCGTTGGAGTACGGCCTGACTCCGGAGTCGGTGCGCGTCGACGGACCCGTGTCGGTCGGCGGCTGGCGGCCGGAGAACTACTCGCGCGACTATCGCGGGCCGGTGACGCTCACCACCGCGCTGGCGCTGTCGCTGAACACCGTCTCGGTGCAACTCACCGCCGAGGTCGGCCCGCGCGCGGTCGCCGCGACCGCCCGGCGCCTCGGCATCGCCTCGCCGCTGATGGCGACCCCGTCGATTGCGCTCGGCACCTCTGAGGTGACGCCGCTGGAGATGACCGCTGCCTTCGTTCCGTTTTCCAACGGCGGGCGTGGCGTCATCCCCCACGTCATCCATCGCATCACCACCGCCAGGGGCGAGGTGCTCTACGAGCGCCAGGGCTCGGGCCCCGGCCAGGTGATCGCGCCGATGCACGTCGGCATGATGAACGCCATGCTTGAACAGACCCTCCTCATCGGCACCGGACGCAGCGCGCAGATTCCTGGCTGGCCCGCCGCCGGCAAGACCGGCACGTCCCAGGATTTTCGCGATGCCTGGTTCATCGGCTACACCGCGGCGCTGACCGCCGGCGTCTGGTTCGGCAACGACGACAACAAACCGACCAAGCGGGCCTCGGGCGGCAACCTGCCGGCAATCACCTGGCAGCGCTTCATGAGCGAGGCGCTCTCGGGTCTCGCCGTCGCCGACCTCCCCGGCAACTACCGGGTGGGCGATTCCGGCGCGTTCGCACTGCCCCGCCGTCCCCTCGTCGCGATCGGCGAGGATCAGCCGATGGTGATTGAGCCTGGTCCGGGTGGCGATGGCGCCCAGCAATGGCCGCCGCCGCCGCGCCAGCGCGGCGGCCTTCTGAGACGGCTGTTCGGGGGCTGATGCGCAGGGTCGAGCCGCGCCGCCGTTGCCGGCGACGCGGCGCGTCGGCAGTCGTTACTCGGAGACCCTGAGCTGCGCGAGCTGCGTGCCGATCGACTCGAATGTCGTGACGATCTGATCCGCCGAATTGAGCAGGAAGAACTGGTCGGGATTGCTCGCGCACTCCTGGAGGAGCGTCGAAACCGGATCGTTGCCGGTATTGACCTGCACGGTGTAGACGCCAATCCCCGCGGCCTTGACGTTGGCGCAGGTCAGCCGCTGACGCCGGTCGATCTCCGCAGCGTTGGAGTACCAGCGGTCCCGGGTGTTTAGTCCGTCGCTAAGCAGGATGATCACCTCACGATACTCGTACTCTTCGTCGTACGGCGGCACCGTGAACGGCGCCGCGGTTAGCGACTGCCAGCCCCATTGCAGGCCGATGGCCTGGTTGGTGAGGCCGTCCGGTCGCA
>Ga0315553_10002153_pt1 | contig 15940 bp, 10 predicted proteins | sample SalMarSW160140MG_FD_203099 | JGI IMG/M metagenome (GOLD analysis project Ga0315553, IMG submission 203099) | Salt marsh sediment microbial communities from the Plum Island Ecosystem LTER, Massachusetts, United States - Salt Marsh Sediment SW1601-40 ... | reverse complement strand
TCGTAAGGAAAGAGTGTACGAAGTGGCCGATGCTGTTGACCACCTGGGCCAGACAGAGGAAGTAGATACTGCGGTCCAGACCCGAGTAGCTCTTGAGGAACTTCCGTATAGTCATGAGATTCGCCCTCTGTGCCGGGATCTGTGCCCCTGATCGAGGCGATTAGAAGCGGGAGCGCTGTTGGTCGAAAGCGCCGGCCAGTCGCTGCTGGATACGGGTCAGCTGTTCTTCGCTCTGGATCCCCATATCCCCCAGGACCCAGCGATCCATCTGTTCGAAAACGATCATCTTCCGCTCTAGATCGGTCAGGGCGTTGGCCAGGTAGACGCTGAACACGATATCCCGGTTTTGCTCCCTGCACTCCAGCGGGGAGTGGTGAAAACGGATGGCATCGATCAACTGATCCGGGAAGTTCCACTTTTCGGCGATCAATGCTCCCACCTCGGCGTGATTCATGCCGGCGGCGAAGTTTTCCAGCATATTCGACGGGATCTCCTTCTCTTTGCAGAAGCCGCGGATCCGCTCCAGCAGGTCCGGATGTAGCGAGGCCAGGATGATCTTACCCAGGTCGTGGAGGATTCCCCCTACATACACATCGTCCAGGATCTCTTTCCGGCGTCGGAAGCTCTTGGCCAGGTTGTAGGCGTAGAAGGCGGTTCGATAGGAATGCTGCCACAGCTCCCTCATCTGCCGGTACTTTTGGCCCAAGATCTTTTGGGTCCCGTGGGTGTACAGCAGGTTCCGTACGCCCTTCATACCCACCAGTTTGACGGCCTCCACGATGTTGTCGACCCTCTTCGGCAGCATGAACTGCGCGGAGTTGACCAGCTTGAGCAGATCCGCGGTCAGCATCGGATCGGTAGAGATCTGCCGGGCGATATCGGTGATTTCGGAGTCCGGATCGGAGATCAGGCGCTGAAGGTGCAGGATATTGTCCGGGAACTGGGGCAGTTCCTTGACCTCCCGGATAATCTGCTGGGTCAGGGCGTCCATCTTTTCTACCTGGATCTCGTTGAAGGGAATGGTCAGGGTAGCCACGGTCTCCCCGTCTTCCACATCGATGGCAAAGGACTCCTCATCCAGGCCGATTTTTTTCAGCATCAGAATCAGGATGACGATGCCCAGGCCCGCCCCTTCGGTCTGATCGAGCACCGTGGCGAAGGCCTCCTCCATGCTGGTGAATGCACGGGAGCGGGCAATGCGGTCAAAGATGCGGATCTGTTCGATCTTGGTGATCTCTACATTGTTGCGTACGGAGATCGTGAAGGTCCTCTCCCGGGTGTGATAGACGATCTTGAGGTACAACCCCAGTTCCTTCTGCTTCTGCAGGAAATGCTCGATATTCTCCAGGGTGTCCTCTTTGAAGCTCTTCATGCCTTCCGCGTAGTGCTGAGGATTGTTCAGATCCAAACCCTTTTCATGAAAGTAGGCCCGCTTGGTATTGGCTTTCTTGGCATTGACGGCCAGCTCCCGCAGGCAGTAGGACAGCTGATCCTTGATTTCGGAAAAGCCGAGCTCTGCCAGGAATATGTTGAGAACCTCGTCCAGATACTCCTCGGTATCGTGGGGGAGGGTAAAGGTCTTGAAGGTCAGGGGAACCGAATTATGGGCCGCCCTTTTTACCTGATCAACGTTGACTTGCGGAGACATCGATCCGTCCAGCTTTTTCCTTGAGTTTGAGAATATCTTCCCAACCACCCGATGTCAAGGCAAGATAGTTTTTCGGTTTTTGCTGTGGGTTGAATGAATTCGGGACAATCAATACTTGAGCTGCCGCAGAAAAATCTTCTACCCTGGTACGACTCATGTTGCCTCCCCCGTTCCCCAGCTGCTATAATGAGCGCCTCATGCATCTGGATGAGTTCGATACGCTGATCCGGCAGGTCCTCGACCTGGATGGATTCGCTGGAACCGATGTGGCCTTGAACGGGCTTCAGGTCGCCAACGCCAGACAGAGCGTCGAGAAGGTTGCCTTTGCCGTGGATGCCTGTCTGGAGAGCATCCGCCGGGCCGCCGAGTGGGGGGCGGACCTGCTGTTCGTGCATCACGGACTGTTCTGGGGCAGGCCTCTGGCCGTTACCGGCGGGCACTACCAGCGGCTGCGGGCACTGATCCAGGCGGATCTGGCCCTGTACGCCGTTCATCTGCCCCTGGATATGCATCCGCAGCTCGGCAACAACGCGGGGTTGGCCCGACGGATCGGTTTGCAGCGGCTCGAGCCGTTCGGGGAGTACAAGGGGATCAAAATCGGGTTCAAGGGAACCCTGCCCGAAGCGATGAACCTCGAGCAGGTGGTACGGGCCTGTTGCGGAAGCAACGAACAGGGCATCAACGTACTTCCCTTCGGACCCGAGCAGATTTCCACGGTGGGGATCTCCTCCGGGGGAGCCGCGGATGAGGCCAGCCAGGCCATCGAGGAGAAGCTGGATCTGTTCATCACCGGGGATGCTTCTCATGAGATCTATCATCACTGCCTGGAGGGCCGTATCAACGTGATCTTCGGCGGGCACTACCTGACCGAAACCTCCGGGGTCACGCTGTTGTCCGAGAAACTGCGGGCCGAGACGGACCTGCAGATCCGTTTCCTCGATATCCCGACGGGTTTGTGAGTCATGACAATGGAGGGTGCACTTTGAACCTACGCAAGAAACTCCTCCCCCTGGTGCTGACCGGCGGGATCATAGTGTTGGATCAGATCGTCAAGTGGGTGGTCTCCAAAACCCTGCCCTACGGACGGCCGGTGCGGATCATCGGTGATTTCCTGCGCTTCACCTATGTTCAGAATCCGGCTCTGTCCTTCAGCATCGGCCGCGGCTTCGGCGATACCGGTCGAATCATCCTGACCATGGTGCTGCCCGTGCTGGTTGTGGCCTTCGTGATGTACTACTTTTTGGCAGCCAAGGATATTACCCGGGGTCAGCGCTGGATCCTGGCGGCGATCATGGGCGGTGGTTTGGGCAACCAGGTGGACCGCTATTTCCGGCCGGCTGGAGTGATTGATTTCATCGATTTCAAATTTTACGGCATCTTCGGGTTCGAGCGCTGGCCCGTGTTCAATCTGGCCGATTCGACCGTTGTGGTGGCGGGAATCGCCCTGCTGATCAGTTATCTTGTGACGGGAGTGAAAGAGAAGAATGAACAAAAAAGTTAACACTGTTTTGTTCCTGCTGGGGGCTACTGTTTTCAATCTGCTGATTATGTTCCTGCTGATCGTGCTTTTTCTCGTGCTGATCTCAGCCCTTTTTCGGGATTCCTTGAATCCGAATGTACTCTCGATCCTTATGATCGTGGTGTTCGTCGGTTCGATTGCCGCCTCGTTCTTTGTCTACGGGCGGGTGGTCAAATGGTTGTCCCGGAAGATCGATATGGAGAAGTATTTTTTGCCGCTGTTTCGCAGAAAGAAGTAACCGTCCCGCTGCATATGACGGTACCCCGGCCAATGACGGTACTCCGTCAGTCGTCCAGTCCAGCTCGGTATCAATACCCGTCGGACATGGAGATGTTGATGTCCTTCTTGTACAGCTCGCCGTAAACGAAGCCGCGATTCTTGAGGTTGTCCTTGATCGGCTGCGGGAAGGGTATCAGACGCCAGAAGATCCCCCTTACATCCCGCTCCAGTTTCTGCGTTCCCTGGCTCTCCTTGGTGATCCAGAGGATGTAGTCCCGGATGAAGTAGTCCTTCACGTCCCCCCGCAGCCTCTGCCCCGAGAACCACTGGTAGTAGCGGCCGGTGATACCCTCCTCCATCCAGTAGTGTTGGGCCCTCTCCTTGGCCACCTGCCAGCGCAGATCCGCCAAGGCCGAAAACACGGCAAACTCGACGTCTTTGGGAAAGAGGGGCAGGGCCACCCTACCCCGGCTGGAGGCGCGGTTGAAGCGCTCGAAGGGTTCCCAGCAGATGCCGGTGTCCCCGTAGTTCGGCAGAAGCAAAATATACGGCACGATGCGGCTGGTCTGCCCCTTAAAGGTCCTTTCGAATACGGCGGGATCCAGGGATTCCACCTTGGCCATGGCGTTGATTACGTTTTCCCGGGTACAGATTTCCCGGATATTGGGGCGGAAGTACTGTTTCAACAGGATGGGGAAGTGGTTTCCCTGTCGGCCGACACACATCTTGGACATCTGCCGCAAGGATTGGAACTCGCTGGTGACCACGCCGGTGTCCACCGACAGATCGACGCCGTCGGCTCTATCCTGCAGATCCCGCAACTCCTCATCCATGTTTTCGATTGTGTTATAGGATGACTTGATATCCCGGTCCAGATTGCTCAGCTGCCGCAGGATCGTATTAACCTGGCTGATCGCCTCTCTCTGTTCCGGGCTGAACACGTCCTTCAGGCCGCCGAACTCCGCACGTGTGTGGTGGCGAAGGATCGTCTGAACCCGGTTCGCCAGATTGGATTCCAACTCATCCAGCTGGCCGATCTTATTCTGAAGCAGGGTCAGCTCAGCCTGTCGCTGGCCTCTGCGTTTCTCCACGATCTCAACGGTTTTCTGGTTTTCATCCAGCCGGGCCTTTTTAACCTCGTCGGTAGCGGAGGGCCGGGCCGATCCCTGGGCGATTTTGGTCAGCCACTCATCCAGGTAGTGGATCGGCTCATCGGTCTTGTTCTCGAAGATGATGCGGCTCATCACATCCCGCTGTTCGGCGGAAATCAGCGAGGGAGAGAGGATGCCGAAGCGCAGGAGCAGTCGTTTTGGGACCGACATATTCGGTGACACCCTGGCGGCGATCCGGCTCGCCAACTCCCAATAGGCTGTGGTCAGGCGGGCCCGATAAACGGATTTATCCTTGGGATCCTTGGCCGTGGCGAACTGGGTAAGCAGCTGGTGTACGCGCCGACCGATCTCCCCCTGTTCGGCGAGAAGATTTTTGTAGTAGTTTTTATCCCGGAAGAAGGGTTTGGGCTTCTCTTCGAGGTGGGTTTGAATGTCGAAGCTTTTTTTGCTAAGGTCTACTTCCTCAAGACCCTTCTTGTCGACCTTGACCTCTTCTTCGAACAAGTCGCCAAATTCGGGTTTTTCCGCCTGGGTAGTCACTTGGATACCCATGAGATCAGCGATCTCCGGATCTAACTGGCCTGAGGAAAATTCGTTAGCCATCGGTTTTGGAGGCGACGGGAATCGAACCCACGACCTCGTGAATGCCATTCACGCGCTCTAGCCAACTGAGCTACGCCCCCGGAACAAACCTTTGAGAATAATAGTAACGGTTGAGGTCCTTTGTCAACAAGCAAGTAAAAATGATCGGCCTTGTCCGGCATTGTCGAACCGGCGTGTTCGCTCAGGTAGGAGCGCAGCCGATAAACAGGTGTATAAATATAGCCGAGACTAGAATTTAGACGTATATTCAGCGGGTCGAAGAAAAAGAAAAAGACCTTGACAGTGAATCGTCAGGGATGCTATAGGGATAGACTATGTTGAGCTGTTTCCAGGGAGGCACGGTTGTACAGAGCCTCTCCAGCCAGGACAAGTTCGACGCAATTCGGGAGCTCATTCACAAGGCTCCTGTTTTTGCCGGCCTCGGATGCAGGGACGAGCTCGAGGAAGCCGTGGTTCAGAGGGAGAAGATCCTGTCCACGGGCCTGGGGCGGGGTGTGGCGGTGGCTCACGGTACCACCGACACGATCAAGGATATAGTGATCGCCCTTGGGATTTCCGAGCGGGGCATCGATTTCGATTCCTTTGATAACACTCCCGTACATCTGTTGTTCGTAATTACCAATCCGCCGGGCAGGCAGATGGAGTACCTGGTCGCCCTTTCCGCGGTAACCCGGCTGGTTCGGGATGAAGCCTTCCGGGAATCCCTGCAAGCCACCGCTCCGGCACAGGAAATCGAGTTGAAGATCTGCCAGGCCTTCAGCGAGTGTCTGGATAGCTACAGCGCGGCTTCCAACTAACCTCCCTCAATGACCCTTATCCCGGCCATCGACCTCCTGGACGGCGCCTGCGTGCGTCTAACCAGAGGCGACTACGGCAGGGTGGAGCGCTACTCCGGGGATCCTCTAGAGGTTGCCCGGCGATTCGAGGCAGCCGGGGCTCGGTGGATCCACCTGGTGGATCTGGACGCGGTCCGTGCTCCGTCGGTTCCGGATTCATCCGTCAACCACAGCCAGTCTGCCGCCCCCGGCCACAATCGCCCAACCATTCGCCGTATCGCCCGGGAGCTTTCCTGTCACGTCGAAGTTGGCGGCGGGATCCGCAGCCTGATCGCCGTGGAGGAGCTTCTGGAAGCAGGTGCGAAGCGCCTGATCATCGGCACCACGATCGTAAAGGACCATGAGGAAGTCAGTCGCTGGTGCAGTCATTTTCCCGGCGTCCTGTGGGCGGGGATCGACGCAGACCGAGGCGCTGTCAAGGTTTCCGGCTGGGAGGAGGAGGCGGCGCTGCAGGATGTCGAATTGGCCGAACAGGTGCGACGGATGGGTCTGGCCGGGATCGTCTACACGAGCATAGGGCGCGACGGGACCCTGGATGGTCCGGATATCGAGCGGACCAACCGCATCGCCCAGGTCTCGGGCCTGCCGGTGATCCTTTCCGGGGGAATTGGCGGCATTGAGGATGTCCGCCGGGTTCTGGAGCAGCGGCATCCCGGTGTGAAAGGGCTGATCATCGGTAAGGCGATCTACCGGGGCCGGGTGGATCTGGCGGAATTGTTCCGAATCGACGCGTAGATACTGGAAAGCTCTTATGCCTTCAAATAGTGAAGGTGGGGGATCAGCACCTTGTTGGGGTTACCCGTGCCGTCGTAAAAGATGTCGATGATCGGGATCCCGAAATCCTCCTGGATCTTGCGGTAGATCGAGGCGGTCACAACTCCCGGACAGCAGAAGATCGGGTTCACGTGCAGGATGGCATCGACCAGCTTGTGCTTGATGTAGTACAGGGCGCGGCCGATGTTGATCGAGGTTTCCCCGACGATGTAGTGGGTGATCCTGTACTCCTCCATCAGGGCAACGCACTCGCTGAAGTCCGGTTCCTCCTGCTCTTCGACCAGGCTTGCGGCCAGCCGCTCGTAGCGCTTTTCGATGGTTTTCAGCAGCTTGTAATGGCGGGGATTGTCCCCGTAGAGGCGCACATCCGCGTCGTAGAAGTGAAAGGGCCACTCGGTCAGCGAGGGGATCCACAGCTCTCCCCCCAGCTCCCGGACGACCTTTTGGACATTCTGGTTGACCAGGTTGTTGTACTTCACGTACAGGTCACCGATCAGTCCGATCCGGGGCTTCCTGCCCGCCGATTCATCCCGCTCGATGTCTCGAAACCGCGCCACGACGCCGGAGAGGACCGACCGCAGATCCGCTCCCTCCAGGATCGCCCGGCCTATCCGTTCCCTTGATTCCCACAACACCTTTTCAGCCTCTCCCGGACGGGTCTCGTAAGGTATGACTCTGTGGAACATCTTGTAGACGATCCCGCCCAGGATGTTGGACTCCAGCATTTTTGCCGCCAGGGTCTGGGGCAGCAGCTCACCGGGAGCCATGGTGTTGATCAAGCCGATCTTCAGACCCTTCAACCCGGCCGATTCGAAGGCCAGGTCGGCGAGAATCGGGAAGTTCGAAAAGTTGCAGGCGACGCAGGTCGTGGGGATGTAGAAGAAGGTGTTTTCGGGCTTCAGAGCTTCCTTCTTGACCTTCTCTATCACCCCCCCGATCAGTGAGATCAGGGGCATGCACTCCCCGCCGTTGGTGTAGCGGTAGCCGGTGTTGAGGGAGCGTTCATCAGGATCGAGGAGCTCCGCGTCGTATCCGGCTCGCTTGAAGCAGGCTTCCCAGAAGTAGCCGGTAAGCGAATCGAGGTTGGGGAGCAGAACGGTGTCGCCCTTTTCCAGAAGATCGTTTCGAGGCCGGGTCTCGGCGGGCGCGGCCGTGTTCTTTGCCGCCCGCAGGTGATTGCGGAAGGACTGCAGGCCAGCCTCGATGCGTGTAGAGTAGCCGATGTCGGAGCTGTGCTCGTCCAACTGGAGGATGAGAAAGGGTTTCTGATACTCCCCCATGATGTCCTTGACGTAGGAGAGTAGAAACGAGTCGGGGCTGCAGCGAAAGCAGGTCAGGTACACGGCGAAGAGGTTCGGCTGTTTGGCACAGTACTCCGCGGCCTTGAGGATCTGTTTCCCGTAGTGCCAGTGCATCCGCTGGTAGTAGCGGCCGGCGTACTGAGGCTCAAACCCTTCCAGGTCTATCTCCTCCTGCCAGAACAGACGCGCTCCCTCCCGCTCCAGTTTGGCCGGAAGCCCCAGGTTCATCACCGGGTCGAAGAGCACGTAGGGTCTTCCCAGCAGCAGGATATTGGGTTGATCCTCTCCGTCGCCTGCCAGCCGCTGGCGATAGGATTGGCCCCAACGCCTCTTCTGTTCGGTGAAGGCGGCATGAGCCTGTTTCAGAGCCCCGGCCACCTCTCCACGGTCCAGATCCACGGGAATCTTGCGTTTCATCTCGGCGTGAATCGCATCCGCGATCTGCTCCAGATCCATATTGTTGAAGGAGATCAGGGGAGAGATCAGCTTGGGCTCCACATCGACCGCGGTCAGCTTGTTGACGATGGTGGGCAGGTACTGGGAGTAGTAGCAGTAGTAGGAATCCCGGGTTTTCCGCTTGTACTGCAGCGCTCCGTCGAAATCCGGATCCTGCTCATTGGTCACGGCGGGATAGAACAGGTAGTCCGTATCCTGCTCCAACAGCTGACCGAAGTAGCCGTGGGCCAGGATCATGGGCGCGCAGAAATCGGAATTGACCAGGGCCTTGCCCTCCTCCAGAGCGGCCCTGTCGGGTTTAGACAGCAGCACCGAAAAGCCGAGCCGGGTCAGGAATGCGTACCACAGAGGCGCGTAGCCCAGGTTGTACAGCCCCTGGGGGATCCCGAGGTGTATCAAGGCCCGGTTTACATTTTCTGATCGATCTGAGGGGTGGGAGGGGCTGCGACTTGCATCGTTTTTGTACAAGGGAGCCATGATCCGAGCGAAACGCGTTTCCGGCGCACTCGGTACCGGCTCGGTTTGACGCCGCTGACTGTAGTCCCGCCCGCACTTCATGCCCCATCCGGATTTGCGGCCTCCACTCTCAACAACTGTGAGCAGGCAGTGGTTGGCGCAGCGGCGGCAGATCTCTTCACTGATCTCGAGGTCCTGGACTTCCCAGATGAAGGTGGATTTGCTCTGCTCCGGCTGCGCCTTTCGGCAGAGCAGGGCGGCCCCCAGGGCTCCGGTCAGGTGGCAGTAGGGGGAGACGTGGATCGGCTTTTCGATAAGCTGCTCGAAGGCGGCCACCAGGGCCTTGTTGCGCCCGGTGGCACCCTGGAACACGATGTAGTCTCCCAGAGGCGTCTTGGACACGACCTTGGCCAGGTAGTTGTCCCGGACCGAGTTCAGCACCGCCGCAGCCAGAGCCTCCTTGGACCAACCCTCCCCCAGCAGGGTGTTGAGATCCCTTTCCATGTAAACTGTGCAGCGGTCGCTGGTGAAAGGGGCACGAGCGCCGAAGGCCATTTCGGAGAAGTCGTCCAGGCTGACCTCTAATCGCTTAGCCTGCTCTTCGATGAAGCTCCCCGTTCCGGCCGCGCAGACGTAGTTCATGGTCGAGTAGTAAACCTCCCCATCCCGCAGCAGGGTGAACTTGGAATCCTGGCCGCCGATCTCGATGATCGTATCCGCCTGAGGATGCAGGAACACCGCCGCCCTGGCGTGAGCGGTGATCTCATTCATAGCCAGGTCGGCGTTGAACAGCTCCTTGATGATCATCCGTCCCGACCCTGTGGTAGCCACACCGAGGATCTCGAGCCTTTCGGCAGCGAATGTTTCGTTGATGCTGCGGATGAGCCTCTGTACCGCCCGGATCGGTTCTCCGGCGGTGGTCGTGTAGAATCCGCCCAGGATTTCCTCATTCCCATTAATCAGCACGGCCTTGGTGCTGGTGGAGCCGATGTCGATGCCGATATACACACCTCCAGCCGGGACCGGGGCTTTTTCGCTCGGCTTCCCGCCGCTCGGACTCCCAATCGGTTGCCTCCCGCTTGGTGACCCACCGCCGGGTAAAAACACCTCCACCCCGTCGCGGAGCTCTATCGAAAAGGAGCCGAAGTCCGGATAGCTGCTCAGGGACAGCCGAAGCGGCTCCCGGGACTCGCGGCTGCGGGACCTCCCGCCTACGAGCCCGGGCCGAACTTCTTTCAGTTCCCCCAACGTTGCCGCTCCGATCGCCCCGGCGACCTGGGAGTGAGCGGGAACCTGAACGTTCCTGCCCAGGATCTTCTCCATGCTGCCGGCAATGGCTCGGTTGAGGGATACTCCCCCGATCAAGCCGACGGGATCTTCGATCTCCCGTCCCTTGATCAGGGCGTCCAGGACATTGCGGGCAATTCCTTCGCACAGACCTGCGCAGACCGCCTCCAGGGAGTAGCCATCCTGCATGGCGTGGACGATGTCGGTCTTGGCGAATACGGCGCAGCGGGTGGCGATCACCGGGCGTTTCCCTACGAAGGCGGCGGCCTTGGCGGCCAGATCCACTACGGAAAGCCCCAGCCGTTCGGCCTGCTGCTCGATGAACGAACCCGTGCCGGCGGCGCAGGGCGCGTTGAGGGAATGTTCCCTGTACCCGCCATGCTCGTCGAAGAAGATAAGGGAGAAGGTCTGTCCCCCGATGGAGAACACGTTTCTGCATTCCGGCAGCAGTACCCGGGCTCCTTCGATCAGAGCCAGGGTGTTGTCAATGACCGCCTCCCGGCGTTCGGTAAAGTTGCCGGTGATGCCGAGGGTGTCGAAATCCTTGTATTCGGGCAGAGCCGTGATGCAGTCCAGCTCCGCCTGGATGTTACCTCGATGCTCGCGGTACTGAACGTTCCGGATTTCCCCATCCTCCAGAACCACTGCACCCAGATAGAGAGAGCCGATGTCGATGCCGACCCGTTTCATCGGTTTCATTATTGGGGAAACGCTGGACTTTGTTCAAGGAGGTGCACTTCGAGCGCTTCGAGATAGCAGTCTTGCTGCCCGCCTGCAGTCCCGGCGCATCCGGTGGATCAACTTGGCCGCGGTTGGGTAGCGCCTCTCCGGGCGCAGGTAGGCAACAGGCAGGATCTTCAGAGTCTTTCCGTACAGATCGTCGCTGAAATCCAGGAGGTGCGCCTCCAGTTTCTTGGTCTTCTCATTGAAGGTGGGGTTGAAGCCGATGTTCGCCGCTGCGGGCCGCCATCTCTGCTCGCCTTCGATGCGCACCCAAACCGCGTACACTCCGGTCCGGGGCAGGGTTCGGGAAGGGATATCGAGGTTGACCGTGGGAAAGCCCAGATCCTTTCCCCGGTCCGCACCTCGGACCACCTTGCCCGTGAGGATCTGCTGTTCAATCATTCAGGAATTTGCGAGCTTTTTCAGGATCTCTGCAGCAATATCCTGAGGCTTGCGCGAATCGGTGAAGACACGCTGCCCAAGGCTCCTGTAGATCGGTACCCGGGATTTGTACAACTTTTCGAGCTCCTTTTTGGGTCGATCGAGCAGCGGGCGAGCGCGGTCCCTGCCCGTGCGGTCGAGAAACTCCCTAAAGGATACTTCGAGGTAGAAGGTCACGGCCAGGTTTTCGAAGAACTCCTGATTCTCCTGGCGGACCGGGGCACCGCCGCCTGTGGCGATCACCAGCCTGTTCATCTCCCGGACGCTGTACAGCGCATCGGATTCGATCTGGCGGAAGGCTTCCTCTCCGTCGTTGTCGAAGATCTCCCGGATGCTCTTCCCGGCATTCTCCGTGATCAGGACATCCAGGTCGAGAAAGCGGTAGCCCAGCCTGGCCGCCACCAACCGCCCTACCGTGGTCTTGCCTGAACCCATGAAACCGATCAGGGCGATGCGGTGCGGAGCTTGAGAGAATATTTCGGGTCTGCCCGCGAACCGGGGCATTCTATTTGACCACCAGGACCTTTCGAATCTCGCTGATTCCCGGACCAACGATCTTGATGAAGTATACACCACGGGCCACGACTCTGTTACCCCTGTTTCGGCCGTCCCAGGTGGTGGAGTACTCCCCGGCGGTCCTCTGGCCCCGGTACAGGACATCCACGATGTCCCCCTTCAGATCGAACACGTTGATCGTGACCATGCCGGTCTGGGGGATGCTGTAGGTGACCTTGGCCGTCTCCCCCCTCAGGGGGTTGATCACGTTGCTGGTGACCGTGGCCTCTCCCCGCTGGACCCGCAGATCGCGGATCTTTATGACCCAAGGCCTGGCCGTGCGCGGATCTTGAGGATTGGGTATGCGGGCGTAGGGCAGCAACTCCTGACCACCGCCCGGGTCGATCACGAAGAGAAACTGCAGGTCCGCTCCGTCCTGAATCTCTGCATCGCTCGAGGGGATGAGAAAATCCCGCAGCGGGCCGGTGATGGGGCCAGGCGGGACCGAGGGTGCCGAACGTGCTGCTGTATTGGCGTTGTGATAGGTGTCGCCTGGTATGGCCGGAGTGTGCGTCATCGTATCCACTCCCGAGGGAATCCAGAGGTTGCTTAGGAGGATCGGATCGGTAGGATTCACATCCCAGTAAATATCGACGGTGGACAGGTCGGGATTGATTGTCGAGAATAGAAGCCGGGACTGGAGCTGGATATCTCGGTCCTGAAGGAAGGCCGTTCCGTCGAAGCGGGTGATCCGTCCGATGCCGCCGCGAACCGGGTCGCGCTGAGTAACCGCGTCGTAGGCGAACACCGGTTCGATCAGGTTCAACGCCACGTCGGAGACGCGATGCTGGAGCGCGTTGTCCATGGCGTCGCTGCCGTCCGGCGGAAGGTTTCCGTCGGTGTTGGTGTTCGCATAGGTTCCGGGATCCAAGGTGTACGGGACATCCCATACTTGACCGGGGTTGGCGTTCAGACTCTGGGGAGTGATGGCTACGACATCGGTGTCGGTCAGAGGGTTGGCAAACTCGATCATGGCCGCGTGGGCGCCGTTTCCGCTCGTCTCCAGGGGAGTGAGACTCACGATACCGCCGCCGCTGTAGTTAAAATCAGCTCCCGTCACCAGTAACGAACTTGTGGCTGCTTGATCTGTGAATACCGGCTCCGAAAAATGGACGTAGGCCTTGGTCTCTCCCACAACGGCCAATGTGTAGGCGATGACCGGCCGGGCCCCGTCATCGGGTCCGGTGCTGGGTACATTCGGCCCGGATTCGACGTATGCCCCCCCTATCAATCCCAACAGACCATTGGGTTGAGCGTTGTCCAGCAGCTGCCACTGCGGTTTGGCGTCGGTGTCGAGGTAGGGCCGTTCTTCCAGAAGGATGTCGAACACGTCGTCATGGATGGCGCCTCCAATGCCGAATGATGGAACCGCCAGGTTGTAGCCTTGAACGACAACTGTAAGTTGAGAATGGGTGAACGTGTCGTCGTTGAGCTGCGTTCCGGGCTCGACCTGGACGCGGATCCCGTCGATGCGGCCGTTGGAATCGGTATCCAGGGTCCAACTCGCGATGATCGGAATCGAAAACAGCCAGTTGCAGTTGTTCTGGGTCGCGCTGCTGCCATGATTCGGGCCCGGCGTCACCGGGTCGATCGCCGGCGCCCAGCTGTTGCTCACGTCTATATAGTCGATTGTTGCAGTCCCGGTATTATGGAGAACCCAATGATTGGTGTCTGGATTGGCACCGCAGCCCACGGCTGCCGCACCGCTGATATTGGTCAGAATGATCGGGGTGCCCGCCGCCCCTTCGACGTGGAAATCCCCGACAATGATGGTCGCTGGCTCGTAGACGGCCGGAACCAACGGGTACACCGTATATGTTCCCGTGCTTTCTTCAAACTTCAGTACGGCGTTCGGGGTCAGACATTCAAAGTTATTGAATTCTGTGCGGCCTTCGATGTGGTACTCTGTGACAGCAGCCGGCTGTACAAACTCGACTTTACCGTCCACGTCCGGGTCGGAGAAACCGCTGCCGTCGACCACGTCGTTGTCCCAGTACACGATCGCGGGGCTGGTGAACGTCCCCATGGTGATGGTGCGTGTACCGGCTCCCTCCAGGAGCGTTCCCGTGAGAATGTGAAGCTCGCTGGCGATGGTGATGTCATCGTCATAGGTAAAAGTATCGGCGGCTTCATCGATCCGAAGATTCCAAAATGTCTCTCCCGCTGCAGCGGAGGTGGACAGGGTTCCGTTGGCGGTGAGGGCATTGTCGTTGAAGACTACCCAGCCGTTCTGGGGAATGAACTTTCCGGCTCCGCCGTTGTTCGTCCAGTTGTGACCGACTGTGATTTGAAAGCTGGCGGCTGAAACATCGAGGGTTCCGGTGCCAGTGATTGTGAGATCGTTCCAGACCACTATCGGCGAGCTCAGAGCCACACTGGTGGAGATGATCAGATTCCAGAAGTCGTTTGTCGGTCTACAGTTGATCGTCCGTCCCGGATTTGTGGACATGTCGATCGTGGAGCTATTGGGGGTAAACGTGAAATTGGCGCTGGTGGCATCCCAATCAACCTGGATGTCGTGAACAAACGACCCTGCGTCCCACGTACCCGAAATAAGCGACAAAGCGTTGGGCAACAAAAAGTTGGTTACCGTCAGACCCCCGGTGGAGGTCATAACCGTCCCTACAGTCTTGTTAAACACGAGATTGTAGAATGTGACCCCACTGAGATTTCCGGCCGTTCCGGTGTTCAGGGTCACCGTGCTGTTGGCAGGATTCAAAGTTGCGGGTGTGAAGGCACCCCCCACGGTGATGGTTTCGGCCGCCGAAGCGGTCAGGCTGTTGCCCGTCAGGTTTACCCCGACGGTGAGGTCATTACCGCTCAAAGCCAGGTCTCCCCCTGCGATGCTTAGGTTGTTGCTCACCTGCACATCGGTGGCCATCAAGCCTCCGGAGTTCAGCGTGAGATTGTAGAACGGGTCGGTTCCAATGGGGACCTTGGTGGTGATGGTCGGATTGACTGTGGGATCCAGTACGATCGTAGAGGTCCCTGCGGTGAAGGTGAAATTGCCTCCCGATGAGTTCCAGTTGCCGGTGATGGTGTGGGTGTAGGGTGCGGACAACGGATCGGCCAGCCAGGTCCCCTGGGTCATGGTCAGGGAGTTGGTCACGGTCCAGGCGCCCGTGGAGGTCACAGTCACAGCGGGACCCGCCTTGTTGATCTGCAGGTTGTAGAAGCTGTAGGAATCGACGTCGGCAGCTGCAGCGCCGTCCAGTACGACACTGCTGTTGGCTGAAGCAAACGTTCCGGGAGTGAAATCTCCGCCCACGGTGATCACTTCGCTTGCGCCCGCAGCAAGGGCGGTCAGCGTGCCTGCTCCGGTGAGGGTTCCGCTTACCGCCAGATTCTGGTCCTGCGTCTGCCAGTCTCCAGCGGTCAGGGTCAGGGTGTTTCCCACCGACGCCGCGTCGGTCTGCCTGTAGATCTTTCCGGCGGCGTTGAGCACTACGTCGAAGAAGCTTTCGCCGTTGCTGGTCACCGCAAAGGGTCCGGCTCCTCCGCTTCCGGTGAAGGTCACCGTGCTGTTGGCGGCATTGAGGGTGTTCAGATTCCAGCTGCCTCCCACGGTGATCGCTTCGGCGGCGGCGGCGGTGAGGCTGTTGCCCGTCAGGTTCACCCCTACGGTGAGGTTGTTACCGCTCAAGGCCAGGTCTCCCCCCGCGATGCTCAGGTTGTTGCTCACCTCCACGGAGGTGGCCATCACACCCCCGGCGTTTAGAGTGAGGTTGTAGAAGGGGTCGGTTCCGATCCCCTTGGTGGTGATGGCCGGATTAGCCGTCGGCGATAGAACCACCGTGGAGTTGCCTGCGGTGAAGGTGAAGCTCCCTCCCGAGGAGTTCCAGTTCCCGGCGACGGTATGGGTGAAACCCGAGGGCACCGGATCAGCCAGCCAGGTTCCCTGGGTCATAGTCAGGGAGTTGGTCACGGTCCAGGCTCCCGTGGTGTTGACGATAGTCCCCGGCGCGGACTTGGCGATCTCCAGGTCGAAGAAGGTGTTGGCGCTCACGCTC
>Ga0315553_10002152_pt1 | contig 15947 bp, 18 predicted proteins | sample SalMarSW160140MG_FD_203099 | JGI IMG/M metagenome (GOLD analysis project Ga0315553, IMG submission 203099) | Salt marsh sediment microbial communities from the Plum Island Ecosystem LTER, Massachusetts, United States - Salt Marsh Sediment SW1601-40 ... | reverse complement strand
ACACTCCATTGAGAATCCGAAAGCACGAAGCGTTCCCAGCGCATGCAAACCTCCCAAAAGGAAGTTTGAATCACTGTTCGAGGAAAATGTGAATCCCTTGATTGTCCACGGGCCCTAGCGCAACGCGCGTCCAATTGGACGCGGGAACAGTTGCGCTCGTCTTTTGATATAGATCAACTTGACCTCGTTCAATTGATTTCAATTAAACGAGGGTTGATCTCCCGACCTGAAGACCAAAGAAAAAGCCGCGGGCGCGCCGCGGCTTCAGTCTCAAGGAGGCATCATTACGATGATTACTTGATGCCAAGCTTCCGCTGAAAAACATAAGATTACGTTAATGCTCGGATGAGATTGCGCGGCGCGCAGCGAAATGAAACGCGCAGGCGCGGTCTCAGCTTTTGAACACCGAGTGGGCCGCGTCGCGCGACGCCGTCTTGGAGGCCAGCATCGTCTCCACGCGCTGACGCTCGGCGTCCAGAACGGCGATATATTCCTTCAACTCCTCGACGGACAAGGCGGACAAATCCGCGCCAAGCTCGAATGCCGGCCGCTTTTTCGGCGTCTCTTCATCCCAAATCATGACTTCATCCAATGGTCTTGCATGGCGGTCAAAGGGCTTGCCTCGCTGGGCATGTCACGGTCTATCATGTTAGACGCGATAAATGAATTCAACGCCATGGGACCCGAGATGACCAGCCTGCCCGAGAAGATGACCGCGATCGCCATAACCGAACCAGGCGGACCGGAGGTGCTTGAGCCGACCGAGATGGTGCCGCCGAAGCCCGGCGCGAATCAGATCCTGGTGAAGGTCGAGGCGGCGGGCATCAACCGGCCGGATGTGATGCAGCGCCAGGGCCTTTATCCGCCCCCGCCCGGTGCTTCCGAGATTCCGGGGCTCGAAATCGCTGGGGAAATTGTGGCGCGTGGGGAGGGCGCCGAACGGTTCGGGATCGGCGACCGCGTCACGGCGCTGGTCACGGGCGGCGGCTATGCGCAATATTGCGTTGCCGAGGAGCAGATCGCATTGCCGTACCCGAAAGGCTTCGACGCGGTGCGGGCGGCGGCGCTGCCGGAGACCTTCTTCACCGTTTGGCACAATGTCTTTTATCGCGGCGGCCTCATGGCCGGTGAAAGCATTCTGATCCATGGCGGCACGAGCGGCATCGGGACGACCGCGATCCAGCTTGCAAAGGCGTTTGGCGCAACGGTGTTGACGACAGCGGGCAGCGCGGAGAAATGCACGGCCTGCGAGGAACTCGGCGCCGATCTGGCGATCAATTACCGTGACCAGGATTTCGTCGAGCGCGTCAAGGACGCGACGGACGGCAAAGGCGTCAATTTCATCCTCGACATGGTCGGCGGCGATTATATTCAAAAAAATTTGAACTGCGTCGCTGAGGACGGGCGCATCCACCAGATCGCGTTTCTGCACGGCCCCAAGGCGACGGTCGATTTTACCCGGCTGATGATCAGGCGCGCCACCTTCACCGGCTCGACCTTGCGGCCGCGACCCGTCACCGTCAAAGCCCAGCTCGCGCGCGGTCTGGAGGAGCAAGTCTGGCCGCTTCTGGAAAGCGGCAAGGTCAAGCCGATCATCGACAGCACATTTCCGCTCGAAAAGGCCTCGGACGCGCATCGCCGGATGGAGGAAAGCGCCCATATCGGCAAGATCATCTTGACGGCGTAGTCCGAGGGGCGGTCTCGCAATCCGTTGCGTATTCGGGAATGCGCAAGAACATTTGCCCTTTTGGGCATCTGCGCATATATGCTGTTGGAAGCTTTGATGCGAACGAAGCTTTCCCTCCGCGCATCGCTAACGATAACCTTCCTGTAAGCGGCGACGTCTTGCAGGAGACGGGAGAGATTTATGACACAAAAACCATTGATGCCGAAGGCCACGGCCGTGTGGCTGGTCGAAAATACAGCGCTGACATTCGAGCAGATCGCTGAATTTTGCGGCCTGCATGTGCTGGAGGTGAAGGGCATTGCCGATGGGGACGTCGCACAGGGGATCAAAGGCATGGACCCGATTTCGTCGGGCCAGTTGACGCGTGACGAGATCAAGAAGGCGCAGGACGATCCCGATTACCGCCTGCAGCTTGCCAAATCCAAAGTCAGCATGCCGCAGATCAAAACCAAGCGCGCCCCGAAATATACCCCGCTGTCCCGCCGCCAGGACCGGCCGAACGCCATTCTCTGGCTCTTGCGGCATCATCCGGAGTTGCGCGACTCGCAAATCATGCGGCTCGTCGGCACGACCAAACCGACGATTGAGTCAATCCGCGACCGCTCGCATTGGAATTCCGCCAATCTGCAGCCCCAAGACCCGGTCGCTCTTGGATTGTGCACCCAGACCGACCTCGATATGGAAGTCCGTAAGGCCGCAAAACGCCTCCAGCAGGAAAATGGGCCGGTGAGCGAGGAAGCACCGGCCGAGATACAGCAATTCGGCACGCTTCGCCCTGCTGAAGAGACGGCCAGCACGGCCGAACCCTCGCCGGAGTCGGAGACAGTGCCCGAGAGCTCCGAGGAAGAGCAGGAGCTAACGGTTGAAGATGTCTTTGGCGCGGGCGAAGACAAGTCTTAACAGCTGGATAATTCGAGTGCGCCGCAGGAACATCCATTCCTGCTCCGGTGTGAAAATGGCATTACGCTAGCGCAACTGTCCGCGTCCATCCCCGCCTTCGCGGGGATGGACGCGGACAGTTGCGCTCGTCTTTTGAAATAGATCAACTTGACCCCATTCAATTGGTTCCAATTGAACGAGGGTTGATCTAGAAAATACATGTCTCGAATGGTACGAATCTGATGTTCCGTACCACTCGGTTGATGTCTCTACATTGCTCGATTTGGGGGAGAGCAGGGTATGAGCGATACGCTTTTTTGCGTGCTGCACGTTCCGAAATGCGCCGGCCGCACGATCGAGGTGCATTTGGGCAGACATTTGGAGGCGAGCGGCTTTTGGCGGCCGGAAAAGCGTTCGCGCCGAGTTCCCTTGGAGTTGTTTTCGCGGAAATATGATAAGCGTCTGCCGGGGCCGTCGAATGAAATCAGGGCCGTTTCGGGGCATTTTATCGGGCGCTCGATCGAACGGAATTTCCGTGGCAGACGGATCAAGCGTGTCATATTGCTCCGCAAACCGGCGGACTTGCTTCTCTCCTGGTACAACTTCAGAATGATGCGCTACATTTCCGCAGGGCTCGCGCCCTATCCGTTCAGCCTGCATTTGCGTAGCCTGTCTCCGGATCCGGTCGCCCATTTCTTGCTGGAGCGCTGGCTCGAATTGCCGCTTTGGACAATTATGGCGATGCGTACGGCAAAGAAAGCGGAATTGTTGGATGAAGCCCTCTCGCGCTTCGATTTCATTGGCGATATTGGCGATTGCGACCGGCTTGTTGAGCTGATCTCCCAGGATCTGCACATAGAGTCCGGGGCGGAACGGGAAAATACGCAGGAAGCGTGGCAAGAACGTGTGTCTTGGCGGCCTCTTTGCGAGGAGGATTTGAGTGATGAAACGAAGTCAATGCTCGCGGAGTTGACGGCCCTTGATGATTATTTATGGCGGCGTTGGGCGCTCAAGGAACCCGTTTCCCTCAAGGCTGCGTGCTCCCGACGCCGGTTCATTGCCCATGAAATGCAAAGGCCCTATTTTGAGCTGCGACGGCGTCGCCGGCGGTCTAAGCGCCCCAATAATTAGTTGGAATGGGAAATCGATATGGCGCGGCAATAGGCCCATGGTCAGGAATCTGTGTCCTGACAGGGGGGGAGATCGGATTGGCGCAAGGTTGCATGGAGCGACGGACGGGCCAAGTCGGATATGTCCGGGCAATTTCATGCGTGCAGGCTAAGGAGGGCTAATGGTTGCCGAGGCGGGGAAGGGGCACCCGAGCGGGCCGGAGTGGCACGACAGAATGGCGCCGCTGCGCGCCTTCTTCCAAAGCCTGCTCTGGGAACGCACGATTGTCACGCTGATCATTGTCAATGCCGTCGTCTTGGGACTTGAGACGAGCCCGACCATCGTGGCTCGGATCGGCGACGGAATCCGGCTTGTTGACACGGTCATCCTGGGGATCTTCACGGTCGAGATCACCTTGCGCATCCTGTCTTTCGGCCGGGCGTTCTGGCGCGACGGCTGGAGTCTTTTCGATTTCGGCATTGTCGCGATCGCCTTGACGTCGGCAACGGGCGGCTTCGCCGTCCTGCGCTCGCTCCGCATCATCCGGGCATTACGCCTGATCTCCACGATCAAATCCATGCGGCGCGTCATGGGCGGCATGCTCCGGGCAATTCCGAGCATGGGCGCGGTCGTCACGCTTCTCGCACTGATCTTCTATGTCGGCGCCGTCATGGCGACCAAGCTTTACGGCGCCGAGCACCCCGAGCTTTTCGGGACGCTGGGGCGCTCGTTCTATTCGCTTTTCCAGGTAATGACGCTGGAAGGCTGGGCGGACAATTTCGTCAATCCCGTATTGACGACGCACCCTTACGCCTGGATTTTCTTCATCATCTTCATGCTTGTGACCAGCTTCACCGTCCTTAATCTCTTCATCGGCATCATCGTCGATGCCATGCAGAGCGAACAGGAAGCCGAACTGGACATGGACCGCGCGCGCAAGGAGGCGGAGCTGAATCGGCATCGCGCGCGTTCCGAGGCGAATTTCGACACGATCATAGCCGAGCTTCACGCCTTGCGCACCGAAGTGATTGCGCTCCGGCAGGAAGCCGCGCCGGCACGCGATGGCGGCAGTCCACAAAACGAAACAGACAGATGAGGTCACGGGCGACTCGCGATAGGTTCGGTTCATGAAGCAATATCTGGATCTGCTCAGTCTGGTTCGCCGGGAGGGCATTGAGCGTGCCGACCGCACGGGGGTCGGCACGATCGGCATTTTCGGCCATCAGATGCGTTTCGATCTGGAAGAGGGCTTTCCGCTTCTGACGACGAAACGGCTGCACCTGAAGTCGATCATCCACGAGCTTTTGTGGTTCCTCTCCGGCTCCACCAATATCCGCTATTTACGCGAGCATGGTGTCAGGATCTGGGATGAGTGGGCGGACGATGCAGGCGAGCTCGGGCCGGTCTACGGCAAGCAGTGGCGCTCCTGGGCGGCGCCCGACGGCGGGACGATCGATCAGATCGCCGATCTTGTCGAAGGGTTGAAGACCGAGCCTCACTCGCGCAGGCATATCGTTTCCGCATGGAATCCGGCCGAAATCGACGGCATGGCTCTGCCGCCATGCCATTGCCTGTTTCAGTTCCACGTTGCAGGTGAGCGTCTGTCCTGCCTGCTCTACCAGCGCTCGGCCGATATTTTCCTCGGCGTGCCGTTCAATATCGCGTCCTATGCGCTGCTCACCATGATGATCGCGCAGGTGACCGGATACCGGCCCGGCGAATTCATCCATACGATGGGCGATGCCCATCTTTATCTCAACCATCTCGATCAGGCGGATCGCCAGCTTCAGCGGGAGCCGCGCGCATTGCCGCGCATGATCATCAATCCGGAAGTTCGTTCGATCTTCGACTTCGTCTATGACGATTTCCGGCTCGAAGGTTACGAGCCTCATCCGCACATCAAGGCAGAGGTTGCGGTTTGATGCACGGGTCCGGGCCGGTCGTTGCGCTTATTGTGGCCGTTGCGGAGAATGGCGTTATCGGCCGCGACGGCAAGATGCCCTGGCGGATCCCCTCCGAAATGAAGCATTTCCGGCGGATTACGATGGGCAAGCCGCTTATCATGGGGCGTAAGACGTTCGCCTCGCTGGAGAAGCCGCTCGAAGGCCGCGACGATATTGTTCTGACGCGCAATCGGGATCATGCTCCCAAGGGAACGATTGCGGTCGAAAGCGTCGAACAGGCGCTGAAAGTCGCAAGCGATTGCGCATTGGCCCGGTCCGCGGACGAAATCATGGTGATCGGCGGCGCGGAAATCTACGCCTTGCTTCTCCCTCATGCGCAGCGGCTCTATCTGACGCGTATCCATGCTGACCTGGAGGGCGATATCTATTTTCCCGAGATTGACCTCTGCGGCTGGGTCGAGTGTGAGCGCAGCTATCATCCCCGCGAGACCGGCGATGAGTATGATTACACCGTCTCAGTGCTGGAGCGGCGCGACGGAACCCCCGCGCCCTGACCATTGACGGGGCGTCACACGAACGCCATATCGATAGATCGTTTTCACGTTTTGAGCGTGTGACACATTTGCATCAAACGGCTGCCTACGTTAAACCCACCTTCTTCAAGGACACGCTGGGCCTGCTCGGCCGGTTCGATCGTGTCGCTTTGAAGCTCTTCGCAACTCTGTGTTAACTGCGTTCGACGAGGATGGCGTCTTTCGTCGGGGAGCGGTAGAGGACCAAAAATATGCCCTGGAGTAGTCAGAATGGAGGCGGCGGCGGCGGCTGGAAAGGCGGCGGTGGCCCATGGGGACAAGGACCGTCGGGTGGCGGCCATTCGCCGGATTTGGAAGAGCTTTTGAAACGCAGTCAGGACCGTCTTAAGCAGGCGATGCCGGGCGGCGGCATGGGAGGCGGCCTTCTTGCCCTCATCATTGTCGTGGCCCTGGCGGTCGTCGGTTTCTACGCCTTCACGGTGAGCGTTCAGCCCAATCAGGAAGGCGTCGTCCTTCGTTTCGGCGAGCTCAATCGCAAGCTGACGCCTGGTCTGAAATTCCGCTATCCCTATCCCGTCGAGACCGTCTATCTGCCTGCGGTCACCAATATCAACCGCGTCGAAGTCGGAATGCGGACGACGGCGAGCAACACGATCTTCGGCAGTCCGGGCGGCGATGTCCAGGTCCGTGACGTTTCCGAGGAAAGCCTGATGCTGACCGGCGACGAAAATATCGTGGACGTCGATTTTGTCGTGCTTTGGCGCATCAAGGACGCCCCGGCTTTTCTGTTCAATATTCAGAATCCCGAAACTGGCGTTAAGGACGTCGCCGAAAGCGCGATGCGCGAAATCGTCGGCCAGAACGACATCCAGCCGATCCTCACGCGGAGCCGCCGCGAGACCGAGGAGGCCGTTCAGAAGTTGATGCAGAAGACGCTCGACGAATATGGCGCGGGCGTCGAGGTCACCCAGGTGCAGCTCCAGAAGGTCGACCCGCCGCAGGAGGTCATCGCCTCATTCCGCGATGTTCAGGCCGCGCGTGCGGACCAGGAGCGCCTGCAGAATGAAGCGGATGCCTATGCGAACCGCGTCGTCCCGGAGGCGCGCGGTGATGCGCAGAAGATCTTGCAGGCCGCCGAAGCGTATAAGGAGCAGTCTGTCGCCGAAGCCGTCGGCCGAACGCAGCGTTTCCTCAAAGTCTATGAGGAATATGCAAAAGCGCCGGAGGTCACGCGCAAGCGCATGTTCCTTGAGACAATGGAGCGCGTGCTTGGCAAGACCGACAAGATCATTATCGACAACACCGCCCTGGGCTCCGGTGTGGTGCCCTATCTGCCGCTAAACGAGTTGAACCGCACTCAGCGGACGAGTGGAGGTAAATGATGAGGAATATAGTCGCAGTGGTTTTTCTCATCATTATCGCAGCGGCGGCGTTCGTTGCGTATAATTCCTATTTCATCGTGCACCAGACGCGGACCGCGCTCGTGCTTGAATTCGGCGAGCCGAAACGCGTCGTCACATCGCCGGGGCTGAAGTTCAAGAAGCCTTTCATTCAGACGGTGGAATTCTTCGACAAGCGGATTCTCGACATCGATCTTCCGACGAAGGAGGTCATTGCCGCCGACCAGAAGCGGCTGGTGGTCGACGCCTTCGCGCGGTATCGGATCGCCGATCCGCTCCTGTTCTTCCAGTCGGTGACCAACGAGGTCGGCGCACGCAGCCGGCTGGAGAGCCTCATGGACTCCGCCATGCGGAGCATTCTCGGCTCCAGCACCTTCGTCGAGGTGGTGAAGGAGCGGCGGGATCAGCTCATGAGAGCGATCGCGGAGCGGGTCGATAATGAAGCCGTCAATTTCGGCATGAAGGTCGTCGATGTCCGGCTCAAGCGCGTCGATCTCCCCGAGGCGAACAGCCAGGCGATTTACGAGCGTATGAAGACCGAACGTCAGCGCGAGGCTGCTGAAATCCGCGCGCAAGGCACCGAGGGCGCCAAGCGGATCAAGGCGAATGCCGACCGTCGGGTGACGGTCCTGATCGCCGAGGCCAATCGCGATGCGGAGCGCATGCGAGGCGAAGGCGACGCCGAACGCAACCGGATCTATGCGGAAGCCTTCAGCAAGGATCCCGACTTCTTCGGCTTCTATCGCTCGATGCAGGCTTACGAAGAGGGGCTCAAGGCGGACGGCACCCGTCTGGTGATTTCGCCTTCGTCCGAATTCTTCCAGTATTTCAACGCTGCAAGCGGATTGGTAACGCCGGCTTCGCCAGCTCGGACGCCCGGACCGGGCGGTTCGACCCAGTCGCCGGAGCGCACATCGCAAGCGGTTCGATGAATGACCTGCTGGTCGGGCTGGGTTTGGTCTTTGTGATTGAAGGGCTGCTTTGGGCCCTCGCACCGGGGCTCGGTTTCCGGCTTCTGGAACTTGCTGAATCGACACCGGAACAGCGCCTCCGCACAGGAGGCGCTGTCGCCGTGGCGCTCGGCGTTTTCCTGATCTGGATGGTTCGCGGCTGATCGCCGGCCTGCCTATGCGGCAATTTGCACGCCAAGCTCACGGGTGATTGACTTGAGATTGGAGGGACGTGCCGAATTGCGTCTCCCACCATGTTAATTTTTCAACTAAAATATGGGTATACTCCCGGCCAATTCGGATGGCCTTCAGCCTGACACAAAGGACCAAGGCATGATGGGTCTTTTTCTATCGTTGGCGCATTGCCTGGATCGACCCTCGTTCAAGTGGAATCGCTTGACCGGGGTTAAGTTGATCTATTTCAATCGCTTAGCGCAACTGTCCGCGTCCATTTGGACGCGCGCTGCGCTAGCCGATCTCCGCCCGGCGGGATGGGCAAGGCGGGGCCGATATGGCGCGGCGGCGCTGACCGCTGCGAGCTGCGCCGTGCTGGTCCTGTCGCCGATCACGGCAAGCGTTGCGCAATCGCGCGGACCGGCATCGGTCGCCGATATTGCCGAACCGCTCAAGGCGGCGGTGGTCAATATCTCCACGGTCCAGAAGCTCAAGGGCGCCCAGGAAGTGCCGGTTCCGGAGGTCCCGGAGGGGTCTCCCTTCGAGGAATTCTTCGATGATTTCTTCAATCAGGCCCCCGGCGGCAGCCAGCGGGCGAACTCGCTCGGCTCGGGTTTCGTCGTCGATTCCTCCGGCCTGATCGTCACCAACAATCATGTGATCGAAGGCGCTGACGAGATCACCGCGATCTTTACCGACGGCTCCAAGCTGAAGGTCGCCGAAGTCGTCGGACGCGATCCCAAGAGCGATCTGGCGCTCTTGCGCGTCAAACCGAAGACGCCGCTTCCGTCGGTGAAATTCGGCGAAAGCGATCGCATGCGCGTGGGCGACTGGGTCATGGCGATCGGCAATCCGTTCGGGCTCGGCGGCACCGTCACGGTGGGCGTGATCTCCGCCACGCGGCGCGATATCCATTCAGGCCTTTATGACGAATTCCTGCAGACCGACGCGGCGATCAATCGCGGCAATTCCGGAGGGCCGCTGTTCAACATGAAGGGCGAGGTGGTCGGGGTCAATACGGCCATCATCTCGCCGACAGGCGGCTCGATCGGTATCGGTTTTGCCGTGCCGTCGAAGACCGTGGCGCGTGTGCTGGATCAGCTCAAGCAGTACGGCGAAACACGGCGCGGCTGGCTGGGCGTGCGCATTCAGACGGTCACGGACGAAATCTCCGAAAGCGTAGGGCTCGAGGGATCGAAAGGCGCCCTGGTGGCGTCGGTCTCCGAAGATGGGCCTGCGGCCGAGGCCGGCATTGCGGTCGGCGATATCATTCTGTCTTTTGACGGACAGGATATCACCGTGATGCGCCGGCTCCCGAAGCTCGTCGCGCAGACGGCCATCGGCCGGGAGGTCGAGGTAGTGATCTTCAGAAAAGGCGAGCGGAAGACCTTGAAGATCAAGGTTGGCCGGCTGGAAGAGGGACCGGCGACCGGCGAAAAGGGAACGCCGGAGAAGCGCGGCGAACTTCAGCTGCCGGGCAGGAAATCGGCGCTCGGCCTCACCTTCTCGGCGATGACCGATGAGCTGCGCACCCGCTATCGCATCGACCACGCGATCGACGGCGTGGTCATCACCGAGGTCGATCCGGAGGGACCGGCGGCGGAGAAGGAGCTCAATGCCGGCGATGTGATCGTCGAGGTGACCCACGAGAAGGTCAGGTCACCGGCCGACGTCAATGCGCGTCTGGACGCCCTTCGCAAGCTGAAGCGGAAAAATGCGCTTCTTACCTTGTCGGACAGCCAGGGCGAGGTGAGCTTCGTGGCGGTCGCGATCCAATAGGGACGCTGTCAGTAGCGCGCGATGACCTCGGAGAGCCGCTTAGCGTGTTCGGCGAGCAGCGCGTCATCCGCCTTGGTTCCCGGCGGGCGGAGCTCGACGCCGTCATGGCGCGGAAGTACGTGGAAATGGGTGTGAAAGACGACCTGCCCGCCGGCGCCTTCGGAGAATTGCGATACGGACATGCCATCGGCGTTGAACGCCTCCTTGGCGGCGCGGGAAATCTTCTGCACGATGACGATCAGCTCCTGCAGATCGTCCGGCGCGATGTCGAGTAGATTTCGCGAGGGCGCTTTCGGTACGATGAGCGTATGGCCGTCAACGCGCGGCATGATGTCCATGAAGGCCAGCGCCTTATCGTCCTCATAGACCTTGTGACAAGGCAGCTCGCCCCGGAGGATCTTGGCGAAGATATTGTCGGGATCGTAAGAGGGAGAGCCGGATGCCATGGGCGTTGCTCCTTTCGTTCGGTCGAAGCGTAGTTAGAGGCGAGCGCGGGCGGCGGTCAAGAGTTGAGCGCCGTCTCAGCCGGACTTCTTGAACGGCCCGAGATCGGTCAGGAAGCGGATTTCTTCCGCGACCGCAGTGCGCTCCTGCTCCAGGAACGCCGCCACGGCCCGCCTCAGCCCCGGATGGGCGAGGTAATGCAGGCTGTGGGTTGTTTGCGGGAGATAGCCGCGCGCCAGCTTGTGCTCGCCCTGCGCGCCCGCCTCGACCCGGGCGAGGCCATGCGTGATGGCATATTCGATGGCCTGGTAATAGCAGGTCTCGAAATGCAGGAACGGGTGGTGTTCGAGCGCGCCCCAATAGCGGCCGTAGAGCGCATCGCCGCCGACGAAATTGAGCGCGCCTGCAATCATCCGGCCCGCGCGCTTGCACATGATGAGAAGGATGCGCTCCGGCATCGCCTCGCCGATCAGGCTGAAGAAGCGCCGGTTGAGATAGGGCGCGCCCCATTTCCGGCTCCCGGTATCCTGATAGAACGCGAAAAAGGCGTCCCAATGCGCCTCGGTGATGTCGGCGCCGCGCGCGTGCTCGAAGGTGATGCCGGCCGAGACCGCCTCGCGCCGCTCTTTCTTGACGGCCTTGCGCTTGCGCGAGGCGAGCCCGGCGAGAAAGTCGTCGAAGGTCTCATAGCCCTGGTTGAGCCAATGAAATTGCTGATCGGTGCGTTGGAGAAAGGGGCGGCTGCCGTGACGCTGCCATTCCTCCTTGCGCAGGAATGTGACGTGGAGCGACGACGCGCCGTGCAGGCGCACCAATTCGACCGCCCCCTCCAGCAGCGCCTTTTCGACGGCCGCCGCGTCCGTTCCCGGTGCGGCGAGCAGCCGTTTGCCGGGGACCGGCGTGAATGGCACGCAGCTCTGCAATTTGGGATAATAGGCGCCGCCGGCCTGCTCATAGGCATGCGCCCAGCCATAGTCGAAGACATATTCGCCGCGGCTGTGCGACTTCAGATAGAGCGGCATGGCGCCCAGAACACCGCCCGCCTCATCCTCGATCACGAGATGCTGCGGCTGCCAGCCGGTCCGGCGGTGGACACAGCCGCTTTCCTCCAGGGCGTGCAGGAAGGCATGCGCCAGAAACGGGTTGTAATGCGCGGCATCGGGATTGGCGCAAGCATCCCAGGCTTCAGGTGCGATCTCATCCATCGCGTCTCTGACGCGGATCGTAATGTCGGTCTTTGCACTCATGCTCGCCAGTTTACGCCTATTGCGCTGGAGATACGCTCGGCCGAAATCCTTCAAAGATCATGCCATCGGCGAATCGCATGGCCTTTCTACGCTCCTCGGCGGTTCGCACAGTCCAGGTGATGATCGGAAGCTCGGGGTAGCGCCGCCGCAGGGCATGGCCCATCACCGCCAGATCGTTGACTTCGTAAGTCAGAAAATCGGGTTTCACATTCGGAATTTCCAGCATGTGCGTCAGACGGAAGCGGAGCGCCGCCGGCAGGCCGCGCCCTTTGAGTCTGCCGAAGCGCATGGCGGAAAGGCCCCGCGGCACTTGCGGCGCAAGGGTCCGCATGGCGGCGACGCTGCCGGGATCGAAAGACATGACCGAGGCGGGGCCGGGATAGTCCGCAATCAGCGCGGCGATGCGTCGCTCAAGCGTCCGGTCCGTGCGGCCCGCGCTTTTGATTTCCAGGAACAAGCCGGTGCGTCCGGCGACAAGCTCAAGAAGCTCGGCAAGCGTCAGGATGCGGTCGTCGGTGCCGCGCAAAGGGATTTTCCGCAATTCGTCGGCACTGCGCTCGGCCACGCGCCCGCCCGACTCCGTCAGCCGGTCGAGCCGTTCATCATGGAAAACCACCGGCTCGCCCGACGCGGCGGCCTGAATATCGGTTTCGATCGCGTATCGTCCCGCAATGGCGGCCTCGAAAGCGGACGCCGTATTCTCGACACGCCCGCATCTGGCATCGTGCAAACCGCGATGAGCAATCGGCGGGAAAAGAGGAAGCGGGGTCATGGACCTCCGTCAGGCGATGGCAAAGATTGCATCAACCTCGACCGCAAAGCCGAAGGGCAGGCTGGCAACGCCAACCGCGGCTCGCGTATGGCGGCCACGATCACCAAGCACGCTAACGAGCAGATCCGAGGCGCCATTGATGACGCTCGGGTGGTCGGCAAATTCGGGGGTCGCGTTGACGAAACCGGTGAGCCGCAGAGTCTGACCGATCCTGTCCAGCGACCCGAGCGCGGCTTTGGCTTGTGCCAGAACGTTGAGGCAGGCGAGCTGCGCCGCATTTTGACCGTTTTCGACCGTCAGATCCGCACCGAGCGTTCCCTTTATGCCGCCGTCCGCTCCCGCGGAAACCTGGCCGGCAATGAACAGGAGTTTGTCCGATATCTGGAAAGGCACGTAATTGGCGGCAGGAGCAGGCGCGTCGGGCAAGGTGAGGCCGAGGGCGGCAAGGCGCGCTTCGCTGTCATTAGGCATGGTGTCGTGGCTCCTTGAAATGATCTTATTCTGCCTGTTTAGCAGGCAGGTGCGGCATCAGAAAGCATTCCCACGATTCCTCAACTCTTTTGCTGTCTCTTCTGTTATCCTAAATTATTTCGTTGTCGCCGCCCGGCCGCAAATCGCAAAGGCGCTTATGAAACAGGAGCCGACGATCGAAAAACCCGTTCTTTCCGCATTCGCCTTCTTTCTTGTCGTCTATTCGTTGAGCTCGGTTCAGGCGATGCCGCAGCCATTGGCTGTCGATCTGGCGTCGCATCGCGCGATTTACGATATGAGCCTGAAGGACGCCGTGTCGGGATCGAATATCTCCGACCTGCGCGGTCGGCTCGTCTTCGATTTCGAGGGCTCGTCTTGCGCCGGCTATACGCTGAAATCGCGGCTCGTGACCAAGGTGGTTGACGGGGAAGGCAATTCCACACTTACCGATCTCAGATCCACCACCTTCGAGAATTCCGCCGGAGATAAATTTCGTTTCGAGAATTCGCAATATTTGGGACGCCAGTTGAGCGAGCAGGTCAAGGGCCTCGCCAAACGCCGCGAGAAGAAGGGGGAAATCCAGGTCGATCTCAGGGAGCCGCAAAAGAGCCAGCTCAAATTTAATGGCCGGGTGCTGTTTCCAACGCAGCATTCGATCGCCATTCTTCAGGCCGCTCAGCGGGGTGAGAAGATTCTGCAGGCGGATATCTTTGACGGCTCCGAGCAGGGCAACAAGCTCTTCAAGACGACGACCTTTATCGGCGAGCCGATCGAACCCGGCTCGGGCGACGGGTTTGGAGGGATCGAAAATCCGGATAAGCTGTCCCGGCTTCGGTCCTGGCCGGTCTCGATCAGCTATTTCGAGACCGTCGAAAACCCGGCTCAGGATGAGGGGCTGCCGACCTACGAGCTGTCATTCAGGCTCTTCGCCAATGGAGTCAGCCGCAATCTCCTCATCAATTACGGCGATTTCCTCGTCCATGGCGAGCTGACGCGGCTCGACTTCTACGAGCCGGCAAAATGCTCGGCCACAAAGACCGAGTGACGGTATCAGGGCGCATCCCATAGCCGGGCCGCGCCGCGGGCGCCGCTCGCATCGCCATGAGCCGGCGGCCGGATGGTCACCTCGCGATGATCGGCGAAGATGAAGGGCGCCATCAAAGCCGGCAGCACCGCGTAAAGCCGCTCGATTTGCGATAGCCCGCCGCCAAGCACGATGATCTCGGGATCGAAGATGTTCACGACCATGGCAAGGCCGCGCGCAAGCCGGGAGGCGTGCCGGTCGAGCGCCGCGAGGGCGGCTTCGTTCCCCGCCTCCGCGCAGTGCACCACGCCGAGCGCGTCCGAGGCGAGGCGCGCATCGCCGCCATTTGCCTGATAATCCCGGTAGAGGGCCGGACCGGAGACCCAGCTCTCCATGCAGCCGCTCAATCCGCACCAGCAGGGGGGCGCCGGTTGATCGCGCTCCTCCGGCCAGGGCAGGGGATTGTGCCCCCATTCACCGCCGATCCCTCGCGGCCCATCGATGATGCGGCCTTCATAGACAAGCCCGCCGCCGCAGCCTGTCCCGAGGATCACGCCGAAGACGGAACGCGCCTCCCGAGCTGCGCCGTCCGCGGCTTCGGATAGGGCGAAACAGTTGGCGTCATTGGCAAGACGGACCGGCCGGCCCAGTCGGGCGGTCAGATCGGCATGGAACGGGCGGCCGTTCAGCCAGGTGGAATTGGCGTTTTGGACCAAGCCGGTTGCGGGCGAGATCGAGCCCGGCATGGCGATCCCGATGCTCGCCGGCTCTCCGCAGCCGAGCGCGGCCTCGACCTCGGCGACCAGCGCGGCAATGGCGGCGAGCGTGGCGCCGTAGTCGCCTCGCGGCGTCGGACCGCGGCGGGCGGCAAGCTCGGTGTCTTCCTCATCGAGCGCCGTGATGGCAATCTTGGTGCCGCCAAGGTCGACGCCGATTCTGACCCGCCGGCTCATCGCACTCACTCCTGATGACCGGTTTTCTGCGTGAGCGCGCGCCGAGCCATGGCGACCTGCGAGGGGTCGATATTTTTGTGGCTTGCAAAGACGAGGAGCAGCGACTCATCGCCCAGCAGATAGTCAAGCACGCCTGCCAGAAAATCCGCAGATCCGGCTTCCGCCGGGATTGCGGCGGGATCATAGCCGGTGGCGGCAAGAAAGCGCCTGAGGGCCACCTCTTCCGCCGCGATGAAGGCCAAGGCCTCGATTCCGAGCGCCTCGGCCTCGTCCGGGGGCATTTGCCCGTGTTTCGGGCGGGTGGGTGCCATTTTTCGCCTCGAAGCCTTCATAAGCTCACACGGAGCGGCGCTAGTGTGATGATCCATAAGTTCGTCATGCCCCGCAGCAGGCGCCGAACGAACGTCTGAGTCTGAATCACACTAGCAATATCAATAGGCTAGTGTCCCTTGAGATTCCGAAGTTCGCCATGTCGTCGCGGCACGCTCCGTAGCGAACTTCGGAATCTCAAGGGACATAAGTGCACTGACGCATTCACATGGTTCATGCGTCCGCGCCCTAGCTCTTTGTTTATGCATCAATTTTGCCAAACTCCGGCTGTTGCCTCCGTTTGGATCGAT
>Ga0315553_10002151_pt1 | contig 15948 bp, 14 predicted proteins | sample SalMarSW160140MG_FD_203099 | JGI IMG/M metagenome (GOLD analysis project Ga0315553, IMG submission 203099) | Salt marsh sediment microbial communities from the Plum Island Ecosystem LTER, Massachusetts, United States - Salt Marsh Sediment SW1601-40 ... | reverse complement strand
CAGCCTGCCGTCCGGGTTGACCATCACCTCGATCACGGTCGGATCGGCCAAGGCGGCGGCAATAGTCGGCCCGAACGCCGTGCGGAGCATCTGCCGGCGCCGGCCTTGCGCTTCCTGGGCCGGCGCGAGGGAGAATGGGTCAGTCATGGCTGCCGGTCTCCTCTGGTTTGGCCGGCTGCCCACGGGCATCGGTCCCGAGGGTGCGCCCGTTTGGTGCAGGGCGTGCGTTGCCGACAGCCGGCGGGCGCTCGAGCAGCACGTCACCCCGAGCGGCGGCAAACAGGTCCGGCTGGTCGATGGGGATCGTCTGCATCACCTGCGCCGTGTGCCGGCGGCCCTCGGCGACGCGCCGCCCCACCTCGGCGAGGAATATCTCGAAGCGCCGTCTTCCCGTCACCCGTGCCGACTCCTGGTCGTCCTCCGGAACGGGCGGCATGACTGTCAGGAAGTAGCGCACGAGCAGCGCGAGGGTCTCCGTGGCAACCGTCTGGTCGCTCGCCTGCCGCGCCACCGCTTTGTGCAGCTCGTTGAGCCGCCGTGCGAGACCGTCCTCGAGCCCCTCATGCTGTCGGGGCTCGAGGCTGACCCTGAGGGCCTCCTCGACGAGCGCCGACTTGGCACCCTGGCGCTCTCGGGCCACCTGGTCGAACTTGCGCGCCAGTGGGGTCGGCAGATAGAGGGTGTAGCGCTTCTTGGCCATTTCAGAGCCTCAGCCCCGGAAACGTGACCACCCTGTCGAGTGCGTTCTCGCCGATTGCCTCCGCTGCGCCAGCATCCGGCTGGGGCTCGGTCCAGGCAAAAAGCGGCAGGTCGTTCGGCGGGCGCTTCTCCTTCTCCCTGGTCCGGCGCAAGGGGAGCTCGCTGGTGCGCGGCGGACTGTCGTCGTGCGGGCTCGCCGGGGCCACGAGCTCGAACCACGCCTTCTCGAGGTGCTTGTGGGGCGCGCGGGTCTGTCCGGACCAGTCGTCATCGCGCGTTTTCGGCACATCTTCATAGCGGCTCTCGGCCAGAGCTGGTGCGGGCAGGCAGCGGGCCAGGAAATTACGGTCGGCGTAGTACTGGAGCTTCCGCGCCCGGATCGGAGACGTGCCGGAGACGAGCACCAGCGCTTCCGCGGATGGCAGCTGCAGGATCTCGCCGGGGGTGAGCAACGGCCGCGGTGTCTCCTGCTCGGACATCGACACGTGCGGCAGCCAGGCCGACAGGCGGGAGCCCGAAATGTTCTTCTGCGCCCGCAGTTCCGTTGCCGTGCCGAGGGCCTCGGACAGGCGTCTCGCCGTGCGCTCGTCGTTGGGCGCGAAGGCGACCCGCACGTGGCAGTTGTCCAGGATCGAATGGTTGTACCCGTAGGCTCTATCAATCTGGTGGAGCGATTGTGCGACCAGGAAGGCGCGCACACCGTAGCCCGCGAGGAACGCCAGCGAGGTCTCGAAGAAGTCGAGGCGGCCGAGGGCCGGAAACTCGTCGAGCATCAGCAGGAGCCGGCGGCTCGAGACAGCGTCATGCGCTGGCAGGCTCTCGGTCAGGCGGCGGGCGATCTGGTTGAGGATCAGCCGAATGAGCGGCCTGGTGCGGGAGATGTCGGAGGGCGGCACCGCGAGGTAGAGCGAGACCGGCCGCTCCGCGCCCATCAGATCGGCGACGCGCCAGTCTGACCGCGCAGTGGCAGCCGCGATGAGGGGATCGCGGTAGAGGGCGAGCAGGCTCACGGCCGTGGACACGACTCCCGAACGTTCGTTCTCGGACTTGTTGAGGAGCTCGCGGGCGATGGAGGCCACCACCGGATGGGCCATCGGCGCCGCCTCGGTGCCGAGGTGGTTGGTGGTCAGCATGATCCGCAAGGTGCGCAGGATCGAGCGCGAGGGGTCGGCGAGGAAGGTTGCGACCCGCGCAAACGTCTTCTCACCTTCAGCATAGAGCACGTGCAGCATGGCGCCGGTCAGCAGGGCATGGGCGGTCTTGTCCCAGTGGTCGCGGAGCTGCTTGGCCCCTTCCGGGTCGACCAGGATGTCGGCGATGTTCTGGACGTCACGAACCTCGTGCGGGCCCTTGCGGACCTCGAGCAGCGGGTTGAAGCGCGCCGACAGCGGATTGGTCGGATCGAACAGCAGGCAATGCGAGAACTGCGCGCGCCAGCCGGCGGTGAGCTGCCAGTTCTCACCCTTGATGTCATGGATAACGGCGGACCCCGGCCACGTGAGCAGCGTTGGCAGCACCAGGCCGACGCCTTTGCCCGAGCGGGTGGGCGCCACCGCCAGGACGTGCTCAGGGCCGTCGTGGCGGAGATAGCAGTTGCCGTAGAGACCGAGGATGACGCCTCGATCCTTGAGGAGACCGGCCTTGGCGACGTCGGAAGCATCCGCCCAGCGGGCTGAGCCATAGGTCGTGGGCTGGGACCTGCGGCTCGTCCGCCGGGCGGCTCCCCCGAAGGCGATAGCCCCACTGGCAAGGCCGCCGAAGGCAGCGAAGGCGCCGGCACGGGCGAAGACGTCCGGCACCTGGGCATCGTAGGCGAGCCACCAGGTAAAGAGCTGCCAGGGCGCATAGAGCTTGACGACGGCGAGGTCGGCGATGGGAGACCCGAGAGCCGGCTGGTAGCCGAGCATGGCGGCCGCCCACTGCGTGGCGGCCCACAGGCTGCCGATGCCCACCAGGAGCGCGATGCCGACCTGGACCACGGATGTGCGAGCCGGCGTCATGTCCCTCGTTTTCCCCTTGGCGCGAGCGTGCTCGATGCCGGGTCACGATGCCGGGGAAGACGGCGCGGCGTGAATGGGGAAACGCGGCAAAAAGGGGGAAGGCGGAGGAATCTGCAGGAAGCGTGTGCATCGGCGCCGGTGATTGACCCCGTCACACCGCGCTCAGCACCCGTCACTCGCGCGCTGCTCGGCCGCTCTGGGCTCGGCTGAAAGCGCCGCAAATACAAGCATCAATAGCTGACAGCCTCACGCGATCGAGGGGTCAAGATTGGACGCCAATCGGGGGTCAACTTCGCGAGCCGTTTGACATTCTTGCCCGCTTGCCGGGCCTGCTACTTTTGGTGTCACAGCCCAGAATGCGGAGCGGTTGACTGCCCCCGAGCCAAACCAAACGTATGCGCATCTGCAGCTTCGGCAGGAACGGGTTAGTCGCGTCGCGCTCCTCACTTTCCACGGCAGGTGTTCGCCGAAAACCGACGGTAGACCAACCGGCTAGACCAGTATGGTCTGAGTAGGGCGGCTCGACCTAGCCCGGACCGAACAGTGCCTCGAGTTCGGCAGAAGTTCATTCGGTCTCGGACGAGCGCGCACGAGTTCGGACCGACGAACGTCGGTGTCCGCAAGTGTATGGTGCGATGAAGACAAATGCAGCGCTATCGGAAGCGTCGAAGACCGCCCGAGTCAATCTGATGATGCTTCGAGAATATAGAGCGCAAGTGGACAGCCCATTGCGGCGTGGTCGAGAAAAGAAGCGGCGCTCACGCGCCGCCGCTGTTGCGGAAGTCGAACAGCGGGATGCCGAGCACTTTCGCCTTATCGGCGAGGTTGTCGGTGACGCCGGAGCCAGGAAACACGATGACGCCGATCGGCATGGCGTCCAGCAGCTGGTCATTGCGCTTGAACGGCGCAGCCTTCCGATGACCAGTCCAGTCAGGCTTGAAGACGACTTGCGGTACTTTGCGATGATCCGCCCAGCAGGCGGCGATCTTCTCGGCGCCGCGCGGCGTGCCACCATGCAGGAGCACCATGTCCGCGTGCTTGGCATGCACCTTGTCGAGCACGGCCCAGATGCGGTGATGGTCGTTGCACTCGATACCGCCGGCGAACGCAATCCTCGTACCTTTCGGCAGCAGCACCTGCGCGTCGGCACGACGGCGGGCATTGATGAACTCTCGGCTGTCGATCATGGCTGCCGTCAGAGTGGTATGGTTCACCACTGAACCGGCGCGAGGCCGCCAAGCCTGGCCGGCGTGAACGCTGAACAGCTCTGCCGCAGCGTCACGCAGGAACTCAAAGCTGTTGCGACGCTCGATCAAGGTGAGCCCTTCTGCAACAAGCCTCTCCAGCTCGACCGAACGGACCTCGGAGCCGTCCTGGGTGCGCTGGCTTGCACGCTGCGCGGTCTCGTTGCTATCGAGCTCGCGCTCGATCCTGTCGATGCGGCGGTGGAAGACGTTCACGATCGACCACAGCAGTCCTTGCAGATCCGGCTCGAGGCGGGTTTCGGACAGGGTCGCGACCAGCGCATCGAACATGTCGGCGAGAGCGCCCTGCAGCTTGGCCGGCTCAGGCAGCGGCCGCGGATCGGGCTCCTCGTCATAGGGCCGGTGGCCGTAGAGGGTGAGCTCGTCGAGCAGATGGGCGGTCGGAGACGCCGCGTCGTCGATGAGACGGTCGATCGCCATGGGTCAAGTCCTCTCGAGTTGAGGCCGCGCCCTTCGCGGCCTTCTGGCGATGCCTTCGCCGGAAGCGGGTGAGGCCTGCACCCAAAGGCGAAGCCTGCAGGGCCGGAGCGCAAGCGGAGGACGGCGAGCACGGCTTTCTTGTCTCGCGAGGAATGGCGGCGCCGTTCGCGCCGCCAGGGGAAGAAAGCCGCGCGCAGCCGTTGCGGGCCTCAGCCGCTTCTGGCCCGATCGCCGTAATGAAGGCCGGGCGCGGCCGACGATGAGGGCGGACCTGACGGCGGCGATTGCCGACGCGGGCATAGATCGGGCCGATGCTCAACGCTTAGGAAGTGGGCGACATCCTCGGGTGCGAGCTGCACACGCACTGAGCTCATGAATGCCTCACGGCCCAGTGTGCAAAGATCGGTGTTGAAGTCATCGGCGGACGGGGTGAGGAGAAGAGTCTCGATGCCGTCTGTCCTGGCACGAACGGTAAGCTTCTCAGCTCCTCGGTGTCCGGCCCGATCGTTGTCGCGGGCGACGTAGAGCCGTCGCAGCCCCGGGTGTAGGATCAGCATCGCCAGGTGCGTGGCCGACAACGCCGCGACCATCGGCATCGCCGGCAGGACCTGGCGCAGTCCCAGCATCGTCTCCAGGCCCTCGCCGGCCGCCAACACGTCGGTCGACACACCGAAGCGCACGCCGTTGCCGGCAAGCTGTCCCATGGCGCGGCGCGGCGTCGCCAAAAGGGCCTTGTCGGAACCGTCGCGCGCCAGCCATGTGCGCTGCACGCCGGCGATGCGACCATTCAAATCGGTGACAGCAGCGATCAGCGCCGGCCAAGTCTCGCGCGGCGCGCCATCATAAACGCGGTACCAGCAGCTCGGATGGAAGCGCAACGCCGCGAGATTGGCCACGTCCCTGATCCCGCGGCTGCGGAGATAGGCTTCAGCCAGCGTGCCGCGGATCGGCCGAGCGGACGCGAACAGTCGTCGGGCTGCTTCGGGCGAGCGATTTGGAGCCGGCGGATTCCGCGGCTGAGCCGCCATGGTCTCAGGCAGGCCTAGGAAACGGCGCGCCTCGTCGAGCACATCGCGAAAGGCGCCGAGATGGCGTGCGTAAGCAATCAGATCGAGGAGATCGCCGTGTTCGCCTGTGGCAAAGTCGATCCAGCGTCCAGCAGCGCCCTTGCCGGTCTCGGTGAGCCGCACGCACAAACTGCGCCCCGGCGTGTTGTCGACATCGCCGATACGCCACGTGCGACCTTCCCGACAACCATTCGAGAGATAGTAACGGCACACGTCTTCCGCATGGGCTGCAAGGCGCCGTGCGAGATCGGCGGCGGTCTCGCTCATGGAGGCCTCCACAAAAATGAGGGCCCGCCGGTATGGCGGGCCCATGTGTGCAGGGCGGAGCTATTCGGCAGCTTCAGCGCGAGCAGACTTGCTGCGCTTCAGCTTCCCGCGCGCCTTGGCGGACACCGGTTGCCGATGTGCTTCAGCCTCCGACGCGCCTGCAGTCTCAACCGGCGTGAAGTTTTGTCCCGGGGTGCGCAACGGCTCGGGCACCCAGCCGATCCCGGCGAGCAGGTCCTCGGCCGCCTTTGCCATCTCGACCTTCTTGAGGTGAGCGATGCGCTCTACCACCGCGTCCCCCTTGGCCTCGCGAACCGCATCGAGGATGCGCGCCTTGCTGACACGGCCGAGATAGCCGTCGACTGTCGGCTGCCAGCCAGCCGCCGCCATGTCGAGTTTGACGGACACGGCCAGACGTCCGGCGTGCGTGATTGCCTTCGGCCGCCGGTCGTAGGCCTGGTACACGGCATTGATGGTAAGGGCCACGCAATGGGAAAACAGTGCCTGCCGGCTGTCACTGTCCAGACCCACGAGGACATCCCACAACTCGCCCGGTTCCTTGGGGAGCTGCGCCGCCCACGTGTCATGCCGCGCTTCATTCGCCTTGGCGGCTGCCGTTTCTGCGAGCCCAGGCGCGTCGCCGAACATGACGCTCTTCGGCTCGATCTCCAGGCAGGAGTCGAGGCCATAGCGGTAGAACAGCTTGAGGCACAGCACGTGCAGCGCTGCCAGGAAGGCGACGTCTGGATCATTGGCCACAGCCTCGCGCAGCGCGACCGTGCGGTGCGCCGTGAGCTCAGTCATCAGGCGGTCGGACAGCGGACGGATACCGTCGTGCTCGTCAGGATCTTCGACGCTGGGGTCGTCCCCACTGTCCGCGCCGTCCCGTGAGGAGGTCATCATCTCGGGATTGGTCGCATCGTCCTCGCTATCACCGTTAGGCGTGGCAACGGGCGCCTCGTCCTCCTGACGCACGTAGCCGCGCTCGACGTGTAAGACGCCTGCGCTGTCGATGCTGACGAAGGCGCCGGCCAGGGGGATGTCGGTGGCATCGTAGATGACCGGGCGCTCCTCGAAGGCCGCCAGGGCGGTCTCGATCTCGCCCAGGCGCTTGTCGACCTCCTCTGGCATCTCGTCGGCTTCCGCGTATTTGGCTTCGAGTTCGTCGAGCTCGACCTGGAGAGCGTCACGGGTTGCGACTTCCTCGTCGGTGATCCGCACCTCGGTGCCGCTGAGTCGGCGCAGCCCGTAGGTGTGGCCGTAGGGAAGCTCAGGCGCCACCTCGACCCACTTCCAGCCCTCAGCACGGATCGCCTCCGCCTCCTGCTCCAGCTTCTCGGCCACCAGCTTCTCGAGCAACGCCGGGTCCTGCAGCCAGCCGCCGTCGTCGGGCTCGAACAGGTCGCGCAGAATCGTGCCGCCGGCCTCCTCATAGGCTTCGAGGCCGACAAACTGGGCCCGCTTGTCGGAGGCGCGTATCGCGCCCTCGGTCAGCAGGCGACGGATCTGGTAGGGCTCCTTGCTGTGGGACCGCTGCAGGGCGTCCCACACCTGTTCCTGCCGCGCATGGTCGGGATTGACGGTGAAGGCCATCAGTTGCTCGAGCGTCATGGTGTCCTCGGCGTAGACGTCGAGCAGCTTCGGCGACACGGCAGCAAGCCGCAGCCGCTGGTGCACGACATCGATCGACACGAAGAAGGTAGCGGCGATCTCCTCCTCAGACTGGCCCTTCTCGCGCAAGGCGAGGAAGGCGCGGAACTGGTCGAGCGGATGCAGCCGCGCCCGTTGCACATTCTCAGCCAGGCTGTCCTCCTCGGGGATGCCCTCCGTGCGCACGATGCACGGGATGGGTGCGGTACGGGTGAGACGCTTCCTCTTCACGAGGAGCTCGAGCGCGCGGTAGCGGCGGCCGCCGGCGGGGATCTCGTAGAGCCCGGTTTCGGCCCCGCCTTCGTCGAGCACGGGCCGCACGGTCAGGCTCTGCAGCAGCGTGCGCCGGGCGATATCCTCGGCCAGCTCCTCGATAGCGACGCCGGCCTTGATGCGGCGCACGTTGGCCTGGCTCAAGACGAGCTTGTTGAAGGGGATGTCGCGCGAGGCGCTGAGCGCGATCTTGGGATGTCCGTTGGCCATGGGGATTCTCCGCGACGGGCGGCCGGGAGACTCTCTCCTGACCTCCAACCCGTCACGAAACCCCACGCCACTCTCTGCCTCTGGCCGACCGCTCCGCGCGACCAATGGAGGACCGCCGCATGGCGGGCGTGCCCTCCGAAGCTGTGCTTCGCTCACCGATTGTTGCGCAGCGCTTTGGCGGCGGCGCTGAGCCGGGCCTCGTCGAGAACGATGTGGCCAGCCTTGCGTGCTGCCTCGGCGTAGACCGCGAGCGGGAATGTGCCCTCGAAACAGAGATCGCGCTCGATCCCCAATCCGAACGGCAGCCGGACGGATGCCATCTCTAGCAAGCTATACGACCCTAGCTCCGGACAACCGAAGCCAAGATCCGCTAGGCCGAACAGCGTGTCACCGTCCTCATCGAGCTCCGTCGCAAGCCATGTCGCAGCGCCCACCGGATTGAAGAACTTGACCACGGGCACATGGTCGACGTCGCGCAGACGGCCGTTGGCGAGCAGGCGCTCGCGCAATGGGGGCGTGAGCAGAATCATGCCACCCTCCGTCCGTTCGGTGTCTCGTCACGGGCGTCCGGCAGAAAGCCTAGTAGGTAGTTTGCCGCCTTGCTCGCAAGCGACGAGGCGCGCACGATGGCGCGATTGTCCTCGCGCAGCACGTCGAGCCAGGAGCCGAGGTAGTCGGCATGACGGACGGTCGGCACGATGCCAAGGGCGGCACAACAGAACGCGGCGTTGATCTCGGCCACCAGTTCCTCGAAGGCATACTTGCGCGAGCCGAAGGAACCAGACAGGTCGCGGTTGAGCCGGGACGAGTGGCCCGACGCGTGACCGAGCTCGTGCAGGGCCGTGCGGTGCCAGTTGATCGGCTCGAAGAATGCGGCTGGCGGGGGCACCTGCACGTAGTCTTCCGATGCGTCATAGAAGGCACGGTTGCCGCCGATGCGAACCTCGATGCCGGTAGCCTTGATCAGCGTCTCGACGCGCGGCTCGATGGTACCTGGCGGTGGTGGCGGCGCGAGGATTGCGATCTCCTCGGGCAAGTCATCGCACTGGTCGGTGTTGAAGACGGTGAAGCGCTTGAGGAAGGGGATGGCCCGGGCTTCGCCGCCGCTTTCCGCCGCGCGTTGCTTGGCGTCGTCCGGGACGAAGCGGTCGGCATAGACGACCGTGGTGCCGCGCTCGCCTTTGCGCACGTGACCGCCGAGCGCCAAAGCCTGACGGAACGTTAGCCAGCTCTGGCCGGAGAAGCCATGCTGGATGACGGCGCCCCACAGGATGAGGACGTTGATGCCAGAATAGGTGCGACTGGTCGATGCGTTCTTCGGCAGGGCGAGCTGCGCGTTCGCCGCCGCGGTACCCCAGGGCTGCACCCATGGGATGCGGCCCTCTTGCAGCTCGGCGATGATCTTGTTGGTGATGTCGTCGTAGAAATTGGTGCCTTCGCCACTGGGGCGGGCATTTAGGGTAGATCTGGGCATTGCGGGTCTCCGCGACGGGCCGGCGAGAGCCTCTCTCTCGCCACCTCAACCCGTCACGGCGACAGCCGCCTCACTCTGCCTCTGCTGTGCGAGACCCCGCACGCCCCTGCTCTCTGGCTCCGTGAGCCCGGCGGGTTGTCTTGTCGCGTTTGCACTCCGACGCTGACGTTCATCGTCGTCTTGGTCCGCGCCATGGGACCGTTGCCCGAATGGGCCGAGACCCGCTTGCGGGGCTCGGGCGCGCGGCCCTTGGGCCGCGCGGTAGGGCCCGGCCGCGGCCGTTTCAGGCCGCGGGGCGCCCAACAAAGAGCTTCACGGCAGCGAGCCGACTACCCCTGGGATCGCATCGGGTTGAAAATTTTTATCCCTGCAAAATGCTTCTCATTGTCGGTCACCACAACGCAGTCATTGACCTCGGCGACCGCGGCAATGATCATGTCGAGACCGCTGCGGGGTTGGCCCTTGGCCTTCCCGTCCGCCATCAATCGCGCCCACACCAGGGCCGCCCTTTCATCAAATGACAGCACGCGTCCGGCGAACAGGGCCTGGGGCCCCTCGTGGCCCGAGAACCAGGCCTCGAGCTCGCGTCGGCGCTTGCCCGCGGGTTTCTCGAGAATGCCGCGCCGGATCTCGGCAACCGTCAGCGAGGCGATGTGGAGATCTTCGTCCGACTCCTCCGCCATCCACGCGAGCAGCGCGTCCGATGGCGAAGGCTTTGTGATGTTGCTGATGATGTTGGTATCCAGCAGGTAGCGCATCAGATGTCGACCTTGCGCCCTTCCTCGTCGGAACGGGTCAGGTCGAGATCAGCACCAACCAGCGGCGAACGCCGAAGGGCTGCGAGGATGCCGCCCTTCCTCGGTGCCTTCCCGGCGATCGTCTGCCTCATGGCGGCACGCAATCGCGATGCATCCGCGCCGTCTTCTGCCAAACGCCGCGCCAGGGCGCGGATGAGCTCGCGATCGGCGTCGCGACCCAGCACTTCAAAGCGCGCCAAGCCGCGGGCGCTGAGGCGAGAGCGGTATGATTGTATTGCGCGCCTTTGCGAGTTGCCCACGGTGACCTCCGATCAATATCCCGTAATATAGCCAGGAATAGCCCAGCAGACAAGGTCCGACGCCTGGGATCGGCTGCTTAGTGAGGCGATAAATGCGCCCCACAATTGCCGCGGACGGTGGCGATGACCGAGGCGTGCGGGTTGGACGTTCGGCTGCCGGCTCCGTGCCCGCGCCATTCACCCTCTCCCTGGTAGACCTCGGCCGCGATCAAGCGTCCATGCGACCCGATTGGGCCCGATCGTGCCCGTCACGCTGCGCCCTATTAGGGGCTCGAGGGTGGACCTCCACGGAGCCAGCGTAAAGGTGTCCTGTCGCCGAATGACAGCAAGCTTGCCCGTCGGCGTCGCAACCGAGCGCTCATAGACGCCGACAATGCGCACGCCTGGCTCTGCGGGGAGATAGGCCGCATTGAGATCGCGTGAGAGCTCGCGCACGAGCCGTTCGGTCTCTGCCTGGCGCAGGCGGCGCATCATGTTGGGCTTCGGGCTGATGTCACCGGCGGGCGACACCTCGGCGAGCTGGCGCTCTGCCAGCCACCGGCCGCGCGCGGCAACAGCGCCGTCGAGCTGGACCGCGAAGCCCCGTGTCGCATCGTCCGGACGCCACTTGGAGACGATCGCTTGATCGAGCCACGTCGGGCCTTCGTGGGCCGTATGACGCTCCACCTCGACAGCCGAAAGAACCTGCAGCCTGGTGTGGGGCGATGGTTTGCCTTGAAGGCTGTCTCCCGCCAGCGCTACGAGCATCCCGCGGGTTGGCACCTCGGCTGCAGCGAGCCGACCGAGGTCGGCATAGTGCACCCGGCCGTCGACGGCATCGACGACAACCCAGGTCCGGTCGGTGATCTCGTCGACCAGACCGACCCCGACCACCTTGCCGATCAGCGGTGCCTTGCGCGGTCCGCGCTCGAACAGCGCCATGGCGGCGGCGCCGCGCTCGATGCCCGCCTCCCTGAGCGCCCGCTGCATCATCTTGAACTTGTCTGCACGCTCACCGAGCTGGCGCAGCTTGGCGTCCATCGCCCTATCGAGCTCCCACACGCCCTGCTGGCGTTCCCGTGCCAGACCGAGGCGCTCCAGGGTCTTGAGGCGGCCCACGCGGAGCTGTTGCTGCACGGGGTCACGTTCCTCCGCGCTGGACACCACCAGGATCCCATCCTTGGCGCGCGTTATGAGGGTGCGGTCGAGCCGGGTGAGCCGTTCCTGCCCAACCTCGTTGAAGAGCTTCTGGCGCCGTTCAAGCTCGGTCTCGGGACCCAGCTCCAGCGTGACCAGGGATTGGGCGCGGGCACGCACGCCGTGAGAAATGTAGTCCCGCGCCATCACCAACTCCCCGCCGTTCTGGTCGCGGCCGCGGATGACGATGTGGGTATGAGGATGCCCGGTGTTGAAGTGGTTCACGGCCACCCAGTCGAGCTGGGTATCGAGGTCGCGTTCCATCTGGCCCATGAGGTCGCGGATGAAGGGCTTGAGGTCGGCGAGCCGCGCGCCCTCATCGGCCGAGACCACGAACCGGAACTGGTGCGGGTCCTTCTCGGAGCGGTCGAGAAACGCCTCCGCATCCATATCGTCGCTTGCCGGCCCATAGAGACGCCCCGGCTCCCTTTCGCGGGTGACGCCGTCGCGGACGATGTATTTGAGGTGCGCCCGTGCCGCGCCGAGGTCGCTGCCGACGATGCGCGTGTAGCGGGCCTTGACGATGACGCGCCGGCTGCCGGGTGCAATGAGACCTGCCGCGGCGCGCAGTCCGGCTCCCATGCCGCGCTTCGGCGTCGCCGGCGAGATGTGGCCGCGCTGCCGCAGCGCGCGGGCGCCGTGCTTGCCGGCCTGTCGGAAGACCAGAGCCGCATGGCGCTGGGCGCGAGCCCGGCGCGCATCGCTGATGCGGCCGACCTTCACATCGAAATCCTCTTGAGCCATGAAGCGCACCTCGACATGGTGTGATGGCCAGACGAGGTATGGCGTGCGGCGGGGAATTCAATACGGCGTCAACAAGCGCTCTGATGCCGAAGGCGAATTTCGAACGCTGCCGTTTTGATCGTTTTGAAGACGTCATCAACTGCGGCGTATTTCTTGGCTTTGGTGTTGAGCTGACGCCACCTCTTTATCCTGATCTCCAAATTCCGGCGCTGAAACATCCCCCAACTTCCCGTGTCTTCCTTGGTCCATTTGCGGTCAACTCGGAGCCGAAAACCGGCCGTACGAACCAGTGTGCTCCCATCGCGACGCGTCTCGATAGGGCGGATCGACTGGCCGAGATCCATGACGATTGAGATGCAGAATTGTGGATACGACCGCCTGAACGAGAGGTCTACGCGCCACACCGCGATGCGACCCGGGATCCACAGTGGGCACTTTGACGTCACGGCGAACGGACACAGCGCACGTCCCCGGACCAGGGGAACTGGTCGCAGCGGTGCGATGGTGCCAGGGTGGTGGGTGGGGGCCGGCGGGTGGCTGAGCAAAGGCACGGAAAGAGCCCCCGCGCCGTTGCCGGCGCGAGGGCGAAGACGAGGGGTTACTCTCGCGGATTCCAGATCAGGGCGTAGACGTTGGGATCGGTCTCACCCGCGGCGCGGCCGAGGTTCGCGTAGAGCGTCTTCGAGCCGAACTCGGGAGCCGAGATCGACAGCGACACGTACTCCTTGCCCGACATCTGGCCGATGCGGAGCCAGCCGGCGCCGATCTCGACGCCCTTGGAGAGGACCCGGAAGTCGGGTTGGCTGTGGGTAGCCTTGTCGGTGACCGGCAGGATGGCGATGTCGGCACGGACGGAGAGGGTCCGGAGCTCGCCCTCGTAGTGGCCGTCGTCGTGCTTGGTGACGGTTCCGATGGTAGCCATGATGCTAATCCTCTTGCTTGTCCGGCGGAGGCCTATTCCCCCGCCGGCGCGCGCGAGATCGTGGCGGGCTGGAGCCTGAGGCATCCCAAGCGACGCTTGCGTCGCGCCAGGGACCGCAACGCAGTGGAGGACCCGCCGCAGGCGGGTTGCCTCTAAGGCGACGCCTGCCACAGGCTCGCAGGAGCATAGGCGGGGCAATGGGCGTCCGGTCAGGCGCGAGGACCGAGCGGCATGGCGTCGGTCGCCGAGCGCGGGATGCAGGGCAGGTCGCGTTCTCGAGGGACGGTCGTTTCCAGCACGTAAGCGTGCGCCCAGAGACGGATCAGCGTTCTGTCGAACTTTCCGTCATTCTGCGGGATGCTGCAAATGCTGTGGTCCACGATGACGCAGTGAGCGTGCGGCAGACTCCGCGGTAGGGATCGTTACACGTATGTGCCGAGACGCCGGAACGGCGGCTCGGTGGCGCACTTCGCGCCATAGAGCCCGACCGCCCGAGAGGTTCTCGAGGGCGGGACCGCCCACACATCGCTGCCACATCGCGGCCTGTTACTTCAACCAGAGCGTCAGCAAAGTGTAGGCAAGGCCTTTTCTTTTGGCGCCAACGTCGCCAGAAGTTTATCTTGTCCCGTAGGATAGCCAGCGTCAGAGTTGTTGTGAGCACGGTCGAGCAGGTGACGTCAGCCGGGTTCGCGCACAGCCCATATTGGGACGGCGCGCCCGACGATGTTGCTCGCCGACACTGCGCCGAAGTAGCGGCTGTCAAAGCTGTGCGGATCGTCGCCGAGGACGAACAGGTGGCCAGGTGCAAGGCGGCGGCAACCATGCCAAGCGGGCATGCGTCGTCCACGGCTGTCACGCCGCAAAGCACGCACGACAATGGTGCCGCGTGCAACGACTCGATCGCCGACGCGGCACACGCGCTCACCGCCCACCGCAGAGACGAACTTGATGAGATACGCCGACTTGGGCAGATATCCGCGCCGATCTGCCAGCTCGGCAATATTCGGCGGAAGGCGGATGAGCACCAGATCGCCACGTCCAACCGGACCCGGCGCGATCCGGTAGAGTCCAGGCGGCACACTGCCCGAGGCATTCCAAACGAGCCTGGGCGGCGTGCCCTGCAATGATGGGAGCATGAGCAGCACGCCGGCGGTCATGCCAGTCAGGATCCCCCTGCGGCTCATGTCTTGCGGCGCGTGTTCTTGGACCATGCGATGAGGTCATCGATATGGTAGAAGACACGCCCGCCATGCTTGCGAGGGGGCGGACCGGTTTTCAGCGACCGCATGTTCTCGAGGGTGTGCTTCTTGAGCCTGAGGAACTCGGCGGCTTCCGCCGTATTGAGAAAACGCGATCTCTTGGTCCGGGCCATGCCGATATCCCTGAGCGAAGGAAGTCGGCGGAGAATGCAGGAAGGTGCGGAAGGCGGGCATGTCGTATTGTCAGCGGCAGAAACGACACGCCCCATCCAGGGCTCTCCGATAGCCGCGGTCGCGCAACTCTCGGCCCTTGGCGAGGGCACGCCGCATGCGCTCCTTCAGCCAGCCGCCACGGGCAGACCAACCCGCGCGCACGCGCGTGATGCCAAAGATCACCTCGGCGACCTCACGGTGGCTGGCGCCGGCATCGCGCCCATCGAGGGCAACGGCGGCATCGCGAAACAGCAGGCGATCACGAGAGCGGTGCAACCTGGAGCGGGGGGAGCGGAGAAGCACGTCGAGGGTGCCGAAGTTGGCTGCCACCGTTGACGGGTTCGGAACTCCGTCGATGAGGAATGTGGTGGCGACCGGCGCGAGGGATGCGCGGGAACCATGCAGCCGTAGCGTGAGAGATCTATCCGAGTCGCGAAGGATAACGCTTTCCTCTTGAGCGGGCCCGATAATGACGCTCGCTTCGCAGCGGAGATTGGGCAGGGACAGATCGGCCAACATGCCGGCAGTTGGGCGGTCGCAAAGCGCCTCGAGGAGTGGAGCAGCGGGACTTGTCAGCCAGGAGACACACGCCTTGGGAGCCGGCAAAGCCGGATCGACGAAAGGGGTGGAGGCCCCAGGTGATGGCACGGAGAGTAAGACGACGGATGCGAGCGAGCGGGTGCCCACTTCTTAGGCGACGGGGCCGGTGCCATCCGCGTCGACTCAAGCGGTAGGCGCGCTGGTAGTCGGGATTGCGCCGGAGAAATTCCCAGGCAAGATCACCCGGGCACAATGTGAGCATGTAGTCATAGTCGCTAATATGTGGCGGCCAGGAAGGACCGACGTAGTATCTAGGCATGGCAAAATGACGACCGCAGCACACTTAAAATACGTGTACGTCTAGTTAAATCCCAGGGATCTGCAACCCACGGCGATGCACAGGGTTAACGCCGGGGGATCCACGTGCTCAGGTTGATTTATCGAGGTCGAGGAAAATCGGAAGGAGCGACTTGAGTGCGGCGCGCGTCGTGGCGTCTGTCGTCTCGAAGGACCACTCGTTGATGACCTGCGAGGTAGTCACGGGCATCCCGCCTGCCTGGCTCAGGCGTTCGCGCGCCGCTTCGGATGCGCATCGCGATCTGGGAGGGGTGGCGTCAAGAAGCACATAGACATCATAGCCATCGACGAGGGCATAGAGCGCTGTGGCCAGGACTTCGTGCTCGAGCCAGAAGCCGGCAAGGACGAGGACCGGCCGGTCTTGCGCGGTGAGCGCCTCGACGAAGGGCTTGTGCGACCAGGGAGAAGTGTTCTC
>Ga0315553_10002150_pt1 | contig 15949 bp, 12 predicted proteins | sample SalMarSW160140MG_FD_203099 | JGI IMG/M metagenome (GOLD analysis project Ga0315553, IMG submission 203099) | Salt marsh sediment microbial communities from the Plum Island Ecosystem LTER, Massachusetts, United States - Salt Marsh Sediment SW1601-40 ... | reverse complement strand
AGAACGACGATCGCGCCAAGCAGCAATTTGTCGACGGTCCACCACCACTGGGCGAATTGACTGCGATCGGCACGGCTCACCATCAGGCGGCCTCCCCCTGGCTGGCCCCGGATCCCAATCCCGGGCTGGTGATCCCGTCGAGTTTATTGACAAGGGCGCGGAAGGCATCGCCGCGCCGCTCGAAGTTCTGGAACTGGTCATAGGAGGCGCACGCCGGCGACAACAGGACCACCGCCTCGCTGGCCGGGTCCTCCGCCGCATCGGCCGCGGCCGAAGCGACCGCGGCACTGAGCGTGCCAGACAGGATGTGCGGCACGTCGTCGCCCAGCGTTTCGGCGAAGTCGGGTGCCGCCTCGCCGATCAGGTAGGCCTTGACGATGCGCGGGAAGAACTCGCCGAGGCCGGCGATGCCGCCCTGCTTCGGCCGTCCGCCGACGATCCAGTAGACGCGGGGGAAGCTGGCCAGAGCGCGTGCCGCGGCCTCGGCATTCGTCGCCTTGGAGTCATTGACGAACAGCACGCGATCACGCCGTCCGACATCCTCCATGCGATGCGGTAGACCAGGGAACGTTGTCAGCGCCTTGGCAATCACCACGTCCTTGACGCCGAGGGCCCGCGCCGCCGCGATCGCCGCGACCGCGTTCTGGGCATTGTGGGCGCCGCGCAGCGCGCTGAGCCCGGCGAGGTTCGCGATCTCGACAACCTCGTCGTGTCCGTCGGCCACAAGCACGGCGCCTCGCCTGCCGGCAAAGATGCCGTCGGTGAGCCGGCGTTGCCCGGAGACCCTCACCACCGGGCGGCCGGCGCGCGTCACTCGCTCGGCGATGGACTGGCACCACTGATCGTCGACCGCAATCACCGCGATATCCGAGCGAACGACGAGGCGCTCCTTGATGCGGGCGTAATGCGCCATGGTGCCGTGCCGATCGAGGTGGTCGGCCGTGACGTTAAGGAGGACGCCGAGAGACGGATCGAGACTCGGCGCGAGATCGATCTGGAATGAGGAGCACTCGACAACGTGGGTGCGTTCCCGACCGGGTGGCTCCAGCGACAGCACGGGCTGGCCGATGTTGCCGCCCAGCGCCACATCGCGGCCGGCCGCCGCCAGCATGTGGGCGATCAGCGCCGCGGTCGTCGACTTGCCGTTGGTCCCCGTGACCGCGACGAACGCGCCGCCCGCGCCCTGCCGCCGCCGCTCGCGGCAGAAGAGCTCGATGTCACCGATGATCTCGATCCCGGCCCCACGCGCGCACTTTACCGACCAGTGCGGGCTCGGATGGGTGAACGGGATGCCGGGCGCCAGGACCAGCGCCGAGAAGCTCTGCCAGTCCGTGGCGGCCAGATCCGCGACCGCGACGCCCGCCTCGCGCGCCGCAGCCACCGCTTCTGCGCTGTCATCCCACGCCGCAACCTTAGCGCCGCCTTCGGCGAGCGCCAGCGCCGTCGCCCGGCCGCTGCCGCCGAGACCGAATACCGCGACGTTCTGACCGCCGAGCGTGGAGACGGGGATCATCAGCGGCTCACCTGAGCTTGAGGCTGGAGAGGCCGATCAAGGCAAGCAACACGGCGATAATCCAGAAGCGGATGACGATCTGCGGCTCCGTCCAGCCAAGAGCCTCGAAGTGGTGATGGATCGGCGCCATGCGGAAGACGCGCTTTCCGGTCAGCTTGAACGAGACGACCTGGAGGATGACGGACACCGCCTCCAGAACGAACAGGCCGCCGACGATGGCAAGAACGATCTCGTGCTTGGTGGCGACCGCCACCGTCCCCAGCATGCCTCCGAGCGCCAGCGATCCGGTGTCGCCCATGAAGATCGCAGCGGGTGGCGCGTTGAACCACAGGAAGCCGAGCCCTGCGCCGACGACAGCGCCGCAGACCACCGCCAGCTCTCCAGTGCCCGGCACCAGATGGATTTGCAGGTAGTCCGCGAAAACCGCGTTGCCCGAGAGATAGGCGATGAAGGCGAAGCTCGCCGAGGCGATCATCACCGGAACGATGGCAAGGCCATCGAGGCCGTCGGTGAGGTTGACGGCGTTGCCGGAGCCGACGATGACGAAGGCGGCGAACGGAACGAAGAGCCAGCCGAGGCTGATCACCAGGTCCTTGAAAAACGGAAAGGTCAGCGACGTCGACAGCGGGGAGTTCCCCGCCCAGACCAGGACGATGCAGGCAACGAGCGCGAGCGCCGCTTCGACCGACAGACGCAAACGCCCCGAAAGGCCGCTGTTTGCGGACGCCTTGGTGACCTTGAGGTAGTCGTCGTAGAGGCCGATGAGGCCGAAGCTGACGGTCACCGCCAGCACGACCCAGACGTACGTATTGCCAAGGTCGGCCCACAACAGCGTCGACACGACGAAACCGGAGACGATCATCAGCCCGCCCATGGTGGGCGTGCCCTTCTTGGTCAGCAGATGCTGCTGAGGTCCGTCGTCGCGGATCGGTTGGCCGCGCCCCTGCCGGAGCCGCAAGGTGGCGATGATCGACGGGCCGAACAGGAACACGAACACCAGCGCCGTCATGGTGGCGCCGGCCGCCCGGAAGGTGATGTAGCGGAAGACGTTGAGGACGGAGACCTGATCGCCGAATTGACTGAGGAAATGGAGCATCAGGCAGCGTCCTCTTCCGTCCTCACCCGGGCGGCGGTTGTTCTCGGCGCGAAACGCGCCCTGATGGTCTCGGCCAGCGGACCCATGCGGCTGGCGTTCGACCCCTTGATCATGATCACGTCGCCGGGGCCGATGGCCTCGAGGAGCATCGGTTCCAACTCAGTGGCTGTCTCGCCGTATCCGCCGCGCAGCCGTTCGGGAAGCGCGTGCCACAAGGCGGCCATCAGCGGCCCGGCGAGGAACACGATGTCGACGCCGGCGTCCGCCAGCGCGCCGGCGAGGCCGGCGTGCATCACCGCGGCGTCGGCGCCGAGCTCGCGCATGTCGCCGAGAACGGCGACCCGGCGGCCCTCCCGTCTCGGCTTCGCCTGGCCGAGGAGGACGATCGCTGCGCGCATCGACGCCGGGTTGGCGTTGTAGCTCTCATCGATCAGCGTCGCCTCGCCTCTCACCAGCGCCAGGCGATGGCGGTCGCCTCGCCCCTTGGGCAGCGGCATCGACGCCAGCGCCAGCGCCCCCTTGGCGAGATCACCGCCGAGAACGGCGACCGCCGCCAGAACCGCCAGGCTGTTTTGAACGAGGTGACGTCCAGGTTGGCCGAGCTTGTATGAGACTTCCTCGCCGGCGATCGTCGCCGATACGCACGAGCAGTCCTGTTTGAGCTTGGCGGTCTTCAGGCGGGCCTCCGCCGCATCGTGTTCGCCGAAGCCGATGATGCGCTCGATCCCTGCGTCGCGCGCGAGCGCCGCCAGCAGGTCGAAGTGCTGGTTGTCCCGGTTGATGATGGCGGCGCCGCCTGGTTCCACGCCCGCAAAGATCTCGGCCTTGGCCCGGGCGATCGCCCGCACGTCGTCGAAGTACTCCAAGTGGACCGGCTCGACCGAAGTCACGATTGCCGCATGCGGGCGCACCATCTCTGCGAGCGGCGCGATCTCCCCGGCGTGGTTCATGCCGATTTCGAAAACGCCGTAACGCGCCGACGGCGGTATACGAGCAAGCGTCAGCGGCACGCCCCATTGGTTGTTGAAGGACGCCGGTGAATAGTGCACCGGCCCGTCGGCGGCAAGCGCCGTGGCGAGCATCTCCTTGGTGCCGGTCTTGCCGACGCTGCCGGTGACCGCGGCGATGCGCGCGCCGCTGCGCGCCCGTGCGGCCCGGCCGACTCCGCCGAGCGCCTCAAGTACGTCGCCGACGACGATCAACGATCCGGTAGCGTCGCCCAGCGCGGCGAGCCGCGCTTCTGAAACCACCGCCGTCGCCGCCCCGCGGGCGAGCGCCATGGCAACGAAGTCGTGACCGTCCAACGTGTCACCGCGGATGGCGAAGAACGCCTCGCCCGATTGAATCGTCCGGCTGTCGATGGAGATGCCGGCGATCGCGTCCGGTGACGGGCCGAGCCGCCGGCCCCCGGTCGCCGTCAGGAACGCCTCCCAAGCCCATAGCGGCTTGCTCACGCCGCCTCCTCGCCGGCGAGCGCCCGCTTCACGGCCTCATGATCGGAAAACGGAAGGACCCGTTCGCCGACGATCTGTCCGGTTTCATGTCCCTTGCCGGCGACGCAAAGGACATCGCCCGGCCCGAGCATGGCCACTGCGCGTGCAATGGCCTCGGCGCGATCGGCGATCTCGATCGCCTCCGGCGCACCGGCTAGCACGGCCTTACGGATCACGGCCGGATCCTCCGAGCGCGGGTTGTCGTCTGTAACGATCACCGCGTCCGCGCCCTCCGACGCGGCCTTGCCGAGCAGCGGCCGCTTGCCGGGATCGCGATCGCCGCCGGCGCCGATCACCGCGATCAGGTGACTCCGCGCCATCGGCCGCAAGGCCGCCAGCGCGCTCATCAGCGCCTCGGGCTTGTGCGCATAGTCGACGAAGATCATCGCGCCGTCGTCCCTGCGCGCGACGAGCTCGAGCCTGCCAGCCGGACCGCGGAGACCCGCCAGCGCGTCGAGCGCCGCCTCGACATCGATGCCCGCCGCCATCGCCAGGCCCGCCGCCACCAGTGCATTGGTCGCCTGGAAGGTCCCGGCGAGCGGCAGGACGATGTCGCGCGCGCGCCCGAACGCCTCAACGCTGAGGCGCTGACGCAGGCCCTCGGCGGCGAGCGCCGTGAGCCGCAGTTCCTCACCGCCCGCGCCGACACGGATCAACCGCTGGCCGCGCGCCACCGCCGTGCTGAGCACGTCCGCCGCCCGCGCGCCGTCCATCGCGATTACCGCGGTTCCGTCCGCCGGCAGCACTTCCGCGAACAGCTTGAGCTTGGCGTCGAGATAGGCGGCGACCGTGGGATGGTAGTCCATGTGGTCGCGGCCGAGATTGGTGAACGCCGCCGCCTCGATCCTGAGCCCGTCGAGACGGTGCTGATCGAGACCGTGGCTTGAGGCCTCAAGGCCGACGTGGGTGACGCCGTCAAGCGCCAGCCGCGCAAGCTCGGCGTGGAGGCCGACCACGTCCGGCGTCGTCAACTGGCCGCGTTCGCGCCGCAGGCCGGTGATGACGCCGAGCGTACCGATGCTGGCCGACGCCTTGCCGGCCGAAACGAAGATCTGGCGAACGAAATCGACGGTCGATGTCTTGCCGCTGGTGCCGGTGACCGCGACCAGATGCTCCGGCTGGCGCGGATAGAAGCGCGCCGCGATGAGTGCGAGCGCCCGGCGCGGATCGTCGGCGCGCAGGACCGGCACGATTCCGGTCCCTTCGAGGCGGGCATCGGTGCCGGCAAGGACGGCCACAGCACCGCGACCAACGGCCTCACTCGCGAAGAGAGCACCGTCGGTCGCTGTCCCCGGCAGCGCCGCAAACAGAAAACCCCGGCCGACAGAGCGGCTGTCAGCCGAAATCCCTCGAATATCGATCGCGCGGGCGCCGTCAGGCAAAATCACGTCGGCGGCGGCGAGGTCCCCAAGTAGCATTGATTGCGTCGCGCTTCGGTTGTTTTTGTCATACGCCCCGTTAGCCGGTCATGCAGCCTTAATTGGACAGCAACAGGGCAGCTACCCCCTCGGGGCGCGGCTTGACCCCGAGCAGGGCCGCTGACCGACGGATGACCGCGGCCACGGTCGGCGCCGCGTTGGAGGCCGCCGTGGTGCCCCCACCGTCTTTTGGCGCCTTCGGCTCGTCCAATACAACCAATACCACGTACCGCGGGTCGTCTATCGGGAAGGCAGCGAGGAAGGAATTCAGGCGCTTGGTGGACGAGTAGCGGCCGTTTTCGACCTTTTCCGCAGTCCCGGTCTTGCCCCCGACCATGTAGCCCGGCACGCTGGCCCTGCGGCCGGAGCCCTTCTCCACGTTGAGCCGGAAAAGATACCGGAGCTGGTCGCTGGTGTGCGGTTTGATGATCTGCCGCGCCAGCCGAGAAGCCTCCTCACGGCTTCGCGGCTCGAAGGTCGGCGGGATCAGCTTGCCGCCGTTGACCAGCGCCGCATCGGCGACGGCCACTTGGAGCGGCGTCACCGCCAGGCCGTGGCCGAAGGCCACGGTCATCGCCGTCAGCTCCGACCATTTCTTCGGCACGATCGGCGTCGCCACCTCTGGCAGGTCCGTATCGACCGCGTCGAAGAGCCCGAAACGTCTGAGGTACTCCTGCTGGGTATCGCCGCCAACCTTGAGCGCCATGTGGGCCGCACCGACGTTGGAGGAGTAGATGAACACCTCCGGCACCGTGAGCACCTGGTGCTTGCCATGGAAGTCGTTGATGGTGAAGCGGCCGACGTGGATCGGGTTCGTGGCGTCGATTCTGTCGCCCATGCCCACCGCGCCCGAATCGAGCGCCATGGCAAAGGTGAAGCTCTTGAAGACCGAGCCGAGCTCGTAGACGCCTGCCGATATGCGATTGAGCCGGTCGGGCTTCTGCGCGTCGACCGGATCGTTGGGGTCGAAATCGGGCAGCGACGCCATGGCAAGCACCTCGCCAGTGTCGACGTCGAGGACGACGCCGCTGGCGCCGATCGCCGAATAGCGCTCCATCGCGCTCGCCAATTCGTTGCGCAGGATGTGCTGGACGCGCAAATCGATTGACAGCCGGACCGGCTCCAGGTCTTCGCCGCGGGCGAAACCGACCGCATGGAGGTCACCGAGCCAGTGATCGTCGACGTACTTCTCGAACCCGGCGATGCCCTGGTTGTCCACGTTGACGAGACCGACGATGTGCGCCGCGGTCGGTCCGCCCGGATAGAAGCGCCGGTTCTCGGTGAGGAAACCGACGCCGGGGATGCCGAGCGAATGGATTTCGCGTCGCTGGCGGGGCGTGATCTCGCGCTTGATCCAGGCGAAACCTGCATCGCCCGACAACCGCCGGCGGAGGTCTCGCGTGTCGAGATCGGGGAGAATGCTCGTGATCGACTCGGCCGCCTCATCCGGATCCAGGATGTTGCGCGGCTCTGCGTAAAGTGAAGCCATCTTGATATCGGTCGCGAGAATCTCGCCGTTGCGGTCGACGAGATCGGGGCGGCTGGTCGCGACCGCGGCGTTTGGATCGACGTACACATTCCCGCCGTCCGGCTCCATCACCCCGAACGTGACGAGACGACCAATGACCACGGCGAACGCAAGAGCGAACGCCACCGCTGCAAGACGTACACGCCCACGCATCCCATCAAGACGAGACGCGCTCCGCCAAGCCACAGCGTTGTCGCCGAACGCGGCGGACACGGACTGGCTATCGACCCCCTCCATGTGCGTGTTCGAGCTCCTCGACTATTGAATCCCGATCCTGTCGCCGGCAGCGATCCGGGCAAGCACCTCGCGTGCGTCGCCCTGCTCGTCGAGCGGGCGAAACGGAATCTCCTGGACGGTGGCGATGTGTTCCGGCGTGAACGGCTCGAGATGGAAGTGATCGGCATAGGCCTCCACGACGTCCTGGAGGCGTGCCGGCTGGGTGAGCATGCTCCACTCGGCCTTGAGCAGCGCGATCTCGTCCTTTTCCTCCGCGGTCTCCGCCTGGAGGCGCGCGACCTTGTCGGCGATGATCTCGGCTCTGTGCTTCATGTCGTAGGTGACGACGGCGCCAACGATCATCGCAACCAGCAGCGCGAGGTTGAAGACACGCCCCATCGTTTCACTCCACTACGGCTGCAATCGGAGGCAAAGCCGGAACGCCGAGCGCCGCGGCGTCCACCGGCCGCGCCGGCGCCTGGGTGCGCCGCGCTGCCCTCAGCCGCGCGGAGCGGGCGCGCGGGTTGCGCCGGACTTCGTCGTCACCGGGCCGAACGGCGCCGCGGGTCAGAAGTTCGAACGTCGTCGCGGGGCCGGTTGCCTCCGGTCGGTGGCGCGATCCGCCGCCTCGTTTCGCCGAGCGCTCCGCGAGGAAGCGCTTGACGATGCGGTCTTCCAACGAATGGAAGGCGATGACGACCAGCCGCCCGCCTTCTCCAAGGATGCGCTCCGAGGCGGCCAGCGCCTCGGCGAGCTCGTCGAGCTCGCGATTGACGAAGATGCGGAGCGCCTGGAACGTCCGCGTCGCCGGATGGATCGCACCGCCGCGCCAACCGACGGCGCGGGCGACGATGTCGGCGAGTTCGATCGTGCTCGAAATTGGCTTCACGCCCCTCGCCCGGTCGATCGCGGCAGCAACTGCTCGCGCCCGCTTCTCCTCGCCAAGGACGGCAATCACGCGCGCGAGCGTACGGGTGTCCAGGCGGTTGACCACGTCGGCCGCCGTGGCACCGTCGCGACCCATCCGCATGTCGAGCGGGCCCTCGGCGCGGAAGGAGAAGCCGCGTTCGGCGGCATCGAGTTGCATCGAGGAGACGCCGACGTCGAGGATCACGCCGTCGACCCATTCGTGGCCGTGCTCGCGCGCGATGCGGTCGAGATCGGAGAAACGGCCTTCGACCAGCGTCAGCCGGCCGCCGGCGGCGCGCTCCATGTCGGCGCCCACGGCAATCGCCCGCGGGTCGCGATCAATGGCGATGACAGAGGCACCGCGAGCAAGGATGCCGGCAGTATGTCCGCCAGCTCCAAAGGTCCCATCGACGTAAGTGCCACCGGCGTCGGGCGCGAGAAAGCGCAATGCCTCCTCTATGAGTACCGGGACGTGACGAGCCGGTCCGCCAGCGGCACGACCGCTTGATGTGCCGCGACTCGCCATTATTCCCCCGTCCCCGATGTCACGCCCGACGCACGGTGGTCCGGGAGCAAGCGTTTCCTGATGTCGCGCAACCGGGCTTTGGCCTCCTCCCGGTACGCAAGGAAACGCTCTGGCTCCCAGATCTGAAACTTGTAGCCCTGGCCCACGAAGGTGACGCGGTCGATGACCCCGGCGTGTGCCTTGATCGTCTCCGACAGCACCACGCGGCCGTCCTGGTCGATTTTGAGAATCTCGCTCTCGCCGATCAGGGTGGTCGACAGGTACTCGTGGTCCTCCGAGAACGGCTCGAAGTTTGCGAGGCTCGCCCTGATCGTTTGTCGAAAACGGTTGCCGCCCGCATCGACCGCCTGCCGGTCGAGCGTCGGGCAGCAATAGAGTCCGTCGAACCCATCCACGGCGAGGACCGCGCGGAACGGCGCCGGAATCGATACCCGCCCTTTTGCATCCAAGCGATTGGTGAAAGTGGAAACGAACTCGTCCATCGCCCTCGCCCGCTCCGCCGGGAGGCCATGGGCGACCGCCGACGGTGAAATCCCGGGAGAGCCGGCCTCTGAGCGGCCGGAACGCCGCGCGGCGGGCCCTTCTCAGGCCGTGCCGCGCGACCGGACGACCGACTAAGCGTCGGCCTGTTTCCGGGATTACATGGGATACCATGGGATTTCAGGGGCCGTCAATGCAACTGGAACCTGGCGCCTGATCGCCATAGGCCCAGTAAGCAACTGTTAGGATTAAGATTTCGTTTGCACCGGGGCCGCCGCCTGAACCGGGCGGCGCCGCCGCCCTTATCGGACGGCGGCGCCTCAAGTCGCCAGTTGGCCTGTAAGCCGGGTTCTGTACACGGGAGGACTGGTCCGCCCGCGCGACGGCCATTCGTCTGGGACGCCCGTTGCCGGACGCCTCGCGCTACCTACCCGGGCGGCGGCCCGGAAACAGGCCTGAGGCCGAAACCCCGCGCCGCCCCTATTCGGTATTGCTCCCGGTGGGGTTTGCCGTGCCGGACCCGTTGCCGGGCCCGCGGTGGGCTCTTACCCCACCCTTTCACCCTTGCCCGTCCAATACACGAACGCGGACGGGCGGTTTGCTTTCTGTGGCACTTTCCCTGGGGTTTCCCCCGCCGGGCGTTACCCGGCACCGTGTTTCCATGGAGCCCGGACTTTCCTCCCCGGCGGCCTTTCGGCCCTTGCCGGAGCGGCCGTCCGGCCAGCTGACAACATGGAGATGGCACCGCGACCGCCGCGGGTCAACCTGGTTCCCGCCCGGGGGATTTCCCAGCTGATCGTGTGGCGGGTCGGGCCGTCGCTCGGGCGGAAGCAGCAGCCGACGTGTATGGTTATCGCGCTCGGCCGATAGCCGCGAGCAGCCGCTCCAGCGTTGCGACGGTTGACGGATCGGCGATACCGTCGACGCGGTCCGGCCGGAAGTGACGTTGGAAGGCCGTCACCACCGACGTGGCGTCGGCATCGAAATGCGAGTCGGCGCGAAGTCCGTAGCCGTACTCGCGGAATCGATTTCTGAGGACGGAGACTGCCTCCCCCGCGTCGCCGCGCGTGAGCACGGGCCCCTCGACAATCGGCGCGGGTTCAACCCAGTGACCGACGCCCGCCTCGTGCAGTCGCCGCCATGGGAACAGCTCGCCCGGATCGTCTTTCCGTTGCGGCGCCACGTCCGAGTGGGCAAGCACCCGCTCCGCCGGAATGGGATGGCGTGAGACCACGTCGCGGCAAAGCGCGATGGTCGCCTCGATCTGCGCGTCGGGAAACGGGCGGTAGCCGAACTCGTGGCCGGGGTTGGCGATTTCGATGCCGATGGAACGCGAATTGATGTCGCGCTCGCCCGCCCAGAACGACGCGCCTGCGTGCCAAGCGCGGCGATCCTCGTCGACCAGTTGGGCGATCCGGCCCCTCTCGTCGATGAGATAGTGCGCCGAGACCTTCGACGCCGGATCGACGAGCCACGCGAGCGCACCTTCGGCCGTTTGCATGCCGGTGTAGTGCAGAAGCAGGATGTCGACGGTCTTGCCCGCCGCCCGCGCCTCGTGGTTCGGCGACCAACGTCGCTCAAGTTTCACGGTTGCGACCATCGGAGGTTCCGCACGCCTCAGGGCTTGGTCACCTTGAGATCGTCGAAGGCGAAGAGCGCCGCGCCTTCCTCCGGCGAGGCCGCAAGCACGCCGATCTGCTGGCCTTGCTCTGGCGGCGAGCCGGAGAGCGTCGTGAACGGCGTGCCGTTGACGGAGAAGGACGCACCGTCGCCGTCCGTGGTCACCCTCAGCTCGTTGACCGCGCCGTCGCCGGTATTGGCGCCTCCGGCGACCCCCCACTCGACCTGCGCCAGCCACCGGCCGCGCTCGCGCCGCCACACCGACGCCTTGCCGTTCGGTGCGATCTCGAAGGCATAGAAGTTGTTGACGTCCTCGTACCAGAAGACGAGGCCCGCGAAGGCGTCCAGCGGATCTGCGGCGGTGACCGTGTTAACGGTGACGCACATGTCGACATCGTCGTAGATCCCGGCGGCATTCGCGGCCCAGGCGTAGGTACCCGACGCCGGCGAGATCACCAGCTGCCCACCTTCGACCCGGATCGCCTCGCTCGCCTCGCCCCAGGTGGGCTTCATGTTGTCGAACTTGTCCTCGAACAGAACGTCGAGCCCGGGGCACACGGCGCGTGCGACCCCGACCGAGGCCAAGGTCATCGCCACCGCCAGTCCGGCCCGGGCACCGCGCATTCCCCAACCCCTTCCAATCGCAATGGATTCGCCGCGCCGCACATAGGCCTAGCGCGACCGGCCGCACAATGGAACATCTTGAGCCCCGTGCACCGACCATGCCAGTCATGGCCCGCACGGGAGGATGAGGGAATGCGACCGGCCGCCACGGCCAAGTGGGATTTCTGGATCGACCGCGGCGGCACCTTCACCGACGTGGTCGCCCGCGATCCGGACGGCGGCATCGTCACGGCCAAGCTCCTCTCGGACAACCGGGCCGCCTACCGCGACGCCGCCACCGCCGGGATTCGCCGGCTCCTCGGCGTCGCCTCCGATACACCGATCCCGTCCGACCTCGTCGCCACGGTCAAGATGGGTACGACCGTCGCCACCAACGCGCTGCTTGAACGCCGCGGCGACCGCACGGCTCTTTTTATCACGCGGGGTTTCCGCGACGCTCTGAGGATCGGCTATCAGGCGCGCCCCCAGATCTTCGCCAAACGGATCGTCAAGCCGGAGATGCTCTACGAGCGCGTCGTCGAGGTCACCGAACGGGTGCGCGCCGACGGCACCGTCGAGCGCACGCCCGACCTTGATGCGATCCGCCGCGACCTCCAGGCGACGTGGGACGACGGCATCCGTTCGCTCGCCATCGTCTTCATGCACGCCTGGAAACATCCCGCGCACGAGCGGGCCGTCGCCGCGCTTGCCCGCGACATGGGCTTCCCCCAGGTCTCCGTCAGCCACGAAGTTTCGCCGCTGATCAAGCTCGTCGGCCGCGGCGACACCACCGTCGTCGACGCCTACCTGTCGCCGATCCTGCGGCGTTATGTGGACGGCGTGGGGGCGGAGCTTGGCGGAGGACCGCGCCTGATGTTCATGCAGTCGTCCGGCGGGCTGACGGACGGAGCGCTGTTCCAGGGCAAAGACGCGATCCTCTCGGGCCCCGCCGGCGGCGTGGTGGCCGCGGTCGAGACCGCCCGGCTCGCCGGTTTCGCCAAGAGCATCGGTTTCGACATGGGCGGCACCTCGACCGACGTGTCGCACTTCGACGGCGAATATGAGCGCGCCTTCGAGACCGAGGTCGCCGGCGTCAGGATGCGGGCGCCGATGATGCGCATTCACACCGTCGCCGCCGGCGGCGGCTCGATTCTCAGGTTCGATCAGGGACGCTACCGCGTGGGGCCGGAGTCCGCCGGCGCCGACCCCGGCCCGGCGTGCTACCGGCGCGGCGGGCCGCTCGCCGTCACCGACGCCAACCTCATTGTCGGCAAGCTAATGCCAGAGCATTTTCCGAGAATCTTCGGCGATGGCGGCGACCGGCCGCTCGATGCCGAAGCCGCGCGCACTTGGTTCGAGCGACTTGCCGGCGAAATCGGCGACGGACGGTCGGTCGAAGAAATCGCCGACGGCTTCCTGCACGTCGCCGTCCAGAACATGGCCAACGCCATCAAGACGATATCGGTCGCCCGCGGCCACGACGTCACCGAATACGTCCTCAACGGCTTCGGCGGTGCCGCCGGCCAGCACGTGTGCATGGTCGCCGACGCGCTCGGTATCCGCACGGTGTTGATCCACCCGCGCTCCGGCGTGCTCTCTGCCTACGGCATGGGCTTGGCGGACATCCGCGCCACCCGCAACCGAGCGGTCATGCAGCCGGTCGCCGACGGGATAGAGGCGTCGCTTGCAGCGGTCGCGGACGAACTCGCTGCAGAAGCGGTCGGCGAGCTCCGCGACCAGGGTGTTTCGGATCGAGACATCACCGTCGTCGCCCGCGCGCACCTGCGCTACGAAGGCACCGACACCCCATTGCCCATAAAGATTTCCAAGAGAGACGCCACGGCCCACCTCCGCCTGGAGGGGGGAGGTCGACCGCGCAGCGGTCGGGAGGGGGTGGGATTTCCCTCCAGTCACCCCACCCCGGACCTTCGGTCCGACCCTCCCCCTCCAGGGGAGGGTGGTGCGCTAGCGTCCACGTCAGAGATGATCGCAGCATTCGAGGCGGCGCACCGCATGCAGTTCGGCTTCGTGTTCGACGACAAGGCAATCGTCGTCGAGAGCCTCGAGGTCGAGGCGGTCGGCGGAGGCGCCGACATCGATGAGCCGGAGATGCCGCTCACCAAGCGGACGCCGACCGCGGCCGGCACCACCCGCTTCTATTCCGCGGGCGCCTGGCAGGATGCGGCGGTGCACCTGCGCGTCGCATTGACGCCGGGCGCGACCGTCGCCGGCTCCGCCCTGATCATCGAGCCGCATCAGACGATCGTCGTCGAGCCCGGCTGGCAGGCCGAGGTGACGGCCCGCGACCACATCGTGCTCACGCGTCGAACCGCGGCGGCGGCCCGTGCCGCCATCGGCACCACGGCCGACCCGGTGATGCTGGAGGTATTCAACAACCTCTTCATGTCGATCGCCGAACAGATGGGCGTGGTGCTTCAGAACACCGCCTACTCGGTCAACATCAAGGAGCGCCTCGACTTCTCCTGCGCGCTCTTTGATGGTGACGGCCGCCTGGTCGCCAACGCCCCGCACATGCCAGTGCACCTCGGCTCGATGGACCGCTCCGTCGAGACCGTCATCCGCCTCAACGCCGGCGATGTCCACCCGGGCGACGTGTTCGCGCTGAATGCGCCTTACAACGGCGGCACCCACCTCCCCGACATCACCGTGGTGACGCCGGTATTCGACGAGGCGGGCGACCATATTCTCTTCTGGGTGGCCTCGCGCGGCCACCACGCCGACGTCGGCGGCACGGCGCCGGGGTCGATGACTCCGCGCGCCACGTCGGTTGAGGAGGAAGGCGTCCTCATCGACAACTTCTGCCTCGTTGAACGCGGTCGTTTTCGCGAGAAGGAGTTGATCGCGCTCCTTACCGATCATCCTTGGCCGTGCCGCAACCCAGTCCAGAACGTCGCCGACCTCCACGCCCAGATCGCCGCCAATGAGAAAGGGGTACAAGAAGTCCGCAAGATGGTCGATCACTTCGGGCTCGACGTGGTCAACGCCTACATGAGCCACGTCCAGGACAACGCTGCGGAGAGCGTCCGCCGCGTGATCGAGGCGCTGCACGATTCCGAATTCGCGGTCGACACCGACCAGGGCGCGACCATCAAGGTCAGGATCGCCGTCGACCGCGACAAACGCGAAGCCACGGTCGACTTCACCGGCACGTCAGAACAGCAGAAGACCAACTTCAATGCGCCCGAGCCGGTGACCCGGGCTGCGGTGCTCTATTGCTTCCGCGTCATGGTCGAGAGCGGCATCCCGATGAACGCCGGGTGCCTCCGACCGATCAGGATCGTCATCCCCGAAGACTCGATGCTGTCGCCGCGCCATCCCGCCGCCGTCGTCGCCGGCAACGTCGAGACCTCTCAAGCCGTCGTTGACTGCCTGTTCGGCGCGCTCAGCGCCATGGCCTCGGCGCAAGGCACCATGAACAACCTCACCTTCGGCAACGAACGCTACCAGTACTACGAGACGATCTGCTCGGGCGCCCCGGCCGGCGTCTTCAACGACGGCACCGGCTTCGACGGCGCCGACGCCGTCCACACCCACATGACCAACTCACGCCTCACCGACCCGGAGATTCTCGAGTTCCGCTTCCCCGTGGTGCTGGAGGACTTCCGCATCCGTGCGGGGTCGGGCGGCAAGGGCCGTTGGTCGGCGGGCGACGGCACCGAACGGACGATCCGCTTCCTCGAGGAGATGGACTGCGCGATCCTGTCGTCACACCGCAACGTGCGCCCGCACGGACTGATGGGCGGCGACGCCGGTGAACTGGGCACAACCCGCGTCCGCCGCGCCGACGGCTCGATCGAGACGCTGGATGGCTGCGATCAGACGGTGGTGAAACCCGGCGACGCGGTGATCGTGACCACACCGACCGGCGGCGGATATGGGGACCCAACCTAAGCCGACATCCCTGGCTGCATTGGCAGGGGCCGTGAGCTCGCACGCCGCTTGCAATTGCGATGGGTCAAATCCTGCACAACGCACTCGGCGAACGAGCGCTCCTTCAGGCGCGCTTTTCCAGCGGAACGTCAGCCAGCCTTTTCGGTATCACAAAGAAGATGCGGACCGGCGGTGTCAATGGACGTACTGCGCCGCCGACGACCACGCCGATCAGCGTCCCTTCATATTTGAATAACGGAGCAGTGCCACGAATTTTCTCGATGAGCATCGGCCGATTAACGCCGTAGTGCAGCAAATCAACAAAGGTACACACCACCACATCCTTGTTGGTCAATTCGACGGCCGTCCTGGGTGTCAAGGTCCGGCGCATGTGATCCAGAGTCGCGTCGATTTGCTCCTCAGTGTTGCAAAACAACCCCTGCAGCCAGTGTGTGCGGTCTGCCGCCTGGGCTTGGCCAACCGGCGCGAACGCTAGAAAGGCGGTAAGCGTAACGACAACCCGAGAGGAAATCTGGCGGCCAGCCTCTGGCAATGAAATCCGATTGTCGAACATCGTTCGCACCCCTTGCCCAGATCGATCGCCGATACTGGCGCTGCCTGCGGCGTTGAGTAACGAGCGTCCACCGATCTTGTTC